>Ga0068853_100002744_pt1 | contig 13291 bp, 9 predicted proteins | sample KBSCornC32_FD_65655 | JGI IMG/M metagenome (GOLD analysis project Ga0068853, IMG submission 65655) | Corn rhizosphere microbial communities from Kellogg Biological Station, Michigan, USA - KBS Corn C3-2 | ecosystem: Host-associated > Plants > Roots > Rhizosphere > Soil ... | reverse complement strand
CGATGATGGAGGAGGGGTTGAAGGGGGACAGCAGCCGGTCGAAGAACCAGTCGCAGGCCGCGAGGGTCGAGCCGCCAAAGCCGAGGTTGACGGGTTGCCACGGCGCAAAGTCCTCATACAGGCTCTCCCATAGCCGGATGGACGAGCTGCCATAAAAGAGCAGTTTAGGATCGTAGGTCAATGACGTCCTTTCCTTTTCAAGTCGCTGGACTTCGTTCTCATACCAGACCATAGACGGGGTTTGTCTATCAAATATAAGTTGAAGTAAGGATAACGGGCCGGTTCGACCAATTGATAAAATTAAGATAACGGGGGCAGCTGACGCGTGTGGTATTCATTGAGCCGGGCAAGCATCGACACGAGCTGCTTCTTTTCTTCCCCTGTCAGCGTCGCCAGGAACTCGGCGTGAATAGGGGTTAATTTCGTGTAACCCTGCAGGAGTGTTTGTTTGCCTTTTTCTGTTAGACTGAGCAGGGCGGATCGTCGGTCGTTGGCGTCCGGTTTCTCCCTGAGAAAGCCCTTTGCCGCCAGCCTCTTCGTGATCTCAACGCCTGTGGAACCCTCGATCAGCATTTCCTGACAGAGTTGTTTTTTATTGGGGTTGTTCATGATGGCCGTCTGGACAAGCATGGAGAATTCCTGGGGTTTGGTGAAGCCGAGGTATTTGACGATGGGTTTGCAGCGAAATTGCAAGATCCGGTGCAGCCTGGTGATGAGGAGGAGGCTCTGGGCCGTGGCGTCGGTTTCGGGTACCGTGTCGCATGCCCCTGCGGCCCCTGCCGCGCCTGGAGCCGGTTCCGCCATACCCGTGGTCCCCGCCGCCCTCACTATTCCCACCGCATCCCCGGCTCCCGCAAGGATCCAGCGGGCAAAACCCGTCATATCCCCGTCGGGGTACTGGTTGAGATACTCTTCCCACTTTGACAATAAAGGCATTATTGAGGACGCCGACAAACCCATAAACCAATTTTGGTGTAAATTATAAAAAATATCCGACAATAATGCTGCATATTAAGACGGTATTGTTTATTTTCACCGTCCAATTAGAACATAACCGTTGTATTATGGAAAATATTTTCCTCGTCCTTATCCTTTTCTTTTCCCTCGGGCGGGAATGGCAGTGCTGGCTGCTCGACCTGGCCGATATAGTGATCGACGCACTGGAGCCGCCGGTATAACCCACCTGCCGTATATTGCTGAAAATTTGCACTATGAAGATCCTCTTATGGACAATAGCAGTAGCCGCGGGCATATTCGCGGGCGACCGGGCGATCGCACAACAACCGGGTTTTGATTCCGCCGGTATAGTCGGCGGGCCCCTGAAACAAATACCGGGGCAGTTCTCCTTCACCGAGGGCGCCGCGGTTGACAGGAAAGGGAATATCTTCTTTACGGATCAGCCCAATAATAAAATATGGGAATACCGGTCGGACGGGCAGCTGGTGCTGTTCATGGACAGCGCGGGTCGTTCGAACGGGATGTATTTCGACCGGAAAGGCCGGCTCGTCTCCTGTGCCGACGAGAACGACCAGTTGTGGGCCATCGGCAAGGATAAAAAGGTACAGATCCTGCTGAAAGATCTTGGAGGAAAGCGGTTTAACGGGCCTAACGATCTCTGGATCGACCCGCGCGGGGGTATCTGGTTTACCGATCCCTATTATCAGCGCGACTACTGGACGAGGACAAAGCCCGATCTTGACGCACAGAACGTCTATTACCTTGCGCCGGGCTCATCGGAGGCTGTGCTGGCCGCGGACGGCTTTAAGCAGCCTAACGGCATTGTGGGTACGCCGGACGGGCGTTATCTCTACGTCTCGGACCTTGGCGCGGGAAAAACGTATAAATACAGCATCGGGGCCGGCGGCCGTCTGTCGGGCCAGGAGCTGTTCTGCAATAAGGGTTCCGACGGGATGACGCTGGACGAAAAGGGAAATGTCTACCTCTCGGGAAATGGGGTTACGGTATACAGCGGGTCAGGCCGGAAAGTAGCGTACATACCGGTGCCGGAGAAATGGGTGGGGAATTTGTGTTTTGGGGGTGGAGACAGGAGAACCCTGTTTATTACGGCGTCGACAGGAATTTATACCGTCCCGATGCTGGTCCGCGGCGTCGAATAAAGGGCGGGACCCGGGAAAAGATCCGCGGCGTCGAATAGACGGCGGGATCGGCACTCCGCGGGGGCGTAATTAATGCGCCACCAGAAATTGTTCGATCATTTCCCGGTAGGCCTGCATTGTATCCGGCTTGGCCACCACGTCCTGCGCACCCATTTCGAGACATTCCTGGTAAAAGTCCCTTACCTGATAGGTGGAGTAGACAATAGTGGGAATGTCTTTGTACCGGGGCTCTCCCTTGAGGAACACCAGACTTTCCTTCCCCGTCATCCTGGGCATATTCTGGTCGAGGATGATAAGGCCGGGGAGGTCGTCGTCTGTGGCATTATTGAGCATGTCTACCATTTCAAGACCATTCTCGGCGTTGTTGACAATGGAATCGGGGTCTAATTCATGCAGTAACTCTTCAAAGATCTGACGATCGTCGGCATCGTCATCTACAAGTAGGATTTTTTTGTACTTCAACATAACCGGTTTTTAAATATGTGCCCGAGCCGCCGCCGGCGGCTCAGAAGGATCAGTGTTTTTTTGGTAATATCCACTCGAAAATCGTCCCTTTACCCTCTTTGCTGTGCACGGCGATGGCGCCGTTGTGCCGTTCGATGATCTTCTTTGTTATTGCAAGACCTATGCCCGTGCCTTCGTAGCGGTCTTTGGAATGAAGGCGCTGAAACAATTTGAAGACGTCATCGGCGAATTTCTCTTCGAAACCGATCCCATTGTCAGTCAGGGAGAACCGATAATAGTTGCCGTTGGGATCGGGAGGGCTTTTGAAATCCTTTTCGCGTATGCATTCGGCATCCAGCCGTATAACAGGCGGAACGCCGGGTTTCGTGAACTTCAGGGCGTTGCTGATAAGGTTGTGCAGCACCTGGCGAAACTGTCCGGGCAGGACATCGATCTCCGGCAGATCGCCCGAGCTGAGCTCTGCCTTCTTCTCCCGGATATTTAGTTCAAAATCGTCTAAAACCTCCGCGAATACGACCCTGAGGTCGGTTTTTTTGAAGAAGGAGACTTCGGCGGAGAGCCTGGAGAAATTGAGGATATCGATGATCAGCGAGCGCATACGGTCGGTCGAACGGACGATCTTGTTGAAATTCGTTCTGACGTCGTCGGGCATTTGCCCGTCATACCGTTCGCGGATGGCGGTTGCGAACATATGGATCTTTCTCAGTGGTTCCTGCAGGTCGTGAGACGCGATGGAGGCGAACTGCTGCAGCTCGTGGTTGCTGTTCTCGAGGGCCTCGTTCAGGTGTTGCAGCTGTGCCGTGCGTTCGGCAACTTTCTCTTCCAGCACCTGCTTGGCGCGGGCGAGTTCTTCGGTGGCCTTTTTGAGTTCGGTGATGTCGAGCATGGAGCCCAGCATGCGGTAGGGGGTGCCGTTCGGGTCGTGCAGGATATAGGCGCGGTCCAGAATGGCGGCATAGCTGCCATCCTCCCTGCGGTAACGGTATTCGCGGCTCCACTGCGTCTGATGACTGTTGATGGCTGAGTAGATGCTGTCTACCGTCGCGGCGCGGTCGTCCGGGTGTATTCTTTGGAGCCACCCATTCCGGTCGGGCGGCTGCCCGGACATCCCCTGACAGAACCGGTGGAAGAACGTATCGCTCCACCATACGATATTGTTGACAAAGTCCCAGTCCCAGAGCGCGTCGTTGGTGACCCGTGAGACGAGACGAAACCTTTCTTCGCTGACCGCCAGGGCCCGGGTCCGTTCGGCCACTTTGTCTTCCAGTTCCATATTCAGTTTGCGCAGCGTCTCCCGGGCAGAGACCAGCTCCATATAATTGGCGCGCAGTTTTTCTTCCGCCAGTTTGCGTTCGGTAATATTGGTGAAAGTGGCTACGAAACCATCCATCATCTTTACGATCGTTACCTCGTACCATTTATTGTCCTCTATTATCCGCATAAAGCCGTGGAAGTTCCTGTCGCCGTTGACCACCTCCATATATTTTTTGAGGAGGTCGTTCGCCGTCAGCAGCGGCAGCTGATTCTTCAGGGAGATGCCTTTCAGGTCTTCGTTGGACCGGTGCACCATGGCGTTGGCGGCGTAGTTGGACGAGAGCAGCGCAAAGTCGATGATGTGATTGCCCGCGTCGCGTTTTGCCTGAAAGGCGAATATGGCGCTGGGACTGGAGTTGAATACACCCCTGATAATATTGTTGAGGTCCGTGATCGCGGTGATGTCGATGAATGCGATGATCACGCCGTCGGTCTTACCGTCGTGGGTAAGATAGGGCATAATACGCATGAGCAGGTTCTTTCCGCCGACCAGCTGCACTTCCTTTTCGAGAGCCCGGCCGTTCTTTAGCACGGACTGCGCGTCGTTCAAAAGACTTTCCGAGCGGATATTATTCGAAATATGAGTAAGAGGCCGGCCGATGTCCGAGTCGATGAAATTGATCATCCGGGAGGAGGCCGGGTTGAATTTCCGGATCCTGAACTTATTATCGAGGAATACCTGGGCGATGTCGGTACTGCGGAAATAGTTGTTGAGGTCGTCGTTTACCTCGAGCAGCTCTTTGATCTTCAGCTGGTGCTCGGTATTCAGCGTGATCAGCTCTTCATTGAGGGACTGCAGCTCTTCGTTGGAACTCTGCAATTCTTCGTTGGCCGAGAGCAGTTCTTCATTGGTCGACTGCAACTCTTCGTTGGTGGTCTCGAGGTCTTCGATCGCCAGTTGAAGGTGGTTCTTGGTCTCGCTGAGCTCGGATTCCAGGGCGCGGATGTATTCCTCTTCGTGGCCGTTGTGCTCGTAGGTATGGCCGTTCACGCTGCCGTTGCCGCCAGGTTCTTCGGAGGCCATCTCCCTTATGGCCAGCATCGTATAGGGCTGGGCGGGGTTTTGGGCTCCGGGGCGGATGAATATCTCCAGAGACACCATCCTGTCATCCTTGAGATAGCGGATGCTGCGCAGGTGGACCTTTTCCTTTGTTTTTTCCGCTTTTCTGATCTCGGCGCTGAGCAGGATCGAAATGCCGGACGGCACCATCCTGAGCAGGTTGAGGTGCAGCTGCCTGCGGGGCAGTGTAAGGAATTTCTCGTATGGCCCAATGGTCTCGCGGATCTCGAAAGCGGAGTCTATATACAGGGCGACAAAGGACAGGTCTTCCGTCAGCACCTGTCTGAAGTCTTCCCAGAGGATGGCCTGCGAGCGCGTGTCTTTTGGCATTGCGGTCTTTACGCCTTTCGCGCCGCGGCTCGTGTATCCCTCCGCCAGTCCCTGCTGGTAATAATAGCTGGGTTTCGTTTCGGCGGTCTTGCGGTATATCTTCCACCGGCCGCTGACCTCTTTGACGTCCTTTTTGAGAAGGCTGGAATTTTCGCTCGGCCCCAGAAAGATGAACCCGTCTTTGCCGGCCGCGAACAGCAGCAGGGAGAAGATGCGTTGCTGCAGCACCGGGCTGATGTAGATGAGCATGTTGCGGCAACTGACCAGATCGTTGCGGATGAAGGGCGGGTCCTTGATGATATTGTGCCGCGCGAATACTATCTGTTTGCGAATGCGGGGAATGATGGTATACGTCTTACCGGTGCGGGTAAAGTATTTTCGGAGCAGGCGGGGGTCGATGTCCTTCTCGATCGAGGCGGGATATTCACCCATGGACGCGAACTGGATGGCTTCTGCGTCTATGTCGGAAGCAAATATCTTGACGCTGAGATTTCTGGGGCTATTTCCGAGTACCTCGTCGATGACCATGGCGATGGTATACGCTTCCTCCCCGGTGCTGCAGGCGGTGACCCAGACCTTCAGCGTGTCGTCTTCGTCCTTGTTCTCGATGATGGCGGGAATGACATTCTCCTGCAGCAGGTCGAAAGCCTCCCTGTCGCGGAAGAAGCGGGTCACTCCGATCAGGAAATCCTGTCCCAGTTGCTGGACCTCTTCCTTGTTATCCTGCAGATAGGAGACATACTGGTCGGGGCTCGAAAAATTGCCCTGCATCATCCGCCGGTTGATGCGCCGGACGATCGTGGGGGTCTTGTAATAGTGAAATTCGACGCCGGACTCGCCTTTTATCAGGTCAAAGACCGACTTTAGGAATTGCTCGTCCTTTTTCTCGTTGCCATAGAGATAGGCGGGCGGCGGGGAGATATGCTCCAGTATCTCGTTGCAGATAGCCGAGGGCGGAAGAATAAAATCCGCGTTGCCTGCGGAGATGACGCTGTTGGGCATCCCGTCGAATTTGGCTGTGGAGGGATCCTGGACGATCACCAGACCCCCTTCTTTTTTTATCGCGTCCGTACCCCTCGTGCCATCGGTACCCGTTCCGGACATGATGACGGCAATCGCCTTATTTTTCCGCTCTTTGGCGAGTGAGGTGAAGAATACGTCGACGGCATTATTGGGAACCTTCAGATTGGTCTTGTCCGTCAGCCGCAGCTGATTCTTATGGATGGTGATCAGCTTCGTATTGGGGATGACATAGATGCATTTCCGTTCGATCTCCTGGTGGTCCTCCGCCTCGAATACCTTCATATCGGTATGACGGCCGACCAGCTCGACGAGGAGGCTCTTATAGTCCGGCGACAGGTGCTGGATGATGATGAACGAAAGGTTGGCCGTGTTGGGCATGCTGTCGAAGAACTCGTGGATGGCCTCCAGGCCGCCCGCGGACGCTCCGATAGCAACGATATAGTGGTCGTATTTACTTGTTGCTGTACTCATATAAAAAACTCCTGAGCGTTTCTGCAATGGAAAGCTCGTCTTCCGCCCAGGGAAGGGAAGTACCGCTTACGGTCTGGCGCCATTGTTTGAATGAATTTCGGGGATGGTAGTCGAGGCCATCCTTTTCGTAGACGATCCTTTCGCCGGGATCTCCCCCCCAGTCGATGATCTTTTTGACCTCGGGTCTGAACAGCAGCAGCCATTCTTCCTTCGGGGGGTTGAAGGGGATCGCCAGCAGGCCGCTGGCCGTGTCCATATACGGAGCCGCATGGTCGAACTGTCCGGAAAGATGGTCCGTCTGGTACGACCGGGTAAGCCGCCTGGTATGCAGCCAGAGCAGCAGCTCGTCCAGGCTGTCCTTGTCAGGCAGGGAACCCTGTGTGCTCAAGTCTCCGTTGTGGGTGACCGCGGCGCCGGAAGCCCTGAATAGGTCGAGGACCGTCGTATCTCCCTGCTGTAGCGCCCCTGGGATGTTGTTGGTTTCGAATACCTGCTCGACGATCCGGGCATAGGTCTGCTGGGTGAGCGTATAGCTGTTGTGCTTTTCCTTGTTCTGGAGCGTATGCATCCGGGAGGAGATGACATTGGACAGAAGCTCGAATATCGAACAGAGCTCGAAGCTGAGCGTTCTCGCCGTCTTGTGGTGGCAGGCGATCAGGCCCCAGAGCTGGTCGTTGTTGAGGATACGGGTCGACATCGACGCGGTGACGCCCATATTGGCCAGGTACTCGAGATGGACCGAGACGACGCCCCGTACGTTACAGTCGGAAAGGTCGATGAAGGAGTGCGTGACCGGGTTGATCACGGGGTATATCTTCACCGGCTGGTAGTTGCGGTCGGGAATAAACCGATAGGGATTACGCAGATAAAGGTCGCGGGCCTGTTTCGGTATATCCGAAGCAGGAAAGGTAAATCCGAGATAGGCCTCCATGTCCCCGGCCAGCTCTTCGGCGATCACGGTGCCGTTCCATTCCTGGTCGAAGCGATAGATCATGACCTTGTCGAAACCGGAAAGCCGCCGGAGTTCGCGGGCCGCGATGTTACAGATATCCGTCGTGGTCGTGGCGCTCTCTATGAGAGCCATGGAATATTTTATCTCCTGATAGGTGCCAACGAATGAACGGAGACTTTCTTCCTCGTGGGGCCGGACCTCGAGCTCTGCGAGAATGTGGTTGTCCTTTATATGGATCAGCGCAAGATATTTTTTGTCGCCGATGGACCATATCTGGGGTATCCGGTCGGAGTTGTTTCCACCGGCCAGCAGTTGTAGTGCTGTGGAAGTGGGAGCCGACAGGAGGGTATCCAGTCTCGTCCGGACCAACTGGGGGGCAGAAAGGCCAAATATTACTTCCGCGTTCTCGCTCGCCTGGATAACGGACAGGGTCGCGCGGTCCAGCACAAGCAGGACGCCATAGGGTTGCACGGTGTTGATAAGGTGGAGAGGTACTTTACCGCAGAATTCCGAATCATAGTTGGGGTTGGAGCTCATGTTTTTCGATCCAGTTTTTAAAAGTTAGGAAACTGTCTTCTGCCGCCGCTATTATCTCACGGCGCTCTTCTGTCGTAAAGGGTTGATTGAGATAAGTCTTAAAGGTCGTCCACATATGGCCGGTCTCGGCCCCGTAGCCGTTGAAGAAGGACAGGCATTTGTTCGAGTCCAGCGACCGGCAGATCATACCCGCGATAATGCGCCCGCCAAGAGTGCTTCCTTCGAGTACGTACATGGCGCCCAGCGCCCTGTGAAACGAGTCGATCACCGGCAGGTGTTCGCATATCTCGGGCTCAGGTACGGGCAGACCCGACTCGCGGATATCCCACAGAATATATTCGGCACGGCTTCGCCGGTTGATGTCCGGAAAATTGTCTTCTGTCAGGTATTGGCGGATCAGCTGTTCCAGCGGGGCATAAAAACCGTAGAGCCAGTTCAGCATTCGTATGTAGTCTTCATAGGAGGATATTTGTTTCAGCGCGACGATCATCCTCTTTTCCGAAGCATGGTGTACTTCCTCGGTGTATTCCTTTAGTTCGTCTGTCAGCATGCCTGAAGTTTTTTGTCAAAGTTATATTTCACGTTCCCCAGAGCCTGTAGAACGGGTGTGGAAATTGTTCCACAAAATTGGATTTAACTTTCTTCTGTCTTTGTCTATCTTGCTATTACTTATGGACAATCGTAGAGAATTCATCAAAAAAGCGGCCATACTTGCGGGAGGAGCCGCAATACCCGATTCTATTCAGCGCGCGCTGGCCATTGATCCGGCCGCAGGCAGCACCTGGCTTGACGCAGAGCACGTAGTCATCCTCATGCAGGAGAACCGCTCTTTCGATCACTGTTACGGAATGCTGCAGGGCGTCAGGGGCTACCGGGACCCCAGAGCCATTACTCAACCGGACGGCAATCCCGTGTGGCTGCAGGCGAATGCCGCGAAAGAGGTCTACACGCCGTTCAGGCTGGACATAAAGGATACAAAGGCTACCTGGATGGGCTCATTGCCCCATTCCTGGACCGACCAGACGGACGCCCGCAACGACGGGAAGTATGACCAGTGGCTGCTGGCCAAGCGCTCGGGGCATAAGGAGTTTGCGGGCATGCCGCTGACGATGGGGTATTACGACCGAAGGGACCTTCCATTCTATTATTCACTGGCGGATGCCTTTACCGTAGCAGACCAGAACTTCTGTTCGTCGCTGACGGGTACTACGCCCAACCGCCTGCATCTGTGGACGGGCACTATCCGCGGAGAGGCATCGGCGAGGGCGAGGGTCCGCAATGAGGATACGGACTACGGCGTGGAAGCGTCGTGGACCACATTTCCCGAGCGGCTGGAGGACGCGGGCGTGAGCTGGCGCGTCTATCAGAATGAGATCAGCATCTATCAGGGTTTTCAGGGGGAGGAAGATCCCTGGCTGTCCAATTTTACCGATAATCCGCTCGAGTGGTTTACCCAATACAAGGTGCGTTTCTCGCCGGCCTATATGGACCATTTGCCGGAGATCGTCCCGGGGTTGAAAAAGGTGATCGCGCAACTGGAGACACAGCTGGCTGCTGCGCCTTCTGACGAAGGTATCCGGCGGCAGTTGGTTCAACGGCAGGCCGTACTTAAGATCGTGGAGAAAGATATGACCGTGATCACCGCGGAGAACCGGGACAAATTGGACCAGCGGACCAGGGACCTGCACGCTCGCGCGTTTACGCGCAACAGTGAGGATCCGAATTTTCATTCCCTCGACAGCATGGGCTATATGGACGGCGACCAGATGAGGGAAATGAAAGCGCCGAAAGGTGACGTTCTGTGGCAGTTCAGAAAGGACGTCGCCTCGGGTGATCTCCCGATGGTGTCATGGCTGGTGGCGCCCGAGAATTTTTCCGATCACCCCGGCGCGCCCTGGTATGGGGCGTGGTATGTCTCGGAAGTGATGGATATTCTGACGAAGAATCCGGAGGTCTGGAAGAAGACCATCTTTGTCCTCTGCTATGACGAGAACGACGGTTACTTCGATCATGTCCCGCCGTTCGTAGCGCCGGATCCTGCCCGGCCGGAAACGGGCAGAGTGGCTGAAGACATCGACGCGTCTTCGGAATACCATAGCCGGGAGCAGGACCTGAAGCATGCCCGCGAAAAAGACGCCCGCGGCGGCCCTATCGGACTGGGATACCGTGTACCGCTGGTGGTCGCTTCACCGTGGAGCCGCGGCGGCTATGTCAACTCGCAGGTGTTCGATCATACTTCTATAATCATGATGATCGAGCGGCTGATGGGGCACCGCACGGGTAAGAATATCAGGGAGACGAATATCAGTGGCTGGCGCCGCGCGATCTGCGGTGACCTGAGCTCGATGTTCAGGCCCTACAACGGTGAGAAGATAGCGCTGCCCGCGGCGCTTGGTTTTGCGGAGACGCTGAAAGGCATCAACAAGGCGCAGTATCTGGGGTTGCCGATGGGGTTTCGCCGGCTTTCGGAAGACGAGATAGCGGCCGCCCGTCGCGAAGCCCACAAATGGAAGGGGTTGCCTGAGCAGGAGAGAGGGACGCGGAGGTCCTGTTCATTGCCGTATCTGCTCGGAGCCCGGTCGGGGATCAGGGACGGCAGCTGCGAATTGACGCTCGAGGTCCGTGGCGCGGCCGGCGCACCCTTTACGGCGTATATGGGTGGGAGTGTCCGTAACTATGCGGTTCGCTCCGGATCGCTGACGGATAAGTTCTCTCTCGAAGCCGGTAAGTACGACCTGCGCGTGCATGGCCCCAACGGGTGGTATTGGGAGATGAAGGGTGGGGTTGGCGAGCCGGACCTGGGAATGCGGTTATGGATACAGGATGGCAAACTCATAGTAGTGGTTGATCCGGTCAGTACCGTTCATGCACTGACGATCACGGATAATGCCTACGGTGAAGGGACCGTGGTCCGGAAGCTCGACCGTCCTAACGGGGACGGCACCTTTGGCATCCGCCTGCCCTTGCAGAAACACAGGTGGTTCGACTATACGGTCCGGGTGGACGGAAATGAAGGATGGCTGCGGCGGTTTGCGGGGAGAGTGGAGAATGGGCAGGATGGGGTGACGGACCCGGCGATGGCCTGACAGTTCCGCTGATGGCCTGACATTCCCGCTGATGGCCTGACACTTCCGCGGATGGCTTGACATTTCCGCTGATGGCCTGACACTTCCGCTGATGGCTTGACATTTCCGCTTATGGCCTGACATTCCCGCGGATTGTTCGCGGACTGCCGGGGAAAGTTAATATCCGGGAAGTGTAGAGTGGTATTCCATCCTATATTTATCCCTATCAAAGTCAACATATGAGAAAAATTACAGTATTGTCTGTTCTGATGATGGGAATTTTTGCCGGCTATGCGCAGCGAAACGCCGGTGCCGCGCCGCCTCCGGCTACCCCACAGGTGGAGAAGATGCCGCCGGGCAGCCGGGTGCTGAACATCGATTCGTCGGTTACCACGCATTCGCAGGTGACGATAAAGGGGCAGGTGGTGCCCTATGACGCTACTGCCGGCACGATGCCCGTCTGGGACGAGGAGGGTAAACCCGTAGCCGGCGTGTTTTACACCTACTATGAACGATCGGATATCAAAGACCGCGCTTCACGGCCGCTGGTCATCTCCTTTAATGGCGGTCCCGGCACTCCGTCGGTGTGGATGGAGATAGGCTATACGGGGCCGCGTCGTCTGAACATCGACGACGAGGGATTTCCGATCCAGCCTTATGGCGTGAAGGAGAATAGCCAGTCGATCCTCGACGTCGCGGATATCGTTTATCTCGACCCGGTCAACACCGGCTTTTCGCGTGCGGTGAGCGCGGCCATCCCCACCTCGCGGTTCTTTGGCGTCAACGAAGACATCAAATATCTGGCGCAGTGGATCTCGACGTTCGTGAGCCGGAAGAATCGCTGGGCGTCGCCAAAATTCCTCATCGGCGAGAGCTACGGGACCACGAGGGCTTCCGGGCTTGCGCTCGAGCTGCAGGAGGCGCAGTGGATGTACCTGAATGGCGTCGTGCTGGTGTCGCCTACCGAGCTGGGTATCGAGCGGAGTGAGTTCGTAAAGGCCTCGTTGCGCGTACCGTACTATGCTGCCACAGCCTGGTTTCATAAGGTCCTTGGTCCGGACGAGCAGCGCCGCGACCTGACCGATCTTCTGCCCGAAGTAGAGAATTTTACCATCAACGAGCTGATACCGGCGCTGGCCAGGGGCGGATTCCTGGAAGAGGCGAAGAAGAAAGAGCTCGCCGCGAAAATGTCCAGATATATCGGGTTGTCGGAAAAGGTCATCCTCCAGTCCAACCTCGTGATCCCTTCCAATTTCTTCTGGAAAGAGCTGCTGAGGGATAAGGGCTTTACGGTGGGCCGCCTCGATTCGCGCTACAGAGGCATCGATGAGAGCGATGCCGGCGACAGCCCGGACTACAATGCGGAGCTCAACTCCTGGAATCATGCCTTTATGCCGGCGATGAATGTTTATCTGCGGGAAGAGCTGCACTACCGGACCGATCTCAGCTACTACTTATTTGGTCCCGTCCGGCCCTGGAACAACCAGAACGACCATACCGGCGAGAACCTGCGCAAGGCGATAGCGGAGAATCCTTTCCTGCATTTGATGATACAGTCCGGATATTATGATGGGGCCTGCGACTATTTCAACGCGAAATACAGCCTGTGGCAGCTGGACCCCTCGGGCAAGCTGAAAGATCGTTTGTCGTGGGAGGGTTATCGCAGCGGGCATATGATGTACCTGCGGAAGCCCGACCTGGAGGCGGCGACGGAGAGCCTGAGGAAGTTCATTAAGGCTTCGCTGCCGAAGCCCGGGGAGGCCGCGAAGTATTAGGTTGGCCCGCCCGGAGGCCCGGTTGTGAACCGTCCTCCCACCGCGTGAACCGTCCTCCGCCGTGTGAACCATCCTCCGCCGTGTGAACCGTCCTCCCACCGCGTGAACCGTCCTCCCCCCGCGTGAACCGTTCCCCGGCATTCCACGTGAACCGTCCCCCCCCGCGTGAACCGTCCCCCGGC
>Ga0068853_100002742_pt1 | contig 13299 bp, 8 predicted proteins | sample KBSCornC32_FD_65655 | JGI IMG/M metagenome (GOLD analysis project Ga0068853, IMG submission 65655) | Corn rhizosphere microbial communities from Kellogg Biological Station, Michigan, USA - KBS Corn C3-2 | ecosystem: Host-associated > Plants > Roots > Rhizosphere > Soil ... | reverse complement strand
TGGCTGGGCCCGCCGTTCATGAAGAGCCAGATCACAGACTTGGCCTGCGAGGGAAAATGCCCCTTACGCGGCGCCAGGGGATTGACGGCCAGATCGGCGGCCGGTGCGGAATTCAACAGGCGTTCCTGTGCGAGCAGACTGGACAAGGCCAGGAGGCCGGCCCCATTGCCGGCGCGGCGGAGGAATTCGCGGCGGGAGGGATACGAGGGGTGAGGTGGGGCGAAGAAGCGATTCATAGACGTTTTTTCAGTCACGGATTAAACACGGACAGAACACCGATCATGGCAAAAAAATCGGATGGCAAAAAAATGTATGGGAAGTTGGCAGAGTCGATTGTCTATCTTTTCGCCACAAGATTTTTTTGCCCTATTCTACATACACAAACTCATTCAGACACAAGAGCACCTGACAGAAATCGGCGAGGGCCAGCTCGCGTGCATCGGCTTTGCCGGCCGATTGATACGACGCGGCCTGGGCGGTGACAAACGCGGTGCCATCGGCGAGTTCTTCCTCGGTCGGCTGCCGGGCGACGGCAATCACGTATCCAGATCGAATCGCCTGACTCAGATCGGTGGTCGCGTCGGGCGCGATGCGCTTGCCGAATGATTTCGCGTAATTCCGCGTGTTGGCGTTGTTCAATAGGATCAGGGCCTGCGGGGCGACTGTGGTGGTCGAGCGTTCGCCGAGGCTCGACAGGGCGTCGGGGGCGTCGAAGGCCAGCATCATCGGCACCAGCTTGCTGCGCTTGACCGTGAAATAAATGCTGCGACGGCGGGTCGATTCGTCGAGAGTTCCGGGACCGAGCATCGTCTTGTCGAGCATCCCGCTGGCCGCGAGCAGGCTGTCGCGGATCACTTCGGCTTCGAGACGAACGGGCGATTTCCGCCAGAGCAAGCTGTTCTCGCGGTCGTTCTTCGAGTTAGCCTCGTCGAACCGCGATGACTGCATATACACGGCACTTGTCATAATCAGACGGTGCATGTCTTTGAGCTTCCAGCCGTGGCGGATCAATTCGCCTGCCAGCCAGTCGAGCAGTTCCGGATGCGTGGGCGTCGCGCCGCGGGTTCCAAAATCGTTGGGTGTGGCGACGATGCCTCTTCCGAAGTGGTGCTGCCACAGCCGATTGACGATCACTCGCGCGAGCAAGGCGCCGGCGCCGCTGTCGACGTCGGTCATCCATTCGGCCAGCGCACGGCGGCGGTACGATGTCCGCCAGCCCGCGGGCGGCGACGCCTGCCAGCGCTTGGCGTCTGTACCGGCCGGGGTGAGCACCTGCAAAAATCCCTGGACCGCCACCGCGTCTTTCAAATTCGGGTCACCGCGCCGCAGGAAATGCGTCTGTTCGAGAAAATCGGCCCCTTGCGTGTTGAGCCGTACCGGCGCCAGCCCCTCGCTGGAAATCATCGCCTTGGCGAGCGTCGGCCTGGGGGCCTTGGCCAGATGTGCGGCCGATGCCTGGTTCAGCTTTTTCCAGTCGTCATCCATCGTCGCATACCACGAGACGGCGGCCGTGCGTTCTTCAGCCGTGCGATTCTCGGGCGGCTTATCGAGGATCTCGGTGATCTGCTGCGGCAGGCCGGGAGCTGTGAGCTCCACCGGCTGTTTGATCGTCGATAAAGCCAGTCGCGTGCGTCCGAAATTGTGCTTGTCATTTCCCTTGAAGACCAAAGTGAATGTCAGGATGGAGCCGCCCTCAAAGCCTGCCGGAGTTTCGAACTCAAACGCTGCCACGTGATCTTTGCCGAATTGCGGATCGATCGCCCAGCCGGATTTGTCATTGTCGTCGATCGCTGCGGCGATGGGGAGATTGGGTTGTTCGAACGTGGCGCGCGGGGATTTGAGGGATAATTTCACTGCGGACGCACCGGCGGGCTCACGCCCTCCGCTTGCCGGGTTGATTGCCGGAGCGATCGTGACCTGGAAATCGGTGAGATCGAAGTTGCCATTGTCGGCCCGGCCGGGGCCTCCTTTGACCAGTGACGGATCGGCGAGCGCTTCGAGCCGGATGCCGGTGATGGCCGTCAGTTTCGTGTTCACGACAAACGTGTACTTGTCGAACTTCGCGTTCGGCCCGCCCGCGAGAATCGATCCGTCGGGCAGTTTCTTGAACGTGGCCCCGCCCTCCGATTTGAGCGAGTTTGGATCGAGCACGATCCACGGATACTTCGCACGGTCGCTCGCTCCGTTTTTTTCCCAGGCATCGAAGCGTGCTGGAAGCTGTTCGGCCTCGAATTTCTTAAGGGCGGCAGCGAACGGTTCATGCTCGGCGTCGAAGGCCGCTTTCGCCCGCTGATAGCCATCGGGATCCAGGTCGAGCTCGACTTCGCTGCGAACTGTCGTCGTGAACGTCGAGAGCAACCGGTAATAGTCTCGCTGCGGAATCGGGTCGTATTTATGGTCGTGGCACCGCGCGCAGCCGATCGACAAGCCCAGCATTGACGATCCGACCGTTGAGAGCATGTCGTCCATTTCGTCGTAGCGATGTTTTTCCACCTCGTTTTTCGTGATCTGTGTGCTGTGCACTCCAGCCGCGAGAAACCCCGTCGCCATCAGTGCCAGCTTGTTATCGGGCTCGAATTCGTCGCCGGCGAGCTGCCATTTGACGAACGTATCAAACGGCAGATCCTGGTTGAGAGCCTGAATCACGAAGTCGCGAAAAAAGTAGGCGCTCGGCCGGTCGGTATCGTGTTCGAACCCGTGGCTCTCGGCGAACCGCGAAATGTCGAGCCAGTGCCGCGCCCAGCGCTCGCCGTACTGTGGGCTGTCGAGCAGCCGGTCGATCAGCAGGCGCCAGGCATCGGGCGAGCCGTCGTTCACGAATTCTGCGACGGCTTCGGGCGGCGGGGGCAGCCCCACGAGGTCGAAGTAAGCGCGCCGTAAGAGCTGAATCTTGTCAGCGGGCGGATTGAAGGTGAGTCCTTTGGCTTCCAGCTTTTCCGCCACGAGTCCGTCGATCGCCGTGCGAACCTGGGCGGCGTTTTTCACAGGTTTCGGAGTTGCCGCATGCAGCGGCTGAAAGGCCCAGAACTCGCGCGCATCGGGCGCCACGACTCTTTCGGTCCACGACACGGGTCGGGCCGGCCCTTCATTCGCCGGCTCATCGGCCAGAACCAACAATCCGCACAATGACAGGCAGGCCATGCTCATCGAAAGTATGAATCGGCGTGAGCTGCCAGCTTTCGGCACAACCTGCATCGAGAACACCTCCGGTCCCAGCACGAGAATCTTTCGCCAAACTATTCCTGTAGCATAAGCGCAGCCGTAAATGTCGATCAAGAGTTGACACGACAACTTCAGGACGTCTACGTGAAATCTGCTGGCAATCGTGTATAAATATCAACCCGGAACACGAACCGCCAAATACTCCCTTGCGATTGCTCACCAGGAATTCATGGCCCAGCCTCCCATTCTCACCGTCTCTCAGCTTACGCGGCAGATCAAAGACGCCGTCGAGGGAAATTTTCCGCAGTGCTGGGTGCAGGGTGAGGTGACGAACTGCACCCGCGCCGGCTCGGGACACGTCTACCTCACGCTCAAGGACGACTCCGCCCAGATGCGGGCGGTCATCTGGCGGAACACTGCCGCCCGATTGCGATTTGACATTCATGACGGGCTTGAAGTCGTGGCCGTCGGGCCGGTCGAAGTCTACGAGGCGCGAGGCACGTATCAACTCGTCGTCGAACAGTTGCTGCCGCAAGGCATCGGGGCCTTGGAGTTGGCGTTTCGCCAGTTGTGCGAGAAGCTGTCGGCCGAAGGGCTGTTCGCGCGGGAACGCAAGCGAGCGATCCCCCGCTTTCCCCGGCGCATCGCCCTCGTCACCAGTCCGACGGGGGCGGCGGTGCGCGACATGCTGCAAGTCATCACCCGTCGCTGGGCGGCGGCCCGCATCGTCATCGTACCGGTGGCCGTGCAGGGGGACGGGGCGGCGGCCCAGATCGCTGCCGCGCTCCACAGGGTGCACCTGCTGCCGGACGTCGACGTGGTCATCACCGGGCGCGGCGGCGGCAGTCTCGAAGACTTATGGGCCTTCAATGAAGAGATCGTGGCGCGGGCGATCCACGCGTGCAGGCTTCCGGTCGTGAGCGCCGTGGGGCATGAAATCGACGTGACGGTCGCCGATCTCGTGGCCGACGTGCGGGCCTTGACTCCCAGCGAGGCGGGCGAGCTGGTCGTCCCCCATCGCCACGAAGTGCACGCCGAATTGCTCCGTTTGCAGCAGCACCTGTCGCAGGCGCTGCGGTCGCAGGCTGCGACGGCTCGGGCCAAACTCGAATTACTGGCGTCACGCCGCGTGCTCACGCGTCCCGTCGAACGGCTGCACGATCTGGCCCGGCAGCTCGATGAGCTGGATTCCCGAGCCCGGCGCGCCCTGAGCAACCGGTTGCATCTGACCCGGGAACAACTGGCGGCTGCCGGCGGACGGCTCGATGCCTTGAGCCCGCTCAAGGTCCTCGAACGGGGCTATTCGGTGACGCGCCTCTTACCATCGGGCGAGGTCGTGCGGTCGTTCGACCAGGCGCACCCCGGCGACGAGCTCGAAACATTGCTGCAAACCGGGCGTCTGAAAAGTCGAGTCGAAGAATCGCAGGGGCCATCGTAAGGGCGCTCGTTGTGCATTATGATTAACCCGTTTAGCGGTGAGGCGCAGCCGAGCACTTAGCAGTCGACGCCCACCGCGACGAGCATTCGGCTGCGCCTCGGCGCTAAACGATCGACGTGAACCCCAATTCTTTAGTGCTTTCAATTGGAATTCTCTCTCAATGCCCGAGCCAAACGTCGAGTCGCCGCAGTCCTTCGAAGGTTCGCTCGCGCAGTTGCAGCAGATCGTCCATGACCTCGAGGACGGCCAACTGGGACTTGAAGTGTCGCTGTCGCGGTTCGAAGAGGGGATTCGGATCCTGCGCAATTGTTTTCACATTCTCGAACAGGCCGAACAACGGATTGAGATTCTCACGGGACAAGACTCCGCGGGTAATCCGCTGACGGCCCCCTTTGACGCCACGGCCACATTCGAAACGGGCGAGAAACCGGCCAAAAAACCGGGACGTCGCCGGACCGCGGGGAAATCTGGGCCGGCAGCAGTCGGCGGCGGTGAGGCTGAAGGCGATGCCGCGGAAGAGGGCGGGTTGTTCTGAGTTGGGTAGGGTGGGCTTTAGCCCACGCGTTACAATTCGCGTGGGCTGAAGCCCACCCTACGCATTGAAGTCGACTTATGCGCGCAAAACTGCGTTTCAAAGTAGCTGAACGCGCCGGCGTTCAGGTATCATGGAATCGTAAGATGCATCTCGTTCGATGCGGTTCGTTGAGGCGAGACTAATGCTCGGACGCGCAATTCGGTTGAAGGCGAAGGCTGGGGCGAACCGTTTCCGAATAATCGGTTTGTGCCTCATCGCCGCAAGCTTGTGGCTGTTTCCTGTCGGTCGTCAACTGACCGCTCAGCCCAAGAAAAAGCCCGTCACGACGCCGCGCAAAGTCGCCGAAAAGGAAGAAGCGTCAACAGACGAGCCATCCGCGAAGCCCGCCAGAAAGAACCGCAAACATAAAGAAAAGGACAAGAATTCGGTCGCCGGGGTCGGCAATTTCCAATCCAATTATTTTCTGGTGCATACCGATCTGCCCGACGAAAAGGCCGAAGAGCTGCTCGACCGGCTCGAAACCATGCTCGGGTTGATTTCGAAGTACTGGAACCGTCCTCCATCGGGCGTGATCGAGATGTACGTGGTTCACGACTTGAAGGCCTGGCCTCCGGGGAACATTCCGGAAGAGGGACTCGAAAGCATCCAAGGCGGCGCCGGTGTCACGGTGACGCGAAGCGTTGGCAGCGGCGACGCATTTTTTGCCAAAGCCATCGTCTATGCAATCGCCGACCGCGGAACGCCGCAACACGAAGCGGTTCATGCCTATTGCGGCCAGGCGTTCGGGCGCACGGGACCTCTCTGGTACAGCGAGGGAATGGCCGAAATGGGGCAGTACTGGCGGGCGGGAGATTCCAGCGTCAACGCCCATCCGCTGGTGCTCCGCTATTTGCGCTCGTCCGAACCCAAGAGCTTGAACGAGATCGTCAACGCCCGCGAATACACGGGCGATTCGTGGCAGAATTACGCGTGGCGCTGGGCCCTGTGCCATCTGCTGGCGAACAACACGAATTACCGCGATCGATTCCAGCCGCTCGGCATCGCACTCTTGACGAAACAGCCGGGTGCGAGTTTCGAGCAGACGTATGGCGACATGGCCAAAGAAATCTCCTTCGAGTACCGTCAATTCCTCAAAACTGTCGAAACGGGTTACCGGGCCGACCTGTGCAGTTGGGATTGGAAAGCAAAATTCAAGCTCGTCAAAACGGGGGCTCCCTCGCAAGTAAAGATCGACGCCAACAAGGGCTGGCAGCCGTCGCGGCTGATCGTGAGCGAAGGCGAAGAATATGAGTTCAGCGTCGGTGGCACGTGGACTCTCGCCAAAGACGGCCCCGCGATCGACGCTGACGGCGACGAGAAGGGGCACGGCAAACTGATCGGCGTGTTGCTCTCCGACGAAAATCGGGACTACGCCCTGGGAGAGCCGTTCGAACTCGGGAAATTTGGCTCGCTGACCGCACCTGCATCGGGCAGCCTGTACTTGCGCTGCCGCGAGGGCTGGGCCGCAATTGCCGATAACAAGGGAACGGTCACGGTCAAATTGAAACTCAAGAACAAGGGCCCCGCGCTCGCCCCGCCGAAGACCGAAGACGACAGAAAAACGTTGACCGCGAAAACCAAGTCTGACGACAAGAAAGCGCCGACCGAAAATTCGGCGGAAGAGGCTCCATGAACGACGAGGCCCATTCCGGACCCCCAGACAACGGACCTTCGCCCGCCGGCGGAAACACGTATCACCAGGAAGTGCAGCACTCCCCCGCGACGGCACGCGTTCCCGACGCGGTCGGGCGAGGCGTCTTCAGCACCCATGCCATCGTGATGCAGGGCGCGCACGAGTTCCTGATCGATTTCATTCAAAGCCTGGCCCCCCCTCGGCGGGTCGTCGCCCGAATTATCATGCCAACGTCGGTGGTGCCACTGTTTATCGGCGCGCTGGACGACAACCTGCGGAAGTATGCGGCCGTGTTCGGCCCGCCGCCGCGGATGCAGGCCCCGCCCGGCGCCAATCCAGGAGGCCAGCCCGCAGGTCAACAGGCGGGCCAGGCGGGCGGCGCTCCCACACCTCCGCCACCACCGCCACCGCCGATTTCTGAAGTTTACGAGCAGCTCAAACTGCCGGACGACATACTGGGAGGCACGTACGCCAACACCGTCGTCATCTCGCACAGCCAGGCCGAATTCTGTTTTGATTTCATCTGTAATTTCTATCCCCGTTCGGTCGTCAATGCGCGGGTCTACCTGGCCACGCCGCACGTTCCCGAAGTTTTCGACTCGCTGCAGCGCTGCCTGGAGCAGTACCGTCAGAAGCTGAACCACCCGCGGCCTGCGCAGCCCCCGCCGGACGAATCTCGCAATCCGGAAGATGAATCGGAGACGATGCCGGAGTAAACAGGGATGAGCATTGCTTGACCACCTGGATTCGCCACTTCATACTGGCATCAGCACCTTGGCTGGCCTCAAGAGAAATACTCATCATGCGACGACCTTGTGTTTTTGCCCTGGTTCCAGGTTGTCTGGCGTCGCTGGCGCTTGTCGGCGCAGTAACTTTCGGCGCGACTCCAGCGAAGGACTTGAATGGTCTGCCGCTGGTCTTTTTCGACGACTTTCAGTCGGGCGATACTGACCGCTGGGAACAGAGCGATCCCAAGGCCTGGAAGCTCATCGAGCAGGGATCGAACAAAGTTTACAGCCAGTTCCAGCAGAGCAAAGTCGAGACGCCGGTTCGTTCGCCGTTCAACCGGGCCCTGGTCAAGGACCTTGTCGTGGGTGACTTGATCCTCGACGTCAAATTGCAGTCGACGATCAAGGATTACGATCACCGCGACATGTGCCTGTTTTTCGGATTTCAGGACCCGGCCCACCTGTATTACGTCCATCTGGGCAAGAAGGCCGACGATCACGCCAATCAGATTTTCATCGTGAACAATGAGCCGCGCAGGAAGATTTCGACGACCTCGACGGCGGGGACCGCCTGGACCGACGACTGGCATCACGCCCGCGTCGTCCGTAAAGTCGATACGGGGACGATTCAAGTCTACTTCGACGACATGGAAAAACCGGTCATGACGGCGACCGACAAGACGTTTGCCTGGGGCCAGGTGGGAATCGGCACCTTCGACGACACGGGCAATTTCGACGACGTCATCGTTTACGGGAAAAAAGTCGATCGACCAGAAAAGAACTAACGAGAGAACGTAGCTACTCTGTGTTCTCTGTGTCTCTGTGGTTCCGATTCGTCGTGCTGTAGCGGGTCATTTTGTCTTGAGAGATTTTGATTGATCGATGACTGATACAAAGATAAGATTTGAACCACAGAGACACAGAGGTCACAGAGGCTGAGTTTACTGCATCCGCGATCACTTAGGTGCTTTTAATGAAGCTCACACAGTTGGCGGCTCGATCGACGATTCTGGTAACAGCGCTGATTCTTGGTTGCGGTGACAGCCCGGCACCTTCGACGGCAGAGAAGCCAAAGGCCAAAGCGGGCCGCGCCAAGCCAGCCGCAGATGAGGAAGAGGTTTCGACAGAGACGGCCGCCGAAACGCCGAAGAAACCGAAATTCCAGGCCGTAAAGCTGGGAAGCGATGCCGCGATCCCAGACGCGGCCGGCGGCGGCTCGACGGCGAAAGCCAAACTGACGGGCGAAAAGCGCTCGCGGGCCGTGATTGCCGCCTTGCAGCCGTTGCAGGTTCTGCTCGGCGATTGGCGCTGGATTACCAACAAAGAATTCGGCGGAATGAAGAAATCCGGTGAAGACTTGAAGTGGGTCTGGGACTTCAAGACCGACGATGCGCAGCCGTCACTGACGGCCAAGAGCGACGAACATCCCTATTTCAAGCAGGTCTGGATCACGTACCTTCCCGACGACGAAAAGTTCAAGGCGACCGCGCAGGCGCCCGACGGACAGACGCGTATCTTTCTGGGGACCTGGACCGACGCTGGAGAGCCCAAAGAAGAGAGCGACGGCAAGAAGATCCAGCACACGTTCAAGATGCAGTTGAGTCAGACCACCCCCGAAGATGGCGATCAATGGCAGCTCGTGGTCAACCAGCTCGACAATAATCAGTATCTGACGAACCTGACCCGGCGTCCGGCGACGGGCAAGCAGTACGGGCCGCTCGACGTAATCCGTCAGCAGCGGATGGGAACGTCTTTCGCTGTCGCCGACAGCGATAACCCCGGACCCAAATGCATCATCTCGGGCGGGCTGGGGTCGATGTCGGTCACGTACAAGGGTAAATCCTATCCCGTCTGCTGCTCCGGCTGCGCCGCTGCGTTCAATGACGACCCGGAGAAATGGCTGGCCAAACTGGCCGCCAGAGAAAAGGCTAAGAAGGCCGACGACGAATAGCGCCCCGTAGGGCAGGTTTCTAACCTGTCCGGCTATTTTTAGCCTTAATCAACGGCCCGCTGTAGCCCGATGCCGCCGGAAATCTTCTCATTTTGCGCGGAGAGGTTAGAAACCTGTCCTCCGAGTGACTACGGCTCTTCGCTTTGCTCCGGTGCTTCAAAGCCGGCGTGCTTCGCCGTGCCGGGACGAGGCGTCGCGAGCTGCTTGAGCTCGGCCAGCAATTCGTCGTTGGCGTGTGGAGGCAACAGCGGCTTGAGTTTGTTGCTGTACTTGCGTACGACGGCCTTGCTCTCGGGCGGCACTTTTTTGACCATCTCGGCGAATTCCAGCAGGGCAACGGCCTTGCCCAGCCGTTCCACATAGTTCGCGCGCAGGTCGTTTGTTTCGCTCGGTCGGTCGTCGGCAGATGTGGCATCGATCTCATCCACCAAACGCATGTTCCGTTCGACCTGGCGACGGGCCTCGACGACGAGTTGATCGACGTCAACCCGCGCATCCAGCCGGACGCGCATGATCGCCAGGCTCACTTTCCGCACGAGCGCGGCAAATCGCTCGGCCGACATCTTCTGGCCGGCCAGCGCCTGCGACCACTGCGTTTCACGCTCCCAGAGGGCGCCCTGCCTGGCAGCATCGAACAGGCGGCGTACTTCGCCGCGATACGATTCGACAAGCTTTTCGGCCGGCAGGTTCAGATCGAGCGACTCGTCTTCGTCGGGAGGAGTGAATTCGGGAATCATCGCCTCGGAATGGCTCCGCACGACCGCCAGAAAGCGATCCAGTTCCGCCGCCGTCAACGGAGCACCGGCTGCTCCGGAGTTTTCGATTGCCGCATTTTCCAACGGCTGCTCCTTCGAACAGCCTGACACAACGAGCAGCAACAGGGCGACACGAGTCAGTCGGGACGAACTGGTTTGGTGCATCAATCGGCCCTTCTCCACAGAACGGAACGAACGACAGGAATCTCTCCAACGCGGAGGAAGAGTCTCCGAATTTGTCGATACGGTCAAGATCGATAGCGGATTTGGAACGCGTGATTGGAGCCCGTCACGGAATAGAATCGACCCCTGTCGGCTTGTCCGGTCCCGACGGACGTCGGGAAAGGAGATTCCGTGGCTAGACACCGAAACTCACGCGCATAAGACCCCTGCCACCTCGGGCCCGAGGTGGCAGGGGTCGTCGTGAATCGTACCGTGCGTCCGCAGGCCTCGAGTACCGCTTGGAACCCGAATTGCAAAATGAATCGGCATGGCGCGGCTTCTTGTCGCTGCGCGACCCGGACGCGACCAACCTAACGGTCGGTGCCCGGGCACGCGGCCGGGCCACCTCAAGTTGTCTTGGGCCACGCCGAATGGGCGGTCACGGCCGACTCAAACCGAATCACCACTCCCGGCGCCAACCAGGCTGGGAGTCGTACCCAGCCATTGCTGCACCCGTTCCAGGGCGTCGAACAATTCCTGCGGCTGGATCGGTTTCGTGAGATAGCCGTCCATGCCCGCCTCGAAGCATTCCTCGCGCAATGTCGAAACAGCATGGGCCGTCATGGCGATGATCGGCACGCGCGTGTCGGATTCCTGCTCGCGCCGGCGAATCTCGGCGGCGGCGGTGAGACCGTCCATGACCGGCATCTCGACGTCCATCAGCACGACGTCGAAAGTTTCCCGTTCAAGCACACCGAGCGCCTCGAGCCCGTTATTGGCGACCTCGACGTGATATCCCTGCATTTCCAAGAGCCCTTGCGCGACCTCCTGATTGACCTCTCCGTCTTCGACCAGCAGGATGCGGGTGGACCGCTCGTTCACGGCAGCGACCGGTTGGGCCGTCTCGACCGGCGTCAACTCTCCCAACGACTCGCGGACTGCCACGATCAGCTCCGAGGCCTTGGCCGGCTTGGTCAGGTGCCGCGCGCCGGGAATTTCGGCGGCCTGGTTTTCGGTGGCGACAAAACTGGCCGGCGTGAGCAGCACGATCGGGCAACTTGCATACTGGGGCATTGCCCGCAATTGCTTCGCGAACGACCACCCGTCATGCGTCGTTGATGCGGCATCGATGACAGCCAGCCGGAACGGGCTGCCGATCGTTGCGGCCAGCCGCGACATGCCAATAGCCGTGGGTTGATCGGCCGCCGCCTGCGCTTTGAGACCCATCTGGCCGAGCAACTTCGTCAGAATACCGCGGCTGGTCGCGTGTTCGTCAAAGATCAGCACGCCGGCCGGCGGAAACAACGCGGTTGCAGCGTCGGCCGCCGTCGCTCCTTCGGGAATTTCGAAGCAGATCGTAAAATGGAACGTGCTCCCCTGCTCGGGCTGGCTTTCGACGCTGAGCTTGCCCTGCATGAGTTCGACGAGCTGTGCCGAGATCGAGAGGCCCAGCCCGGTCCCGCCGAAACGGCGCGTGATGGAGCTGTCGGCCTGGCTGAACGACTCGAAGATGCGCTTTTGCTTCTCGGAGGAAATGCCTATGCCCGTGTCGCGCACCGCAAAATGGAGCGCGACGTGCGTGGCATTCCGTTCGACCAGTCCCACGTCGACCGCGACCTCGCCCTGCGGCGTGAATTTGATGGCATTGCCGACGAGGTTGACCAGAATCTGGCGCAGCCGGCCCGGGTCGCCACCGACGATCATCGGGATCTCGGGAGCGATCTGATAATTCAATTCGAGATTGCTCTGGGCGGCCCGCACCGAAAGCACCCGCATCGCGTCGCCGACCGTTTCGCGGAGATCGAAAGGAATCTGTTCCAGCTCGAGCTTGCCCGCCTCGACCTTCGAGAAGTCGAGGATGTCGTTGAGCAGCCGCAGCAGGGCATCGGCCGACTGCTTGACCACCTGCATATAGCTCTGCTGCTGCGACGTCAGGCGTGTCTTAAGCGCCAGTTCGGTCATGCCGATGACGCCGTTCATCGGCGTGCGAATCTCGTGGCTCATCGTGGCCAGGAAACGGCTCTTGGCCCGCGTCGCATCCTCGGCCGCCTCTTTGGCCACTCGCAAATGTTCTTCGGCAATTCGCAGCTCGGCGGCAATGCGCTCGAGCTCGCGGTTCGAGACGGCCAGCTCCTGTGCCCGGTTTTCGGCGGCGGCGGTCCGTTCGGCGACCCGCTGTTCCAACGTGGCATTGAGCTGTTGCAGGCGCAGGAAGCCGTCGGCGTTCTCGAGCGCGGCGCCGGCGATCGTGGTGATGAAATCGGCCAGCCGTTCTTCATTCTTGCCGAACAGGCCGCGCACCTGCTGGTGCGTCACGCACAGGCTTGCCACCGCGGCGCCACGAACGAAAATGGGGGCGCACAGGGCCGAATGGGCTGCATCCCCGACCGTCTGGCCCGACTCGGCGCTCTCTTCGACGAGCGTGGCCACGCGCCCGGTTTCCAAAGCCCGGGTCATGAGGTCGCGGCTGAATTGTTCCGGAATGTCCGCCCCCACCGGAACAACTTCGCAATGTTCGCCGCGCAGCATGCGCCGTGCAGCCTCGCGAGCTTCCTGGAATACGTCATTCGACGTGAGCGCCGAAGCGATCTTGCGGCCCGCGTCCAGCACGACGTCGAATCGATCGATCAGCGAAAATGAAGCAGATTCACTGTCGGCTCGCGTTCCTTCGGCCGGCAGCATCAGCTCGCGCATCAAGGCCGTCGCGCGGCGCGAATCTTCGTCGGCGCCTGGCCTTTGCAACTCCTGTCCGATTCGGGCCTGGGCACTCAGTGTTTGTGCTGCTTCGTAACGGGCTTCCTGCCGGCGTGCCACGCGCAGGCTCAAATTCAAAAGCAACCGGGCCATGCGGATCCGACCGCGCATGGCCAGCACCAGGGCCGCCTCACGCAGCGCG
>Ga0068853_100002741_pt1 | contig 13300 bp, 14 predicted proteins | sample KBSCornC32_FD_65655 | JGI IMG/M metagenome (GOLD analysis project Ga0068853, IMG submission 65655) | Corn rhizosphere microbial communities from Kellogg Biological Station, Michigan, USA - KBS Corn C3-2 | ecosystem: Host-associated > Plants > Roots > Rhizosphere > Soil ... | reverse complement strand
ACCGATATCACCTTCGCAGAGTGCCCCGAGAATAGCATCTGCGATGGCATGTGTAAGCGCGTCAGCATCTGAATGTCCATCGGCGCCGCGATCGGAAGCGATGTGCACACCGCCCAGAACCAGTTGACGTCCCTCAACGAGCCGATGTGTATCAGTGCCTATTCCGATCCTTAGCATTGCGCTCTTTATCCACAGATTACGCAGATTCTTACTTAATCTGCGTAATCTGTGGATACCTTCAACAGAACCTCTGCGACTGCGAGGTCTTCAGCCGTCGTAATCTTAATATTCCTTCCGCTGCCTTCCACAATGCTGACGGTGTGACCGAGCTGTTCCACCAACACGCTTTCATCCGTCAACGAAGGATCCGTAACATCCGCGGCCTCATACGCGTGCCGTAGCACGTCATACCGAAAACACTGGGGCGTGAGAGCACGTCGTAATCCATCACGGTCCAATGTCTTCACAACACGTTCGCTATCGACCTGCTTGATCGTATCGGTTACTGGCGCTACGAGTATCGCCGCACCATCAGCACGCGCTGTCTCGATTGTGGCGTCGATCTCTTCGACTGTCACAAACGGACGAACACCATCGTGTACGGCAACAATCTCAGCCGTCGCCGCGCGTATCGACATCAAACCGCGCTTCACCGAATCGGCTCGCGTCGCACCGCCTGGAACCACGCGCGCAAGTTTCCGCAATCCGTATTTTCCTGCCAGCGAAAGGAAGCCCGCAGACTCTTCTGCGGGCAGGACCACGATCACTTCATGAATGTTGTCACACTGCTCGAACGGTTTAAGCGTGTGAAAGATTACGGGCATTCCTGCAAGTAGCAGAAACTGCTTCGGCCGATCGCTCGCCATCCGGGTTCCTGAACCGGCGGCGGCAATAATCGCGATGTTCATGAAGAGAGTTAGGAATTCGTGACGGCGGAATTAAGTCTCCGTGATCGGCTCACTCTCCGAAATGCGCACTGGCGCCGGAGTATTACGCGATTCACGCGCCTGGCGCCGCGAAGCGCCGTTGGTACGATGAATATCGCTGTGTCCGCCATTTTCCGCTTCTTCCCAGAGACGGCCGAAGATCATCTTGCCGGCAGTTGTTTGCAACACGCTGGTCACTGCGATGTCGGCATTCTTTCCGATCAGCCTGCGTGCGTTATCAACCACCACCATCGTGCCGTCGTCGAGATAGGCCACGCCCTGATTGTATTCCTTGCCTTCCTTCAGGATGAAAACCCGCATCGCCTCGCCTGGGAGCACGACTGGCTTGAGCGCATTTGCCAACTCATTGATATTGAGCACACTGACTCCGCGCAACTGGGAGACTTTGTTCAAGTTGAAGTCATTCGTGACGATCACTGCGTCGAGTTGCTTGCCGAGTTCGATAAGCTTCAGATCCACCTCACGCACGGAGGGAAAGTCAGTCTCGACGATTTGAATGTCGAGCGAACTGTTGTTCTGAAGCCGGTTCAGCATGTCCAGTCCACGCCGGCCACGCTGGCGTTTTGACGAGTCAGGCGAATCAGCTACTTGCTGCAACTCACGAAGGATGAACTGTGGAATGATCAATGAGCCGGTTAGAAATCCTGTTTCGGCGACGTCTGCGATACGACCGTCGATGATCACAGACGTGTCGAGTATCTTTAAATCGCGTCGCGCTACTTTGTCGCTGAAGATCCCGCCGAGCGCCGAAAGATCGAGATAGTCGCCCTTGGCAGCGCCGACCATCAACCCGACGTACGCCATGAAGAACGTCAGCGACAGCGTCAGGAAGGTCTTCATGGGCGCTTCAAGTGCGCTCGATTCCTGGCGGCTGATCAGTGATCCAATCAAATAAGCCCCGATGATTCCCAGGATCGAACCCACAGCGGCGCCAATAAGAGTTTTGAGAGTCGCGCGGCGAATTCGTAGCTCGAAAACTATGATACAGAGAGCGATTAATGCGCCGGCCGCGGCGGAAAGCCATGGGTCATCGCGGACGGGTGCCAACTTGTATCCCGCCACTACTAAAATTGCCGTAAATATAAGTCGTATTAAGACGACATCGGCACGCATGATGAAGGCATACTACCACGCCAATATCGGCAAGGTCACGGCAAACCTTTGCAATTAGACCCCTTTAAGCGGTTAAATGAGCACGATGTACAAAACAGGAATGGCGATTCTCATCTCGGTTGTGTTCGCTGCGAGCCTTCAAGTGCTGGCGGTGACGCAGAAAAGCGAGTTGAAGTTCACAGTTCCCGCCGGTTGGGTAGAAGAACAACGCACTTCCAGCATGCGTGTAGCGCAGTACAAATTGCCGAAGGCGACGGGTGATTCGGAAGACGCGTCCCTTGTTCTTTACTACTTCGGACAGGGTCAGGGCGGATCCACTGCCGCGAATATCGAACGATGGGTGGGCCAGATGACCAACGCTGATGGCAGCGCAACCCCGGAGGCCAAAGAAGAACAGTTCGAAACGAATGGATTGAAGGTTAGTACGGTGGACGTCTTCGGGACCTACGTTGCGGAGACAGCGCCAGGTAGCGGAACGTTTCACCACAAGGCCGGCTATCGCCTGCGCGCTGCGGTTGTCGAGACGCCGAAAGGCTCTTACTTCGTGAAACTTGTCGGGCCGGAAAAGACGGTAGCCCAATGGAACGAATCATTCCTGAGCTACCTGAAGTCTTTCGAGTTGAAGTGATTTATTTGTAGCGGTAGGTAATACGCCCGCGGGACAGGTCGTAGGGCGACATTTCCACACTCACGCGATCACCCACCAAAATCCGGATGCGATTCTTGCGCATCTTGCCGGAGATAGCGGCCAAAACCACGTGATCACTGTTGTCTAACTGAACTTTAAAGAAGGCGTTGGGCTGTTTGTCGATAATGGTTCCTTGCGCGGGGATCAGATCTTCTGCTGCCAATCAGTTTCTCCTTGGGGTTTTTTACTGCGCGGCAACGATAACACACGGCCATTGCCGATTGCCAATTGCCGATTGCCAATTGCTCGTTTTTGACGGATGGCAACGAATTGGCAATTGGAAATCGGCAATCGGCAATAATTTCGAACGCGTTCAAAAAACTTCTTGACACCCTCCCGAACCAGGCGTACTCTGCCGGTAGTTGAACGTGTTCAAATTCAGCTAAGGAGGCTGACCATGACAATCGGAATTACCACATACCTGATTTACCTGGCCGTCAGCATCGCGCTGACTATCTGGGTAGCCCGAACCCTCCACAAAAACGGACGCGTCTTTCTCGTCGACGTCTTCCACGGGAACGAAGCCCTCGCTGACTCAGTCAATCACCTGCTCGTCGTCGGCTTTTACCTGATCAACTTCGGTTACGTGACGCTCGCACTGAAACTCGGCTATGTCGTCACGACTGCCGAGCAAAGCATTGAAGCCCTCTCCGTGAAGGTAGGCATGGTGCTTCTCGTCCTTGGCGGGATGCACTTCTTCAACCTCTTCATCTTTAGCCGTATGCGCCGCCGCTCAGTCCAGCACACCCAGCCACCACCCGTTGCTCCCGACGCGTTTACAGCCGTTCACCAGGAGGCGTGAAGCCATGTTCTCCCTAACGGTGCTCTACGATCCTGAATGTGGGTTGTGCCGGCGCGCACACGAGTGGCTGGCGGAACAGGCGAAGATAGTCGATCTCCACTTCGTGCCCTGCGCTTCCGATGAAGCACGCCGGCGCTATCCACAACTCAATCACGATCTGACCAAGAAGGATCTGACGTTGGTGAGTGATGATGGTGGTGTCTACTTTGGTCCGAAGGCATGGCTGATGGTGCTTTGGTCTCTTGTTCGCTATCGCGAGTGGGCGTATCGCCTCGCGACGCCGGAACTCCTGCCGACTACGAAGCGAGTTGTTTCGATGATCTCGCAGAACCGTTACCAGATCAGTCGAGTCCCGGTTGTAAACCGGCTAACACGTTAACGAGGATGCGCAAAACGAAGACCACCCAAAAGACCGATAAGCTCGGCAAAGGAGATCAGACGAAGGCGTTGATCCTTGAAACTGCCCTCGAGATGTTTCGCGAGCGCGGGTACGAGCAAACCACGATGCGCGCGGTGGCCCAAAAGGCCGGGGTATCGCTTGGTAACGCGTACTACTACTTCCGCTCGAAGGAGTATCTGATCCAAGCCTTCTATCAACGCATGCACGACAGTCATATCGAATCCGCACTTCCGGCGCTCGAACATGACAGGACAGTGAAAGCACGCCTGCTGACTGCGATGCGAACAAAGATCGACACGATGAAACCGTATCACCAGTTTGCGGGCGTGCTTTTCAAAACCGCGGCCGATCCGAAAAGCCCATTGAATCCTTTTGGCGATGCGTCGGACCCGGTGCGCCAGCAGCAGATCCAACTCTTCGAAAAGGTCCTGGACGGTTCAACAGCACGGATTCCGAAAGACCTGCGGGCCGAGCTGCCCTACCTGCTTTGGGTCTATAGCATGGGTATCGTGCTCTTCTGGATTCACGACTCATCGCCAAAGCACCGGCGCACCAACCGGCTAATTAATCACACCGTGGAGTTGCTCGACAAGTTGATCCATCTCGCGAGTAATCCGTTTATGCGGCCACTGAGAAAACAGGCCTTGCGATTGGTGGACGAACTCCGCGATGCCGCGGAGTCGCTCGATGACGACGATGGTCCAGAACAAGCTACCTGAATCGAGGTTGCGATGAACAACTCTGAGCCTAAGAAAATTCGTTTCGGGCTTTCAATCATTCAAGGCTTCGCCGGCGGAATGCTGGGTGGCTATGCTTATTTGGTTGTCTGTTTTTCCCAGAACAGTGAAAGGAAGCTCGATTCTGCAATCTCGACGCTTCCAGCCTACTTGCTGACGTTCGCCATCGCGGGGTGTCTCAAAGCAACCTTTATGTGGTGTATTTACCGCTCACTGGGTAGAACTCTGCCCCCGCTGGCGCGACTCTTAACCTCGACATTCCTAAGCCCATTAGTGTTGGTGCTTACCCTACTTTACTTGGAATCCAGTCTGCTCTCGCTTTTCTTAATTCCTGTATTGTGCCTGGGAATACCTGTCTCACTGATGGTTGGATCAAGTGCAAAACCCTGGGAGTTGTTCACGTTTGGGAGCATTGCGGCGGGAGAGGTGGATCACAGGGTGGGTTCCAGAAACATCCTCGCAACAATCGGAAGCCTGCCTCTGAGATTCCTTGGTATCGGCATCGTTGCCCTGCTTCTGCTGTCTCTGATTTCTGGAATGAAACCCATAGACAGCGTTAACCAGTTCGTTGCTGTGTTTCTGGCTCTTGTATTTGTCGGCGCATACCCGGCATATAGCGCCTACGTGACTTTTCGATCACCTCGCAAGATAGTGCTCACGGCGTGTGGAGTCATATTTAATATTCCAATCGCGCTCATTGGCTTGTACTCCTACGGGCTCTATAAAGAACCCCAGTGGCTGCGCGAATTCCCTCTATTTATCAGCGCAGTTTGCGGCTCTTTCCTCGTTGCGTGGCTGATTTTTCTAGTTGCGCGACTCAGCGTAAAGGTCAACCCGGCTCTATATCTGACTATCAGCAGGAACAAATCGATTGCAGATGCACCAAACCTGGACCATCAGTGTCTCGGTTCGAGATTTGTCGAGTGGCAACAACGTGTCGCTTAGCAAGGAGAATAAAATGCGAATCGCAATTACTGGAGCAAACGGTTTTGTCGGCACACATTTAACTCATCGTCTCGAGTCTGAAGGTCATGAACTGGTTTTAATCTCAAGACGTGCGCGAAAAGAGGTAGTTGCCAACGATCTGTCAGACGCGAGTGCACTGAGAGAGTTGTTCCACGGCTGCAAGGTTGTGGCTCATTGTGCGGGCATCAATCGCGAGATTGGCGCCCAGACTTATCAACGCGTTCACGTCGAAGCAACGCGGAACGTCGTCGAAGCAGCCAAAGCTGCGGGTGTCGAGAAGATCGTGCTGATGAGTTTTCTACGTGCACGCGCAAACTGCGGTTCGCCGTATCATGAGTCGAAGTGGGAAGCGGAAGAGATCGTGCGCAACTCCGGTCTCGACTACACGATCATCAAGGCCGGTGTGATCTACGGTCTCGGCGATCACATGCTCGATCACCTGAGCCACGCTCTCCACACGTTCCCTGTTTTTGGACTCGTTGGTTTCAAAGAGAAAAGCGTCCGCCCGCTTGCGGTCGAAGACCTCGTACACGTGATGCGCGCCGCAATCCTCGATAGACGCATGAAGCGGCAAACGATCGCGCTGCTCGGTCCGGAAGAGATCTATTTGAGCGAAGCTGTGTGCCGCGTCGCTGAAGTTGTCGGCAAACGGCCATTGATGTTTCCGTTGCCGGTCTTCTGTCACCGGTTGATGGCGCACGTCTTTGAGCTGACCATGAAAATTCCTCTCACGTCACTGGCGCAGGTTCGCATATTATCGGAAGGCGTCGTTGAGGCCGGCTCACCAGTCACGCCTGTTCCATACGATCTGGTGCCAACACGCCGCTTCACTGCCGAACAAATCCGCAACGGGTTACCTCAACCGAAGCCATTCTGTGTAGGCGACCTGCGCTTGTGTTCTTAGAAAGAGGACCTGATGAGCTCACACCCATTTAACGTCTGGACTTGGCACGGCAGAGTTGGTCGAGCGCGTTACCTCGTGACGGGCGTGGTCCTGCTCGCGGTGAAACACAATATCGATCGGTTCCTGGCGGCCGTGTATGGATACCCGTGGGGAATCTTCAACTACTGGGTGTTTGATTCCATCGATTCAATCGTTGGAGCGCGAAGTCTCGCCAACCTGCCGGACCGTGCAACGTTCTACACTCTGCTGGTATTGATTGCCCTGCCGTTCATTTGGATCGGCACAGTGATGACGCTGCGACGACTCAGAGACGCCGAACTACCGCTGCCGCTCGTCGTGCTTTTCTTTCTACCACTCATCAATCTAATCTTTTTCGCGATTCTGAGTGCTGTCCCATCGAGTTCGTCATCGGACGAACCCTCGAGGCTCCTCTCTGCACGAGTCCGTCGCTTGATCCCGGAAGGTGAGTTTGGCAGCGCCGTGTTCGGCGTAGTCGCGACAGTGTTCCTCACGTCGTTGGAAATCGTATTCACCACAAACGGCCTCGGTAACTATGGCTGGGGACTCTTCGTTGGGATACCATTCTTTCTCGGACTGAGCTCGACCCTCATCTACAGCTTTCACCGTCCGCGATCACTCGGGAAGTGTCTGCTAGTCGCAACGATAGCAACCGGACTGGTGGGATTGGTTCTATTTGCAATCGCGGTTGAAGGAATCATCTGTCTGGGTATGGCTCTCCCGCTCGCTCACGTGCTTGCGCTGTTTGGCTCTTTCATCGGCTGGGTGCTTCAGAAGCGGCCGTCTTTCGCGCCGAGTACTCTGAACGCGGTTTCAGTGGGATTTCTTGTGATACCCGGACTTATTCTTCTCGAGCATAGTTTTGGAGGTCCGCCACCACTCTATCAAGTGAAGACGTCTGTTGTGATCAAGAGTAGTCCGGAGAACGTTTGGACTAATGTGGTGTCGTTTTCAGAACTGCCACCACCGACCGAAGTGATGTTCAGCACTGGAATCGCGTATCCGGTTCGCGCAGAGATACGCGGTCGCGGCGTCGGCGCAGTGAGACACTGCGTATTCTCGACTGGACCATTCGTAGAACCAATAACAACATGGGACGAACCTCGTCTTCTGGCATTTGATGTCACCGAGCAACCGCGCGCCATGGAGGAGTTGTCACTCTATAACGAACTGAACCCGCCGCATCTGGACAACTACTTCCTCTCACGAAAAGGACAGTTCGAACTTAAAGCCCTGCCAGACGGCACCACGTTACTCGAAGGAACAACCTGGTACGAGAACCGCTTCTGGCCCGCGCCGTACTGGCACCTGTGGTCCGACTACATCATCCACCGCATCCACACCAGAGTTCTGTCGCATATAAAGGTCCTCGCTGAAGATCAATCGCAAAAAGCCCACAATTAATTTTTGTGCTTTTTGTGCCTTTTTGTGGCAACCTCTTCTTCGTGGCGCAGATCGCGATCATTGGTGGAGGCATTGGTGGTCTAACTGCAGCACTCGCCTTTCGACAATTCGGTTTCCAGGCTGAGGTCTTCGAACAAGCACCGGCTTTACTCGACGTCGGAGCTGCAATCGCGGTCTGGCCCAACGCGATGCGTGTCCTAGAACAATTACAGCTGTCCGAGAAGATTTTTGAAAAAGCCGGCGCGATGAAGGAGATAGAGTGGCGCGATCAGAATGGATTCACGATCAATCGCGTTTCGATTGCGAAGACCGCAGTTGCCCTTCACCGCGCTGATCTTCAGAGCGCGCTCCTGCACTCGCTTCCTGAAGAATCGATTCATCTCAACCACGCCTTCGTGAGTTACAAACAACACGACGACAACGTTATCGCGACGTTTGCGAATGGTAATTCCGTCGCAGCCGGGTTTCTGATCGGCGCCGACGGCATTCACTCAGACGTTCGTATGCAATTCATCAACGACGGCGAACCAGTCTATCGCGGCTACACAGTCTGGCGTGGCATCTCACCGCACGTTCCGAGTCAGATTCCTCCAGCCACCGCAATCGAACTTCACGGACGTGGAAAGCGCTTCGGTATTGGTCCGGTCGGTCTGGAACGCGTGGGCTGGTGGGCAACTGCAAACGCGGTCGATACGGATGAACTGATGTCGCTGTTTGCCGGCTGGTATCGCCCAGTACTCGAACTAATCGAGGCAACGCCAAAAGAATCCATTCTGAAGACACGAGCCATGGATCGCGAACCAATCAATAACTGGGGCAACGGCCGGATGACGCTGCTCGGCGACGCAATCCATCCCACCACACCCAACCTCGGACAAGGCGGCTGTCTTGCCATGGAAGATGCATTCGTATTGGCGAGATGTTTTGAAAAATATGGCGCAGTGGAAGAGGCACTGCGAAGCTATGAACGTCGGCGCTACAAACGCACCGCCGCGATCACGAGATACTCACGTTACTACGGCGCCGCCGGCCAGTGGGAAAACGTATGGGCACGAGGCTTACGCAAAACCGCGCTCACTCTCGTGCCCGAAACAGTCGCTCGGCGCTTGATGCAAGTAGTGTTCGATTACGACGCTACAAAACTATCCACAGATTACACAGATAAATCTGCGTAATCTGTGGACCCGGTTTTAGTTGCTCGATGGTGCTGAGCCGCCCGCGGGATTGCCGTCGAGGTCGATGTAGGTGATCGGGGCAACGCCGAGGGCTTTGAGTGGACCTTCAACTAGCGAGCGGTCGCCGACGATCACGATCGCGAGGTGATTGAGGTCGATGTACTGCTTTGCGACTCGCAGCAAATCTTCCTTCGTCACTGCCGATACGTTCTTCGCATACGTTTGATAATAGTCATCCGGCAGACCTTGCACGGTCAACGTAGTGATCGCCTGGCTGATTGCCGAAACGGATGCGAAGCGCTGCGGCAGCCCCTGAATCAGCGATTCCTTTGCAGTCTTCAGTTCCTCATCGGTGATCGGTCTTTCACCGGCAATTCCCTTCAACTCTTTCATAAATTCGGTCAACGCGGCGTCAGTCTTCGCAGTGAAGATGGAGCCACCAGCGCGAAACGCACCTGGTCCTTTGCCATAACCGAAGCTCGAGTTCACACCGTAGCTGTAGCCCTTCTGCTCGCGAAGGTTCGCATTCAATCGCGACTGAAACTGCCCGCCGAGAATTGTGTTCAGCACCTGAAGCGCAAAATAGTCGGGTGTGTTACGTGGCGGACCAGGCAGTCCGATATTGAAAACTGACTGCGCCGCACCCGGCTTGTCGACGAGGTAGATCTTCGCAGGCTGGAGCTCAGGAAGTTTTGGATAGTCGAACGACGCCTTATCACCGGACTTGGCCCATGCTGCCAGACCTTTCTCGACCGCAGCCTTGGCCTTCACTGCGGTAATGTCACCAACGACGGTAATGATCGCGCGACCCGGTTGAAAATACGCCTTCTGAAATGCAACCACATCGTCGCGCGTGATCGCTTTCACTGAGGTCTCGGTGGTGCGTTGTCCGTAAGGGTGTGCATCGCCGTAGAGAATCTTCGAAAACACCTGCTGGCCGATAACCACCGGCTGATCCTTCGCCTGCGTCAGGCTGACGAGCGTCCGTCCTCGCAGACGTTCGAGTGCTTCAGCCGGAAAAGTTGAATTGAGCATCATGTCCGAGACAAGCGCGAGTGTCGGTTCGAAGTTCTTCGCAGTTGAAACGAAGCTCACGGTTCCTTCTTCGCCACTGATTCCGGCATTGACGTTTGTGCCGAGTAATTGCAGCGCGTCAGAAAGCTGATCACCGGATTTGGTCGTCGTACCTTCGGTCATCATCGAAACGGTCATTGCCGACACACCGCGCTTACCGGCGGCTTCAAACTGATTCGAGCCACCAACAAACGTGATCGCAAACGACACGAGTGGCAGGTTATGACGCTCGGAAACGATCAACGTGGCGCCGTTTGCCAACTGAGTTTTGGTCCAGGTGGGAACGCACAACATCGGCGCCGGTCCAGGAGGTGGAACCTTGGTTCGATCTAGTGTCTGCGCAATCGCAGCGATGTTGGCAATGCACAGGACGAGTGCCGCCGCGAGGGCAAGTGGCTTTCGTTCCCTCATGAATCGTTGTTGTCTCATTATTTACCTCCTCCATTTCCCACCACGATGCTGACGGCTTCGCTCTCGGTGGCTTTGGATGCCTGATCTCTTTTACCCTTCGGCACTACGCTCAAAACAATGCGCGAACGCGACAGGTACTGATTCGCGACCCGCTTCACGTCGGCGGCAGTCACAGCAAGCGTCTTCTGATAGTCAGTGCTGAACTGGCCGGGGTTGTCATAAAAAACCGCGCCATTAATCAGTTGATTCGCCTTGCCGAGATTTGATTCCAGACCACGCAGGAAATTCAGCTCGAGTCCGGCCTTTGCTTTTTGCAACTCTTCCGCAGTCGGGCCTTCAGTAAGAAACTTCTGGATCACTTGATCGACCGCGCCCTCGAGCTCGGTGAGCGTGTGTTCGGGTCGCGGTATGACCGTCACCTGAAACACGCCAATGTTCTCAGAAGAGTTTGCGAAAGCAAACACTTGCGACGCCGCCTGCGAATCGTATACGAGTGCTTTCGTCAAACGAGCAGTGCGCGAGCCTGACAGGATCGAGCTCATCACTGAGAGCGCGTAATCGTCGTCATGCTTGAAACCGACCGTGGGCCACTGGATGTAGAGTCGTGGTATTTGTACGCGATCCTCGTAAACGAGACGCTTGCTCGCCGCCAGTTTGCCGAGCGGAACGTTTGGTCGCTGCACTGGCTTACCCTGCGGCAAGTCGCTGAAGTATTTCTGAATCCACTCCTTCGCCTGCTTCGGATTGAAGTCGCCAACGACTGCGAGCGTCGCATTATTCGGCGCGTAGTAAATCCGGAAGAAAGCCTTCACGTCTTCCTCTGACGCCGCACTCAGATCAGTCATTGACCCGATGACGGGCCACGAATACGGATGCTCCTTTGGATACATCGCGGCGGAGAAGATCTCGCTCACGCGTCCATAAGGTTGATTGTCGTAACTCTGCCGGCGCTCGTTCTTGACGATGTCGCGCTGCGCGTTGAGCTTCGCAATGTCGAGCTTGTCGAGCAGGAAACCCATGCGATCGGATTCCAACCACAATGCCGACTCGAGATAGTTGGCAGGAATTGTTTCGTAGTAATTGGTGCGATCGTTCGTGGTCGAACCGTTGTTGCCGCCGCCAACACCTTCCGTGAGCTTGTCGTGTAATCCGTACGGCACGTGACCGGATCCGGTGAACATCACATGTTCGAAGAGGTGCGCGAAACCCGTCCGTCCCGGCATCTCGTTCTTCGAGCCGACGTGATACCAAACGTCGACAGCGACTGTCGGCGTCGTGTGATCCTCGGAAAGAATGACCGTCAGACCATTTGGAAGTTTGTAGGTTTCGAACGGAAGCTTGATAGAGTCGGAAGCCGAGCTCTTCTTTTGGCCCAACGCCGGCAGGAATAACAAGATTGTCAGCATCAGGGCCATCGCCGACAATACTGTTCGTCTATTGATCACGAAAACAACTCCTTTTCAGATTGTGTTGGATTCAGAGCCAGGCAGAAGAAGGATTATCCGTGCTAATCTGTGTCCATGCAAGCCATCCAAGTTTCTCAAGTGGGCGGGCCGGAGGTGCTCACGCCAGTCGACGTGCCTGTTCCGACGCCGAATCCCGACGAAGCACTCGTCCAGATCAAAGCTGCGGGAGTGAACTTCATCGACGTTTACTTTCGCGAAGGTCGTTATCCGACTCCTCTTCCCTTCATTGACGGACAGGAAGCCGCGGGCGTCGTCACGGAAGTAGGCAGCGAGGTAACGACACTGCGGCCCGGCGACCGCGTTGCGTACTCGAGCAGGCTCGGGAGTTATGCCGAGTATGCAGCCGTGCCTGCGGATCGCTTAGTGAAGATTCCGGACGGCCTCGATTTCGAACAAGCGGCAGCGGCGATGTTGCAAGGTATGACTGCACACTATCTATTGCATAGCAGTTATCCGTTGCAAAAAGGCCAGACTGCTTTGATTCATGCGGCGGCCGGAGGTGTCGGACTGTTGCTGGTACAAATGGCGAAGACGATCGGCGGGCGCGTGATCGCCACCGCCGGCACACATGAGAAGGCGCAACTCGCGCGTGATGCAGGCGCCGACGAATGCATCGTCTACACCGAAGCTGATTTTGAGACGGAAACAAAACGGCTGACGAACGACGAAGGCGTACACGTTGTTTACGACGGAGTCGGCAAAGCAACGTTCGACAAAGATCTCAACGTGCTTCGTCCGCGTGGCTATCTGGTGCTGTTTGGCGGTTCGAGTGGCGCCGTGCCGCCATTTGATCTGATCAAGCTTTCGCAAAAGGGATCACTCTTCATCACGCGACCAACACTCGCCCATTACACTGCCACCCGTGAAGAACTGGAGTGGCGCGCCGGCGACGTTCTTGGAGCGATCGCGCGCGGCGAGCTGAAGCTTCGGATCCATAAAACCTATCCTCTTGCGGACGCTGCGCAGGCGCACCGGGATCTCGAGGGAAGAAAGACGACCGGCAAACTATTACTTAAGCCGCGGATGAACGCGAATTAACGCTGATCTGCGTGCATCCGCGTTTATCCGCGGCTAAAAATTTCTTGACAGCCATTTTTCGGCTCCCTATAGTAGCCCGAGGTTATGGTTAGCACTCGCACATTTTTCTATTTCGCCTTTACTTACCGCTTCTTCTTTACGGAGGAGAGCGGAGGGC
>Ga0068853_100002739_pt1 | contig 13303 bp, 18 predicted proteins | sample KBSCornC32_FD_65655 | JGI IMG/M metagenome (GOLD analysis project Ga0068853, IMG submission 65655) | Corn rhizosphere microbial communities from Kellogg Biological Station, Michigan, USA - KBS Corn C3-2 | ecosystem: Host-associated > Plants > Roots > Rhizosphere > Soil ... | reverse complement strand
CGACGAAGTCATCACCGGCTTCGGGCGCACCGGCGAATGGTTCGGCTGCACGACTTACGGGTTCGAGCCCGACAGCATGACAATGGCGAAACAGCTCTCCAGCGCCTATTTGCCGATCTCCGCGATCATGCTGTCACCAGAGCTGACCGATATTGTCGAACAGGAAAGCGGCAAGATCGGCACCTTCGGCCACGGCTTTACCTATACCGGCCATCCGGTCGCCGCTGCGGTCGCGCTGCGCACGCTGGAGCTTTATCAGGAGCGCGACATCGTGGGGCATGTGCGCAAGGTCTCGCCGCATTTCTTAAAGAAGCTGCGTGCGTTCAACGATCATCCGCTGGTCGGCGAGGCGAACGGTGTTGGCCTCATCGGCGGCGTCGAATTGGTTGCGGACAAGAAGACCAAGCAGAACTTCGATCCGGCGAAGCAGGTTGGCGCGACCGTCAACAATTTCGCGCTGGAGGAAGGCCTGATCACGCGCCCAATGCTGAACGACCGTCTCGGCTTCTGTCCGCCGCTGGTGATCACGGAATCAGACATCGACGACATGTTCGCCCGCTTCGAACGCGCGCTGAACAAAGGCCTCGACTGGGCGACGAAGGAAAAGCTCATCTGAGATGGACGGCGTCGTCCTTTCGGAGCGCATTCCCACGCCGCAGCAATACATCGCGCTGCGCAAGGCGATGGGGTGGGGCGAGATCGATCTGGCGACGGCAGAGCGCACGCTCGCCGCGGCCGCGTTCTCCGTCTGCCTGCATCGTGGCGATGCGCTTGTCGGCCTCGCGCGCGTGATGGGCGATGGCGCGCTGTATTTCTTTCTCGCCGATCTCATCGTCGCAGCCGAGGCGCGCGGCGGTGGCCATGGCGACCGGTTGATGCAGGCGGTGGTCGATTATTTCGACCGCGCCGCCAAACCCGGCGCCACAATCACACTCGTTCCAATGCAGGGCCGCGAAGGGTTTTACGAGCGCTTCGGCTTTGTGCGCACGCCCGATGGCCCGTTCGGGCAGGGCATGCACTACCGCAAGGCGCCATCGCCCTCGGCATAGTGCGGCGCGAGTTCGGAATGCGGCCGCTGATAGACCAGCGACGTTCCGTTCCAGACCTCCATGCCCTTGTGGCCGTGATCTTTCATCGCGTGCGCGAGAACTTTTGCGTGGGTGTCGTCTTCGCACTGCGCTTCGAATTTGCAGGCGAGAGAGCCGTCATGGTGGAGGTAGTTGATTTCGTAGTTCGGCATAGGTGTCTCCGGTTCACGGTCTATGCCCCCGGCGCATTCCTTTTCTCGCATGTTGGTTTGAAAGTCGAATGACAAAGCGGCAAAGGAACTTCACGAATTCTCTCAGGATTTCATGGTGATATAAAATACCACCGGAACCAAAACTCGGCCCCAAGCTTTTAGGTTCAAGCATTGAACCCAGGAGTGTGTAATGGCCGGTCCGTTCAAACTGAATCCGCTTCCCTATGATGAAAGTGCGCTCAATCCCGCGATCAGCGCGAAGACGATCGGCTTTCATTACAACAAGCATCACAAGACTTACGTTGAGACTCTCAACAAGCTCGTGGACGGCACCAAGTATGCCGACATGAAACTGGAAGAGGTCGTGCGTGCGACGCATGGCGCGAAGGACGACACGGAGAAAAAGATTTTCAACAACGCCGGTCAGGTCTGGAATCACGATTTCTACTGGCGCAGCCTTTCGCCGAAAGCGACGCTGCTTGGCGGCAAGCTTGAGAAGGCGATCACACGCGATTTCGGCGATGTCGATACGCTGATCAAGAAACTCGCCGATGCCGGCAAGGAGCAGTTCGGCTCCGGTTGGGCATGGCTGGTGTCGCGCGGCGGGAAGCTCGCGGTCGAGAAAACATCGAACGCCGAAAACCCGATGGCGGAAGGCATCAACTGTCTGCTCGCCATCGATGTTTGGGAGCACGCCTACTATCTCGACTACCAGAATGAGCGTCCGAAATATCTCGAAGCGGTGCTGACCAAGCTGCTGAATTGGGACTTCGCCGGCGCCAATCTGGACAAGGAAGACCACGCCATCCGCGCCGCCGCGGAATAGGCGTTCTAAGTACGAAAAAGGGCCGGCGAGGCGTAAGGCCTTGCCGGCCTTATCTTTTTTCGGGCTTGACGTTCACGTAAGCGGAAGCCAATAATTTAGAACTGAGAAATTGTCAGAACGGGCGGCGTTGCGGGCAAAAAGACCAGGCGTGTCGCGAAAGGGAAGAAAGATGACCACCACCAATCGCACCTACACCATTCGTCAACTCACCAAGGAATTTTCCGTCACCGCGCGCACGCTGCGCTTCTATGAAGATGAGGGCCTGATCGCGCCGGAACGCCGCGGCCAGACGCGCATCTATTCGCAGCGCGATCGTGCCCGCATCATCCTCATCCTGCGCGGCCGCCGCGTTGGCTTCTCGCTCGCCGAGATCCGCGGCATCCTCGATCTCTACGAAGTGCATGACGGTGGCGTGACGCAGCTCGTGCACACACGCAAGAAGTTCGCGGAACGCATCGCGACGCTGGAGCAGCAGCAGGTCGACATCACGCAGTCGCTCAAGGATCTGCGCCAGGGCATCGCGGACATCGACCGCAAATTCGCCGCCCAGCAGCCGCAGGCCGCGGAATAATTGTGCACCTCTCCCCTTGAGGGAGAGGGCGCAAAATCTTGCGCTTAACAGAGCGCAGCGCAGTTAAGCGCTTAGATTTTGCGGGTGAGGGGTGATTTGTTTGTGACTGCGGACTCTCCCCTCACCTGAAAAATCAAGGGCTTGGTCTTCGCTATTGCTCAGCCCAAACCCATGATTTTTCTTCCTCTCCCTCAAGGGGAGAGGGATTTCTTGAGAAAGACCGCACATGACCTACGGCCCCTACGAACAGATCGCCACGCAGATCGATCACGGCATTCTCACGCTGACGCTCAATCGTCCGGACAAGCTCAACGCGTTCACGGCGAAGATGATGAACGAGATGATCGACGTGTTCACGAAAGTGAATTCCGACGACTCCGTCGGCGCGGTGATCGTCACCGGTGCGGGGCGTGCGTTCTGCGCCGGCGCCGATCTTTCCGGCGGCGCGCGCACCTTCGATGCGACAACCAATCCCGATCGCAAGGAACGCGATGCGGGGCCCGTCGACAGCGTCGACTGGAGCGATGAGCGCGTGCGCGATGGCGGCGGGCGCGTGACGCTTGCGATCTATGAATGCCTGAAGCCGGTGATCGCGGCGGTGAACGGGCCGTCAGTCGGCATCGGCACGACGATGCAGCTCGCCATGGACATCCGCATCGCCAGCAAGGATGCGAAGTTCGGCTTCGTGTTCGCGCGCCGTGGCATCGTGCCGGAAGCGGCGTCGAGCTGGTTCTTGCCGCGTCTCGTCGGCATCAGCCAGGCGCTGGAGTGGTGCTATTCCGGCCGTGTGTTCGGGCCGGAAGAAGCGTTGAAGGGCGGTCTTGTCAGCGAAGTCGTCGATCCCGCCGAACTGATCGCGCGGGCGCGGGCGATGGCACGGGAGATCATCGACAACACCGCGCCGGTCTCCATCGCGCTGATCCGCCAGATGATGTGGCGTGGACTCGGCATGGATCATCCGATGGAAGCGCACAAAGTCGACTCGCGCGGCATCTATGCGCGCGGCGCGTCGGCGGATGTGCGCGAGGGGGTGTCATCGTTCCTCGAAAAGCGCCCGGCGAAATTCCCGATGAAGGTTTCTGACGGCATGCCGCGTTATTTCCCGTGGTGGACGCCCCGGAAATACTCGTAACCGCCATCGTCCTCACGGTGAAGTTATCGCGCGCCGCAGCGCGCGCGGATAAGCTCGCGCACGTGGGACGGGGAACAGCGACATGCATCTATCGAATTTGCAGGCGATCCTTCTCGGCGGGTTGATCGCGGGAACGGTCGATATCGGCGCGGCGTCGCTGATCAACATGCTGAGCCCGGTCTTCATTAGCCAGTTCATCGCGGGCGGGCTGCTCGGCAAGGCGGCGCTCACCGGCGGTATGCAGGCCGCGGCGCTCGGCGTCGCGCTGCAATGGGCAATGTCGATCATCATCGCGGCGATCTATGTGTTCGCGAGCGGATGGTTGCCGATGCTGCGCCGCCAATGGGCGCTGTGGGGCATCCTTTACGGCACCCCGGTCTATTTTGTGATGACCTATGTGGTCGTTCCGCTGTCGGCCTGGCATCGCGTCGCGAAATTCATGCCGCTCTCCTTCGCAGAGAACATGGCGGCGATGATGGTCTTCGGCCTGATCGTGGCCTACTTCGCCTCGCGGACCGATGCGCGATAGTGCTACCTTCGAATCTTTCGAGGGAGCTATTTTATGAAGTCCATTTTCGCATTCGCAGCATGCGCTGCGCTGATCACGCCTGCCTTCGCCGATGACTCATCCGCCATGCTCGGCGCGGGCGGGCTGGTGCTCACCAAGCAGGCCGATATTCGCATGGCGGTGGAGGATCTGCGCCTCAGCCCCAAGGCGGTGAAGGTCCATTACGAGTTCATCAATGACGGCAAGAGTGACGTCGATACTATCGTCGCATTCCCGCTGCCCGATATCGATGTGCAGGAATTCTATTACGAACCACTCGGCACCACGACCGACCACACGCCGAACTTCATGGATTTCAAGCTGACCGTCGACGGTAAGACCGTGAACGCCACACCGGAAGAGCGCGCGGTGAAGGACGGCAAGGATGTGACGGCGCAGGTGAAGGCCGCAGGACTTCCTATCAACATCATCGGCGGCGAACTGGTGAAGAAGCTCGACGCGATGCCGGTGGCGCAGCGCAAGGCGCTGGCGGCGCAGGGCCTCCTCGAACTCGACGGCAGCGACGTGCATCCGCACTGGATTGCGCAAACCAAATTCTGGTGGAAGCAGCATTTCCCCGCGGGCAAGACGGTCACGATCGAACACCGCTATCAGCCGGTTACGGGGCAGACGTTCTACGGCTCCTATTCGATGCAGGGTGAGCAGGACGCGTACTACACCAAGAATTTCTGCATCGATGCCGGCACGCGCGCGACCTTGAAGTCCAAGATCGCGGCGATCACCGCGAAGCACACCGACGCCGGCGATTACATGCAGCAATACACGACGGAGTTCGTGCTCAAGACCGCGAACAACTGGAAAGGCCCGATCGGCCGCTTCCATCTCACGCTCGACAAGCTGAGAGCCGACAACGTGCTGTCGCTGTGCTGGGGCGGGGATCTTAAGAAGACGGGCGCGACGACCTTCGAGGCGACACGCGAGAACTTCGCGCCGTCAAGCGACGTTAAACTTCTGGTGCTGGAAACGCCGGCCGTTCAGTGACGGCGGAACAGCGCGCCCAGCACACGGCGCAACCAGCCGATATGTTCGGGTTCGACGTGGGCGTACCCGTCGTTCCCGGATGCGTATCGGACTGAAACCAGATGACCCAGCATCGTTAGCCCTCGCGGCGACAACAGACCGTACACGGATTATATGACGGTTTGACGCAGGCCGAAAGTTCCTGCGGTGCCGAACGCACATGGTTCGCCCGCGAAGGTTAACGACCGCTTAATGATAAAATTGCAGCTAGTGCCCGCCACCGGGGCTCACGTCCTGCAACGGGCCTTGGCTCTGGCTCGTCGGCGCCATGCGGCGGCACGCGCTGTGCCCGTTGGCCCAGCCGACGCGATAGGCCTTGTCGGCTTCATAGAGAGAGTCATCGCGCACCGTATCGCCGCGCCGCATGTTCGCGCCCATCGCGTTCGCCGTCGCGCAGCCATCGTCATAACCGAGGCGATAGTTCGGCTGCTGGCGGATCGCGCGGTCGGCGCGCGTCTCAAAGAACATGCATCCCGAGAGCATCAACACGGATGCGATGGCGACGGAAAGGCGGGCGGGGCGGAGCATGAGTCAAATCCTGTACGGCAGCGAACACTGTAGCAGTTTGCCGACCTTAGCCAAGCAAAGTGCAGGAACAAAGCCCGGAGGGGAACGTTACGAAGGCGCAATTCAATCACGGTGTGCGCCATGACTCTGTTGAACTCGATCAAGAAAGCCGGCCGCTCGGTCAGTCACGCGGTGAAGGGAACGGAGCCCGGCCCGAACGAAATCGACATCCTCGACACGCTCAAGAAGGAGCATGAGGAAGCGGGCGAACTTCTTAAGAAGCTTGTGGACAGCGACAAGGCGGCGGAACGCAAAGCGACGCTGAAAAAGCTGAAGGCGGCACTTGCGCCGCATCTGAAGGCCGAAGACCAGGTCGTCTACAAGGCGGTGTTGAAGCTGAAGGGCAAGAAGGAAAAGCAGGACGGCAACGAAGGCGAGATGGAGCACGATCTGGCATCGTCGATGCTCGCCAAGCTGTCGAAAATCAGCAACGCGACCTCGCCCGAATTTTCCGCCGCCGCGAAGGTGCTCAAAGAACTCGTGGAGCACCACGTCGCGGAAGAAGAACGCAACATCTGGGCCGACGTGAAGAAGAACTTCTCCGATGAGGACCGCCGCGCCATGAACGTCGCGTTCGAAGCTGCAAAGAAGAAGGTCAAAATCCCGGCCTAGGGAACCATTCACCACACCGTCCGTTAATCCCACAACAACAGGGGAATTTTACATGCGCTCACTTCTGCTCTGGGTCATCGGTATTCCGATCCCGATCATCATCATTCTCTGGCTCATCACCGGCCACGCTTAAGGGGTGATGTCATGACCGACACGGTCGTCATCGCCGAACAAGGCGAAGAGAATACGGGTTACCGGTTCTCATGGGGTCTTGCGATCATGGGCGGCGTTATCGCGACAGCGGTGACGTTCTTCCTTCTGACGCTGGGCTCGGGTTTTGGGCTTCTGCTCACCCATCCGACATTGCACGCGGTGCCGTCGTTTTTGACCGGCGGTGCGATCTACTTCCTCATCGCGCAGGCGTTTGGCTTCGCGGTCGGCGGCCATTTCACCGGCCGTCTCATCGGGCCGCTGCCCGAGAGCAAAGTGCAGGAGGAATTCCGCGCCGAAGCGCACGGTCTCGTCGCCTGGGCGGTGACGGTGCTCGCCACGCTGACGATGGTCGCGTTCACGGCGATGGCTGTGAATGCGGGCTCTGGTACGGCGGCGCTATATGGCGTGAGCACGGCCAAGACCGAAGCCGCACCGACGGCCTATCTTGTCGATGTACTCTTCCGTCCGAACACGCACGCTTCTGAAGGCGCGCGTGCCGAAGCCGGCCGCATTCTCGATGCCGGTCTTGCGCGCGGCGAACAGATTGCGCCCGACGACAAGGACCGTTTGCAGACCATCGTCGCCAACGAAGCGAACATGACGCGCGACGCCGCGGCGGTGCGCATCGACAATCTGCAGAAGGATGTGCAGGCGAAGACCAAGAAAGCTGCCGATATCGCCCGCAAGGTTGCGAGCTATACCAGCATCTGGATCGCGATCTCGCTGCTGTTCGGCGCGCTGGTGTCGATGATGGCCGCGGTCATGGCGCGTGAGGAAGACGACCGGGATTCCTTAAGCGCCTGACGGAACTCTCAAACGTATCGAACGTTATCGGTCTGGAACATTATCTCTGTTGAAGGAGACGACGATGGTTGCTGTACGCCGCAAGAAAACTGCCACCAAGAACCTCGATGCCCGCCTGGATTCGCTGCGCTCCGACATGGACGCGCTGCAGGACGATGTGAAAGGTCTGGCGAGCGATGCCGGTGAGGTCGCCAACGACCGCGCCAAGATGGCGGTGCGCGCCGCGGAAGCAATCGCCGAACGCGCCTATCGCCTGGCGCAGGATTCCGTGAGCCAGAAGGTCGATGATGTCGAAGCCTGGGCGAACGACAACCTCGACAACGCCCGCGACCAGATTCGCGAGCAGCCGATCTCGGCGTTCCTGATCTCGCTCGGCATCGGCGCCATCCTCGGCGCGATCCTGCTGCGCTGAGTTAGCCAATCACAAAGACAGGGACGGCCTCGGACTTCGTCCGGGGCCGCTTTTGTTTGTGCTAAGTCATTGTCTAGATTGCGTTTCTAACAAGAATAGGAAAAAAAGCTTTTCCTTATCGAACGGTGCCGATTTTATAGGATAATACTCCTTATCACGCTACGCGCGAACGCGGGGCCGAAGATAAGGGGTTGAATATGCAAGGGATTGACGAAGGGCCTGGCCAGAACAAGAACCGGCCCTCGGACATCGCACAAATCATGGTTGCGCAGGTCTATGACGTGACGGTCGAGGACCTTCGCGCACGGACGCGCCGGCATCCGCGCACCGCACTCGCGCGGCAGATCGCGATGTATCTGAGCCATATCGTGTTGCGCATGAGCTTTGCGGAGATCGGCACAGCGTTCGGCCGCAGGCGCTCGACCGCGTGTCACGCGCTGCACCACATCGAAGATCTGCGCGACGATCCGGAGCTCGACCGCACGCTGTTGCAACTCGAAGTCCTGCTGCGCCAGACGGTCGGTGCGGCATGATCGGCGATCCGGAATTACAACGCGAGGCGCGGCGCATCCTGCGCCGGATGGAGGGTGAGCAATCGGTGCTCACGCGTCTCGACGACGGGCGCTATGCGCTGTTGCGCGATGGCAAGTCGGATCGTTCGCATACCCGTGTGATGGCCGATGCGGTGGCGGGGTTTCGGTCGCGCGACTGGATCGCGCCGCGCGGCACGACGCCGGAGAGCTTCGCCTTAAGTGCCGCGGGTGCCGCATGGCTCCGGCGCACACTGGCCGATGGCGATCCCTATGAGATGCAGCATCAGCTGCGCGTGAAGCGCTTGATCGTCGATCCCGATGGCGTCGAACGCGTGGCGGATGCCAACGAAGCGGAATCGCCGCTGACCTGGCTCAAGACCCGCGGCCTTATCGACACCGTGCAATGCGAGGCCGGCGAACGGTTGCGCCGCGACTACACCATCGCGCAACTCGCGCCGCGCATGGGCGTCGATTTCACCGCGCCGATTGTGATGGGCAAGCGCGGCGGCGACCCGGGCGTCAACCTGACCGAGACCGTGATCGCCGCGAAGCAACGCTTCTCCCGCGCGATGAAAGCGGTCGGGCCGGGCTTGAACGATCTGCTCTTCGATGTCTGCTGCCACCTCATGGGCCTCGAAGATGCCGAGTCCGGCTTCGGCTGGCCCAAGCGCACGGGCAAGGTCGTGCTCACCATTGCGCTCGATCGTCTGGCATCACATTATGGATTGGTGATCACCGCCCCCGCCCGCACCGCGATGCGCGCGTGGCAAGCGCAATGACTAGAGCCGCATCAGATAGCGGTGCACGCCGTCGAGGACGAGTTCGGATTTCTGATTGTGCACCGTCGCGCGCATGGCGACGATGCCGGTCGTCCGCTGGCGCGTGAGTTCGGTGATGATCAGCGCGGGATAGAGCGTGTCGCCAGCATAAACGCCTTTGAGGAATTTCGCGTTGACCTCGATGAAGCCGATCAGCTTCTCGCCGATGATATGCGGGAACAGACCCGCGCCCGCCGCGGTAAAGCTCAGCACCTGAAGCCCGTGGGCGAGGGGGCCGGGATGGCCGAGGCGCTTGCAGTATTCGTCGTCGTAATGGATCGGATGATTGTCGAGACTGACAGTCTGGAACGCAGCGAAGTTCGCCTCCGTCATCGTGCGCGACGCGCTCTTGAACACTTCCCCGACACGGAGTTCATCGAACCCGCGCAACGGCAGCACGCGCCAGTCTTCAGCCGAAAAGGAATCCGTCATGCCCGCACTGTAGCGGGTCGCGGTCTAACTGCCAGTGCTGTGCGACCGGCGGCTTTCTTCGATCTGCGCCTTGATGTCGCCAAGGCTGTGGACCGTCATTTCCTTGATGTTGCCCAGCAGGCTGAGCGACGTCGCGCAGGCATGGGTGTTGTAGCGGCAGAGGCTCGCCGGATCCTTCAGACCGGTCTGGACATTGTCCTTCGCCCAGGTCGTGACTTCGGATGTAACGCCGGTGTTGATGCCGTCCGGACGCCCGAAGCCGAGATCCGGCTCATGCGGCATCAGAAGGGCCACCAGTCCAATCCAGAAGATCGCGCGAAAGATCATCGCCATGCCTGCTCGTTTTGTCGCGAGGAAGGTGGCGCGCTGCCCTTTTCCGGGTCTTGAAACCAATCGGTAAAGTTCGATGCAGTTGGGTTAACGCGCCCGTTTCCCGCACTCAGGAAGAACGCGGCGTTGCGTCAATCGTTTCCGTTTGAATCGAAGTCATCTCAACATCGCTGCGATGTTGATTTATATTTGGTTCAAAGTTTAGACGCCGCGCGTGCCCACCACTTTGGGTGGATTGTTAGCGGGTTCTTAGTCTTCGTTTCCGCATAGTTACCTCTCGCGCGCGGGAGAAGTACTCATGCTGAAACAATCGGTCCTCGGTATCGCTGTCGTATTGGCGCTTGCGTCGCCTGCCTTTGCTGCTGACCGCAAGCCTCATCCTAATCTGTCGGGGACATACACGTACACGTCGAACGTAGCCTGCTTCGTCTTGGGCAGCACGTATGCGAGCTTCCGGCAGGATGTGGGCGAGTACAAATTCCATCCCCATGACGGAACGGCAAAGCTCACTGTCGCCACAAACTTTCTCAATCCGGGATCGACGGTGCATTACCAGAGAGACGTCAACCTCACCCAGCATTATGAGATCCACACCGCGCACAGGATGAACTTTGGCGGTCTTCAAGCCTATGTTCAGTTCGGCGCAGTGGTGAACGGCATCGCGACGTCGGCGGCGCTTCTCTACACGAACCAAGACGGAAGCTGCACGTTCCAGGACACCTTCACGCAGACGGCGCCGTGACGGCTAGGCCGCGGGCAGGGCGATCGTTGCAGTAAAGCCTTTGCCCGCACCGCTTTGGATGGTGAGCGCGCCGCCGTGGGCCTCCGCGAACGCTTTCACCAGCGTCAGACCCAGACCCGCGCCGGAGGTGTGATCTGTCATGCCGCGGCCGCCCTGCTCGAAGGGCAGCAGGATGCGCGCGATATCGTCTTCCGCCACGCCCGCGCCGTTGTCGGCGACGCGCACGCAGATACGGTTGTCCTCACGCACAAGAGAGAGCTCAATCCGTCCGCCTGACGGCGTGAAGTTCACGGCATTGTCGACCAGATGCGAGACCATCGCGCCGAAGACGGTTTCGTCGGCGTCGAGTGCGAACTGGTCGGTGGTTGTGGCTTCGATGGTGAGGCCTTTGGCCAAAGCTTTGGCTTCGAAGGCGCTGTAGGCAGACCACACCACCGCGCCGGCATCGAAGCGCGTGCGGTGCAATTCGTAACGGCCCGCGGACAGCTTGGTCAGATCGAGGATCTGGTTGATCAGGCGCAGGAGGTTGTGCCCGCCGGCATGAATCAGCGACGTGTATTCGCGCACCTGCTCCGGCGTGAAACGGTCCGCCATCGACAGCATCAGATCGGAGAAGCCGATAATCGCGTTCAGCGGCGTCTTGAGCTCGTGGCTCATGGTGCGCATCAAGGTCGTCTTGGTCGTGTCGGCGCTGGCCGAGGCTTCATCAAAGCGGCGCGACAGATCGGCCAGATAGCTCGCCTGCGCGGCGGCGGCGTCGCGCGTCTCAGCCAACGTTTTTGTCTGCTCCTCCAGCGCGCGTTCGGCGCGGCGGCGCTCGCTGATGTCGGTGTAGATCACCACGCGGCCATCCGCGACGGCGCGATCGCGCATCACGAAGGCCTGGCCGTCCTTCAATTCGACAGTCATCACACCGGCAGGAGAACGATGCGCCTCGACACGGCGCGCGACCCATTGGTCCGGCGGTTCGCGATGCTCGATGGTAGGGCTCTTGCGGGCGCGCTCCATCAACTCGTCGAAGCTCCGGCCGATGAGTTCGGCTTTGGATTTGAAGCGGAAAAACGCGGCATAGGCGTCGTTGCACACCGCCACGCGGTCGTGCCTGTCGAAGAAGGCGAAGGCGTCCGCAGTGAGAGCCACGGCTTCTTCTAACCTAGTCTGCGAGATGCGCGCTTCGGTGACGTCGCTCCAGAGCGCGATCCATCCGCCGGCGCGCGTGCGGCGCGCCTTGATCTCTATGGTCCGTCCGTCCGCGAGGTGAATGTCTAAAGGACGATAGTCACCGTTGCGGAACTGCGCACAGCGCCGCGCGACGAAGGCGTCGGCGTTCTTCGTATCGGCCGCAGCGATCTCGCCGCCAGCGATTTCGAGGCGAATAAGCTGTTCATAACTCTGTCCCAGAAGCGCACCGCGCGGCGGCAGCGAGCGGAGCAAATAGTTGAAATGCTGATTCGCGAAGACCAGCTTTTCCCGCGAATCGAACACCGTCACCGCGACGCGCAGGCAATGCAGCGCATCAATGAGCTCGGGCGCCGCGGCCTCGTCGAGGTCGAACGCGTCCAACGCCGGTGAAATGGCGAGATTCAAAGGCCAGCAACCCCCGTACAGCGCGCAGACAGTGGCAGAAGCGAATTAGTGAAAAGTTTCACCAATTCTCCACGCTCTGGGAGGGGCCGCCCGAATCGCGCCACCATCGTTAAGCAGACGTAAACGGGGCGCTCTTCAAATCTTTCGAATTAACGAACGAGATTCAAAGCGATTCAAGTTTCGTTAAGTTTGCACAGCCACCATGGAACTTAGATTCGGGCAAGGCGTATTGGGTTAATGGGCATTCACCAAAAGCTTCGTGTTGCCTCTGCCGCCGGTGAAGCGGCGCAGCGCAAGCTTTTCGTCAGTATACAGATTGCCAAGGCGGGTGTCGGTGCGGCGCTGGCTGCGGGGTTTCTCGCGCTCATCGGTCGCCCCGATCTAACCGAAGCGATCGCGCTCGCGGGCCTGCTCGCGCCTGCGCTTCTGGCTGTCCTAGCGTTTACACCTTTACCATTGGTGGTGCTCGAGCAGGCATCGCTCGCGATCTTCGCAGCGTTGATCGGGTATCTCGCCGTGCTCACCGGCGGCGTGACCTCGCCGTTGATCGTGTGGCTGGTGCTGGTGCCGGCGGAAGCCGCACTCGCCGGTGGACGGCCCGCCGTCCTCCGTGCCGCCGCGGCAGCGTCTCTTGCACTTATAGTCATCGCATCGGTTCAGGCGCTCGGTGTGTTGCCGGCTTCACGCCTGCCATCGCCGGCCTGGCAGATTTATGCCGTGTCGATCCTCGCCGCCGTGATGCAGGCTGGGTTGGTTGCCGCCGCCGCGCAGGATCGCCAGCGCGCGGCCGATCAGGCCGCTGCTGAAGGCGCCGCGATGTATCGCTTCCTTGCCGACAACGCGATGGATTTGATCACCCGTCATACCGCCGACGGCCGTATCCGCTTTGCGAGTCCGTCTGCACAGACCTTATTGGGGCTCTCGCCCGACACGCTGGTCGGTCAAGCGCCCGCGGC
>Ga0068853_100002736_pt1 | contig 13314 bp, 14 predicted proteins | sample KBSCornC32_FD_65655 | JGI IMG/M metagenome (GOLD analysis project Ga0068853, IMG submission 65655) | Corn rhizosphere microbial communities from Kellogg Biological Station, Michigan, USA - KBS Corn C3-2 | ecosystem: Host-associated > Plants > Roots > Rhizosphere > Soil ... | reverse complement strand
TCAAGCTTGCTATGAATTATGGAAAAGTCGGGGAGCGGAGTTCATCACGGAGCCGATCCCAAAATACGGCGAGATTCGGTGTTACATCCGCGATCCTGACGGCTACATTATCGAGGTTGGACAGAGCACGAACCTTACTTACGGGTAATGCCCAGCCGGATCGAATGCAGACCCGAACACTTGCGAATGTCCCACTCAAATAGGAGGGAACGATGGCAATTGTCAGTGGAGTTCACAGTTACGAAAAACTCACGGCGCCCGGTCCCGCAAAGGTGGAAATGAACCTGGAGGTAGTGGTCATCCCGGTTTTCGATGTTGACCGCGCCAAGGAGTTTTACGCCAAACTCGATTGGCGACTCGATGCCGACTTCAAGTTCGATAATGGTTTCCGAGTCGTTCAGTTCACCCCGCCCGGTTCAGGATGCTCAGTCCAATTCGGAGCCCTGATCTCCTCGGCGCCTCCCGGGTCTGCACAAGGCACCTACCTGGTCGTTGCCGACATCAATGCCGCACGCGGCGAGCTCGTCGCGCGCGGAGTCGAGGTTAGCGGCGTGTTCCACGCGGTGACGCCGGGTGCTCAGTTTCAGCCCGTGGGCAACAGCGGCCGCGTCAGCGGACCAGCGCTGGATCACGCCAGCTACAGTTCTTTTGCAACATTTAGTGACCCGGATGGCAACGGCTGGCTGCTGCAGGAAATCACGACGCGCTTGCCCGGGAGGATTGAAGCGGAAGCAACGACCTACGCGTCACCGAATGACTTGGCCGACGCATTACGCAGGGCTGAGGCAGCTCACGGTCAACATGAAGCACTGACGGGGCAGTCCGACAAAAACTGGCCGGATTGGTACGCCAACTTCATGAGTTCTGAACAGCACGGCACGGAGTTCCCAAAATAATCGGCTACCACGGATACCGATAGAAGGAGTCAAATCATGCGTTCCGACATTGTGTCTGGTGGCCATTTCCCCGACTACCAACTGCCGGATCATATGGGCACACTGCGCAAGCTCAGCGAACTCCAAGGCGACGACCCGCTGGTGCTTACGCTTGCTCGCGGCCATTACTGTCCGAAGGAACACCAGCAGCATCTGGAACTCGCCGCGTTTTACCCCAAGTTCGCCGTGGCGTACACACAAATCGCCACGATCTCAACGGATGACCACCACACGCTCCAGGAGTTTCGGGCATCGGTCGGGGCCCAATGGACTTTTCTTTCCGACCCTGGACGAATCATTCAGAAGGACCTCGACATACAGGAGTACACGGATCGCGAGCACAATCCAATGATTCCGCACACACTCGTCCTCAAACCGGGCCTGGTGATTCACAGGATTTATAACGGCTATTGGTTTTGGGGCCGTCCGTCGATCGCAGATTTGTGGCAAGACCTGCGTGCGGTCAGCAGTGAAATTCGGCCGGACTGGGATTTAGGCAAACCTGGACTCCGTGAAGCTTGGAATTCCGGTGACTTCTCAAACTTCCACGGATGGAATAAACGCGCCAAATTGTGAGCGGCCTCATCCCCGGGAAAAGGAGTCCAAGACGTCGCCCTTATCTCTCTGATGCTCTACCACCGCGCGTCAGGATGAGGGCGGTTTACTCGGTGGGTCGAAAGCCACGGCGGACTCAGACGTCAGATAGAGGAAGGTAAAGGTCTCTTGCAAATAGAGTCGAACACTGGTGTCAGTGTGACTCGAGTAGCCGATGGAGATGTCCTGCCCGAGGTGAAGATCGAAGTCGCCGCCGCGAGTGGTGACGACGAAAGCGCCGTTGATGGCGGGAGCCCAGATAATTTTGCCTTCGACCAGGCGTTTCACGTGCTCGAGAACCGGATACCCGTGATCACTCGTCTCGGCAAGTTCGGTATAAGCATCGGCGCTGAGCAGGATAGAGTACGGGCTTGACACCCACGAGACGCAACTGGCTCAAAGCCTGCGCAAAGGCTTCAGGATATTGGCGGACATCAGCGGGCAAAGGCTTTTTAGGGTTGCTGGTCCCCTGGCGGATCCCGACGATTCCAGCCGCGTCGTAGCCTTCGAAAATGGCGCGGTCTTCGGCAAAGGCTAGTTTGCGCGCAGCGTCCTTCGCGGGTTGCCAATCAGAGTCATTTGCACCGCGCTCTACGTCGTCCACCATCTGACGCGCAAGCTCAAAAGGCACGCGCAGCTCGACGACGGACTTTACTTCGCGCTGTTGAGCTGTAACGCCGTCTCCGGGCGCCTCGATCGCACGCTGATGGCCTGTGCCCACTGCAGCCAACGCTGTGCCCTCAGGGCCGTGAACATCCACAACGCGGCGGCCGGCAAGATACCTCTTGATCGTGCGTGAGGTTTCTTCTTCGATCTGCGCCCACGCAGCCTCAGAGATTGGAGCCAGCTCGCGATACAAGCTATTCATTGAAATCTTCTCCTTTGAGGGAACCTATGCCGAGGGAACCGTTCTTCGCTGTTGCAGAAGGGACGTCAATTGCAGCCTGCGCCGCGATCAGTGCGGGCTTCTGCGCAAAACTCTCTGCCGGTGCAGGCTCATCAGGGCTGAGACTGTCGAGAAACGTGGACGTTGGTATGAAGAACAAATTTCCGGTGACCGGAGTGCTGAAGTCGAGGATGCGATCATAGTTGCCGGGAGGCCGCCCGATGAACATGTTTTCCAGCATCTGCTCGATCGTGCGGGGCGAGCGGCTATAGCCGATGAAGTAAGTGCCAAACTCGCCACGCCCGGGGCTCCCGAACGGCATGTTATCGCGCAGGATTTTGACTTCTACGCCATTCTCTTCGATGGTGGTCAGGGCATTGTGTGCAGACGTGGGCTTCACTGAGTCGTCAAGTTCAATGTCAGACACTTTCGAGCGGCCGATGATCTTTTCCTGAGCCTCGGTCGAGAGTTTGTTCCAGGCTTCGAGATTGTGAAGATACTTCTGGACGATAACGTAGCTTCCGCCGGAGAAGGAAGGATCGTCGCCGCCAATGAAGACAGCGTCGGCAGCCGCGTTGCCCGTGGGATTCTCGGTGCCGTCCACGAAGCCGAGGACATCCCGTTCGTCAAAGTAACGAAAACCCTGGACCTCATCGACGTTGCTCACGGCGCCGTTGAGACGAGTCATAATCTGCGCGGCCAGCTCAAAACACAAATCCATCTGCTTGGCGCGAATGTGAAAGATCAAATCGCCTGCGGTGGAGACAGCATGGCGAGGGCCCGAACGAATCTCACGAAAGGGATGAAGTTCGGCCGGACGCGGCGAGCCAAAGAGGCGGTCCCAGGCATCAGAACCAATCCCCATAATGCAGGACAAGGCGCCGTCGAGATTGCGAAAGCCGACACCTCGAAGAAGCGCGGAGAGATCCGCACAGAGGGAAAGAACAGTTGCACGATGATCATCTCCGGGATTGATTGTGACCACAAGAAAAATTGCGACCTTCGTGAGAGGAGACGAAACGAGCTGCGGAAGAGTTAAGGCTGCCGAAGCTTGCACTGTTTGCGAGTCCGATGCCATTCAATGTGCTACCTCAGAAAGAATTGCCGTCAAGAGAACTATATCCTGACCGCGAAAGAAGCGATAAAGTTCCCACGACAAACTTTCTCATTTCCGCTGAAGCAGCGACTGCAGGACGACAGCTTCGTTGTGGACTTCATCTTTCGCTCCATAGAGCAGCGTAATGGGCCCCTTTGCTGCCTTCTCTTTCAGAACATCAAGTAGATCAGCCTCCGATTTCAGCTCCTGACGGTAGCGAGCTTGAAACTCGGTCCACTTGCTCGGATCATGGCTGAACCACTTGCGAAGCTCGGTGCTTGGCGCGATGTCCTTGAGCCAAAGATCGACCCGCGCCCTCTCCTTGGAAAGGCCCCGTGGCCACAACCGGTCGACAAGTATCCGCATCCCATCCGCGCCGCCAGGGTCTTCATACACTCGCTTGATTTCAACCTTCAACGAACGCCTCCCTGCCCCGAATCGACTCGGCCTCAACAGGCAGTCTCAACAACAATGGGGAGGCAAACAATTGGACGATAGTATCGGTCACACTTTGGTATCGGTCAATCAACCTCACGATAGTTGAGTCATATGGGTCTGAGCCGAGGCACCAACTATCACTTTCATAGCTCGCTTGAAATCGTCTCTTTAACCGGTTTCTTGAACACCGACGACTTCCACGAGGAGGTCGATACGAAGGTATCGTCGATACCATCGTCCGATTGTTTCACTTCCACGATTCGAGCCTAATCGGAACAGCGCGAATGACGAACTGATCGCGTTGAAGTCGAGTCTTCCAAGAGGAGCAACTATGAGCGAAGTGATCGAGCACGCAATAGTCCGGCAGGGGAAGCAGACCAAAGACGAAGAGCCGAAAGGTGTGGCTCGGCCGCAGCAGCCTGGCGAATCGGTTTTCAAATCTACTCTGCCTGAACAAATTGACTGGAAGCCGTTTCCGGCTTTTCCACCTTCGGTGCGTCTGGCTGTCGTTGTCGGCGCGCCTTCAGAGCGCGGCCCCTACACGATCCGGGTCAAAGTTCCACGTGGCGTCAAATTGATGCCGCACAGGCACCCAGAGGATCGAGTCTACACAGTGTTGGCGGGGATCTTCTATATCGGGTTAGGGGATCAATTTGATGCCGATAAGTTGGAGGCTTACCCGCCAGGCGCCGTTATTGTGCTACCTGGAAAAACGTCGCACTTCCACTGGGCGAAATCCAGTGAATACATTACCCAAATCACCGCGATCGGGCCACTCGGTATCGACTACCTCAAGCCGACGGACGATCCGCGGAATAAGACCGCTTGAAACTTCGAGGTCGTCCCCACGGCGAAGAGTTGCCAGAGATGTGTGCTTCCTGCATCGCCTTCAGTGGCGTCAGGCCGGGATCTGCGGTGTAGGTTCGAATCTGAACTAACCGCCAACGGTTCGGTGAACGGCACTGGACACAAAAAAGGAAGCCTCAAGTGGGGAGAGCTTACTTCCGCTCATTCAAGGCCATCCATCGCCTCGCGAGACACGGTAAAATATAAGGCCCGTGAATCAGATTCTGGGAGGTTGCCACAGTGGGAAAGGCGCGCGAAGAACTTGACCAAAATCAGGCTGCTCGGTTCAGAGAGGCACAGGTCGTCGACTGGACCGGGACGGATTTTCGTCCCGACCTCGCGTTCCCAAAGCTTACCGAAGAAATGGTTGAGCGGCTCAAACCCTACGGTCATGAAGAAACGTTTCCTGCAGATGAAACGCTCTACACCTATGGTGATCGGCACATCGATATGTTCGTCATCCTCGAGGGTGGAGTAGATATTTTCCTGCCTGCATCCGAACCCGGTGCGAAGATCTACAGGCAGCATCGCGCGTTTGACTTTACCGGGGAACTTAATCTTCTCAACTCCCAGCGGGTTGTCGTCGAGGCGCGCACCACCAGTGAAAGCCGACTGCTGCGGATTGATCACAGCCAGCTGCGACAGTTGATGCGAGCCGAGGGCGACATCGCAAACCTCATTGTGCAAGCAGCGGTCTGGCGTCGCATCGGCATTATGAGGGACGCTTCGAGCGGCGTAGTACTGATGGGCCAGCCGAATGATGCACAGACGACGCTGCTGCAACGCTTCTTTGTACGCAACAGTTATCCATATAGAATCCAGGAGGTCGGTTCGGGAATTACGGGTGGAACTGTCAGCGGGCTGCCCGCAGTGCGGCTTTCGGATGGGCGAGTGATGCACCAGCCGACCATTCCTCAGCTCGCGGATGAGTTGGGCATCACCGAGTTACCGGATCCGGGACTGATCTATGACGTAGCGGTCGTGGGAGCTGGCCCGTCGGGCCTTGCGGCCGCTGTCTATGCGGCATCGGAAGGGCTCAGCACTATCGTCATCGAAGGCCTGGCTCCAGGGGGCCAGGCGGGAACAAGCTCTAAAATCGAAAACTACCTTGGCTTTCCAACCGGGATCGGGGGACAGCAACTCGCGAGCCGTGCGCAACTACAGGCGTTGAAATTTGGCGTTCAATTCGCGATCTCACGAGAGACGGTGAGCGTCAAGCAGGTGGATGGAATCCATAAGCTGCTTCTCGCTGGAGGCATTCCGGTGTGCGCTCGCGCCGTGGTCGTGGCCTCCGGGGCGCAATATCGCAAACTGACCGTCCAAAACTACGAGAACTATGAGAACCGCGGCCTCTACTATGCCGCGACCCCGATGGAGTCGATTCTTTGCCGAGAGAAGGATGTGATCGTCGTCGGCGGAGGCAACTCTGCCGGTCAGGCCGCCATGTTCCTCTCGGGCATCGCCAGGCATGTCTACCATGTCGTCCGCGGGCCGTCGCTTGCGGCAACAATGTCGCAGTACCTTGTGTCGCGCATCGAGAGCTCCTCGCGCATCACTCTGTGCACTAACTGCGAAATTGTCGCACTTGAGGGCGAGCCTGATCTGCAGTCTGTCACCTGGGTAAACCGCAGTACGGGTGAACGCACACAAAAGGCGATTGAAGACGTCTTCGTGATGATTGGAGCTGAGCCGAATACCGGCTGGCTTTATGGGACGGTACAGCTTGACAGGAAGGGGTTCATCCTCACCGGAGCGGCCGGCGGCTTTGAGAACAGCCCATACGCGACCAGCGTCCCCGGCATCTACGCCGTAGGAGACGTCCGCGCAACCTCGGTCAAGCGCGTGGCATCGGCTGTCGGTGAAGGCTCCGTGGTGATCTCCGATGTTCACCGCTATCTCGCGAATGAGCGTAACCAGGTACCAGCGGAGCCAGACTCCGCTCTGGCAGCGCTCCGTGCAGCGGGCGATGCGATCGGTGCGAAAGCCTAGATTTTCACTTGACCGAGACCACTTCCAACGCATTTGGTTCTCCGCGAGTGCTAGAACACAGACTCTCGAGGAGAGGAGTTTGAGATTGCACGTTGAACAAGATGTCCGGCCGCTATCGCGGGCCCGTTTGCCAGTCGATACGACGGAGCTGGCCCGATATCTTATCGGGAAGACGATCGTCCGCAAAGTAGGGCGAAGCCGGATTAGCGGCCGCATTGTCGAAACGGAGGCATACCCACCAGGCGATTCGAGCGGGCATGGTTACCGCGGACAAACGGCACGAAACCACTCCTTGTTCCTAGGCAGCGGTTTTGCTTACGTTTACTTCATCTATGGCGTGTCCTACATGCTCAATGTCTCATCTGAAGCGCCGGGCATCGGCGCGGGTGTTCTGTTCCGGGCATTGGAACCTCTTGAAGGAATCAACTTGATGGAGTGGCGCCGCAAGACCGACAAGCTGATGGACCTTGCAAGAGGGCCCGGCCGGCTTGCACTCGCATTACAGATCGACCGAAGCCTGGATGGAATTGACATGTGCGCCGACGGGCCACTTTGGCTGGGCACTGCGGTTCGGAAGACTGGGCACATTGGGACAAGCACCCGGATCGGCATCACCCGAGAGGTCGGCCGGTTGCTGAGATTTTTTGAGGTGGGAAGCCCCTTCGTTAGTGGCCCAAGAGCCCTCTCGATGAAGTGAGAACTGTTGCGTTTATTGTGATTCGAGCTGAGTCCGCCTGGAGGCGGTCCGAAGGTCCCGATATGCGGATACGAGTTCCTCGAGGCTGAATGCGCGATTCAGTCCACTTGGATTTGGCAAGACCCAGACTTCAGCACCACACAACCTCATGAACTGTTGTCCCCAGTCGACGCTTCCCTTTCGAAAAATAGCTGCAAACGCAGGTTTACCTAGAAACGCCAGATATCGCGGCCGATAACGTCGAAGTTTTCGTTCGAGTTCCCGGGCGGCTTCGTGAAATTCATGACTCGTAAGCTCGCTGGCTCTTACAGTCGGTCTCTCCACTGCAGCCGTCAGGCCGTATCCGTATTGAAGAATCGTGCTGTCGTTTTCAGGCCGAATCAAGTGTGGGGTGAATCCTGCCTGGTGAAGGACACGCCAGAATCGGTTATTCGGGCTCGAGAAATGATGCCCCGCCCGCGCTGCGCTCAGCGCCGGATTAATCCCACAAAACACCACATCCAGGTCCTTGCGAAGCAAGTCGGAAAGTCGGAGTGTTAGCCTCTTGGTGCCGTTTGGCCTCATGTGGCTCTAACTCGTGGAATGAAACCAGGACTGCCGGTATTCACCACGTCATTGAGTCTCTGTCTGGTCTGAATGCGATTGATTTCATCAAACGCGTCCTCTGGAAGGGGACAGATGTTAAAGTTCTCCGCCGCTCGGGCTGCACTTCTCGGCGTCGTAAGAAAAGCAGAGCCTCGTTGTACAGCCCACGCCAGCAGCACCTGCGCCGGCGTCTCTCCAACTCTCGCGGCGATAGCGGTAACGATTGGATCTTCAAGCGGTCCGGGCCTGGCCCCATGGCCCAATGGCGCAAAGGCCAAGAAGATAATGCCATTCCCCTTGCAGAATTCCAAAAGCTGCGTTTCTGGCAGATGGGGATGTGATTCAACCTGGATCACCGCCGGCTTGATTCTCGCTGATTCGTAGATGGGCAACAGTCCACTCAAGGTGATGTCAGAAAGTCCAATGGCTCGGCATCTGCCATGATCCACTAGAGTCTCCATTGCCTTCCAGGTATCGAGCAAAGTCACTCCGTGGTCGTACAGGACGTTTCCGTTCTGATCGCGCGGATCCTGCTCGTCCCCGGGCTGAAATGCAAAAGGTGTGTGAATGAGGTAGAGATCCAGATAGCTGAGCTGGAGTCTGTTCAGGCTCGCCTCGAATGCCGGTTCCACGCGCTCGGGCCGATGGTTCGTGTTCCACAATTTCGTGGTAACAAAAATGTCTTCGCGCGCGATTCCTTGAGCGGCAAGTTCTGCCTGCAACGCTTCGCCCACTTCACACTCGTTGCGATACCGTTCCGCACAATCAAAATGTCGAAACCCTGCCGCCAGTGCGTTTCTGGTCGCGCTTATGGTTTCGGCACTGTCGGCAATCAACGTGCCAAATCCAAGTGCCGGCATAAGCCCTGCACCGCGGCTTAACGGTAGCTTTGTAGCCCGAAAATCAGAAGCTGCAATCATCGCTGCCCCTCGGCATTAACTCGCTTCACATTTACTTTCAATTGCATTGATCCTCGTCGAGCCGGCTGAGCGTGACTGCGTACCAACTACGCCCGTCTTTCCAGGTGCTCTCAATCTTGAACCCCGAGTCGGAAAGGAGCGCGTCAAGAGTATTATCAGTGAATTTGTAGCTGTTCTCGGTGTGGATGGTTTCACCATTTCTAAAGTGAAGCTCGAGTTCAGCACTCGCGATCTGAACGTATTGGTCCCGCATGCATTCAAGGTGCATCTCGATACGGGACGCGACGGGATTCCAACGGGCACGGTGCCGAAATCCGGCGGGATCAAAATCCGCACCGAGCTCATTGTTGAGCCGATTCAGAACGTTCAAATTGAACGCCGCGGTCACTCCCCCATTGTCGTCATAAGCAGCGATCAGTGTCGACTCCTCTTTCACGAGATCCGTTCCAAGAACGAGTGCATCTCCGTTTCGTAGTTGCGAACCGATGTTTCGGAGAATCGTTCGCGACTCCTGCGGCATAAAGTTGCCGATGCTGGAGCCAAGACAGAGCGCGAGGGTTGAGCCGTCGAACTCCTCGAGTCTTGGCGGACTGTTGACGTAATTAACGACAACCGGCTCAAGCAGTACTTCTGGAAACGCGCTCTCAATGCCCCTGCACGCGATCCCCAGGGCGTCCGCCGAGACGTCCAAGGGCATGTAGATTACGTCAATCCGCCTCCGTGCAGCGGCTGCCAGCAACAGGCACGTCTTCGACGCCGTGCCTGCGCCAAGCTCGACAACACGCAACGGTTGCGAATCCGCGCATGCAGAAGCCACGATCGCATCAGCGCGGCTCTCAAGCAGTGATCGTTCGGTCCGCGTCGGATAGTACTCGGGCAGCGCTGTGATTTGTTCGAAAAGACGCGAACCCAGTTCGTCGTAAAGCATCCACGGCTTGAGTGAACGCGGCCGCGAATGAAATCCGCTTTGCACTTCTCGAATGAGTTCCGTGCGCGCTCCAAGAGCAGACTGGCACGCAAGATCAAAAGCCGGGGAAATCGTAGTCACGATCGAAGCCTCACTTTGCCAAACGTATTCCTGAGAATTGCCAACGCGTTGCGGGAGGAAAGAAGTTGCGGTAGGTTGCACGAATATGATCCGCCGGAGTGACGCATGACCCTCCGCGCAGGATCATCTGACCGGACATGAATTTGCCGTTGTATTCGCCCAGGGCGCCCGGGAGAGATTTGTATCCGGGATAGCCCGTGTAGGCACTCGCCGTCCATTCCCAGCAGTCGCCAAACAGTTGCTCGACGCTTGCGGCCCCGCTCGCCGTTGCAGGATGCAACCTCCCCGCATCAAGCGGATTCCCTTGCAGAGGCTCCTGGCTCGCGATGGATTCCCATTCAGCCTCTGTCGGAAGCCGACAGCCGCGCCACCTGGCAAAGGCATCAGCCTCATAGAAACTGATGTGGCACACCGCCGTATCAAGCAGGTCCGACAGCCCAAGTGAGCCCCTCAGGGTAAAGACCTGCCAGCCAGTCTCATCGCCAGCGTCTCGCTCCCAATAAAGCGGCGCCTCCCACTTTAACTGCTTTACAAGCTCCCATCCGTCAGAAAGCCAGAGCCCCGGCCGCGAATATCCATCATCAGACATGAACTCCAGATACTCACGACATGTCACGCTGCGTTTCGCGATCTGGAATGGTTCGAGATAAACCCGATGACGGGGAGTTTCATTGTCAAAGGAAAAGTCCAGAGGATTGTCCGCATTTGGCGAATAGCCGATCTCAGTCACTCCGCCTTCGTGATCGTGCCATTCGAGTGTCGTAACTTCCCGAGTTCGATCTTTCGGTAGAGCACAAGACCGGTAAGACGGACGGAGAGGATTGGAGAAGAATGCATGCTTGATGTCGGTAAGCGCCAGTTCCTGATGCTGCTGTTCATGATTCACACCCAGGACGATGCGCCGGCATACTTCGATATCGATTGAGTGCCCAAACAACCTTTCCATTTCCCGGTCCACATGCTTGCGGAATGCCACAACCTCACCAAGCGATGGCCGAGAAAATGACGATCGCAGTTTCTTTTCGGGAATCTCTTCTCCAAGAGAAATGTAGTAGCTGTTGAAGAGCCAATTGAACTCTTCGCGAAAGGCTTTGTAGTCGGCGAGGGACGGCCGTAACACAAATGTCTCGAAGAACCATGTCGTGTGGGCCTGGTGCCATTTCAGAGGACTGGCATCGGGGCACGACTGAACCATCTGATCTTCTGCGGACAACCCTGCCACAAGAGAATCCGTCATCGATCGAACAGAGCTATATTTCGCGTGGAGAGCAGACATCCCCTGATTCGCCGAGAATCCCGCAGCAGCACCGCGTTCCCTCATCTCCGCATGGCCTCCGCTCCAACTCCGGACCGAACCTATTCGTCCTTCGCACTGAGAGCTGCTCATCTTTTCTCTCCCCTCCTTGGATTAAGCCGGAAGCAGAGGACGAAGACAATTGGACGAAGGTATCGCCAACACTTTGGTCTATGCGGCTTTGGGCCTTTCCTTGCGGCCGATGAATACTTATCAGGTCAGCACATGACTGACACAGAGCGGAACTCGAGTGGGGCCTCGTGTACCTCGGGAAGGGTCACTGAAAAAGGCTATCTCGATACTTTGAAGCGTCATGAGGGACGAGCTTCTTCCCGAGCAGCAGATTTAATCCCTTCAGATTGCCTTTCGCTGTGATCCAACAGGCTGTCATGTCCACTCATCGATAGGCATGAGCGAATGCTCCGGAATTCTGGCCGGACGATAGGACATCGTGCCTGTACGCTGCCGCCGCAAAGCAGCAACCTTCTCGAAGATGCCGCATTGATCGTCCTGAACTGAGGCGTCCCTTCCCTGGTTCTATTTGGGAGAAGATATTTTTGTCTGCAACCGCAGCTGGAGGTCTTTATGCAAGATGGAAGCGTGATACGAAGAAATCGCAAGAGGCATTCAGATATCTGGCAATTTCGATGGTGGGAGAAGACATCCGACGGAAAGAGAATCTATCGACGGAGGCAAATCGGAACGGTCGACCAGATTCCTGATCTGGAGACTGCGCGGAAAGCAGCCAGGCTCTTAGTACCAGACTTGAATGCACGAGTGGCGAAATCGAAATCTGTTTCGATGACCGTCGCCCAGCTGTGCAGTCATTTTGAACAATACGAATTGAGTCTCGCGAACACCTGGCGGAGCTATTCAACCAAGACCATCTACAAGGTCTATCTGAAACGATGGATCATTCCGAAATGGAGCGAACACCTTTTAAGCGATATCAGGACCATTGAGGTTGAATCCTGGCTCCGAAGCCTTCCAATCGCGAGGAGCACGTGCGCCAAGATCCGCAACGTCATGTCGGTGTTGTTCAATCATGCTTGTCGATACGAGTTCTTTGACGGAAATCCGATCAGACTCGTCCGTCAGAGCTCAAAGCGGCGGTCTCCGCCGGCAGTTCTTACTGCCGGGGAAATCAGAACCCTCTTGGAAGGGTTAAAGCTTCGCGAGAGAACGTTGGTCTTTATTGTTGCATCAACTGGCATTCGGCAAAGCGAACTGTTCGCTCTCAAGTGGGGCGATATCAATCTTTCGGCAGGAACAATGAACGTGGCGCGATCCATCGTTCACGGTTTCGTGGGACCGTGCAAAACGGAATCTTCTCAGAAGCCTGTGCCGATCCATCCCCTGGTCTGCGAAGCACTCGTCAGGTGGAAAGAACAGTCCATTTATCGCCGGCCGGAAGATTGGGTTTTTGCGAGCCGGCATAGCCATGGAACGCAACCGTACTGGGGACAAGCAATTCTGCACAAGTATCTGAGACCGGCAGCCCGGGAACTTGGAATTGAAACACGATTTGGCTGGCATACATTCCGCCACACCTACTCAACCCTCTTGAGAAGCGTTGGCACCGAATTCAAGGTGATGCAGGAGTTGCTCCGACATTCGACTATCCGATCAACTCTGGATGTCTACACCCAGGCAATCACACCGGCCAAGCAGAACGCGCAGGCCGCGGTCATGTCGTTAGTCTTCCCTTCTCAGTGAACGCTGAAGACATATATAAGGACGCGGCGTTAGTCAGATTTTCGGGTGCAAACTGGGTGCAAAATGCACCCAAATTGCACCCAATTTCGCCGTTTTCTCTTCGCCAAATCATCCCATAAGTCTTTTGGAATGTGTGGCGGGGACGACGGGGCTCGAACCCGCGACCTCTGCCGTGACAGAAACAAGCGTCACGGATGGCTTCTTTTGGCGCAGTAAGGAACGATCGGGAACCGTTATCGAACCCATATCAAACCCACGACCTCTGCCCTG
>Ga0068853_100002733_pt1 | contig 13317 bp, 12 predicted proteins | sample KBSCornC32_FD_65655 | JGI IMG/M metagenome (GOLD analysis project Ga0068853, IMG submission 65655) | Corn rhizosphere microbial communities from Kellogg Biological Station, Michigan, USA - KBS Corn C3-2 | ecosystem: Host-associated > Plants > Roots > Rhizosphere > Soil ... | reverse complement strand
GTCATGAAGCCGCTCGAGGTGTTCGAGCCGAAGCCCGAGACCGAGAAGATGGACTTGACCTCGCCCGATTTGACCAACGGCTGCACCAGGTCTTCGATCTTCTGCATCTGGGTCTGGGTGAAGTCGAGGCTGACGGTGGGCGGCGCCGAAACGCGGATCAGGATCGCGGCGCGATCCTCCGAGGGCGTCAGCGCTTGCGGGATCGAGCCGAAGACGAGGAGCGCGGAGCCGGCAAATAGGACGGCGATCACGACGACAACGAGCGGCGTGTCGAGGCAGAAATGGAGCACGCGGCGATAGAAGGCGGCGAGCATCCGCCCGAAGGCGGCGATCGGATTATGATGAACCCGGTGGTCGTGCTCCTTCAGCAGGCGCGAGGCGAGCATGGGCCCCAGGCTGAGCGCGACGACGCACGACAGCACTACGCAGATGGCGAGGGTGAAGCCGAATTCGCGGAACAGCCGCCCCGTCTGGCCGGGAAGAAACGAGATCGGAACGAACACGGCAACCAGCGTGAGGCTCGTCGCGATGACCGCGAAGAATACTTCCTTGGTGCCGAGCACTGCCGCGGCGCGCGGCCCGGCCCCAAGACCACGTCGGCGCACGATGTTTTCGAGGACGACGATCGAATCGTCCACGACGAGCCCGGTGGCAAGCACGATGGCGAGGAGCGTCAGGATGTTGATTGAAAAGCCCGCAATGTAGATGCCCGCGATGGCACCGATGAGCGCCACAGGCATCGAGATCGCCGGCACCAGCGTCGCGCGCCAATCCATCAGGAACAGGAAGATGACGCCGATGACGATCGCGACCGCAAGCGCCAGCGAGCGCTCGACTTCGTGCAGGGCGCCCGAGATGAAGATCGAGTCGTCGCTCGAAACCTTGATGTCGACGCCCTTGGGCAGCGTCTGCTGCAGCTGGGCAACGGCCTTGGTGACCCCCTCGGAGATCTGCACCGTGTTGGACTGGGCGGCGCGAATGACGCCGATGCCGATGCCCGATTTGCCGTCGGAATGAAGGCCACTTGACGAGTTTCGCGGTCCGAAGACGACGGTCGCGACGTCGCCCAGCCGCGTCTTGCCGTTGACGATGATGTTCTCGAAGTCCGCGGGCGTCGTCACATCGGCAAGGGCGCGGACGGAGATGTTCTGGTTGGCGCCGTTGATCGTGCCGGCGGCGGTGTCGAAGCCGATGGTGTTGAGCGCCGTCTGGATGTTGCCGACAGTCAGGCCGAGCGAAGCGAGCTTGTTCTGGTCGACGTCGATGGTGAAGACCTTGGCCTGCTCGCCATAAATCTGGAGGTCGGCCACCCCGGGGACAGCGGACAGCGCCTGGCTGATCTGGTTGTCGACGAGATTGGTGAGGTCGTCGCGACTGAGCGTCGGCGAGGTTACCGACAGCTGCATGATCGCCTGGGCGTTGGCGTCCGCCTTGACGATCACTGGCGGATCGACGCCGTCGGGGAACCTGCCGGCGATGCGGGACGTGGCGTCGCGCACATCTGAAGTGGCGCTGTCGAGGTTGGTGCCGTCGGCAAAGGTTAGGGTCACCTGGCTGCGGCCGTAGGACGACCCCGACGAGATTTCTATGACGCCCTGGACGCGCGCGACGGCGCCTTCGATGGCGGAGGTGATCTCGCGATCGATGGTGTCGGCTGCGGCACCGGTGAAGGTCGTGTTGATGGTGATGACGGGCTGATCGACCTGCGGCAGCTCGCGCACCTCGATCCCGAGGAATGCCGCCAGACCGCCGACGATGATCAGCGCGTTGATGACCACAGCGAGGACGGGCCGGCGCACGAACAGGCCGGCGAGCCGTGCGCCCTGGGTATTTTCGGCCTGCTGAAGCGAGACCATGCTCAGCCGCCCGCGGCCGACGCGGGCGCAGAGGGCTCGGCGCTCGGCTGACGCTTCCTGTATTGTCCACCGGCCGGCGGGGCGGAGGCGCCCTGCGCTGCGGCAGGCGGCGAGCTCGCGCTCTCAGGTGCGGACGCGCTGCCGCCGGCGGCACCGGCACCATTGTCGAGCAGCCGGACCGTGGCGCCTTCGTTCAGCTGCAGGACGCCCTGCGTGACGATGCTGTCGCCGGGCTTGACGTCGCCCTTGACCAGCACACCGTCGGTATTGCGCTGGATAATGTCGACCATGCCCTTGTGGACTTTGCTGTCGACGACCTTCCACACATACGCGCCCTGGTTGGACCATTGGATCGACAGCGGATCGACCGCCGGGAAGGTCTCGCCCGGGAACGTCATGTCGACTGAGAACGACATTCCAGACTTGATGACGCCGTCGGGATTGGGGATCGTCGCCTGGATTTGGAGCGTTCGGCTGTCCGGATCGATCTTGTTGTCGACCGCCGTGACCTTGCCCGCGAAACTCTTGCCCGGCAGCGCAGCAGACGTCGCAGCGACGGGCATGCCGAGGGCGATTTGGCTGCTGTAGCGCTCGGGCACATAGAAATTGACCAGGATACTCGAGGAATCCTGCACCGTGGTCACGACAGTCTGGGCGTTGATGAGATTGCCCGGCGACACCTGGATGATGCCAACCGTACCGGCGACGGGCGTGATGATGGTGCGCTGCGCGAGGGCAATCTGCGCGGCCTGCAGCGCCAGCTGGGCATTCTGGTCGGCGAGCTGGGCCGCATCGACCTGCGTCGCGGGCACGTTGTTGGACTTGGCCAATTGCTGGGTGCGCGACAGCGCGGCGTCGGCATCGGCCAGCGCGAGCTTGGCCTTGTCGACGGCGTTCTGCTGGGTGTCGGAATCGAGCATTGCGAGCTTCTGGCCGGCGGTGACCTGATCGCCCGGCTTGACGTTGACCGAGATCAGCGTGCCGCCGGAGGCGGTGTTGATGGTCACGGAGCTGACTGCGGTGCCATCACCGATCGCCGTCAGCTGGTTGTTGATGATGCCAGTGGTGGCGGGGACAGTGACGACGACAGCGACACGGTTGGCCCCGCCGAAGCCGCCCTGACGATTGCCGGTCTGGCCGCCCTGCCCCTGCGGGCCGCCACCCTGCCGCTGGCCCTGCCCGGCCTGACCCTGGGCTTGCGCCTGAGCCCCGGCAGCGGGACTGGGCGCACTCGACGGTGTTCCGGTGAGCAACGGCAGCGACACGCCGAACCGCGCCAGCATCGTATTCGCCGACGGTAGGAACAGGCCCGCGATGCACGCCGCGATGGCGATGACGATGAGCGAGAGGATGATCTGCAGCCAAAGCGGCGCCCCGCGGCGGGGCACCGGACTGGCAGCCGGCCGGTCCCTTACCGGCGTGGCCCGCGCGACATCGATCTTTTCCTGTTCCAAGTCTCAACCTGCTCCGAAGCCCGGCGGACCCTAGGCGGAGCAGAAAAGTTCGACAAATGAAAGTGCTGTAAGGTCGGCCGGCTCGCGCGGATGTGAACGGAACGGCGCGCGAGCGCCCCAAATGTTAATGCCGGGTTTCGTCGAAATCGTGCGGACTGAAATGATAGTCCGCCGAGCAGAACTCGCACACCACTTCGATCTCGCCATTGACCGCCATGTCGGCTCGCTCCTCGGCCGAGAAATTGTCGCGCAGCATCGCTTCGATGCGTTCGGCCGAGCAGGTGCAGCGTTCCTCGAGCGGCATCGGCTCGAACACCCGAACCCCTGTCTCGTGGAACAGGCGGAACAGCAGCCGTTCACCCGAGATTTCGGGGTCGGCCAATTCGTCATCGGCCAGCGTGCCAACCAGCGCCCGCGTCTCGGTCCATTTGTCGGACTCGGCGAAGCTGGTGTCGGCGGTATCGGGGTTCGAGAAATCGCCGTCGCCCGGCAGGTCGGGCATGGTCCGCGTGCCGTGTGGCGGCAAATACTGGACGAGCATGCCGCCGGCGCGCCAATGCGAGTGGCGCTCGCCCTTGCGGCTCAGCTGGGCAACGGCGAGCCGGACGAGCGTCGGTACCTGCTCGGACTGGCGGAAATATGCATGCGCGACGTCCTCGAGCGAGCCGCCCTCGAGCGCGACGATCCCCTGATAGCGGTCGGTATGCGGGCCCTGGTCCACCGTCATGGCGAGATGGCCGTGGCCGAGCAGTTGGCCCGGCGAGGTCGCGCCCTCGGCAATCGCCTTCTGCACTGCATCGGCGTCGAAGCGCGCGTAACCGCGCAGCCCATCGGGCGCATCGAGGTCGACAACGATCAGGTTCACCGGCCCATCGGTCTGCGTCTGGAGGATGAACTTGCCCTCGAACTTCAAAGAAGAGCCGATCAGCGCGGCCAACACCACCGCTTCGCCGAGGAGGCGCGCGACAGGCGCAGGATAATTGTGTCGCGTCAGGATCGCGTCGAGCGCATCGCTCAACCGCACCACGCGGCCGCGGCCGTCGAGCTGCTCGAGGGTGAACGGGACGACGACATCGTCGCCGGATTCCGGGCGATCGAGGCCATAGTCGGTGAGCTGCAGTTCTGCCAATTCAGACCGTTTCGATCCCGAAGCACCAGCACAGGATCGCCTTTTGTGCGTGTAGGCGGTTTTCGGCTTCATCGAAGACCACCGATTGCGGCCCGTCTATGACCTCATCGGTGACTTCATCGCCGCGATGGGCCGGAAGGCAGTGCATGAACAGCGCATCCTTGTCGGCCAAGCCCATCAAATTGGTGTCCACGCGATAGGGTTTCAAGACCTTGCGCCGGTCGGACACGTCGGTGTCCCCCATCGACACCCAGGTGTCGGTGACGATGAGATCGGCATCCTTGACGGCCTCGTGGGGATCCTCGCCGAGCGTGACGTTGGGGCCGGCTTCCCTGATGTCGGCGAGCAGACTCTGGTCGGGCCCATATTCGTCCGGGCAGGCGATGGCGAATTTATTGCCGAAGAGTTTTGACGCGTGCACCCAGCTCGCGAGCACGTTATTGGCGTCGCCGACCCAGGCGACTTTCGCGCCCTTGATCGAGCCGCGATGCTCCTCGAAGGTCTCGATGTCGGCCATCACCTGGCAGGGATGGGCGCGGCGCGTGAGGCCATTGATCACCGGGATCGAGGATGCTCCCGCGAGATCGAGTAGGTCGTCATGGTCAAGGATGCGGATCATGATGGCATCGACATAGCGGCTCATGACCCGCGCGGTGTCCGCCAGCGTCTCTTCGCGCGCTAGCTGCATGTTGTCGCCGGTCATGAACATGGTCTCGCCGCCGAGCTGGCGCATGCCGACATCGAAGCTCACGCGGGTGCGCGTCGATTGCTTCTCGAAGATCATGGCGAGCATCTTGGCGGGCAGCAATGCGGGCCGCTCGCCGCGCTTGAGGCGCGCCTTGAGGTCGCCGGCGAGCGCCAGCATGCCGCGCAGCTGATCTTCGGTGAAATCTTCGAGGGTCAGGAAATGCCGAGGGGTACTCATGCGGTTACGTGCTCCCTGCCTGCTTCGGCATCGATTGCTTCGAACACGGCGGCGAGCTTGCCGACCGCTTCCTCGATATCGGCTTCGGTGACGATCAGCGGCGGCAAGAGCCGCAGCACATTCTCATTGGCGGTCATCGCCAGCATGTGCTCGTCGTCGCGTAGCCGTGCCGCGACATCGCGAACCGGGCTCTTGATCCGGATGCCTGCAAGAAGCCCCTTGCCGCGAAGCTCCAGCACCTGGTGCGGGAAGCGCTGCGCGAGCTGCTGCAGATGCCATTTGAGCCGCTGGCCCATCTTGTCGACGTGATCGAAGAAGCCGGGCTCCAGCATGCGGTCGAGGACCGCATTGCCGACGGCCGAGGCCAGCGGGTTTCCGCCATAGGTCGAGCCGTGGGTGCCCGGGATCATCGATGCGGCGACTTCCCTGGTCGCAAGGCAGGCGCCGAGCGGGAAGCCGGCGCCGATGCCCTTGGCCACCGCCATGATATCTGGTGTAATGCCGCTCCACTCGTGCGCGAAGAACTTCCCCGTACGGCCATAGCCGCACTGGACTTCGTCGAGGACAAGCAAAATCCCGTTGTCATCACAGAGCTTGCGGAGGCCGCGCATGAACTCGGTGGTCATCGCGGTGACGCCGCCCTCGCCCTGTACCGGCTCGATGAGGATGGCGCAGGTCTTGGGCGTGATTGCCGCCGCAACGGTCTTCAGATCGCCGGGCGCGAGATGGGTGAAGCCCTCGAGCGGGGGGCCGAAGCCCTCGGTGTAGTGCGGGTTCCCGGCCGCCGCGATCATGCCCATGGTGCGGCCGTGGAACGAGCCGGTGAACGCAATGACCTCGTACCGCTCCGGCTGGCCCTTGGCCCAGAAATAATGACGCGCGGTCTTGATGGCGCATTCCACCGCCTCGGTGCCCGAGTTGGTGAAAAAGCAGGCATCGGCAAAGGTGTTGTCGACGAGACGCTGGCCGAGCCGCTCCTGCTCGGGAATGGTGAAGGTGTTGGCGGTGTGCCAGACCTTTTCGGCGGCAGCCTTCAGGGCCGCGACCATGTGCGGATCGCCGTGGCCGAGGGCGTTGACCGCGACGCCGCCATGGAAATCGAGATATCGCGTTCCGTCCTGGCTGATCAGGCGCACGCCCTCGCCCCGCTCGAAAGCGAGTGGCGATCTGGCGTAGGTGCCGTACAGCGCGGACATGATCTTCTCCTCGAGAAGCAATGGTTGATGGTGTTGCGAAAGCCCCACAGAAACCAAAAACGCGCGGCTCGTTCCGCGCGCTTGTGAGGCATTTGAGATATGCCCGCGAGGTCAATCAAAGTCAACTTTTCGGGGTTGCTGCCACTGATTTGACTCGATGCACGGCGACAGATTCAGCCGCCGGGTTTTCCCCGGTGAAAACCGGGGGCAACGCTTGATCCCGGATTCGCGGGCCGTGTAGTATCCGGGGTGTTGGGACACGATATTTCGTGTGGCGGACCCCTTCCGACCTACGAAGCGTAGAGCACAGGGCTGATGCGCGCGGCGCGGCAGCTTGTGGAGAGGGATTCCGTCTCGATAAGGCGGTTAGGAGACGACATCGATGGGTTGGACCGAAGAGCGCGTCGAGCTACTGAAGAAACTGTGGCTCGAAGGCCTGAGCGCAAGCCAGATCGCGGCGGTGCTCGGCGACGGGGTGACGCGTAACGCGGTGATCGGCAAGGTACACCGGCTGAAGCTCACGGGCCGCGCCAAGCCCGCCAACTCGACGCCGCGTGCCCGTAGCGCGCCACGCGCTCCCGGCGTGCGCCGCCCCTCCTCCTCGAACATCGCGCGCCCGTCGTCGGGCATCGCCAGCATGATGAAGTCGCGTACCATGGGTCCCGCTCCCATGCACGGCGCGACGGCGCTCAAGATCGAGGCCGAGTTCGAAACCGAAGCGTATGTGGCGCCGCAGGTGCAGGAGCTCTTCATTCCCGTCGAGCAGCGGCTGAGCCTGCTGCAGCTCAACGAGAACACCTGCAAATGGCCGATCGGCGATCCGCTGACGCCCGACTTCTACTTCTGCGGCAACCACTCGGAAGAGGGTAAGCCCTATTGCGAGTTCCACTCGCGCCGGGCTTACCACCAGATCGAGAAGAAGAAGCGCTGAGGCGTCCCGTTCGGTGCTCTTCGGCGAGGCTGAGCTCCACCGGAGGCGCCGATGCCCAAGATCGACATTGCGGCAGTGCCGGTGCGTCAGGGAGTGGGCTATCCCCGCGCCTTTGCGGCCCTTTCGGCTGCACGCCAGCGTCAACGTCTTGGCGATGCCGGCGGCCTTAGGGATTTCGGCGTAAACCTGACGCGCCTGCCGCCCGGAAACTGGTCGGCGCAGCGGCACTGGCATTCCGAGGAAGATGAGTTCGTCTTCGTGCTCGAAGGGGAAGTCGTCCTTGTCGAGGATGAGGGAGAGACGCAGCTCAAGGCCGGCGACTGTGCGGCCTTTCCGAAGAACTCGGGAAACGGCCACCATTTGATCAACCGCGGCGAGGAGGTTGCGGTCTATCTCGAAATCGGCTCGCGCTCGCCCACGGACCTGATCACGTGCTCGGATGTCGACATGATCAGCCCGTCAACGGACGGCCGATTCCTGCACAAGGACGGCACGCCCTATGCAGAGTAGTCTGACTCCCCGTCATTGACCGACCGAGGTCGTCGCCGCAAACCGTTCGTCGAACGCGTACCCTGCGCCGCGCACGGTACGGATCGGGTCTTGCTCACGGCCGCGGTTGATGGCTTTGCGCAGGCGACCGACATGCACGTCGACGGTGCGCTCGTCGACGTAGACGTCGTTGCCCCAGACGCCATCGAGCAGCTGCTCGCGCGAATAGACGCGGCCCGGGTGCCGCATCAGATATTCGAGCAGGCGATATTCGGTGGGCCCCAAATGGAGATCGCGGCCCGCCCGGCGGACGCGGTGGCTCTGGCGGTCGAGTTCGAGATCGCCCGCCTTCAGCAGATTGGACGTGAGCTGCGGGCTCGAGCGGCGGAGCAGCGCCTGGATACGGGCGACGAGCTCGGGCATCGAGAAAGGCTTGACCAGATAATCGTCGGCGCCCGTTGCGAGCCCACGGATACGCTCCTCTTCCTCGCCGCGCGCGGTGACCATGATCACCGGCACGCGCGCCGTCTCCTCGCGCGAGCGCCAGCGGCGCATCAGCTCGATGCCGCTGAGGCCGGGCAGCATCCAGTCGAGGAGGATCAGGTCGGGGACGCCATCTCGGATGCGCTCGACCGCTTCGTCGCCACTTTCGGCCGAGACGATGCGATAGCCCTCGGCTTCGAGGTTATAACGCATCAGTTCGCCGAGATCGGCTTCGTCTTCGACGATCAGGACGGTGGCGGGCATTTGCCGAAGCTATTCCTTGATCTGCGTGCGGTGGAGCTCGTCGACCTGCTCCGACATCTGCCGGCCAGTGTCCAGGTAGAACGCGGATTCAGCAATGTTGGTCGCGTGATCACCGACGCGCTCGAGGCTCTTGGAGCAGAACAGAAGATGCGTGCACTGGGTGATGTTGCGCGGATCTTCCATCATGTAGGTCAGGAGCTCGCGGAACAGAGAGGTGTAGAGCGCATCGATCTCTTCGTCGGAATTGCAGACGTCGATGGCAGCCGCCGCATTGCGTGTCGCGTAGGCGTCCAGTGCCGCCTTGAGCTGGCGCAGGATCAAATCCGACATGTGCTTGACGCCATTGTAGAACTTCGGCGTGAGGCTCAGGCCTTCGATCTGGAGCGTCCGGCGCGCGATGGTCTTGGCCATGTCGCCGACCCGCTCGAGGTCACCCGCCACGTGAATGGCAGTGATGATCGAGCGGAGGTCCACCGCCATGGGCTGGCGGCGCGCGATCATCGAGACCGCCATGTCGTCGATCTGGCGATGGATGCGGTCGATCGTCTTGTCGTTGGCGATCACATCCTTGGCGAGGGTGTGGTCGAGCTTGAGCAGCGCACGCGTCGCATCGGCCACGGCGGCCTCTGCCATACCGCCCATCTCGGCGATCAGCGCGGCGAGCCGTGTCAATTCCTCGTCGTATGAGGCGACGGTATGTCCGGTCATGGTGGTCGGCATTCTTGGGTCCTCCCGGATCAGCCGAAGCGGCCGGTGATGTAGTCGCGCGTGCGGGTCTCGGCGGGCGCAGTGAAGATCGCCTCGGTCTTGCCGAACTCGACCAGCTCGCCCAGGTACATGAAGGCGGTATACTGGCTGGCGCGCGCCGCCTGCTGCATGTTGTGCGTGACGATGGCGATGCAAAAGTCGGCGCTGAGCTCTTCGATCAACTCTTCGATCTTGGCGGTCGAGATCGGATCGAGCGCCGACGCGGGCTCGTCGAGGAGCAGCACTTCGGGCTTCACGGCGACCGCGCGGGCGATGCAGAGGCGCTGCTGCTGGCCGCCGGAGAGTCCGAGGCCCGACTGGTGCAGCTTGTCCTTGACCTCGGTCCACAGCGCCGCCTTGCGCAGCGCGGCTTCGACACGGCCGTCCATATCGGACTTGCTGACCTTCTCGTAGAGGCGAATGCCGAAGGCGATGTTGTCGTAAATCGACATCGGGAACGGCGTTGGCTTCTGGAACACCATACCAACCTTGGAGCGCAGCAGGTTCAGGTCTTCGGAGCGTGAGAGGATGTTGCGGCCGTCGAGAAGAACTTCGCCGGTGGCGCGTTGCCCCGGATAGAGGTCGTACATCCGGTTGAGGATGCGCAACAGCGTGGACTTGCCGCAGCCCGACGGGCCGATGAAGGCCGTAACGGTCTTGTCGCGCAGCTCGAGGTTGATGCCCTTCAGCGCCTCGAAGCCGTTGGCGTAGTAGAAGCGCACGTCCTTGACCTCGACCTTGGTCGGCTGAGCCGCCGCGGTGGAAGCGGGCGCCACCATCGGCGCCATGGTGCTGACGCGGGTCTGCGTGTTCTGCATGTCCATCGCCATCTCCTTACTTGAGGTCCGTACGCGCGCCGGCGAGCCAGCGGGCAACAATGTTGAGCACGAGGATGGTGACCGTGATCAGAAGCGCACCGCCCCAGGCAAGCTTCCGCCAATCGTCATAGGGGCTGGTGGCAAACTGGAAGATCACCACCGGCAGGTTCGCCATCGGCGCGCCGAGGTCGGTCGAAAAGAACTGATTGTTGAGCGCGGTAAAGAGCAGCGGCGCCGTTTCGCCGGTGACGCGGGCGATGGCAAGCAGCACGCCGGTGAGGATGCCGCTCCGCGCGGCGCGGTAGATCACCGACAGCATTGTTTTCCAGCGCGGCGTGCCGAGCGCGGCCGCGGCTTCACGCAGCGAATTGGGCACGAGGCCGAGCATGTCCTGTGTCGTGCGATTAACGACCGGCAGCGCGATCAGTCCCAGCGACGCCGCACCGGCCCACGCCGAGAAGTGCCCCGAGGGCACGACCACCACCGTATAGACGAAGAGGCCGATGATGATCGACGGGGCCGACAGGAGGATATCGTTGATGAACTTTGCGGCTTCGCCGAGCCAATGGCCGCGCGAATATTCGCTCAGATACGTGCCCGCCAGGATGCCGATCGGAGTCGCAACGACCACCGCGATCACGGTCATGGCGACCGAGCCGAAGATAGCGTTGATCAGCCCGCCATCGTCGCCGGGCGGGGGCGTCGATTCCAGGAACATCTTGGGCGAGATCGCGGTGAAACCCTTGTAGAGCAGCGTGATCAGGATCGTGAACAGGAAGAACAGCCCGACCACCGCCGCGAGGGTGGCGAGGGTCATTGCGATCGAATTGCGGGCCCGGCGGCTTGCATAGCTTGCCATCGACGCCTCCTACTTCACGGCCGTGCGCGCCAGGAGCCATTTGGCCAAAGCGAGCACGCCGAAGGTGATGACGAAGAGAATGAGGCCCAGCGCGATAAGGCTCGAGGTGTACATCTCGCCGGTCGCTTCGGAAAACTCATTGGCGATGGTCGCCGAAATGGTCGTCGCGGGCGCCAGCAGCGAGGCGGAGATGTTGTGTGAATTGCCGATGACGAAGGTCACCGCCATCGTCTCGCCGAGCGCGCGGCCGAGCCCCAGCATGACGCCGCCGACGAGGCCGACGCGGCAATAGGGGATGATGATCGAGCGTACGACTTCCCACGTCGTCATCCCCATGCCGTAAGCGCTCTCGCGCAGCAGCGTCGGCGTCGTCTCGAACACGTCGCGGGTGATCGAGGTGATGAAGGGCAGCACCATGATCGCGAGGATGATGCCCGCGGTGAGCAACCCGATGCCATAGGGTGCGCCGCCGAAGAGCAGGCCGATCACGGGCAATTTGCCAACTGATCCAATGAGCCACGGCTGGATCGTCGTCTGCAGGAATGGCGCGAGAAAGAAGAAACCCCAGAGGCCATAGATGATCGAGGGAATGCCGGCGAGCAGCTCGATGGCGATGCCGATCGGGCGGCGCAGCGCTTGCGGGCAGAGCTCGGTCAAAAAGATCGCGATACCGAAGCTCACCGGGATGCCGATGATCATGGCGATCAGCGAGGTGATGATCGTGCCGTAAATCGGCGCCAGCGCCCCGAAGATTTCCTTCACAGGGCTCCAGCGCTGGGTCCATAGGAACGACGGACCGAAATTCGACAGCGCGGGCCAGGCGCCGATCAGCAGCGAGACGATCACACCGAGGAGCAGCACGACGACCAGCGCCGCAGAACCGAGCGTCAGCCAGAGGAAGAAGCGATCCTGGATGACGGCATTGCGGGCCTTGCTCAGCGCCACTGCGTGCGCCTTGCCGTCCACCGTTTCCGTCATGACCGCCATGTGACTACCCCGGATGTATCGAAGGAGCGGGCACTCCGGCGCCCGCTCCGAAACTAACCCACGCTTACTTGCCGGCGAACACCGGCTTACCGCCGGCCTGGATGGCCGACCACGATGTCTCGACCAGCGCGACAACGCTGTCCGGGATCGCGACGTAGTCGAGCGCCTTGGCCTGGTCCTTGCCGTTCTTGTACGCCCAGTCGAAGAACTTCAGCGCTTCGCCAGCGGCCGCTGCATCATCGGGAGCCGAGTGGATAAGCACCCAGGTCGAGGCCGCGATCGGCCAGGAATTGTCGCCCGGCTGGTTGGTGATGATCAGGTTGAAGTTCTTCGCATTCGCGAAGTCGGCGTTCGAGGCCGCGGCGGCGAACGTATCGAGCGAGGGCGCCACGGTCTTGCCGGCGGCGTTGACCATCTTGGCGTAGCTCAGATTGTTCTGAGTGGCGTAGGCATATTCGACATAGCCGATTGCACCGGCGGTCTGCTTGACGGTGTTGGCAACGCCTTCGGAGCCCTTGGCGCCGATGCCGACCGGCCACTCGACTGCCGTGTCGGAACCGACATTGTTCTTCCAGTCGTCGGATTCCTTGCTGAGGTAGTCAGTGAAGTTGAAGGTCGTGCCCGACCCGTCCGACCGGTGGGCGACGACGATCGGAGCCGAGGGCAGCGTCAGCGAGGGGTTGAGCGCCTTGATCGCGGCGTCGTCCCAGGAGGTGATGGTGCCGGCGAAAATGCCCGCAGTGGTCTTGCCGTCGAGCACGAGGTCGCCCGGCTTGATGCCGTCGATGTTCACGATCAGCACGATGCCGCCCATCACCATCGGGAACTGCACGAGGCCGTTCTTGGCGAGGTCGTCATCGGAAAGCGGTTTGTCGGTCGCGCCGAAGGTGACGGTCTTGGCTTCGACCTGTTTGATGCCGCCGCCCGAACCGATCGACTGATAATTGAGGCCCGTGCCGGTCGCGGTCTTGTAGGCATCGGCCCACTTGGCGAACACGGGGTAGATGAAGGTCGAGCCGGCGCCGGAGATATCGGCGGCAAAAGCGGCCCCGGTGAAGGCCACAGCGACGGCGGCCGCGGCAATGCCGCTCAGGATTGCGTGCTTCATGTCTTGTCCCTTTCGACGAGAGATCGGGGCAGTACCCCCTGCAGGCTGGCCGGATGCCGTGGCCTGTTGGG
>Ga0068853_100002732_pt1 | contig 13326 bp, 6 predicted proteins | sample KBSCornC32_FD_65655 | JGI IMG/M metagenome (GOLD analysis project Ga0068853, IMG submission 65655) | Corn rhizosphere microbial communities from Kellogg Biological Station, Michigan, USA - KBS Corn C3-2 | ecosystem: Host-associated > Plants > Roots > Rhizosphere > Soil ... | reverse complement strand
TCGTGCGCCAGCGCATCGCGCTCGCGCTCGGCTGGGACGACTGGGCCTCGCTCGACGGCGAGCTCGCGCGCCATCGCGCGAACGTCGGCGAGGAGTTCGCCGCGCTGATGGCGACCGACGCGCGCGCGCAGCAGCAGCGCGACGAAACCGCGTGGACGCAGCTCTGGCGGCGCATCGCCGGGGGCGAGGTCGACCGCGCCGCGCTCGCCGAAGCCGGCTTCGTGCCGGCGGACGACGTCGCGAGCGAGCTCGAATCGCTGCTCGGATCGAGCGCGCTGCGCAACATGTCGGCGCGCTCGCGCGAGCGGCTCGATCGCGTGCTGCCGGCGCTGATGGCGGCGGCTGTCGCGAGCTCCCAGCCGGTGCGCTGCTTCGTCCGGATGCTGCGCCTCGTGCAGACGGTCGCGCGGCGCAGCGTCTATCTCGTGCTGCTCGACGAGCAGCCGGCCGCGCTGAAGCGCCTGTCGCAGGTGCTGTCGTCCTCGACGTTCCTCGCCGAGCGCGTGATCGCGCATCCGCTCCTGCTCGACGATCTCTTCGACGATCGTGTCGACTCGGCGCCGCCCGACCGCGACGCGACGGCGGCCGAGCTCTCGCGCCGGCTCGCGACGCTCGACGGCGATCCCGAGGCCGAGATCGAGCTGATCCAGGAAGCGCGCCAGTCGGCGCTGTTCCGCGTCGGGCTCGCGTTCCTCGGCCGGCGCATCGACGGGGTCACGGCGGCGCGTTCGCTCGCCGGCATCGCCGAAGTCGTGCTGGCGTCGGTGCTGCACGTCGCCGAGCGCGATCTCGTCGCGGCGCACGGCCGCCTGACGCCGGGCGCGGCGGAGTCGGGCGGCTTCGCGGTCGTCGCGTACGGCAGCTTCGGCGGCAGCGAGCTCGGGTTCGGATCCGATCTCGATCTCGTGTTCCTCTATGACGGCGCGCTCGCGCAGCACGAGTCGGACGGCGCGCGGCCGCTCGACGGCGTGCGCTGGTACACGCGGCTCGCGCAGCGCGTCGTGCACCTGCTGGACATGCAGACGCGCGCGGGCAAGCTCTACGAAGTCGACGTGCGCCTCAGGCCCGATGGCGGCAAGGGCCTGCTCGTGCTCGGCATGGACGCTTACGAGGCGTACCTGCGCGAACGGGCATGGACCTGGGAATTGCAGGCGCTCGTCCGCGCGCGTGCGGTCGCGGGCGACGCCGTGCTCGGCGCGCGCTTCTCGCGCGTGCGCAACGCGCTGCTGTCGGTGCCGCGCGATGCCGCGCGCGTGCGCGAAGAAATCGGCTCGATGCGCAAGCGCTGGCGCGCCGAGCGCGATCGTTCGGACGCCGCGCGCTTCGACCTGAAGCAGGGCGAGGGCGGCCTCGTCGACATCGAGTTCATTCTGCAGGCCCTCGTGCTGCTGCATGCGGGCGAACGCGCGGTCCTGCTCGCAAACGGCAACACGGCGATGCTGATCGAGGCGGCCGTGCAGGCGGGCGTCATGGGCGCCGACGACGCGCGCACGCTCATCGACGCGCACGCGCTGCTGCTCGCGCGCTCGATCGGCTGCACGCTCGACGGGCGCTCGCGCATCGTCGAGCGCGATGCGGACATCGAAGCCTGCGCCGAGCGCGTGCGGGCGGTCGCGCTCGCGCTCGGACTGCTCGACCGCTGAGCCGGCGCGTCAAACGGAGGAATGGGTCATGCCGGAAGACGAACGCGCGACATCGCACGCGCACGCGCAAGCCGCGGCCGAGTGCGACATCATCCTCAAGGGCGGCATCACCAGCGGCATCGTCTATCCGTCGGCGATCGCGACGCTCGCGACGCACTATCGCCTGCGCAGCATCGGCGGCACGTCGGCCGGCGCGATCGCGGCCGCCGCGGCCGCGGCGGCCGAATACGGTCGCGCGTCCGGCGCGTTCGATCGGCTCGCGGCGCTGCCGGCGGCGCTTGGCGAAGCCGATGCGGAGGGGCGCACGCGGCTCTTCCGCCTGTTCGAGCCGCAGCGTTCGACGAAATCGCTGTTCAACCTGCTGATCGCCGGCCTGATGCCGGATGCGCAGCACCGCTGGCGCGCCGCGTTCCGCTGGCTGTTCGCGGCGATCGCGAACTTCTGGGTGGCCGCGCTCGCGATCGTTCTCGGCTGCGCGCTCGGCGCCGCATTGCTGCTCGCGGGCGATGTCAGCCCGCTGCGCGTCTGCCTCACCGTGCTGATCGCAATCTTCGCGTTCGTGCTGCTGCTCGCGGCGTGGATCGTCACCGTCGCGACGCGACGCATCAGCGCGAGCGGCTACGGTCTTTGCACCGGCATGGGCAGCGACGCGGCGCTGACGCCATGGCTCCATGGCATGCTGCAATCGCTTGCTTCGCGCGCGCCGGAGCACCCCCTGACGTTCGGCGATCTCTGGCGCCATCCCGACCCCGCCGACGCGAAGCCCGGCGATGCGCTACGCGAGACGCATCTCCGGCGCATCGACCTTCGCCTGATGACGACGGCGCTGAGCCATGGCCGGCCGTACAGCTTTCCGCTCGAGATCAACGATTTCCACTTCGACGCGGACGAATGGCGCGCGCTGTTTCCGGCCGTCGTCGTCGAGCACCTGATCGCGCACGCCGGCGCTCCGGCGGCCGACGGACCGCTCGCCGGCAAGTACAAACTCTGCGCGATGGAGGAGCTTCCGATCATCGTGCCGGTGCGCATGAGCCTCGCGTTCCCGGTGCTGCTGTCGGCGGTGCCGCTGCATCGCGTGCGTCACGATCCGGACCGCGATCATCCGGGGCAATGGCTCGAGGTCGCCGAGAAGGTCTGGTTCTCCGACGGCGGCATCTGCAGCAATTTCCCGGTGCATTTCTTCGACGCGACGCTGCCGGGCCGGCCGACGTTCGGCATCGACCTCACCGATGATCGCTTCGTGCGCGCGAACCCGCGCGATCCGGAGGATTTCGTCTGGATGCCGCCTCACAACGGCAGCGGCGCGACGACCGAGGTCGTCGACGTCGACCGCCGCGGCAAGCCGAGCCTCGTCGGATTCTTCAAGGCGATCTTCCGCACGATGCAGGACTGGAGCGATGCGACGCAGCTCGGCGCGCCGGGCTTTCGCGACCGCGTCGTGCACGTGCGCCTGACCGCCGACGAAGGCGGGCTGAACCTTCGCATGAAGCCCGAGCTGATGGCGCGCGTCGCGGCGCGGGGTGCCGAGGCCGCGCGTGCGCTGCTCGCGCATTACGCGCATCGCGATCCGCCGCCCGGCACCGTGACTGGCTGGCGCAACCATCGCTGGGTGCGCTACCGCGTCGCGATGCGGCTGATCGAGCAGAGCCTCGCCGGCCTTCGCGCCGCCGAGCGCGAGACTGCGGCGACGCCGGCCGGCATCCTTGCGATGCACGACGATCCGCCGAGCTATCGCTTCCGCACGGTCGCGCAGGAGCGCGCGGCGCACGATGCGTACATCGAGCTGCTCGATCTCGCGGACCGCTACGCGGCGACGCGCGATGTGCTCGGGTTTTCGATCTTCGAGCACGACCCGGGCGACGGGCCGCATCCGCGGCCGGAGTTGAGGATTCGGCCGCGGCTCTAGCGCGACGCGGCGAGCCAGCGCGCGCGGACGAGCGCGGCGATCTCGCGAGTTTCAGCGAGCGGTGGCGGCAACGGATTCGGCGCGGATTCGCCGAGCACGCGCAAGTGTCCGCTTTCGCGCAGCGCGTGGTGGAACGCAGCGAGCTTTCCCGCGATCGGCTGCGGAGCGAACGTGTAGGCCGGCTTTCCGGTCGCGCACGCTTCCGACAGCATGTTCACCGAATCCGGTGTCACGACGATGCGGTCGGACCATGCGAGGAATCCGGCGTATGGATTCTCGCCGTCGCGTTCCTCTGCCCAGAAAGAGCTGGGAAACGGCGCGAACGCCGCGCGCAGACGCGACACGACATCGGACGGTGTGCGCCGCGAGACGCTGACGAGAAAGCTGCCGCCATCGGCTGCGCGTTCGGCGCGGAGGCGATCGAGCAACGCGTCGAAGTAGCGGCCGTCGAGCCGCTGCGCGCGGTTCGTCGCGCCGATCAGCACGGCGGTTCTTGGCGAGGGCAGCGCGGCGAGGCGCGCAAAACGCGTGCGCGCATCAGCGAGCCAGTGCGCATCGACGGGGTTCAGCGCGCCGATGCTGCGGATCACGTTCGATGCGTCGACGCCGTCGTGCTGCGGCGCGATGACCATATCGAACGCACTCGGATCGATGCGTGGATCGAGGATCTGCACGGTGAATGTGCTCCCGCCGCTCCACCGGCGCAGCAGGCGCGTCAGGAGCGCGGCGCGGCGGCCGCAACCGATCGCAATGTCGGGCCAAGGCGGGGCGAGTGATTGGCCTGCGGAATCGCGGATGGCGCTGCGTGCGCCGGCCGTCAAATGCGGCGCGAGTGCGTCCCAGGGCTGGCGAACGCGCACGGCGACGTCGCGCCGCGTCGTCTGGCCGATGGCATCCGCGAGTGCGCGAGCTTGCCGGACGTTGCCGGCAGCGGTGTCGCTGATCGCCCAACACAGGAGCGTATTGATAGGGGGCATGTTTCTAGCGTAGCGCACCTTGTCATCACGGCTGCGCAAGGGCGGGGTGACGCATGTCCGGTTCCCGATACAACGCCGTAAATACACGACGAATAAGCCGAGCTCCGAAAGGAGCGTTATCGGCATCGGCGTGCCCACACGCGAAAGCGGGCGGTGCGCAAAGCGCTGCGTGCCTGCCGGCGGCGACCATCGAAGCAGAGGTGCAAATCGTGATGATCCAGTGCGAGCTCAATACGCGCGCCGTGTCCGCAGGCGCTCCGCGACACGGATCCCTGCGCCATTTTCTCCGGCGCGCTGCATTCTGCCTGGGCGCATCGCTCGCCGCAGGCATCGCGACGAATGCCGCCGCGGCCGTCAGCCCGGCAGCGCGCGCCGCGCTGATCAACTTCTATAACAGCACGAATGGGCCGAACTGGAACCAGAAGACCGGCTGGAGCGGCGCGGCCGGCACGGAATGTTCGTGGTTCGGCATCACGTGCGACGCCGGACAGACGAGCGTCACAGCGATTCAGCTGAGTGCCAACAATCTCGTCGGCAACGTCGTGCCGACGTTCGGCGCGACCGACGATCTCGCATCGCTCGACACGATCGATCTTTCGAACAACCCTGGCCTCGCCAGCGCGCCGATCCCGGATTTCTCCGCGTTGCAGCAGCTGCGTTTTCTCTGGCTCAGCAACGACAAGCTCTCGGGCACGTTCCCCGATCTCAGTCCTCTGACGAATCTCCAGTGGGTGCTCTTCGACGGCAACGAGCTCAACGGGCAGATCGCGAGTATCGTCAATCTGCCGAATCTCGCCGTCTTCAGCGCGGCATCCAATCATCTGACCGGCGCGTTGCCCCAACTCAGCCTGCTGCCGAACCTCTTCGCGTTCGACGTGCATTCCAACTACTTCGCGGGTCAGATTCCGAAGCCGCCGGCCGGCATCGTCTATCTCGATGTTTCGGACAATCAGCTCAGAGGAACGCTGCCGCTTCTCGTCACGTTGCAGTCTTTGAGTGTTCTCAACGTCGAACAGAATCAGCTGATCGGGGCGATTCCGGACCTTCCCGCATCGCTCACCGAGTTCCGGATCGCGGCGAACAGCTTCTACGGGCCGATTGCGGTCGCACCCGGTACTCTGTTTTCGGACGGATCGACGCTGTGTCCCAATCAGCTGTTCACCCAGGTCGATGCAGCGTGGGACGTTGCTACGGGACAGAGTCCATGGTTCGGCAGCGGTTGCGACTCCGATCCCTATGGCCATCTGACGCTCGAGAAAGATCTCATCAAGGTCCGGCCCGGCGAAGCGGCCAACCGCCTCGCGAGTGGAGCGGATTCTGTCGCCGACAACGATCTCATCCTTGCGCCGACAAGCTCGCTCACGCAACTTTCGCCGCTCGTGCACGGCTCGATCGACCTGAAGGACCCCGAGGGGACGTTCAAGTATCGCGATTCGGATGGGATCGACGATTCCTTCCTCTATTGGCATTGCGACAATCTGCTCGATTGCGCTGGCGCGAAGGTCGAGATATTCGTCGATGACAACACGGCGCCCATCGCAGCGTGGGACTCCATTGCCGTGGCGAAAGGCGCCACGACGCATACGCTGATCGGCGGCGCGACGAGCGTGCTCGCCAACGATCGCGATGACGACGGCGACGTCCTGTTCGCCGGCCTGGTGAGGTATCCGGCGGCCGGCACGCTGCGCCTCAACGCAGACGGCACCTTCGTCTATGTGAATACGAAGCAGAACGCGGTCGGCGATTCGTTCGACTACGCCGCCTGCGACAAGTGGAGCGAATGCTCGATCGCCACCGTAGCGATCGCCATTGGCGTTCCGCCGCCCGATGTCAGCTCGCTGATTCAGGTCGTCGACGACGAGATTGAAGTCCTGCCGAACAGCTCCGCGAACGTCCTGGTCGGGGGCGCCAATAACGTTTTGGCGAATGACGTCGACTTCGACAGCAACACGCTCTTCGCGAAAAAATTGACCGATCCGGTCAACGGCGACGTGCAGCTCGACCTGGCGGGCACGTTCACCTACACGAATACCTATCCCTCCGCGGCGAACGACAGCTTCGCGTACCAGGCGTGCGATCAGTACTCGGTCTGCGCAGTCGGCATCGTCAAGGTCAAGATCGTCAACACGGTTTCCATCGACCAGCCGCCCCTCGCACAGAATGAGGTCGTCGACGTGCTTCCCAGCGGGTCGACCACGGCGCTCGCGAACGGGTCCGCAACGCTGCTCTTCAACGACACCGATCCCGAGGGCGATCCGATGCAGGTCTTCTTGAAGACCAAAGCATCGAACGGCGTCGCGCTGATACTCGATCACGCCGCGGGGACGTTCAGCTATACGAATACCGTTCCCGCCATCAACGACAGCTTCGCGGTGGAAGTCTGCGACAGCCACGGTGCCTGTTCGACGAGCACCGTGTTCGTCAACATCATGCACAAGCCGAGCGTTTCCAAGTCGTTTTCGCCATCAAATGTGTCGCTGGGCCAAACCTCGCTCATGACGATTGCGATCGGCAATCCGGATGGTGATGCGATGACCGGCGTCAAGGTCGATGACCTCTATCCCGCCGGTATGATCAACGGTTCCGGCAATCCGGTCGTGACGGACAGCTGCAATTTCAAACAGGAAATCGTGCCGTCATTCGGCAAGTCCGCTGAGCTCGTCGGTGGGACGATCGACGCGGGTGGTGCTTGCAGTGTCGTTATCGAAGTCCTCGGTGCCGCTCCGGGCAACGCGCTGAACGACACCGGCCTCGTACCGAGCGACAACGCCGAAACAGGCGACGGCGACACGGCCGTGCTTTCGGTGTCGCAAGGTCCGGTGCTGGCCGCGCCGACGGTCCAGAAGACGTTCGATCCTTCGCAGGTGCAGCCCGGCGGCAGCGCGAAGATGACGATCACGCTCACGAATCCGAACCCGAATAATGCAATTCTCGGCGTGCAGCTCGATGATATGTACCCGGCTCCGCTCGGCAGCATCGTCAACGCGCCCGGCAACGTCGTCGAGAGCGACGATTGCGGATTCGTCGAGGACGTTCCCGCGGGCGGCGACTGGACCAAGCTGAGCGGCGGCACGATAGCCGCAGGCAAGAGTTGCAGCATCGTCGTCAACATCGTCGGTCACGCGACAGCGACGAATACGACGGGCGCGGCGTCGAGCCTCAACGCGCAAAGCGGCGCCGGTGCGAGCGCCACCCTGACCGTGGGCGGAAACCCGCTTCTGCCCGCGCCGACCGTCACGAAGCAGTTCACGCCGCTGACGGTCGCAACGGGCGGTACGTCGCAGATGACGCTCACGCTGACGAACAACGCCGCGGCGGTCATCAGCGGCGTCGACCTGAGCGACGTCTATCCGCCGGGAGGCATGGTCAACGGTGACAGCGCGGCCAATCCCGGCAGCCCGATCGTCAGCGATACCTGCAATTTCAGCGAGGACGCGCAGGTCGCCGGTCCTTCCGCGACGCTCACGGGCGGATCGATCCCCGCCGGCGTCGGCAACAGCTGCAGCATCGTGATCGAAGTCATCGGTACCGCCTCCGGCAACTGGATCAACCAGACGGGCAACGTAACCAGCGATAACGCCACTGTTGGCGCCGGCGGGCAGGCGGAGCTGCAGGTTTTCGACAGCATCATCAAGCTGCAGGCGCCGGTCGTGACGCAGACGTTCGTGCCTTCGAGCATCACGGTCGGAGGCACCGCGAAGCTGAAGATCACCTTGAGCAATCCGCCGGCCAATGCGCTCGCCATCACTGGCGTGAACCTCGCGGACAGCTACGCACCCGCGCCGTCGCACATCGCCAACGCGGCCGGCGCGACGACCGATTGCGGCGGGAACCTGCAGGCGCTGGTCGGCGATACGTTGTTGTCCCTCTCCGGCGCTACCGTGATGACGACCGGCCCGTGCAGCATCATGGTGAACGTCACGGGAACCTCGCCGGGCAGCGCGATCAGCAACATCGGCGCGGTCACCAGCAACAATGCCAATCCCGGCATGGCCCCGCCGGCGACGCTGACCGTCGTCAACGGAGCCCTGCTGAATCCACCGGTTGTCGGCAAGAGCTTCAATCCAGGAACGATCTCCGTCGGCGATACGTCGACGATGACGATTTCGTTCGCGAACGCCAATGCGACGGCGATCGCCGCTGCGCAGATCAGTGACGATTACCCGGCTGGCATGGTCAACGTGTCGGGCAACCCCATCGTCAGCGACACTTGCTCGTTCAACGAAGACGTCCCGGCAGGGGGCACCTGGGCGCACCTCGACGGCGGCACGATTCCGCCGGGCGGATGCAGCATCGAGATTGCCGTCGTCGGAGCCGAGACGGCAACGAATCAGACGGGCCTTGCATACAGCGCGAACGCACAAACCGGAGCAGCAGCGAGTGCGACCCTGACGGTTCTGGGCGGCGGCGGAGTCCTTACGCCGCAGAGCATATTTTTCACATCGACCGTTCCGAACAACGCGAAGGTTGCAGGACCTGCTTATCACGCTACGGCGACCGCGACGTCCGGCCTTTCGGTGTCGCTTTCGATCGACAACGCATCGGCGACCGTCTGCGCGATCGACAACAACGGTGTCGTCAACTTCATCGGCGCCGGTGCGTGCACGATCCATGCGAATCAGGCCGGTGACGCGACCTATGCGCCGGCACCGCAGGCGCAGCAGTCATTCACGGTCGCGAGCGCAGGCGGCGCCTGGTCGCAGACGATCCAGTTCACGTCGAGCGTACCGAATACTGCGACCGTGGCGGGACCGGTCTACCAGGCGACGGCGACGGCGACCTCCGGATTGCCGGTCGTGCTCACGATCGACAACGCGTCCGACACGGTCTGCAGCATCGCCAATGGTGCGGTTTCTTTCATTGGCCCCGGCACCTGCACGATTGATGCGAACCAGGGCGGCAACGCGACCTATGCGCCGGCGCCCGAGGCAAAGCAGTCGTTCAATGTCGCAGGCGCGAATGGCGCGACACCGCAGACGATCGAATTCACTTCGACCGAGCCCGGAAACGCAACGGTCGCGGGGCCGACCTATCACGCAACCGCGACGGCGACGTCGAGCCTGCCGGTCGTGCTGACGATCGACGCGGTTTCAGTCGGCATCTGCGCTATCGACAGCGGTATTGTCACGTTCCTTGGCATCGGCACTTGCGTGATCGATGCTAACCAAGGTGGCGACGCGAACTATGCGCCTGCGCCCCAGAAGCAGCAGTGGTTTCAGGTGGGAGCGGCAGGCGGTTCGACGCTTCAGACGATCTCGTTCGTGTCCACGCCGCCGGCGAATGCGTTCGTCGGCGGCCAGACCTATCTTGCGGTCGCCTCGGCAACCTCCGGCCTTCCCGTCGTCCTGACCATCGATGCTGCCTCGGTCTCCGTATGCACCATCAATGACGGGACGGTTTCGTTTCTCGGCGTCGGAACATGCATGATCGACGCGAATCAGGGCGGGGATGCGAACTACGCGCCGGCGCCTCAAGTACAGCAGCCCCTCGCCGTGATCGTCGCAACCGCGCCGTCGGTGTTGTGCATGCTGGGAACAGAGGTCGCCGTCGTCGGCGATACGGCGAACCTCGATCTCTCGCTGCTGTTCGCACCGCCCGCAGGCGACACGCTGACGTACAGCGCGACGAACCTCCCGCCGTCGCTGTCGATCACGGGTTCGCTGTTGACGGGCACGCTGCAGGCGAGCGATCTGCCGTCGTCGCCGTACGCGTCGACGCTGAAGGCGACGACCGTCCTCGGCGGAGCGAGTGCCGCGGAGGACGTCGCGTTCGTCGTGCTGCCGCTCGGCGAAATCCTGCTGCGCGATGGGTTCGATGGCCCGGATGCCGGTCCGTCCTGCCACTGACATCGCCCCTTCAGTCACTTGCAGGCAAATAGGCCCCGGATCACACCGGGGCCTTTTTTGTTTCCGCGGCGAAACCGTCATCGACCACAGGCCGAGCCCGGCTGCGAACAGCCGATCCCGGCGGCACGCTGAAACCTCTTGTCATCCCGCAACAAGCCCCAAGAACTGAAGGTGGGCTCCGGCCGCGAACGATCGCGAAGTGCGTCCTGATAATCTTCGCGCCTGCGCACGTCGCGCATCGGCGTCGTGAACCGTCCACCAGAGAGGATCTCAGATGCTTCGTCGTTTCCTGCTCGCAAGCCTGCTCGGCATCGCATCGACATCCGCGCTCGCGACCACCTACACCCTCGACCCGAACCACACCCAAGTCCAGTTCATCTGGAACCACTACGGCTTCACGAACCTCACCGGCCAGTTCGGCAAGATCGAAGGCACGCTCGAGTTCGACGCGACCGATCCGACGAAATCTTCGGTAAGCGCGACGATCGACATCGCGAGCATCGACAGCAACATCAGGAAGCTCGACGAGAAGCTGGCGACCTCGGACTATTTCGACGTCACGAAATATCCGAAGGCGACGTTCAAGAGCACGCACGTCGAAAAGGGCTCGACGCCGGATCGGCTCAAGGTCACCGGCGACCTGACGCTGCACGGCGTGACGAAGCCGGTAACGCTCGACGTCGATGTCGTCAAGGTCGGCACGCAACCGCTGCGCAAAGGCGAGGCGGCGGGGTTCGACGCGACGGCGACGATCAAACGCTCGGATTTCGGCATCAAGACCTACCTGCCGATGGTCGCGGACGACGTGAAGCTGCACATCGTCGCCGAAGCGGTCGAGGCGAAGGCGTTCGCGGCGAGCAAGCCACCGCCGTCGAAGTAGCGCGTAACGAAACGCCGCGCGACGTGCGCCGCCGCGATCGCAGCGGCGCACCCAACGCGCGTCGAAGCTCAGCCCTTCTTGACGCCGACGTCCTTCAACGCCTCGAGCCCCGCGAGATTGATCGAGCCGACCGCCGCCTTGAGCTGGTCCATGCTGTCGGCATTGCCCGAGAGCTTCACGGCGAAGCGATCGCCCAGGATCATGCCGTACTCGCCGTACTTGGTCTGCGCATCCCACTGCTCGTGGACGAGATTACCGTTCTGCTTGTAGGTCTTCTCGTAGCCGTGGTCGGTTTCCTTGTCGGCCTGCACGGCGGCGAAGCCGGCCAGCGCGAGGAAGCCCTTCGCGGACCCCGTGTCGGTGACTTCGAGCTTCAGCGAGCGATTCGCGCCGTCCGAATAGGTCGCGTGCGCTTCCGAAACCTGCATGCCCATCGCGCCGTTGCGCTCGGCCGAGAAGTCGGTGCGCTTCAAGCCGGCGAGCGAGTCGGGAATGAACGGCTTCAGCATGTCGGGCGCGAGCGCCTCGACCTCGTCGCCGCCGCTGACCGCGGTGCCGATGACCTTGCCGAGCGCTTCGCTCTGCGCCTTCGCATCGCCGGACTTCTGCGCGGCGTCCATCTGCTTGCCGGCCGCTTCCATCTTCTTGCTCCACGCGTCGAGCTTGCCGAGCGCGGAATCCTTGTCGATCGTGACTTCGCCGCCGCCGAGGCTGCCGAGGCCGTGGTTGCCGATCGCGGCGCCGCTCATCAGCGCGCCGGTACCGACGATGCCCGCGACGACGGCGCCGACGATCCAGCTCAGGATGATGGCGAGGATGATCGTCACCGCCGTGTAGCCGGCGGCCTTTTCGGGCGGGCTCTTCATCGTCGCCGGCAGCCCGAGCGAAAGCAGGTAGATGCCGTACACGAGCGCGGCGAGCATGATCAGCCAGCCGAGCCACGGAATCAGCGCGCCGATGCCGGCGACCCAGCTCGCGGTCCACGCGTACGCGACGGCCTTCAGCGCCTGCACCTGGCTCTTCTGTCCGCCGAACGTCGGCGCGAGCGCATCGACGATGATCGCGACGACGAAAACCAGCGCGAGCGTCAGCGCGTAGCCGACGATCATGCCGGTGATGCCGGCGCCGATCGGCGTGCGATAGCTGATGCCGAGCATCCCGTAGCCGATGAAGCTGCCCTTGATGAACTGGCAGATGGCCGGGATCGCCGCTAGCCAAATGATGTAGTTCTTGTACAGATCGGCCACTGTCGCGGGTTCCGCGGCAATGACCGGCCATTCAGTTTTCGGCGTCGTCAGGATCGCCTTGACGCGCGCGATCAGCTTGTTGAAGTCCATCCGTCCCTCCCAGGTCGATTTCTGCGCCTTCCGCGGGGCGCTCGAGCGGCATTCTAGGCCGAAAGCGCCGGCCTCGATGTGGCTGTCGGGTCGCAGTCAGGATGGGATTTGCGTCACAACACGACGCCACTGAGTTGGCATGCGTCCTGCTGGTAAACTTGCGAGCCTTTACCCGGAGCCCCGCCATGTCGCGCCCGAACCCCGCGGCGGAGAGAACGATTCCCGCCAACGCCGAGAACCGCTACGAGGTGACGCGCGCCGACCTGCCGCTCTCGTGCCCGATGCCGGGCATGTCGCTCTGGAACTCCCATCCGAAGGTCTATCTGCCGATCGAAGGCGACGGCGGCTCGGCGAAGTGCCCGTACTGCGGCGCCGACTACGTTCTGGTCGACGGCCGTCCGGTCGTCAGCGGGCTCGTCGCCTGAATGACTGCGCGCCGGCTGACCGTCATCCAGCTCGTGCCCGCGCTCGACACGGGCGGCGCCGAGCGCTCGGCCATCGAGATCGGCCGCGCGCTCGTTGCGGCCGGGCATCGGTCGATCGTCGTGTCGAAGGGCGGCCGCATGGTCGCGCGGCTCGTCGCCGAGGGCAGCGAGCACATCGAAATGCCGATCGCGGACAAGCGGCTCGGCACGCTGCGCCAGGTGTCGGCGCTGCGCGCGCTGATCCGCCGCGAGAAGCCCGACATCGTGCACGCGCGCTCGCGCGTGCCGGCGTGGCTCGCATGGCTTGCGCTC
>Ga0068853_100002729_pt1 | contig 13329 bp, 10 predicted proteins | sample KBSCornC32_FD_65655 | JGI IMG/M metagenome (GOLD analysis project Ga0068853, IMG submission 65655) | Corn rhizosphere microbial communities from Kellogg Biological Station, Michigan, USA - KBS Corn C3-2 | ecosystem: Host-associated > Plants > Roots > Rhizosphere > Soil ... | reverse complement strand
GGCCGTTGTGGAGACGCCGATGAAACCTGCGCTTTGGGCGATCCTGCTGGTGCTTTTGTTTGGGGCCGCCGCCGAGGCGTCGCCGCTGCCGCTCCATCGCGGCGTGAGCGTCCACGAATGGCTCAACTGGTCGCCGCTCGCGGCCGACGGCAGCTATCGCTGGCCGCCCTACAAGTCCGAGGAGGCCTGGCTCACCGCGGAGCGCCCGGCGAGCGACTGGCCGCCCGGCGACGAGTTTGAGCGCATCCGTAAGATGGGTTTCGATTTCGCCCGGCTGAGCGTCGATCCCGGGCCGCTGCTCGCCAGCGATGGCGTGAAGCGGCAGGAGGCGCTGGATATCCTGGCGGCGGCAACGAAGCGGATCACTGCCGCCGGCCTCAAGGTCGTGTTCAACCTCCACAGCGTCGAGCAGGTCCCGGCCTACGGCATCGGCATGATCAATGCCCCGGCTGGCAGCGACAGCGTCGCCCAATATCGGGACATGACGGTCGCGGTGGCGCAGATGCTGATTGGGCTCGGCACCGACAGGGTCGCGATCGAGCCCTTCAACGAGCCAGCCCACTATCCCTGCGACGCGGGTGGCGGCGACGATTGGCAGACCATCATGGCGACGACAGTCAAGGCGATCCGCGCCGTCAGCAGCGATCTCACGATCGTTGCGACCGGCGCCTGTGGTGGCGATGTCAGCGGGCTCATCAACCTCGACCCGAGCTTTGACGATCCCGACATCTACTACAGCTTCCACATGTACGACCCGCACAGCTTTACCCATCAGCGGCCGGATGATCCGAACGAGTTCCTCTCGGGACTGCCATGGCCGGCCTCCGCCGGCTCGGCGGTCGGGGTCGTCGCCAACCTCAAAAAGCACATGACGGCCGCCGGGGTCAGCGACGTCGAGCAGGCGATGAACAACGCCGCGTTGCGTGGTCGGATCGACGCCTATTTTCGCGCCAACGAAGGCCCAAAACAGCTCGACGCGCTGTTCACCCAGGCAACCGATTGGGCCACGCGATACAACATCCCGGCGAGCCGCCTGTTGATGGGCGAGTTCGGCGCCATCCTGATGTCGCCGGATGGCCGGAGCGGCGCCTTCAATGCCGATCGGCTGCGCTATCTCACGGCAGTCCGCGAGGAGGCCGAGCACGACGGCATCCCGTGGGCGATCTGGGAATACTCGAACCCTTATGGGATGACGGTGATCGAACCAGATGGGCCAGCAGTGCCCGACCCCGACCTGCTCAGGGCGCTGGGACTCGACTAGCGGCCGGCGACGGCGTTCTTCCAGCTCTCGATGATCGCGTGGGCAAAAGGCTTTGGCGACAGTCGCGTCCGGTGGACCGTTCGAGCAGCGATGCCGAGCCGGATCCGCAGCTCGGGATCGCTGACCAGCCGCCCGATCGCGGACGCCAGCGCGTCGACATCGCCGGGTGCAACCAGCAGCCCGGTTTCGCCGTCGCGGATGATGTCCTCGACAGCCCCGACCGGCGTCGCGACGACGGCAAGGCCGGCTGCCATCGCCTCGATGACCGAGACCGGCAGGTTCTCGGCGAACGAAGGCAGCGCCAGCACGTCGGCGGTCGAGATCAGCGATTCTACGGCCTCGCCGTCGACCCAGCCCGGGACGGCAATGCGGGATTGGAGGCCGAGCTTGGCGACTGTGCTGCGCATGGCCTCGACCTCGCCATCGCCGGCAATTGTCGCGCGCCAGCCCGGCACGTCCGACAGCCGCGACAACGCTTCGAGCAATTGCGGCACGCCCTTGCGCTCGCCTAGCCGGCCGAGGAACAGGATGTGCACGCTTTTGCCATCGCCGATATGCGCCCGCTTCGGCGCCTCGGTCGCGTTAGGGATGATGGCGATCCGGCCGGCGGCGGCCGGCGCGGCCTTGGCCACCGCGTCGCGCCACACCTGGCCGAGCACGATCACCTGCGCGGCGTGTTCGAAGAGGCCGCGGATGCGGCGGCGGAGGAACGGGCGCTGGCTGTTCCAGAACGTGTCGTAGTCCGACCCGTGGAGGTGGAGCACATAAGGAACGCGGAGCGCCCGCGCCGCACTGGCGATCGCCATCTTGCGGTAGGTGCTGGCGCCCACGGAGAGATTGATGTGGACGAGGTCGAGCCGCCCGGCCGCCTTCAACGCCGCCATGCGCAGGATGAAGCCCGCGGCGTAGAGCGGCGAGAGGCCGACATGCCCCAGCCCTCGCGACGCCGCGAAGCCGACATCGAGCCCGGGGTCGCCCTCCCGTATCAGCTCGTCGCGCAGCGTCGACATGACCCGATCAATGCCGCCCTTGCCGCGGCCGCCGCCGGGCGTGGCGACGAGCACGTGGAGGATGCGGGTTGGGGTGGGGCGGGTCAGCACAGCCGCTTACTCGGCCGCGGCGAGGTGCAGGTCGTGGGCGGCGGGCCGCGCCACAGGATCGCTCCAGGCCTCGAGCCCTTCCGGCCGATATTCCCGAATGAACATTTCGAGGTTGGTCAGCGACCAGAGCACGCGATCATTGTTGCGGCGGCCCTCGATGTGGTCGTTGACGAGCGCTTCGAGCACGGGGCGGCTGCAGAGCTTTGCGACGGTCGAGGCCTCGCTCGTCAGCAGCTCGCGCGGCCGGTCGCGGAAATCGTTGCGGAACCAGGCGGCGAGCGGCAGCTTGAAGCCGTTCTTGCGGCGCGTCAGGATATCCTGCGGCAGCACCCCGCGCATCGCCGCGCGCAGCACCTGCTTGCCGCCGCTGCCGCCGATGAGGAAGCTGTCGGGCAGGCGCGCCGCGAGCTTCGCCAGCTCCACGTCCATGAACGGCATCCGTCCCTCGATCGAGCCCGCCATCATCATGCGGTCGCCGCGCTCGAGGAGGTTGTCGGGGAGCCACGAGGTCTGGTCGAAGAACAGCGTGCGCCTTAGCGCCGAGGCCTGGTTGAGGTAGGGGAAGCCATCGGGCGGCGCCATGTTGCCGGCGCGGCCGAGCAGCGCGTCGCGCTCGGCGCTGCTCATGCCGCCGAACCACATCCGCAGCCGGCTCGCGGGATCGCGCTCCCCGGCGGCGCGGAGGAGCACCTGGAGGCGCCGCGCGCGATAGGGCAGGGCGTTGGCGACCGAGGCGCCAAGCGCGGGGCCCAGATGCAGCGGCATCAGCCGGTGATAGAGCGAAATCCAGGGCTCGGCCCGATGCTTGGGATAGCCGCCGAGCACCTCGTCGGAGCCTTCCCCGGTCAGCACCATCTTGACCGAGCTCGAGGCGAGCTTCGCCAATAGCAGGATCGGGATGTCCGCAGGCTCCGATACCGGCGCGCCGCGCCGCCGGACGGCGAGCGACCAGTTGGCGAAGAAGTCGTCGGGCGTGACCACCAACTCCGAATGGTCGGTGCCGAAGACCGCCGCTGTGTGCCGGGCGTAGTCGGTCTCCGAGTCCGCCGAGTTCGGAAAGCCGACGGAGAAGGTGCGCACCCGCTCCGCCGTATGGCGCACCATATGTGCGAGGACTGCCGAGGAATCGAGCCCGCCCGAGAGGAACATGCCGAAGGGTGCGTCGCTGCGCATGCGGATCCGAACCGCTTCGTCGAACGCAGCCGAGAACTGCTCGACGGCGGCATCGAAGCTGGTGAAATCGGGTTCGGTGGTGGCGAGCGGTGGGGTGAAATAGCGCCGCGCCCGGATGCGGCCGCCCTGCCAGACAAGGTAGCTGCCGGGATCGAGCTTGCGGACGCCTGCAAAGAACGTCAGCGGCGCCGGCACATAGCGGTTGAGAAGATATTGCTCGAGCGCCTGCGGCTCGACCCTGCGGCTGATGCCCGGAAAGCCGAGCACCGCTTCGATCTCCGAACCGAAGACCAGCGCGCCCTCGTGCTCCGCGAGGAACAACGGCTTCTTGCCGAACGCGTCGCGCGCGAGCAGCAGCGATTGCTCGGCGAGGTCCCAGATCGCCACCGCGAACATGCCGCGGAGGCGGGGCAGGGCGTCCGTTCCCCATTGCCGGTAGGCCGCGAGCAGCACTTCGGTGTCGGAGGTCGTGGTGAACACGTGGCCGAGCGCGCCGAGCTCTTCCTTGAGCTCGATGTAGTTGTAGATCTCGCCGTTGAAGACGCAGACCAGCCGGCGGTCGGCGCTCCACATCGGCTGAGCGGCCTCGTCCTTGAGGTCGATGATGGCGAGGCGGCGATGCCCGAGCGCAATCTGGTGCTTGCCGTTTTCGGCCAGCCCCAGCCAATGGCCGTCACCGTCGGGGCCCCGATGCGCCAGCGTATCGGTCAGCTGCCGCAGCAGGCGCTCACCGTCCTGGTGTCGTTCCGGCGCAATCCAACCGACTATGCCGCACAAATCCGCTTCTCCCGCTACCGCCTTGCTTCCGGCAGTGGGTCAGCCGGCGAGCGCCGTTGGGCCGGCGGTTCGTTCTGCTTGTAACGGGCGCATCCGTGCTGATGAAACCAACGTCTCGTTAACTATTAATCCGCGAGGTTTTAATAAAACTCGATCGATCAGCGGAAGTGCACTGCAGTTGAGCCGCGCTCATATACGTCCGCTTCTAATCGAACGCCGCCCGTCCACCGGTTTAACCAAGATCGGCCATTCTGCGGATCGATCGCGGCGAGCTGTTGTATGAAATGAGTGCGGCAGGCGTCGACGATTGGCCGTGCTGGAACATGAGGTAACAACGCAAATGCCCGTCTCCGACACCTCCGGCGCTTCCGGCGGGAAGTCCGGCGCTCGCGCCTTTGCACGGCTCGATATCGAGCGGGCGCGGCGAGAGCAGGCGGCGTCCGAAGCCGTCACGCTGCAAAAGATCGGGGACTTTCTCGAGATCGACTTCCGGCGGCTGTTCGTCTGGCTGCGCGCGGGCTTCGTCGCAGCCCTGCTGCTGGCGGTGATCGGCGCCGGTGCGGGCGCAGCCTTCGGCCTGCTGAGCAAGCCCCGCTACACCGTCTCGACCGATATCCTCGTCGACCCGTCCAATCTTCAGGTGGTCGCCAACGACATCCATACCGCGCCGGGGCAGGTGGATGCCCAGATCCTCGCCGCCACGAGCAAGATGCGCGTGCTGACGTCAGGCAATGTGCTCGCCCGCGTGGTCGATGAGCTCGACCTCACGCATGATCCCGAATTCTACGATCCGACCGGCGGCTCGAGCCTCTCCGGTCTTTTCGGCGGCGGCAGCGCAGCCGCTACCAAGACCGATCCCAAGGTCGTGGCCCTCGCCAATCTCCAGAAGCGCGTCAACACCAACATGGACGAGAAGTCCTATGTGGCGACGCTGCAGGTCTCGGCGCAGACTGGCGACAAGGCCGTGAAAATCTCAGACGCCATGGTCAAGGCCTTCCAGGCCGAGCTCGCGCAAGCCGACGCGGACAGCGCCTCCCGTGCCGCCTCGCAGCTCGATGCGCAGCTCAGCGCCCAAAAGCAGGCGGTCGAGACCGCCGAGCAGAAGGTCGAAGCCTATCGGCGCGCCCACAATCTGCTGGCGGTCGCCCCGGATGGCCAGCTCGCCAGCACGCAGACGCTGACCCAGCTCAACAGCCAGGTCGTCGATGCCCAGTCCAAGGTCATCGCCGCCAAGGCCACGTATGATGCGGCGGTCGCCGCCGGCCGCAACGCCACCACCGCTGATCCCGTAGTTTTGGCGACCCTCACCGCGCTCCGCGACAAGGAGGCGAGCCTGCGGCAGGAGTATAACGCCGACGCCATGATCTATGGCCCGCGCCATCCGACCCTGGTGCAGCTCGGGGCGCAATTGGCGGCCGTCGACAAGCAGCTCGATGCCGCCGTGGCGCGTGTCGTGGCCTCAGCCAAATCCTCGGTCGGCGAGGCCAACGCTGCGCTGACTGCGCTGACCAGCAAGCGCGACACGCTCACGGGTGGCGTCTTTACCGACAACGAAGCGCAGGTGACGCTGCGCGAGCTGCAGCGCGACGCGGATTCGAAAACCGCGATCTACGAGGCGTTCCTGTCGCGCGCCCGCCAGGTGACGGGGCAGGAGCAGATCGACAGCACCAACGTGCGCGTCATTTCGACGGCAGTGCCCCCGACCGCGCGCGCTTGGCCGCCGAGCACCGTCGTTCTCATGGTGCTCGGCGCCGTCCTGGGCTTCGGGCTCGGCATGGTGCTGGCGGTCAGTCGCGGCATCATGCGCGATGTCCGCCAGCCGGCGCGTCCGCGGGTGGCGCGCGCCGCCTGATCGGAGCCGCAGTATCGGTGGCTAGGCGTGCCGGTAGCGCGCCCGCGCCGCCGTTTCGATGGCGGCGGTCACCAGGCGGTCGAGGCTGAGCCGGTCGCGCACCATCTCGAGGAAGCGGAGCTCTTCCTGCCGCAGCGTCAGGTCGACAGCCGCAATCTCGACGGCAACCGCGTAGGCCGTGTCGTGCAGCCGCTCGGGGATGGCCGCGATGGCGGTGTCGAGCACGCTTTCGAGATCGGTGCCGTTGTTGATGAGGTCGGCGCAGGCATTGGCGACCGCCGGCAACTGCGCCGGATCGTAGCCTTGGAACACCGGCATCCGGTTGATCAGGGCGTTGATGCGGGCATATTCCTGCTCGCTCATTGTGGTGTCGGCGGCCGCGGTGACGACCATCACGTAAATCAGTGCGTCCTGGGCTGAGAGCGCCATGGCCGGTCCTCCTGCTGCTGGCGCGGCGATTACTAGGGAGCCGGCGTGGCCTTGGCAAGGCAGCCACCGCCAGGGCCGCAGCATTGACGCCAACCGCGTCGAGTGCGACACAGCCCCTTTCCGCACTTTTGCAAGAGTAAACGCCGTGTCGCCCGCGCCTTTGCCGACTCTTGATCCCGCCTTTTTCGACGCTGCCCAAACGGCGCGCGCCTGGCCGTTCGAGGAAGCACGCAAACTTGTGAAGCGCATCGAGCGCACCGGGCAGACGGAAGCGCTGTTCGAGACCGGCTACGGCCCCTCGGGCCTGCCGCATATCGGCACCTTTGGCGAAGTGGCGCGCACCACCATGGTGCGTACCGCCTTCCGGCTGCTGACACGCGACGAAATCCCGACGCGCCTCCTTTGCTTCTCGGACGACATGGACGGGATGCGGAAGATCCCCGAGAACGTCCCCGACCGGGCCGCGCTCGAGCCTTACCTCCATCGTCCGCTGACGGCCGTGCCCAACCCCTTCGGCGGCGACTACGAAAGCTTCGGGCACCACAACAATGCGATGCTCCGCCGCTTCCTCGATACGTTCGGCTTCAACTACGAGTTCGCCAGCGCCACCGACTACTACAAGTCCGGCAAGTTCGATGCCGCCCTGATCCGCGCCGCCGAAAAGTACGACGAGATCATGGGCGTCATGCTGCCGACGCTCGGGCCGGAGCGGCAGGCGACCTATTCGCCGTTCCTGCCGATCTCGCCCAAGAGCGGTCGTGTGCTTTACGTGCCGATGAAGCACGTCGACCCCAAGGCCGGCACCGTCACCTTCGACGACGAGGACGGCACCGAGACCACGTTGCCCGTCACTGGCGGCCACTGCAAGCTGCAATGGAAGCCCGATTTCGGCATGCGCTGGTACGCGCTCGGCGTCGATTTCGAGATGTTCGGCAAGGACCACCAGACTAACCAGAACATCTACGACGCGATCTGCCGCATCCTCGGCGGCTCGCCGCCCGAGCACTATGTCTACGAGCTCTTCCTCGACGATATCGGGCAGAAGATTTCGAAGTCGAAGGGCAATGGCCTCACCATCGACGAATGGCTGACCTACGCCTCGCCCGAGAGCCTCGCGCTCTACATGTTCCAGAAGCCGCGGGTGGCCAAGCGCCTCTACTTCGACGTCATCCCGCGCGCGGTCGACGACTACTATACGCACGTCGCCTCCTACTCGGGGCAGGACGCCGTGGCGGCGCTCGAAAACCCGGCATTCCACATCCATTCTGGCAAGGTGCCGGTCATCGACATGCCGGTGAGCTTCGGCCTCCTGCTGAACCTCGCCTCGGCCGCCAACGCGCATGACAAGTCGGTGGTCTGGGGCTACCTTACGCGTCGCCTGCCGGGCGAAACGCCGACCACCAATCCCGAGCTCGACCGGCTCGTCGGCTACGCGGTGCGCTACTTCAACGACGAGGTGAAGCCCACCAAGGTGTTCCGCGCGCCCACCGACAAGGAACGCGCTGCGCTCCAGGAGCTACACGACGAGCTCGCCGGCAAGGATGCGCTCGATGCCAAGGAGCTGCAGGACATCGTCTATGCGGTCGGCAACACGCACCAGTTCGAGCCGCTGCGCGACTGGTTCACCGCCATCTATCAGGTGCTGCTCGGGGCCGATCAGGGCCCGCGGTTCGGCTCGTTCATCGCGCTCTACGGCGTCGCGGAGACCCGCGCGCTGATCGAGGACGCGCTCGCCGGCAAGCTCCTCAAGGCGACCGAGCCGGCCTGACGCCGCCGGCGCGGCTCGCACCGGCGCTCGCCATCACCAGCAGCGCAAACAGCCCAAGGCCCAGCACAAGATCGGATTTCGCGCCGGCCGGTGCGTGCGGCTTGGGCATCGCACCGTCAAAGCCCTTGCCGTCTGCCGCCGCGCCTTGGCCCACCACTGCAACGTGGTCGGCCATGTAGGCGCCGCGTGCGCCGAGCGGCAGCGGCGCGCCCGTCGTCGAGTCTTTCGCCGTCTGGTGCTCGAGCTCGGAATCGAGCTCCGCGCCGACGATCACCACGGTCGCCGAGAGCCACATCCAGGTGAGGAAGCCGATCAGCGCGCCGAGCGAGCCATAGGTCGCGTTGTAGTTGGAGAAGTTGGCCGCGTACCACGAGAAGACCACCGAGACGATGGCGATGCCGACAACAGCGAGCGCCGCGCCGGGCGTCACCCAACGCCATTTGGCTTCGCTGCGGCTCGGCCCCCAGCGGTAGAGCGCGCTGATCCCGCCCATCATCAGGATCAGCATCAGCACATAGCTCGCAACCTTCACCAGCCAGTCGAAGCCGTGCCCGAGATAGAGGAATTGCAGCGCTACCGGGATGACGATCACCACGGCGAGAAAGAGGATCGCCGCGATGGCGAAGCCGAGCGTGAAGATGAAGCCGAGCCCGGTGCGCACGAGGAAGTTGCGCTTCTCGGCCTCGTCATAGGCGATGTTCATCGCATCGAAGAACGCCTGCACTCCCGCATTGGCGCTCCAGAGCGCAATGGCGAGCGATACGAGCAGAGTGACGCCGAGCGTTGGCTTGCCGGTCGCGGCGAGGCGGGTGAGCTGGTCGGTTAGGATATCGAGCCCGCCCTGCGGCAGGATGCCCGAAAGCAGCGACACCTGCTTGTAGACGTCGACCGGATCGTTGAAGAGCCCATAGAGCGAAACGAAAAGCGCGAGCCCGGGGACCAGCGCGATCAGCATGTAGTAGGTGGCGCCAGCTGCGATCAGCATGACGCGGTCTTCCATCACCTCGTGGATGAGGCGCCAGCCCACATCGCGCCAGCCGCGCGGCGGAATCTCGGTGGGGCTATCGGCTAGTTGGCCATGCGAGGGCGAGGCGGCAGGTGCGGCGACGGACATGAGCGGTCTCCCGCCGCTTCAACGCCGCCGCCCGCCGGCGGTTGCCGAGATATCGGCCCGGCGCCTGGCTCGAGTTGGGATCGACCTCCTCGGCGAGCTTGACCGGCCGGCCCGCCCGTGTCCCGCAAGGGGATGCATCCGCGATACACCGGACGTGGTTCGAGGCTCGCTGCGCTCGCACCTCACCATGAGGACGTTGCACTACTTCCCGCAACCTCATCCTGAGGTGCGAGCCGAAGGCGAGCCTCGAAGGACCAACGGTATTGCCCCCGGGGGGCCTATTGGCTCGCCCAGGTGATGCGCCTGATCCACTCGACCTCGGCCATGTCGAGTGTCCGCGGCGGATAGTCCGGATTGACCGAGACGAGCTCGATCCGGTGCAGCGTCTGCCGCGCGAGAATCTTGACCATCACCTCGCCGGTCTTGGTGCAGACCGCGACGCGATCGCCTTTGCGCACCTGCTCGGTGATCGAGACGATCACCTTGTCGCCTTCGCGGTAGAGCGGCTGCATGGAGTCGCCATGCACCTCGAGAGCAAACGTCGTCTCGTCGTCGGCCGGCAGGTTGACCGCGTCCCAGCTCGGGCCGGTGGGAAAACCCGCGCTGTCGAAAAAGCCGCCGGCGCCAGCTTGCGCGAGCCCGAGCAGCGGCACCGACCGCAGCGCCGCGATGCTCGAAGACTGGAGATAGGCCCCCGTCCCGGCAACGAACGCGTCAAAGCTCTCCCCGGTCGCCTCGAGGATCTTGGCGATGCTCTCGGTCGAGGGCCAGCGTTCGCGGCCGTCCTTACTGACGCGCTTGGAGGGATTGAAGGCCGTGGGATCGAGGCCGGCGAGCTTGGCGAGCGCGGACGCGCTCAGCCCATGCCGGCGCGCGATGGCGTCGATACCGTCCCAGATGGCCCGATGTGAAAGCATTGCTCCCGCATTCCCTAGGAGAATGATCCCAATAGCCGGAAAACAGTCCTAGCCTATCAGGGCCATTCGCGGCTTGTAAAGCGGACGGTCCCCCGCTTGTCGATCACATTTGCCGTGGGCTAGGGTTCGCGCGCCATGACCCCCCGGATTCCCGCCCACATCTACAAGGTCGCCGATGCGGCCGAGTTCGCCGAAGCGCAAGCCGAGGGGATTTACGCCGGCGCGCCGATCGACCTCAAGGATGGCTTCATCCACTTTTCGACCGCCCTCCAGGTGGCCGAGACGATCCGCCTCCACTTCAAGGGACGCAAGGACCTGGTGCTCGCGGCGGTCCGCACCGGCGATCTCGGCAAGGCGCTCAAATGGGAGCCGAGCCGGGGCGGCGACCTCTTCCCCCACCTCTATGGCAACCTCGAAATGAAGGCCGTCGAGTGGACCGAAGGGATCGATGTCGACGAAAACGGCAACTGCAAGCTGCCGGACCGGTTGGGATGATCTTTTCGCGGCTCTCGCCGCTGCTCAAAATGCCGCTGGTCGCGGACTTCACCCGCGACTCGCTGCTCAAGATGGACCCCGAAACGGCGCATGGCGCGACCGTCACCGCGCTGCGCCTCGGCCTCGCCCCGCAGCAGACGGCTCCGGATTCCCCCCTCCTTGCGACCGACCTCTGCGGCCTCGCCCTCAAGAACCCCGTCGGCATGGCGGCCGGCTTCGACAAGAACGCCGAGGTGCCGCAACCTCTTGCAGCGATGGGTTTTGGTATGGTCGAGGTGGGCACCGTCACGCCGCTGCCGCAGACCGGCAATCCCAAGCCGCGCCTCTTCCGGGTAAGCGGCGCTGATGGCGTCATCAACCGCATGGGTTTTAACAACGAGGGCCACGAGGCGGTGTTTGCCCGGCTGCGGGGGAGGCGCATCGGCGCGGTGCTCGGCGTCAACGTCGGGGCCAACAAGGCGAGCGACGATTTCGTCGCCGACTACGTGACGGGCGTCGCCCGCTTTGCCGAAATCGCCGACTACCTCACCATCAACGTCTCCTCGCCCAATACCCCGGGCCTCCGCGACCTCCAGGCCGAGGAAGCATTGAAGCGGCTGCTCGGCGAAGCGTTGGCGGCTCGCGCCCGCGCCGCCGTGCGAGTGCCGGTTTTCCTAAAACTCGCGCCCGATCTCGACGAGGCGGCGATGGATGCGATCGCCCGGACCGTGCTCGCGACGGACCTCGATGGGCTCATCGTCTCCAACACCACGATCACCCGTGACGCGGTCGCCGGCCTCGAGAACGTCGGCGAAGCCGGCGGCCTCTCCGGCAAGCCGCTGTTCAACCTCGCGACGCAGCGGCTTGCCCAGATGCGCCAACGGGTCGGCACGCTGCCGATCATCGGCGTCGGCGGCATCCATTCGCCGCAGTCGGCGGTGGCCAAGTTCGAAGCGGGCGCCAATGCCATCCAGCTTTACTCGGCGCTGGTCTTCGGCGGCCTCGACCTGCTCGATCGCATCAAGCGCGGCCTTGTGGCCGCAGTCCGCAATGCCGGCGGCAAGAGCGTCGCCGACCTGACCGGCCGCAAGGTCGATGCCTGGGCCGCCGGCTGCGGCGAAATCTAGGCAAGCCCGTTGGCGCCATCGGCGCCATAGCTACCGTGTCATTCCCGCGAAGGCGGGAATCCAGTTTGCCATCCTAACGCGCCGAGCGCGCGGCCAAACTGGATCCCCGCCTTCGCGGGGATGACGACGAGCATAAGAATGCGCGAATACTTGGTCTAACCTGTCAGGCCGCGGGCGAGGACGCCCGCGCCTCGTCGAGCAGCCGCTTGCCTCGCAGGTACATTTCGAGCCGCTGCGCGCCGATGAGGCCGAGCGCGAGGAACATCAGCGCGTCCACCACCGCGACCGCGCTGATGTTGAGCGAGCTGCCCTCCACCTCGATCAGGCTGCGCACCGCGAGGCGGACCACGATGAGCCCCGCAATGAAGAGGAACGTCGCGACCGACGCCGTCTGGTTCAGCGTGTGCGTGGCCGGATCGACGCTGATGCGGATGGCCTTGCCGCGATACCAGCCAATGGCGGCGCCGATCACGAGCCCGAGGCCGAGCCAGAGCGAATCCGTGAGCGCCGGCGGTCGTTCGACCACGGTGATGGCAACGATCGCCGCATAGACCAGCGGCAGCACATAGAGCCGCTCGAGCTTGAGCGGCCGCATCTGCCCGATCCGCCGCCAGCGGAGCGCCATCACGAGGCCGATGATGATGACCGTGACGACGAGCGACATGATCTGCTGGTTGCCGTGGGGCATGGTGGTCTCCTAACTGAAGAGCGTGGCTTTGCGCCGCTCCATCCCCCACCACAGGATGGCACCGCGGCCGATGAAGAAGGCGTGGATGGCGATCCAGAGCCCGGTATTGCCGAGGATCGGCTCGAGCGTCAGCGCAACCGCGAGGAAGACGGCGAGGGCCAGCAGCATGCCGTTCCGCATCACGGTGTTGAGCGTTGCGCCCGAGACGACGCCATCCATCACGAAGGCCGGCATACCGGAAAGCCCGGTCAGGGCTGCCGCGAGAAGATAGAACTGCGCGTGGGCCCGCACCGGCTCGCTGGTCGTCATGAGGGCAATGAGCCACGGCCCGGCGATCCAGGCGAGCCCCGTCAGCACAAGTCCGACGGCGATGCCCCAGCCGAGCGACAGGCGCACTGCCCCGTTGAAGGCCGGCGGCCAGTTGGCCCCGACCGCCTTGCCCGAAAGCTGCTCAGCCGCCTGCGCGAGGCCATCGAGGAAGAACGCCATGATCATCAGGAAATTCATCAGGATGGCATTGCCCGAGAGCACCACCTCGCCAGCCCGCGAGCCCTGCGCGGCGAAGTAGACATAGGATGCCATCAGCGCCAGCGTGCGGATGGTGATGTCGCGGCTCAGCGCAAACATCCGCCGCACCGCCAGCGTGTCG
>Ga0068853_100002727_pt1 | contig 13333 bp, 14 predicted proteins | sample KBSCornC32_FD_65655 | JGI IMG/M metagenome (GOLD analysis project Ga0068853, IMG submission 65655) | Corn rhizosphere microbial communities from Kellogg Biological Station, Michigan, USA - KBS Corn C3-2 | ecosystem: Host-associated > Plants > Roots > Rhizosphere > Soil ... | reverse complement strand
GACCTCAATCTTGCGGGCTGGGTGAAGAAGATCACCGGAAAGCCGACGATCACCGTGGGCAATGTCGGGATGGACAGCGATTTCATGGCCGATGATAACAGCCGGGTCAGTATCCAGTCGGCAGGGACGCGGTCGCTTGACGACCTGATGGCCCGCCTAGAGGCGGATGAGTTTGATCTCGTCGCCGTCGGCCGGGCAATTCTCGCCAATCCTGAATGGGGAAGTATCGTCAAATCTGGCGACTTCGCTGCTTTGAAGCCTTTCACAAAGGGCACATTGCGGCAACTAGACTAATGCCACCTAGGGGCAGGGCCTAAAGAGTGGAGAAGGACCGATGGCAGATCAATTGACGCAATTTGCTGGCAGAACCGCCTTCGTCTCGGGTGCGTCAAGCGGGATCGGGCGCGCCATAGCCGAAGAATTCGGCAAGCGCGGGCTGCGCGTCGTACTGGCCAGCCGCAATCTGGCAGACGTTGAGCGGGTTGCTTCAAATATCGAAGGTGCCTCGGCAGTACAGCTCGACGTGCGAGATGAGGCCAGCTGGATTGCAGCACTGGACACTGCGGAAGCGCGGCACGGGCCTCTATGCGTTATGGTGAGTAACGCCGGTGTCGCTGGCAGCGTCATGCCTCTGGCAGAAACGCCGACGAGCGCCTGGGAGTGGTCGCGCGGTGTGAATCTTGACGGCGCCTACTTCGGCCTCTCGCACGGTACTCGCCGAATTCTTGCATCGGGTCAGCCGGGGCACGTCATTGCGACATCATCTATGGCGATCTTTGCGGCACCCGCAGGGTCGGGAATCTACATCGCTTCCAAAGCGGCCATCGTCGGTTTGTGTGAGTCGCTTCGAGCAGAGCTTGTCGAGCATGAAGTCGGAGTTTCGGTGATCATGTCCGGCCCGGTCCGGACGAACATTATCGAAGGGAACGTGGAGCGTGCTCCGCCGAACGTGCCGATCCCGGATATGTCCAGTCAGGCCGCATTTGTTCGCAGCGGTCTCGCACCGGAAGTGGTTGCTCGCCTGACGGCGGAGGCCTTGGGTACCGATCAGTTCTGGATATTCACGCATCCAGATCTTGCAAGTCGCATGATCGCGCGAAACGCTGAAATGGAAAAAGCGCTACAATGGGCACGCCGCGCTTTGAATCAGTGATCGGTCCAAAACCGGGCAAACCAACGGTAATCGACTTATGCAAGCGGATTGATGCATTCCTGTTCCAGGGTGCCTATTCATTCGACCTTTGGTTTTTAAAACGGGCCGTACATCTGCCAAGGCTGGGCGTGTTATAGACCACGCCAGATCCCTCCAGAAACCGACAGGATTTCACCGGTTATATAGCTTGCATCGTCGCTGCCGAGGAATATCGCGGCTGCTGCGACTTCGTGTGGTTCGCCGAAACGCTTCATAACGTTCCTTTGGCGGGTTTCCTCGATGATATCGTCCGGGATCATGGCAAAGGCAGTCGTCTTGATAACTCCGGGGGTGATGCAGTTCACGGTCACCGAGGGTGCCAATTCGATTGCCAGCGTCCTTGACAGGGCGACGACGGCAGCCTTCGCCGCGGCATAGTCCGACTGTCCCCAGTCTCCGGCATAACTGATGGAGGCGATATTCACGATGCGGCCGTATTCCCTGGCAACCATGCCCGGGGCGAGTTCACGGATCAGGAAGCGCGTTCCGTCGAGGTTGAACGAAAGCGTACCCTGCCATTGCTCCTCATCCATCTCGAGGAAGGGGCGAAAAGGCTGCCTCCCGGCCATGCCCCCCACGACGTTGACCAGAACATCGACGCGGCCGAATTTCTCGATTGCAGACTGAGCCACCGCGACGGCCTCTTGTTCAACCAGAATGTTCGCCCTGACGGCAAGAATCTCGCCCATGCGACCGGGAATCGCCCCAAGCGCTGCCACGCATTCGTCGAGCCGTCGCTGAGAGATATCTGTCACGACAAGCGTGGCGCCTTCCGACGCAAACCGGACAGCGATCGCACGTCCCATCGGGCCGGCGGCCCCAGTTATGAGCGCAACCTTGTCTCGTACACGCATCCGCTCGCTCCCTGAGTGATCTCCGGCCAGGCGATTCTATAAGAGTTGAGGTTCGGCCTTAGGGTTGCTGGCAAAATGATAGCCATCACAAAAGTTGCGGCCTGCGATCCGGGGGGCAATCCCCGTTTTGCAGGCCGCATTGCCAAATCAGTTTAGCTGTCGAAGAAGCCGGTCACGATCCGGTTGAATTCCTCGTGCTTTTCCCACTGCACCCAATGGCCGCAGTTGGCCAGGATGTAGAGGTCGGCATTGGGGAAGGCCTTGATGATGCCCGGGGCCATATCAACCGGGCAGACCCGGTCCTCAGCACCCCACATCACCAAGATCGGGTTCGTGATGCTTCCCAGATCCTCGCGCCACATTTCACCGAACGGACGGGCAAACGGCTTAAACCGATTGGGATTCGATGCTGCCTTGACGCGTTCGTCGAGCAACTCGTCGGTGATGAACGAGCTGTCGTTCACGAGAAGTTCGATCACGCCGCGCATCTGCTCACGCGTGGGATTGTCGCTGGCGTTGACGACGCCCATCCGGCGCATGCCTTCGGTCGGCATCGGGGTGAAAGCCGGCTGGAAGCCCCCCGGCCCCATGAGCACAGCCTTGTTGATGCGGTGGGAGGAGTGCAGCAACGCGCCCACGGTGGTCATGCCGCCCAGCGAGTTGCCGACGCAATTAGCCTTGTCGATGCCCAAGGCGTCCATGAAATGGATGAGGAATTCACCCATTGTCTTGAATATTGCCTGAAAACCGAGCTTGTCTTCACTGTCGCCGTAGCCGGGAAGGTCGGGAATGATGAGCCGGCGGCCCTTCGAGAGTTCATCGACGTTGCGGCGATAGTTGCTGATCCCGCTGGCACCTGGGCCGCCGCCCTGGATCAGGATCGTGGGCATGCCTTCGCCCACATCGACATAAGCGATCCGAGCTCCGTCCACTTCAACATATTTCTTTCCGAGATCCATTGTCTTTCTCCATTCAATTAGTTGATCAGTCAGGCTTGGTATCTTGTCAGATAGGTGTTTGCGCCGTCCGGCCGCCTCTCGGGGCAACCGGCGCAATCATCTGGATTTTCCCATATGGGCGAACGACAGGTTTCCTTTCGCTCCGGCTACCTTCTCATGGCCGATCTGCTGTTCCAGCACGATACCCTCGCCCAGAGTAACCCTGCTGACGCTGTCGATCAGCGACTTTGTCTCTCTCGGCAGGCCGGGTGCGCCGCCGACTATGGCCTTGGCCACCTCGCAGGCAACATCGAGCAAATCAGCGCGTGGCACTACACGGTTGACGAGACCCCATTCGGCCGCCTCGGATGCGGGCAGCCGCCGGCCGGTCAACTCCAGCTCCTTCGCGCGATAGATGCCGATCGCGCGCTGCAAGCGAACCGAAAGGCCCCAGCCTGGTAGCAGGCCGACGCGCGAATGCGTGTCGATAAAGGCAGCTTCCTCGGCGGCGAGGATGATGTCGCATGCTACGGTTATTTCGAACCCGCCGGTCACCGCAAGGCCGTTGATCGCGGCAATGACCGGGCCATTCCAGTCCATGATTGTCTTTGCCGGATTGAACGGAAGGAAAGCCTCCGGCCCGGTCTCCTGAAGAGTCGCGACGTCAAGGCCAACACAGAAGGTCTCGCCCTTGCCGGTAAGGATGACGGCCAGGATTTCTGGATCGTCATCAAGCTCCTTCATTACCGTATCGAAGGAATTCAGCAGTCCGGGAACCAGTGCGTTTTTCCGCTCGGGCCGATTGAAGCTGACGATCGCGAAACCTTCGCGCCGTTCGACCTCAACAAAGGGATGTTCAGAAGCCATTGATAATCCTCTACCTTTATTTTTCAACCGAACGTGCTGCCGACAGCGAACTCAAACTGCTGCGAGCCCCAGTCCACCCGTCACGCAAATGCATTCACCCGTAATGTATTTTGACATGTCGCTTGCGAGGAATTCGACTGTTCCAACCATGTCGTCGACCTGCCCAAGACGGCGCAGCGGCACCGACTTCGCCTGGCTTTCCGTTCCGAGATTGCGCTCTTTCGCTGCGGCTGCGATGCGCGGAGTCAGAATAAGGCCCGGAGCTATGCAGTTTGCGCGAACGCCTGCGGGTCCAACTTCGACCGCGAGATGGCGGGTATAGGTATGTAGTGCCGCCTTGGCGGCGCTGTAGGCTGCTCCCTGGCCGGTCGCGTCACTGCCGAAAACACCGTAAGTGACAATGTTGATGATGCTGCCGCCAGGCTTGGTCATCAGGGGGTAGGCCGCCTGGCACATGTATAGAGCGCTAAGGAAATTGGCCCTGTAAAGGAGGTCAATGTCTTCATCGGGTACAATCGTGGCAAAACTGCGCGCAGCCGGAGTGATGGATCCGCCGGCATTGTTCACAAGAATGTCGATCGGACCCAGTTCCCGCACGGCCTGCTCCACTGCGGCGGTTGCCTCAGCCCGGTTCGAGAGATCAGCCTGTACTGCAATCGCGCGCTGGCCCAGGCCGCGGACCTCATCGGCGACACTGCCATCCGCATATTCGCCATAGCGGCGCCCGACGTCGAGGTCTTTGTCGAGGATTGCCACATCAGCGCCGAGGCCGGCCAGATGCAGCGCATAGCCGCGACCCATGCCGCCGCCCGAGCCGGTGACGATTGCTACCTTCCCCTCTAATCGACGACCGGTCATGACTCTCTCCACGCAACCTTAAATGGTGCTTTAGAATGGATTGAACTACTCTCGCGGTGGTTGCAAGAATGGCCCACTAAAAATTTGTACCATCGTTTTAAGTTTGCATTGTCTGGCTTCGGATTTGGAAGTCGCGGAATCGCAAAGTCCTCAGCCGCGTGTATCGGGCATAATGCGGTATTCCAGCCGGCTTGGGTCATAAATGCCAGACTTTCGTTGCCAATTTGCGAGCCACTATTCGGCCATAAGCGAGACATGCCGCCGCTCCCGTGGTCGAAACTACTGCATATGCGTTGATCATTTTGGGCCTGCTCCCGAGTGTCGGCATTGGCACGCCGGCCCGTCATCCGGCATAGGCAAGAATTCCCGCATCAAACATAAAACATATGCATTATATATAGAGGCTTGCTGTCCTTTGGTGGGAACATGCCTGACGCCTATCGGGCACCCTGTTGGTCATGCCGGGTGGCATGGCCCGACCGCCTCTACTCTTGAAAATAATCAGGTTTCCCCTGGGTCCACTGCTCGCCCCAAAGCTGCCCGCCGCCGTCGACTCGGAGAATTTCGCCGGTAGTGAAGCTGCTGGCATCCGATCCCATGAACAAGCAGGATTCCGCAATTTCCCAAGGGTCCCCCAGCCGCAGCATCGGGTTGCTGCGTTCGTAGGTTTTCTTCACCTCCTCGGGATATCCGGCCATTCCCTCGGTAAAGATTGTTCCGGGCGCCACGCAGTTGACGCGAATGTTCATCGGGATCCATTCGACCGCGACCGTCTTCGACAGGTAGATAACTCCGGCGCGGGCTGCCGTGGTGTGCGCGGCACCAAGAACGCCGCGGTCAACAACCACCACTACGTTCACTATCGAGCCTGGCGCGCCGGTGTCGCGCCAGAAGCGCGCGGCTGACTGCATCATCGACCATGTACCGAAAAGGTTATTCTCGATCACGGCGCGGAAACCGTTGGCGCTCATGTCAATTGCTGCCTGCGGGAACTGGCCGCCGGCGTTGTTTATCTGCAGGTCGAGCCGGCCGTATTCGCTTTTTATATGCTGGAACAGCGCGGCGACATCATCAGGTTTGCGGATGTCGGTCTGCACCGCATCCACCGACAAACCATGTTCGGCGAGCTCGGCGACAAGGATGTCCAGCTTCTGGCGCGAGCGGCCGCAGGTAACAACTTTGGCGCCCAGTCGGGCCGTAATCCACACGGCGGCCCGGCCAATCCCGGTGGCTCCGCCTGAGATAAGCACGACTTTGTCACGAAACAAATGTTCCGCAAGTGAGATCGGCCGAACGGCCATCTTGGCCGCTGGAAGTCGAGCGGCTTCGGTGCTCAAGTCCTGTTGAGACATTTCAACCCCCAATCAGCTTCTCGATTGCCGCGCGGGCATGGTTCGTCTGGATCAATCGGGCGGCGCTCGCCAGTTCCTTGGCGAGCGAAACCGTGATGGGGTGAGGGCTTTTTTCTACAACCTCGGGATAGCCCGTAAGCACGCCGATGATCTCGCGCATGACGACGGCGCTGTTTTCGTCCAGCGAACCACCGGCGACTTCGATTTCAAGCTGTTGGAGGTGGCGCTCGTGAGCATCCTTGCCGCAATAGATGACTTGCGGTTGGGGAGGGGGGGTAAAGCCTTCCGCCATCATCGCCTTCGCCTTCTTGAGGGCTTCGGGTAACAGCTCTGCGCGATTTTCGATGACCGGAGTGCCGGGGCGGAGCAGTCCCATCGCCTCGACCTGAGCCGCAGACGAAGCGATTTGACCGGCCTGAAGCGCCGCGAGAGCCTGTGTGAGGCCCTCTTCTGGGCCAAGCCGCTCGACCAGCCGCAACAGCAACTGGGTGCAGCCTCCCCAGCCGGGAATAAGGCCGACCTTGATCTCCGGCAGGCCGCCACGCAGCCCCGTGTGGGCGACCACTGCATGCGAATGGAGCATGATCTCGCAGCCGCCGCCAAGCGCGAAACCATGCGCCGCGGCCACTACGGGGACGGGCACCGCTGCCAACCTCTGATAAAGGTTCTGGCCGTTCCTGAAATATGTGGCGAGTGCGTCCCAATCCCCGCGCATGACCATCGCGTGATTGTAGGCGAGGTCGGCACCCACGGAAAATGCCTTGGGATGGTCATTCCCGATCAGCAGCGCGCCGAACAACTTTCCTGCGCCTTCGATTGTGTTTGCCAATAGATCGAGCGCGCCGGTGTCGAGCGCGTTCATCTTTGTATGCACCTCAAAGCAGGCCACGCCCGAGCCGAAGTCCCAGAGCGAGGCGCTTGGATTGCTCGCAATCGGGGCGGAGCTGACCCGCATGCCTTGCACAGTACCGTCCGACATGCCCATCCCATCCTTTATCTGTGTGAGCCACCCTGCACTGGGCGAACCGGAGTTGGCCGGTACTTCACTTGAACATACCCCTGAAGGCTATCCTTCCGCGACCCCAATCGGTGAAACTCCGGACAGCCCCGATTTTGAAAAGATCGGCTCCCGGTTTCAATGACCTGACCAGGCTTGGACCCTATCTGCCACGTAGGCGGTATATCCGTGCGGTTTAGATTTAACCGTGGCAACGCGCATGGGTCGGCGATTATCAGGCCCGGAAGCCATGTTGCCGCGTCACCTTGCCGGACGCCACGCAGGCATGGGGTCGATTTCGCCCTAAGCCGTTGGGAACCTTCTCGGAGGAATAATGACTGCATTTCTCGACAATTACGAAAAGCTGCTTTTCGATTTTCCAGCACCGCGCGTTCTTCGGATCACAATGGGTGATCCAGAGAGGCTGACCCCGGTTTGCGCCAAGATGCACGCCGAACTCGTCACCATTTGGCGGGACATTGACGACAGCGAGGATATTTCGGCGGTTATCCTGAGTGGTGGGAAAAAGGCGTTCTCGGCAGGCGGGGATTTCGCAATCGTCGAGCGCTGCATGACCGACTATCATTTCCGGAACCAGGTCTGGAAAGAAACCCGAAACCTCGTCTACAACATTATCAATTGCTCGAAGCCAATCATTAGCGCGATGAGGGGGGCGGCTGTGGGTGCGGGCCTGGTCTGCGGCTTGCTCTCGGATATTTCCATCGCCTCGAAGACCGCGCGCATCATCGACGGTCATACCCGGCTTGGCGTTGCTGCGGGCGACCACTCGGTCATCATCTGGCCGCTGCTCTGCGGCATGGCGAAGGCCAAATATTACCTGCTGACCTGCGACTCGATCTCAGGCGAGGAGGCCGAGCGCATCGGCCTCGTTTCGCTTGCAGTGGACGACGAGGAGCTTGACGCCAAGGCGCTCGAAGTGGCCACGCGCCTTTCGAACGGAGCGCCTAGCGCGATCCGCTGGACGAAGAACTCGCTTAACAACTGGTTCCGCATGGCCGGGCCGGCGTTTGACGCTTCCGTCGCATACGAGATGCTCGGTCTTACCGGACCGGAAGTCCAGGAAGGCGTCGCTTCGCATCGCGAAAAGCGGGCTCCGCTTTTCGACCAGACTTGCAAGATCTAACTCTAAACCACTCAAAGAGAAGGTGTCCAACTATGACGGGCAGATTTAACGGGCAGACGATGGTCGTGACCGGCGCCGCTGCAGGCATCAGCAAGGCAATCGCGGTGATGGCGGCTAGCCAAGGGGCGAATGTGGTGGTCGCCGACATGAACGAAGAAGGTGGCCAGGCAACTGTCGACGAGATCATGGCTGCTGGCGGCAAGGCGGAATTCCACAAGGTAAACCTGACCAGCCGCGATAGCATCATCGCATTCGCGGACAGCGTGCTGGGAAGCGTCGGGACGGTGGATATCCTGATTAACGGCGCCGGCTGGGACCTCATGGAGCGCTTCCTCGACAGCAAGCCTGAAACCTGGGACACTGTCCTTGCGATCAACTTCACTGGCCCTGTGCATCTTTGCCATCTCTTCGCTCCTGGCATGGTGGAGAAAGGCAAGGGCAAGATTGTCAGTATCGCCAGCGACGCGGGGCGCATCGGCAGCCCTAGCGAGGCGGTCTACTCCGGTGCCAAGGGCGGCATCATCTCGTTCACCAAGACGCTCGCCCGCGAACTTGCGCGCCATCATGTCAATGTTAACTGCGTCTCGCCCGGGCCGACGCGAACAGCGCTCTATTATGCTCAGACCGAATCCGTGCAGCAGAACCTCGCCAAGGTCATCCCGTTGCGCCGCGTGGGTGAACCGGACGAAGTGGCCATGGCCGTGCTTTTCTTCGCAAGCGGGGAATCCGACTATGTCACCGGCCAGACGCTTAGCGTCAGCGGCGGCATGTCGATGGTCTGCTGATCGGATCGACAATCGGAAAGAATTGACCGAGCCAGGGTTAAGCCTGGCTCGGCTCTTTTTGCGCTCGCAAGGTTAAAACAAATGATTTACCGTCCACCGCATATGTGTTAGTCCACATAATGCCGCTAACAAGCCCGCGGAAAGCGGCGCATCAGCGACGGTGCTTTTACGTGGGAGACGGAAGATGGGAGTCGATCTCGCTATCCACAGGTCGGATGATGTCTGCGGTTTTCGTGAGGAAACCGAGGCAGTTTCGTCTCAAGATGGTGCCGGCAGGACTGCTAAATGGGAGTCGTTGCCTTCCAGCGTCGTAAAATCGACTGGCCGCACCATGCAGATACTTGAGTTCTTTGACCATCACCAAGCTCCGGCGAACATTGCGCAGGTGGCCAGGGCGCTCGATTATCCACAGTCGAGCACTTCGGAGATCATGCGTAGTCTGAACGCGCTAGGCTATCTGTCGTACAACAATGCCGACCGCACCTTTATCCCAACCAGCCGGGTACGTTTCCTCGGTTCGTGGGTGCTGGGCCAACTGCACGGTGAAGACCGGCTTTCTTCGCTGGTTCGCAAGGTCAACGCGGCATCGGGACAGACTGCATATCTGGCAATCCGGAACAAGCTCGAAGCACAATATATTCAGGTCGCCCAGGCAACTACGTCGCTACGCCTGCACCTGACCCCGGGACAGCGCCGTCCATTGCTCAGGTCCACAAGCGGACGCGCATTGCTCAAGAATCTGTCAGACTCCGAGATCAGCAAGCTGGTCCGGCGGGTGAACGCGGAAAAGCAGCCTGAAGATAGCCTCATCCCGTTCGACAAGGTGTTGGAAGACGTCTCTTTTGTCAGAAAAAACGGTTATCTGTTTATCCCGAGAAGCGAAATTAGTCCGGGTGCAGCGGTTATTGCCGTGTGTCTACCGGATGGCATGTTCCCCGTGCCTACTGTTATCGGCGTCGGCGGCGCCGCGGAGTTTATTGCACCGCAGAAGGATTCGATCGTCAGATTCGTAGGCGAACTAATTCGCGACCACCTGATCGAGAACTCTCGGGAGAACCGATAGGTAAGTTCCGCGTCCCGGCCATGCGCACCTATGGCACATATGTGATAATCGGCGGCTAGTGCCCGCAAAGGGCTGTCAGGCAACCGGGGGGACGGCTAGAGTATTTTCCAAGCAGGTAGACCTGCTGACTCGGAAAGCGCGGTAAAACAAAGACCTGAAGCAGCTGGTCCGATGCAATCGGATCGGAATCTGCTCTAGAGCATTTTCCAAGCAGATCACGTCATCTGCTGGCTCGGAAAATGCGGAAAAACAAAGGATCGTTAGGGCGTGATCCGATTCATTCTGATCGGATTATGCTCTAGGGTGCAGACCCATTAATTGCGAGGTCGAGATGGCGACGAAAATGGCCAGTGGGAGGGAGGGCGCGAAGCCGGATACCGGTGGTATCCGGCGAGCGGCCGACCGCGCCAATGGCCATTTTCGTCCCACCCGAAGGGCAGGATTGTCCGGGCGCCGGGGAGCGTCGAAACGCTTGAACGGGGGACAAGCCCCGTTCCGCGCGCTTCTCCTCCCCCGGCATCCCGGACAATCCTGTCTCGATCCTCACAATTAATGGGTCTGCACCCTGGTCTCGACCTCGGGTGTGGGAGTGGATCGAAAGTTTCCCTGGTGGGCTGCCCGGCCGGGTAGGTCGCCCCCTGACATCGAGCCGATATAAAGCGCTCTGCGAGAAGTCTGCCTTTTCGCATTGAGTATTTAGACAATCTGCGTCGCGAATTTTTGGAGCCTGCGAATGTTCAATCCGATGACACTGGAAAACAGGACGGTCGTTGTCACCGGCGCAGGTCAAGGTATCGGTCTTGCAATTGCCAAAGCGATCCTTGACCTGGGCGGACGGGTCGTTGCCGTGGATCGCAATGCGGATGCTCTTGACCAGTTTGCCAGCCAGTCCTCAGCGGACCGTCTTCTCACCGCCGTTGGCGATGTGACCGACGCCGAGTTCGTGACGACGACTGTGGACAGGGCGGCAGAGTGGGGCGGCAGCATCGAGGGACTGGTCAACAACGCCGGCATTTCCCGCGCAGCCATGATCCACAAGATGGATCTGGATATATGGCAGGCGGTGATAGATGTAAACTTGACTGCGCCGTTCCGGCTGCTTCAGGCGGTTGGCCGCAAGATGCTCGCCCAGGCGGCAGGGGGTAACAAGGCGCCAGGCTCAATCGTCAATATTTCGTCGGATGCTGGACGCCGCGGAACCATCGGCCAGATCAATTACGGCGCGGCAAAATCGGGAATCACCGGCCTTACCATGTCTGCCGCGCGCGAGTGGGCCAGCCGAGGCATCCGCGTGAATGCGGTCGCATTCGGGGTCGTCGAGACGCCGATGACCGAAACCGTCCGTGGCGAGAAATTCCGTGACACCTATCTCGCGCAGATTCCGATGGGCCGCTGGGGTTCGCCGGAAGAGGTGGCGGTGCCGGTATGTTTCCTGCTCTCGGAAGCGGCCTCCTACATCACCGGGCAAACCCTCTCGGTGAATGGCGGTTATCACATCAGCACCTGACGCGGACGACAGAAAGTCATGACGATCATTGAAGATATCCTGCCCGACCAAGAATACCTCGCTTTCCTGGCACAGGGCAAGTTCATGCTTCAGCAAAGCAGGTCCAGCGGCAGGCCGTTCTTCTATCCGCGCGTTGCCGAACCAGGAACGGGTAAGACTGACCTTGAATGGATCGAGGCGGCGGGCGGTGGAGCTGTCTATGCAACCACGCTGGTCCGCGTGAGGCCGCCGAACTCCGATTACTGTGTGGTCATCATCGAACTTGACGAGGGGCCACGAATGTTGAGCCGCGTCGAAGGAGTCAATCCGGCAGAACTGTTCATCGGCATGCGGGTCCAGGCCAAGATCGTCCCATTCGAGGACCAGCACTGCGTCGTATTCGTCCAAGACGCCGGTGAGAATCCGGGGAAGGTTTCCTGATCATGACGACTGACCGTCGCGCCCAATCCGCCATTGTCGGTGCCGCAACTTTCGGTATCGGCGAGGCTCCCGGTTTCACTTCGATGGACCTGGCCGCGCGCGCCGCCATTGCAGCGCTCGGCGAAGCTGGTATCGGTCTTGCGGAGGTGGACGGCCTGTTCATCGGCCAGCCAAGCGACTTTCTGAGCGGCCTGACTTTCGCCGAATATCTCGGTATCCAGCCCAAGCTGACAAACAATAACCGCACCGGGGGGTCAGCCTTCCTCACGCACATGAACGTCGCAGCGCTTGCGCTTGCTGCTGGCGAAATCGACGTGGCCCTGATCGCCTATGGCAGCAACCAGCGGACCGGGACAGGTGGGCTGGTCAGTGCGGCGGCACCTAACATTTACGAGAAACCTTACGGCCTGCGCCTTCCCGTCGGCGGCTACGCGCTCGCGGCGAGCCGGCACATGCATGAATTCGGGACCACCAAGGACCACTTATACGCCGTCGTCAGGTCGGCTCGCGATTGGGCGATGCTCAATCCCGAAGCCTTTTTGCGCAAGCCTGTCACCAGAGAAGACTATGACAGTGCGCGGATGGTCTCCGATCCCCTGTCGGTGCTTGATTGCTGTCTGGTGACTGACGGAGCCGCCGCGATCGTAATGGTGCGCAAGGATTGGGTCGAAAACCGCAAGGCAGCTTATCTGCTGGGCCTGGGCGAGGCGACTGACCATTACCAGATTGCGCAAATGCCCGACCTGACGACCTCTGCCGCGAAGTTCAGCGGCCAGCGCGCATTCGCGCAAGCCGGCCTCACTCCAGCGGACGTCGATGTAGTCGAACTGTACGACGCGTTTTCGATCAACACGATCATGTTCCTTGAAGACCTGGGTTTCTGCAAGAAGGGTGAGGGCGGGGACTTCGTAGCATCCGGCGTGACGGGACCGGGCGGAAGCCTCCCTGTCAACACCAACGGCGGCGGCCTCGCCTGTGTCCATCCGGGCATGTACGGCCTGTTCACAGTGGTCGAAGCCTTTCGACAGCTGACGGGTACGGCGGGGGAACGTCAGGTCTCCGGTGTCGATATTGCCGTAGCGCACGGCAATGGCGGGTTCCTGTCCAGTCAGGTCACCGCCATTCTTGGCAGCAACGCCACTCGGTAACGCATCGCAATAACGGATTTGCGGTAACTGCCGAGCGCGAGCCAATTCGCGTTCCCTGCCGCAGTGACTGCACATAGACAACATATCGCAACGCCCGGGTCAGAGAGGGCTCAAGGAGCAGGCTGATGTCGGTACTTTCTGCGATCAAGGTTCTCGACATGACTCGCGTCGTCGCGGGTCCGATGGCGACACAATGTCTGGGAGACTT
>Ga0068853_100002721_pt1 | contig 13351 bp, 11 predicted proteins | sample KBSCornC32_FD_65655 | JGI IMG/M metagenome (GOLD analysis project Ga0068853, IMG submission 65655) | Corn rhizosphere microbial communities from Kellogg Biological Station, Michigan, USA - KBS Corn C3-2 | ecosystem: Host-associated > Plants > Roots > Rhizosphere > Soil ... | reverse complement strand
CTGGTATTCAAAGACACGTCTGTCGGCTTCAACCTCACCGATCAGTGGACCTATGGCGACGGCAGCCCCGATGACAATACGGGAATACATTCCTATGCCAGCAACGGCAGTTATCCCGTCACGCTTGTCGTAACAGACGCATTCAGCTGCACCAGCACGTCCACAAAATCCATCCGCATACAAAACCCCATCGCGGCCTTCGACATCGCCGATACCACCGCCATCTGTGCGCCGCTGCAGACCCGGTTCACCGCGCACGGCCAGTACTACGATTCGCTCTACTGGGACTTCGGCGACGGATCGACCTCGACCCTTCCCGTCACTTCGCACTTCTATAACACACTCGATACTTTCTATGCGAAGCTATTTGTCCGCGGTCCAGGCGGCTGCTTCGATTCGGCCATGCGGCGCGTCCTGCTGCTCGATCCCAATAAGATATCCAAACTCAACTACGGTCCTGTCCTCAGCATGTGCGACTCGGTGCCGATCCAGTTCAACCTTACCGTCCCGGGATACACGAAATTTACGCTCATCTTTGACGACAACAGCTCGGACTCCTCGCAAAACCTTACGCCCTTCCATATGTACCGAAGTCCGAATATTTATACGCCCACGCTGGTGCTCACCGACGTAACGGGTTGTATCGTCAACATCGGCACCGTCATCGGTCCTGTAAAGGTTCTGGGCTCGGTTCCCTTCGTCAGTCTCGACCCCCATGCGTTTTGCGACAGCGGCTTTGTCACCTTCACAGACTATACCATCACCAACGACGGCATCGTCAACGAAACCCTCGACTTCGGCGACGGCACGCCCCTGGTATCGCATAGCACAGGATCCGCGAATTTCGACACAACCCACTACTATAACAAGCCAGGCGACTTCCTGACCAAACTGACGGTGACGACCAACAGCACCTGCCTGGAGACGTACACCGACACCGTACACGTGCACGCGACCCCCCACCCGATCATTACCGTGACCAGCCCGCTCTGTACGGGCCTCGTCAGCTTCGCCGGCAGCACGTCCAATACTGTAACCGAACCAGTCACCTGGGCCTGGGATCTCGGCAACGGCCAGAAATCGACTATTCAGGATCCTTCCGCCGACTACAAGCCTGGCCCCTACCGGGTACAGCTGCAAACCTCGGTACCGTTTGGCTGTAAGGATACGACGTCTGCGTCGATAGTCGTCAATCCCCTGCCCGGGATCAAGGGTCCACACGAGATAAGCACACCCGTTGGCTTCCCTATCACCATACCCTTTACCTATAGCAGTAATGTCACCACCTGGGTATGGACGCCGGCCGACAGTCTCAGCTGCGCCGACTGCGCCAACCCATCCGCAACGCTCGTGTTCAAAAAGCTCTTCCGCGTCACGGTTACAGACGTCAACAACTGCTCGTCTTCCGACTCTATCCTCGTCAGGACGATCTGCAACGACAAGAACTACTTTATCCCGAACACGTTCTCGCCCAACGGCGACGGTAACAACGACTATTTCTTCCCCCGCGGAAGTAACCTTTATAATATCCAGTCGCTGCGCGTCTTCAACCGCTGGGGTCAACTGGTGTTCGAACGGAGGGACTTTCCCGCCAACAACCCCACGCTGGGCTGGGACGGCACTATCAACGGTCGTCCGGCCCCGGTAGACGCGTATGTCTATATTGCTGAGGTGATCTGTAACAACGCCGAGGTGATAAGCCTGCACGGCGACGTCTCGTTGATCCGATAGGGCCTAAAAAACTAAAAAGTGAAAAGACATCTCTACCATATCGTCCTTCTTGCACTGCTGGCCTCCTTCCGGACGGCTTCGGCCCAGGACATCCACTTCTCCCAGTTCTTCGAGACACCGCTGCTGCGCAATCCGGCCCTGGCGGGCATCTTCACCGGGGACTATCGCATCCAGACGGTCTTTCGCGACCAGTGGAACAGTTTCACCAATGCCTACCGCACCGGTTCGCTCAACGGAGAGTACAAATGGCCCGTCGGCAGAAGCAGCGACTATTTCACCACGGCGTTTGAGGTCCTCTACGACAAGGCCGGTACGGCAGCTCTGACCACTACCGAACTGCTGCCCGCCCTCAACTACCACAAATCGCTGAGCAACGAAAAGGCCATGTACCTCTCCGTTGGGTTCATGGGCGGCCTCGTCACCAAATCGATCGACATCACAAAAGTCACTACCAACAGCCAGTACAACGGCACGGCCTATGACCCCGCGCTGCCCAACGGCGAGACCAACTTCTCACCCAACGTCCACTATCTCGACGGCAGCCTCGGTATCAGCTTCAATACGACCTTTGGTCCCGACAATCAAAATACCTTCTTCACGGGTTTCGCGTACCATCACCTCAACCGGCCAAAGAATTCTTTTTATAAGAACCCCTCCGTCGAGCTGGACCCCAAATACGTTTTCTCCGCCGGTATAAAGGCCATCATCAACGACCAGGCTTATTTTACCGTACAGGCCGACCACTCCCGTCAGGGGCCGTCGCAGGAGACCATCGCCGGGGTCCTCTATTCCTATAAACTCGGAGACGATCCGGAAAACTCCGGCTATATCCTCCACCTCGGCGGCTTTGTGCGATGGAAGGACGCCCTTATCCCCGTCCTGAAACTCGAGATGAACTCCCTGGCCTTCGCGCTCAGCTATGACGCCAATATCTCCGAACTAAAGACTGCCAGTCAGGGCAGAGGGGGCTTTGAGCTGTCTATCTCCTATATCGGTTTTCTCGATCGTGAAAATTCGAAGTTCCGTATCCTCTGCCCGAAGTTTTAGACTACCGGAACCGCAGAGCCGGTTCGTCCGCTCTGCGGACAGACACTGGCGCCGGGGCAAAAAATTATTTTTTAAAATAATTTTTTGCTGCAACCTTTACCTTCAAATATTCTTAAAATGAGCACGATTCAACCCGGACAAAAAGCACCCGATTTCACCCTATACGATTCCGACAAACAAAAAGTGAACCTCTCCGACTACAAGGGAAAGAACGTCCTTCTCCTCTTCTTCCCCGCCGCCTTCACCAGCGTATGTACGCAGGAGTTATGCAGCACCCGCGACAACATCGCCCTCTACAATAAGGCCAACGCCCAGGTATTCGGCATCAGCGTCGATATGCCCTTCAGCCTCGCCAAATTCAAGGAAGAACAGAAGCTCAACTTCCCACTGCTCAGCGATTTCAATAAAGAGGCTTCGACAGCCTATGGCTGCCTCTATGAGACCTTCGCCGTCGACCTGCGGGGCGTCTCCAAACGCAGCGCCTTTGTCATCGACAAGGACGGCATCGTCCGGTATGCCGAGGTCCTGGAAAAAGCGAGCGACCTGCCGGATTTTGCGGGCATCCAGAAGACCCTGACAGAACTTTCCTAAGGTGATCCATCCCTGTCCGGGACACCCCGGGGCGAACCGGCCCCTGTCCCGGGCGCACCATCTGTCCGGGGCATCCCGGGTGATCCATCCCCGTCCGGGACACCCCGGGCGAACCGGCCCCTGTCCCGGGCGCGTCACAAACCTCCGTGCGGCGGGCGGGGATTCCCCATCTGAGGCCCCCTGAAACAGGCTTCCCCGGCAGCGATTCCACACTCCGGACGACAAAGGAATTCCTCACGGCGGACAAACACGTTAAGGCGCTAAAAACCAACAAATTAGACATGTCCGGTTTTCGAACCGGTCATATAATTTTCAGGGGAAATTCGGCCTGGGATTTGTATCTTTGAAGTAAAACGTATATTTTGGAATCACTTGTAAAATGTACCCGCAGATGAGGATTTTTTACATTTTGTTATCCATTATTCTTATGAACTCCTTCCAGGCGAAAAGCCAGGTCAGGAATACCTTGCCCGATACGGAACGCAAGGTTTACAAATTCTACCCCAACCCCGCAGTCTCCTACATCACCTTCGAACTCGTCAAAGAAGCCAGCAAAAGCTACACGCTTCAAATATTCAGCTTCCTTGGAAAAATGGTAAAGGACGAGAAAGCGATCACCGATAAACGAACCGTCAACCTCAGCGACCTCAACCGCGGTCTCTATACCTTCCAGCTAAAGGACGAAAGCGGTCGTATCACGGATTCGGGGATCTTCCAGCTCAACAAATAGTTTCACAGTACCTGCACTATCAGAAACTTCAAATAGTTCGTATTCTCCCATCCCCCGATGATCGGGTGATCACTGGCCTGCGCCTGAAACGTCACCTGCCTCAGTCTCCTCCGCGCATCTTTCGCCGCCAGCTGGATCGTATCCAGGAACATATCCGGCTGCACAAGATTCGTACAGGAAGAGGTCACCAGGAACCCTCCCTTCTTTACCAGTTTCATCCCCCTCAGATTGATCTCCTTGTACCCCGTTATGGCCTTTTGTATCGTCTCCCTGCTCTTGGTAAATGCCGGTGGGTCGAGCATCACGACGTCATACTGCCTTCCCTCCTTACTCCACTGCTTCAGCGCGTCAAAAGCGTTGACCGCCTCATACCGGCAGACGCCGGATAGCCCGTTGAGCCCGGCGTTGCGACGCGCCTGTGCGACGGCATTCTCTGAAATGTCCAGGCCCAGCACCGACTTCGCGCCATAGAACCCCGCATGGGTCTCAAAACTGCCCGTATAGGTAAAGGCCCCCAGAACGTCGGCCCCCTTTACGATATGCTGGATCGCCCTCCTGTTGTCGTGCTGATCCAGAAAATACCCCGTCTTCTGCCCATTTTCGATATCGACGTGCAACCGCAGCCCATTCTCGTTGATAATGATCTGAGTATCAAATGGCGCCGACAAAAACCCCTTCTGCTGGGGCAGCCCTTCCAGCTCGCGTACCGGGACGTCATTCCGTTCGTAAATGCCCTTCGGCTGAAATATCTTCTCCAGCGCCGCGACAATGGCCGGCTTCCACCGGTCCATCCCAAGCGCAAGTGTTTGTAATACAAAATAGTCGTTGAACTTGTCGATGATCAGGGCCGGCATATAATCCGCCTCCCCAAAGACCAGCCGGCAGTTCTCCACATATCCTATCCGCTGCCTGTATTCCCAGGCCGCCAGCAGCCGGTTGTAAAAGAAGTTATCGTCGATGGTCTCATTCTTATCCCTCGTCAGCAGTCTCACCGATATCTGTGACTGCAGGTTGATATACCCCCTGCCCATCCACTTCTTATCGTGGGTAAAGACGTCCACGATGCTCCCTCCTTCCGTGTCACCTTCCACCTTATCTATCTCATTTCCAAATATCCAGGGATGTCCGTTCTCCACCCTTCTGCTGATCTTACGTTTCAGATAAACTTTCGTCATGGGCGCAAAGGTACTTCCAATTTTGGCACCCTCCGTCAATTTTGGCACTCCGGCCACGCCCCGCGTCAGCCCCGTCATGGACATAGGGAAATTCAGGACAAATTGTCCTTCTTTAACGCTTGGCAGGAATATTGACTGGCTTACCTTTGTTATTAACCAAAGGCCCCAGGAAGGGCCTTCGATCATTAATCATTAGCGAACCTATTTTTTATAACTATGACCAATTTCAATATAGACGATCAGCAACCCGACCCGCTGGATGACATGAATACCGACGAGAATATTGCAGGGACGACCCACCTCAACGACATCAGCGCCCGGGAAGAAGAGCTGGACAAATGCAGGGAGGAGGTCCAGGAGCAAAAGGACAAATACCTCCGCCTGTTCGCGGAGTTTGACAATTTCAGGAAGCGCAGCGCCCGCGAGAACATGGAGATAAGGCAAACAGCTGGTAAAGAAGTTATTACATCCTTATTGGACGTTTTGGACGACTGCGACCGCGCCGAACAGCAGCTAAAGAAAACAGAGAATATCGACCAGATAAAGGAAGGCGTTCAATTGGTTTTCTCCAAATTGCGCTCAGTTCTTCAGGGAAAAGGTCTCAGGGCCATGCAAAGCATCAATACCGACTTTGACGTGGAAAAACACGAAGCCATCACGGAGATCCCCGTACAGGACCCGGCTCAGAAAGGGAAGGTTATCGACGATATACAGAAAGGCTATTACCTTAATGACAAGATCATCCGCTTCGCCAAAGTGGTAGTGGGTAAATAAAACTATTAAAAGCATTCGGGGGCCGTCGGTTTCAACCCGACAGGCCCCAACAGTTTTTTCTAAGACTATGTCAAAACGAGACTATTACGAAGTACTGGGGGTAGCAAAGAGCGCCTCCGCAGATGAGGTAAAAAAAGCCTACAGAAAGGTTGCCATGCAGTTCCATCCTGACCGCAACCCCGGCGATAAAGGCGCTGAAGATAAATTCAAGGAGGCCGCAGAAGCCTATGAAGTGCTCAGTGACTCAGACAAAAGAGCGCAGTACGACCGCTATGGACACGCGGGTCTCTCCGGCAACGGCCGGGGCGGATTCGGAGCCGGCGGCAACATGAACATGGACGATATCTTCAGCCAGTTTGGCGATATTTTTGGCGACGATATCTTCGGCAGCTTTTTCGGCGGCGGCGGCCGTCGCGGCGGCGGAACGGGCCGTTCCCGCGGCGTAAGAGGCAGCAACCTCCGCGTAAAGATCAAGCTCAACTATGAAGAGATAGCAAAGGGCGTTACCAAGAACATAAAGGTCAAAAAGCACGTTTCCTGTACCACCTGCAGCGGCAGCGGCGCAAAAGACAAGAACAGCGTGCAGACCTGTGGTACCTGCGGCGGCAGCGGCCAGGTTCGCAGGGTAAGCAATACTTTCCTGGGCCAGATGCAGACCGTCACGACCTGCCCGACCTGCAACGGCGAAGGCTCCATCGTCACTGCCAAATGCTCCGTTTGTAAAGGCGAAGGCCGGGTCTACGGCGAAGAGACCGTCACCATCGACATACCGGCAGGCGTCCAGGAAGGCATGCAGCTCAGCGTCGGCGGCAGAGGCAATGCCGGCGAACGCGGCGGCGCCCCCGGCGACCTCATCATCCTTATCGAAGAAGAACAGCACCCCGAACTTCACCGCGACGGACTCAACGTCGCCTACGAACTGCATATCTCCTTTACCGACGCGGCATTCGGCCTCCAGGCAGAAGTACCGACCATCGACGGAAAGGCCAAGATCAAGATACCCGCGGGCACCCAAAGCGGCAAGATATTCCGGCTGAAAGGCAAGGGTTTCCCTGCCGTCAACTCCTACGAAAGAGGCGACCAGCTTATCCATGTCAACGTCTGGACACCCCAGCACCTGACGCCTGAAGAAAAATCCATACTGGAGAAACTGGGTGATTCCCCGAACTTCCAGCCCAAGCCGGACAAGAACGAGCGTAGCTTCTTCGATAAAGTAAGGGAAATGTTCAGCTAATCTTCCTGCTCGTGCCTCCGCTTGTGGCTTTTTCCATAAATCCTCCGGGCCTTCTCGATCAGCGCGATAAATTCCTGCTGCATCCCGTCCCCCGGATCGCTGGCGTGCTCCGCCATCAGGATCGCGTCCTTCCAGTCTGCCTGTCTGATAAACCGCGACTTCTTCAGCAACCCGCCAAATAAGGCGATCGAGGAAGCGAAACGATAGCAGGGCTGCAGCTTCTCAAAAGGGGTAATCTGGCTCGGGCACTCGTAATAGCTCGCCCTCGCCACGTGGTCATTCGGCAGCCTGTAGTTGAGCACCACCCGGGCCAGCCTGTCCGCATTACCCCTGACGCTATCCGCGTCCACCGGCACGACTTCAAACAGCGCCAGCAGGGAATGCCCCGACCCTACCTCTCCGCCCTGCAGCTGACTGAGGGTGTCCGAGAGAACCTTTTCCTTGTTGTCAAATCCGATCAGCCGGTAATTCTTTACCAGCCCCGGGTTGAAATCGATATTGAGATAGGCGTCGTCCGCCACGGCGTAGACCGTCTGCGTGAACTCCCTCACCAGAACCTTTTCCGCCTCCATTGCGTTGTCGAGATAGGCAAAATTCCCGTTGCCCTTCTTGGCCAGCGCCTCCAGTTTCGAATCCTTATAGTTGCCCATCCCAACCCCCAGACAGGTCAGGTAGACACCCCAGTCCTTGTACTTCATCACCAGCTTCTCCAACTCTTCCTCGGAGGTCTCTCCTTCGTTGAAATCCCCGTCGGTAGCGAGTATCACCCGGTTATTCCCACCCCTGATCAACTGACTCTTCGCCACCCGGTAAGCCGCCCGTATACCCGCCTCGCCCGGCGTAGCGCCCCCCGGTGCCAGATCCTCGATGGCTTCCAGTATCTTCTTCTGGTCCCGCCCCGAGGTCGGTTGCAGAGAGACGGCCACGGACGACCCGTAGGTCACGATCGAGACGGTATCGATGGGGCGTAAGTTGTTGACTAATAATTTAAATGCGGATTTCAAAAGGGGGAGTTTATTGGGCAGGTCCATCGACCCGGAAACGTCCACAAGGAACACGAGATTGGCGGGTGGTATCCGCGACGGGTCTAATTTCCGCGCGCAAACCTGCAGAAACAACAGCTGGTGGGCCGGATTCCAGGGACAGTCCGACAAATTGGAATGGAGTAAGAAACAGCTGTCCCGGGGAGGATCGACATACCCGAAATTGAAATAGTTCAGCAACTCCTCTATCCGGACCGCATCCGGAGGGATGGTACTGCCCATATTCAGGAACCGGCGCACGTTGCTGTAGGACGCCTTGTCGATGGTCACCGCAAACCCCGTCTCCGGAAACCGGGTAGCCGGAATAAAGTCGTTCTCCACCAGGGAGGAATAGGTCTCCGCCCCGACGGTCCAGCCCTTTCTGTCCGAGGCCCGCAGGTCCTTGGTCAGCGACAACAGATTCTTCTTCGGCACCGCAGTCGAAGGCGCGGAATTATAGTTAGCCCTCATCTGGATCGTCTGATAGGCGCCGGACTCAACCCGCAGTGTAACCGTTTGAAAACCATCGGCAGAAAGTGTCAGCGTATCCGATGTCTGGGGTATAGGTATCCCGAACGCCCCCGAACTGCCCGAATGATAGAGATATCCGCTCGAATGCAGCAGTATTTTCACATCTGGCAAGAGGCTGTTATTCTGGTCTTTGATCTCCCCGCGCAAGTAATACTGTGCCCGCGGGGTCAACGATAGCAGAACACTCAACAGCAGCAGTAGTGCACTTCTCAATCGGATATTTTCATTAAATTAATGCGTTCCTTCCTCTTTGTCAAGCCCACTCACTCTACTAACTTATAAATAGACGGGATATTGCGTCCCAACCCGTCATAATCAAGGCCATAGCCCAGCAGGAACTTGTTCGGCACCGAAAAACCCAGATAGTCTACAGATATCGGGTAGACCGTCGCCTCCGGCTTGTGCAGCAGGGCGGCGATCTTCAGCGACGCCGGCTGCTGGTGCTCCAGCTGCGGCAGGAATTCGCTGAGCGTCTTCCCTGTATCTACTATGTCTTCGAGAATTACGACGTGCCGCCCGTGCATATCGGTGTCCAGACCGATCGCCGTGATCACCTGGCCCGAAGACTTGGTCCCCTTGTAGGAAGCGAGTTTTATAAAACAGATCTCCGCCTCGATGGTCAGCGATTTGAAGAGGTCTGAAGCAAACATGAACGACCCGTTGAGAATAGCCACGAATAAAGGCTTTTTTCCGTCATAATCCGCATCCATCCGCACCGCTATATCCTTTATCTTTTTTGTGATCTGCTCCGCTGGCAAATAGGGCTCAAAATCCTTGTCGTGTACCCGTATTATAGACATACCTTATTTTTTGTTACTCGCCGTCCCTTCCAGCCGGGGTCGCGACGGCGCTGATCCCTGTAAATATATCTTCTCTCCCGCAGCCGGCTGGTCGGCAGGAGTCAACTGATTCATTTCCAGCATGTCCTGCATACGAACACCCTCCACCTGACAGATATCATACAAATTCTCCCCTACTCTCACCACGTGGAAACCGATGGACCCCTCCCGCCGTTTGCGCTGGAGGAATACCAGCTGCCCCTTCACGAGCACGTCTTCCTCCTTCATATCATTGAACTCCAGCAGCCGGGGAAGTGACACGCTGTACTGGTTGGCTATCGACAGCAAAGACGTGCCCGCCTGTGCGTATACCACTTTCGCCCTGTTGATCTGGAACTCTCCCTCAGGATAAGACAGTTCGGCCTGCCCCGCAGCTGCACCCGTAGCACCGGAAGACTTCCCGCCATACCCATAGGTGGCGGTCCCCGCCGCTCCGCTGTCCGCCGAAGCGCCGCCCGCGGCCGCATTGCCGCCCGCGCCCCCTGAACCACCGCTGCCTGCCGCCCCGCCGTCATACCCCTCCGCCGCCAAAGCCGTAACCGGCGCCACTCCCTGCATCGTCAGCGCCACCTCCTCAGAAGGCTTGATCTTCCCCATAGCGATCAGGGAATACTGCTGCAGATTGTAGTCTTTTATCAACTTGATCAGTATCTGCGAATAACGAATGTTGGTGGCATAGCCCGCCTTCCTCAGCCCGTAGGCCCAGGCTTCATAATCGGTCGGGTCCAGGTCGAAGAGGAAGGCATACCGGGTGCCCTTCTTCAGAAAATCGGAGTGATCCCGGTAAGAGTCCGCTGCCGTGGCATAGCTCCGGAAACACTCGTGCCGGGCGTCGTCGTCGTGATAAACGACCGGTCCCTTCCATTCCTCCTTGCACTTAATGCCGAAATGGTTGTTGGACTGTTTCACCAGGTCGCTCGTACCCGCCTCCGTCTCGTGCAGCCCCTGCGCCAGAATGATGGAAGCCGGTATACCCGACCGCTGCATCTCCGCCATCGCAATGAGCTTGTAGGTATTGACATAGATCACGCCGTTGGCGCTGATCTGCGCCCTCAAATCGGCCCCCGCCAGCAGCAACACCCATATGATAAACCACTTATACTTCATCGGCACCCGATTTTTTTTACTTTTTTCTTATCAGGAACAGACCATCGCGCAGGGTCACTATCACCTTTTCCACGCTCTGGTCGGCATCGATCAGCTCGTTGAACGCCTGTATGCCTTTGGCATTCCTGCCACTCACCGTCTTTCCTTCCATCACAGGCAACACTTCCCCGTGAAAAAATATATTGTCCGCAACTATCAATCCCCCCTTCCTGACCCTGGGCAGGATCAGTTGATAGTATTCTGCATAATTCACCTTGTCAGCATCGATAAACACCAGATCCCAGGTCTCCTCAAGGGTTGGAATGATCGCTAACGCGTTTCCCCGGTGCAATATTATCCTGTCCCGCTGCGCGGACCGCCTGAAATAACCCTCGGCCCGGTCCGCATCCTCATCCCGCAGTTCCAGCGTGTGCAGACGCCCGTCCTCCGTCAACCCCTCCGCCAGACAAAGGGCGCTGTACCCCGTGAAAGTTCCGACCTCGAGTACCCGCCGCGGCTGGACCAGCAGACTCAGCAGCTGCAGGAATTTCCCCTGAAGAGGGCCGCTGAGCATATGCGCCTCCGGGTGGTTCTTCGCGGTAAAGTCGGCTATCTCCTGTAACAGTGGGCTTAATGTCGAAGAGTAACGCTCCGCATAAGCCTGAACCAGCGGCTCTATCAACTCCATTTGAAAAAAATTTGTGCCAAAGATAAGATATCCCCGCCGGACACCCCGGCCCCATACGGCCAACCGCCGCCGCCCGCCCGGCGCTTACCCGTGAACCGCCTGCCGCGGAGGGCCCGAAAGCCCCCACAACCCCAAAAACGTCAACACCCCATTCACAAGCAACAGCTCGATCCCGATCTGAAACCCATTGAACCACGCCGCCGAATAATGGCTGATAAAATAACAGGCCACCGGCGCCAGCAGACAGAGCGCAGTGATCTTCCACGTATTTGCAAGCACCCGCCTGGTAAAGATGCCAAACGCAAACAGCCCCAGCAAAGGCCCGTACGTATACCCCGCCAGGTCCAGGATAGTATTGACGATCGACTTGTTATTCACCCATTTGAAGATAAGGATACACACCAGGAACACCAGGGCGAAACAGATATGCACGGTCATCCTCGTTCGCTTCTTCTGCTGTTCGCTCATCCCCTCCCTGTCCTTCAGGTTCAGCAGGTCGATACAGAACGAAGAGGTCAGCGCGGTCAGCGCGCCATCTGCGCTCGGGAAAAGCGCCGATATCAATCCAATGATAAATATGACGCTGACCGCCTGCGGAAGATAGTGCAGCGCCAGTGTCGGGAAAAGGTCGTCCCCGATGACACCCTGCCCGCCCAGCAACAGCTGATGCCCCTGATAGGAAGCCCCTTTGTCCTGCGCATACAGATACAACAGCCCGCCCAGCAACAGAAAAAGAAAGCTCACCAGCACCATGATGAAGCTGAACGTAACCACATTCTTTTTGGAATCCCGGAGATTTTTGACGCTGATATTCTTCTGCATCATCTCCTGGTCAAGACCCGTCATCGCTATCGCTATGAACATGCCCCCGAGCAGCTGCTTGGGAAAAAATCCCTTGCTGTTAAAGTCCCAGTTGAAGATATGCGTATACCCTTTCGCCTCCAGCGACTGCATGGCCCCGCCGACGCTCAGCCCCAGATGCTGCAGGATATAGATGGTGCAAACGACCAGCCCCAGCAGCATGAACGTGGTCTGCAGCGTATCCGTATAGACGATCGTCTTAACCCCGCCTTCGAACGTATACAGCAGGATCATCAGCAAAATGACAAAACAGGTGACGCCAAACGGCACCCCCATACTCTTCAGAATAAAAATATGCAGTACATTGATGACCAGATAAAGCCTCGCCGTTGCCCCTACCGTCCTCGAAATGATAAAGAATAAAGCGCCGGTCCGGTACGCCACCGAGCCAAAGCGGCTATGCAGATAGTTATAGATAGAGGTCAGCTGCAGCCGGTAGTACAAAGGCAGCAGGACGAACGCTATCACCAGATACCCAAACCAATACCCGATGATGACCTGAAAATAGGCGAACGCCTTGTACCCCTCACCGGCAAAGTCCCCCACCGTACCCGGCACCGACACAAAGGTCACGCCGCTCAGCGAGGTGCCGATCATCCCAAAGGCCACCAGCATCCAGTTGGAGTTGCGGTTGCCGATAAAAAAGGAGTCGTTATTGGAGTGTCGGGAAGTCCGCCAGGCCACGGCCAGCAACAAAAGAAAATAACCGATGACAAAAGAAAATAGAAGAAAAGAAGGCATCTTGCAAAATAGTAAAACGGAGTTAATACAGGAATTTTAATTTTGCGTCAACTATTATGAAAATAACGTCCGTCGCAGTCTTCTGCGGCTCAAAAACAGGAAAAAACCCCCGCTTCGCCCAGCATACCGCCGAACTGGGAAAGCTGATCGGCCACCTCAGGCTGAAGCTCATCTATGGCGGCGGCAGCACCGGCCTCATGGGACTCGTCGCCGACACCGCCCTCGCAGAAGGCGCCACGGTCATCGGCATCATACCCGAGTTACTGAAAGAATGGGAACACCACCACCAGGGTATCTCCGA
>Ga0068853_100002719_pt1 | contig 13352 bp, 17 predicted proteins | sample KBSCornC32_FD_65655 | JGI IMG/M metagenome (GOLD analysis project Ga0068853, IMG submission 65655) | Corn rhizosphere microbial communities from Kellogg Biological Station, Michigan, USA - KBS Corn C3-2 | ecosystem: Host-associated > Plants > Roots > Rhizosphere > Soil ... | reverse complement strand
ACGCGGGTTCAAGTTTCAATGCGCGGGCAATGCGTCCATCGTTCATGGTGTACACCTTGCCGGTCATATCGAGGACAGCGGCAGCGGCCGCATCGACTGGATGAACTTCGGTTCTGCGGGCCAGGTGAGAGACGTCGCACTCGACGGGTCGATCCAGCGAGCGGGCTCGCAGTACAGCATGCGCGCGGTTCCGAAGAGGAAGGGATTGGAAGCGCGACTCTCCGATGGTCGGGCAGTCGAGCGTGTTGAGATGCGTTGGCTTGCCGAAACCCCAGAAGCAAAGCAGTCGAGGCCGTTGGAGGTTACAGTCGAAGTCACGGTGATCGATGATTTCGGCCTGGCGCGACGAGCCGTCGATCGATTGCTCGCAAACCAACCTGCGTTGTTCGACGGCGCGCCGCTCGCACGAGCAAGTCTGATGCGCGCGCTCTTCTCGGAGCTCGGCATGACCGAGCGATCATGGTGTTGTATCGATGACACCGGTATGCCTCCGGCTGCACTCGATCCGCCACAGGTGAGCGCGAGTGCGCTCGCGCAGCCCGAGTTGCGCCCCTTCATTCATCATTGCGCGATGTGTCATCTGACGAACGAGCGGTTCCCGCCGAACTTCCTGTCGGGCGATGCGAACAGGGTTGCGGAGAATCTGCGCCAGTGTGCGCCGCGGATGCTGGTACGCCTCTCAGCCTGGCGGCCACGAACGGGCCAACGGGTCAAATCGCCCATGCCGCCGGAAACGGCCTTGGCTGCTCTAGGCACGACCACGCAGCGGTGGGCACGCAGCGAGGAGCTCGAACAGATGCGCGGCTACATCGAGGAACTGTCCCGCCGCGAGGGGAAGCCGTCGGATGTCGGCGGGCTATTGAAGGACGACTATGAAGCGCTGCCCCGATGTCTTCCGGAGGAGAAGAACTGACATCGCATCGGACAGCGGGAACGAGCTTTGGCGTCTTCGAACAGTCCCCTCGACAGCCGCCGAGGGGACTGCTGGTAGCTTTATTTCTTTTGTTTTTCTGCCGAGGCGGGGTCGTTCTGCGTGCCTGGCTCCTCCAGATGCCCCCCTGCGGCCTTCACGGTACCGGTAGCGGTCCCATGCTTTTCGGCCGAGAGCGGGTCGTTCTGCGGGCCCGGTTCATTCAAATGGCCCCCGGCGGACTTCACGGCACCGCCAGTAGCGGTCCCGTGTTTTTCAGGGGAGAGAGGGTCGTTCTGCGGGCCTGGCTCATTCAAGTGACCTCCCGCAGATTGAACATCCTTCCTGTCCGCAGATGCCACAAGCTCGGGCGCTGCGTAGACGATCGCAGTCGTCCCGCCAAAGGCCAAAGCCATAAGAATCGCACTCATCGTCTTCATCTGGTCCTCCAATCAGTCTATAGCGTGTCTGCTGATGCCGACCGGTATCAGATGGTTTTCCGCTACACGCATACTCTACGCGTGCGCCTAGATGAATCATTGATCCTTATCAAACTCTCACGAACCGGTTGGCGCCGAGCGGCTGCAGCGGCTGTCGGGGAGGGAGTGACGCGCCTTCCCACGCAAACGCCAGTAGTTTGACGTAGGTCAAGCGCGCCGCAGGCGGCGCGCATCACACTCCTGTCGTTCCGATCTCGAACGCAGCCATGCGCTGGAGATGCTGGGCTGAGCGCTTGCGCCGGCTCAACTACAGTTCACCCATTCCGACTTAGGAGTTTTCCCATGCGGACAGCCACTCTTGCTTCGGTTATCGCGACAATCACGTTGCTCGGCGTCGATCTGGCCATCGGCCAGACCGTTGGCGGCGAGACGATCATGCGGCAAAAGCTGACGTATGCGCAGGCAATCCTCGAGGGAGTGACCAGCGAGGATTTCAAGAAGATCACCGCCAGCACCGTGCCGCTGCTGGCGCTCACCCATCGAGCTGAATGGAATGCGATCGACCGGTACGACTACCTGGCCTTCAGCATGGGCTTTCGCCAGGCGGTTAATGACCTGGCAGACGCCGCTCGGCGGCAAAGTGCCGACGGAGTGGCCTACTCTTACGTGCGGATGACGATGGCCTGCGTGGCGTGCCATCGCTCTTTGCGCGATGTGAAGAAGCCGTGAGCAGTATTCGGCTGTCCGGATGCTGTCTGGGTTGCGGATAGACTGTTCTTTGGTGACGACCCGAACCAGTCGAGCGCGGGCCCGTCGAGCAGCAGGCTGGCTGCTTTTGCTGGCTCTGTGGACGGCGGCTGCCTTGGCCCAAGGACAACAGTCGCCCGACAGCCTGGTCAAGCAGGTCGCCGACGACGTCTTGGGAGCCCTGCGTGAGGATCCCGATTTACGCGACGGCAACCAGACCAAAATGGCGCAGCTCATCGAGCAGAAGATCGCGCCTCATTTTGCGTTCGACCGTATGACGCGACTGGCGGTGGGGAAAGCCTGGCGCCAGGCCACCGACGCGCAAAGAAAGGATTTGATGGAGCAGTTTCGGCGGCTGCTGATGCGTTCCTACAGCGCCGCCTGGACCGCTTACGAGAACATCGTCGTCGAGATAAAGCCGCTGCGGATGCAGCCTGGTGACGACGACGTCGTGGTGAAAACGGACATCAAGCGCCTGGGCGATGCGCCGCCGGTACCTGTGAACTACAGCATGTTCAAGACCGATTCCACGTGGAAGGTCTACGACGTCAGTGTCGAGGGAGTAAGCCTGCTGACCACCTATCGCAGTTCTTTCGCCGAAGAGATCCGGAAGGGCGGCATCGATGGCCTGATCAAGTCCCTGCGCGAAAAAAACGCGCAGACCGCCAAGCCGGAAGGCAGCCATAGATGAACGACAGAGCCTCCTAACCCGTACCAGCGCGCGCCACTTGCCTTCTCTCGATTCTTCCAATATAGTGGAACTATGGAAGAAAATGAAGTAGTTCGATCGCTGGCCGCGCTCGCGCACCCTTTGCGCTTGCAGGTCTTTCGAGCTTTGGTCGTTGCTGGCGCGCGCGGAATGACCCCGGGTGTCATGTCCGAAGGGTCCCACATCCCGCCGGCGACGCTGTCGTTTCATCTCAAGGAGCTCATGAACTCCGGCCTGGTAACCCAGGAGCGCCATGGGCGCAGCCTCGTGTATCGGGCCTCGTTCGACCAAGTCAACGCGCTGCTCGGCTACTTGACCGCCAACTGCTGCGAAGGCGAAGCCTGCATCGAGCAGGCAGAGACCTCGTGTGCATGCTGACATATAAGGATCACCTATGAAACGCTTTCATGTCCATTTGCATGTAGACGATCTTACGAAGAGCATCGCGTTCTATTCCAAGCTGTTCGCCTCCGAGCCAGCACGTGTCGAGAGCGATTACGCCAAGTGGATGCTGGAAGACCCGCGCATCAACTTCGCGATTTCGACGCGCGGCGCCAAGCCCGGCGTCGATCACCTGGGCTTCCAGACCGACGACTCCGCGGAGCTGGCGGAATTGAAAGCGCGTGCAGGAGCTGCCGATATGGCGCTGTTCGACGAGGGCGACACGACCTGCTGCTACGCGCACAGCGAGAAACACTGGATTACCGATCCTCAAGGCATCGCCTGGGAGCACTTCCACACTCTCGCCGACATCCCCATTTTCAGCGAGCGCGAGGCGCCGAGTGTCCAGCCGCAGGCGGCAGCTTGTTGTGCGCCGACAACCCGCGGCAAGCCCATCGGCATTGCCGTAACCGCAGCCAAACCGTCCTCTTCCTGCTGCTGAAGACTGGCCGCGAAGGCTTTCCCCAACACCGCTTCCCTCCTCAGGCGCCGTATCGAGCTGATGTTGGCGCTCCCGCTGGCTTCACTCGACAGGCTCGCCTTGCAGCAGGCTGTGCGCGATATCGGGAAACAGTAATCGCGCTCGATCGCCCATCGTGACCGTCAACGTCCTCATTCTTTGCACACACAACTCTGCGCGCAGCGTGCTCAGCGAGGGCATGTTGAATCATTGGGCGAAGAAGCTGGGCAAAGACGCGCGTGCCTATAGCGCCGGCAGTTCGCCCAGCGGGCGCATCAACCCTTTCGCGATTGAGGTGCTGCAAAGCGCAGGCGTTGACACGCGCGGCTACCGCAGCAAGAGCTGGGATGAATTCAGCGCGGATGATGCGCCGCCGTTATCCGTCGTAATTACCGTCTGCGACCGTGCGGCCGCCGAGCAGTGCCCGGTCTTTTTCGGCCGCACGGGCAATCCGCCCATCAAGGTGCATTGGGGCTACCCAGATCCTTCGAACACCGGAGGCGGCGATGAGGCAAAGAGGCAAGCCTTCGAATTGACGCGGCAAGCCATTGCCTACCGCATGCTGCAATTGCTCGCCCTGCCGCTCGAAACAATGGACCCTGCGGAGCTGCAAGCCGCACTGGTCGAGATCGGCCGCAACTGAGAATCGTCAGATGAGCACTCGAACCCTTCCGGTCCCCGCCTCTGGTGCGCTACCGATGAGTGTCTTCGAACGCTATCTGACCGTCTGGGTGTTGTTGTGTATCGTCGTCGGCATCGCGCTCGGACAGATGCTGCCTGGGCCGTTTCAGACGATCGGTCGGATGGAGGTTGCCAAGGTCAACATTCCGGTCGGTCTGCTGATCTGGGTGATGATCATCCCCATGCTGCTGAAGGTCGACTTCGGCGCACTGCACCAGGTGCGCGAGCACTGGCGCGGTATTGGGGTCACGCTCTTCGTCAATTGGGCGGTCAAGCCGTTTTCGATGGCGCTGCTCGGCTGGTTCTTCATTCGCCATGTTTTTGCCCCCTACTTGCCGGCTGCGCAACTCGACAGCTACGTCGCGGGGCTGATCCTTCTCGCCGCGGCGCCGTGCACCGCGATGGTGTTCGTCTGGAGCCGTCTTACCAACGGTCATCCGCTGTTCACCTTGTCGCAAGTGGCGCTGAACGACACGATCATGGTGTTCGCCTTCGCTCCCATCGTCGCGCTCTTGCTCGGCCTGTCATCTATCACCGTGCCGTGGGACACGCTGCTCACTTCTGTGGTGCTCTACATCGTGATTCCGGTGCTGATCGCGCAGGCGTGGCGCAAAGCACTGCTCAAACGCGGACAACATGCATTCGATGCCGCGCTGTCCAAGATCGGCCCATGGTCGATCACTGCGCTGCTCGCGACGCTGGTTCTGCTGTTCGCATTCCAGGGCGAGGCGATCCTGAAGCAGCCGCTGGTGATCGCGATGCTCGCGGTGCCCATCCTGATCCAGGTATTCTTCAACTCGGCGTTGGCGTATTGGCTGAACCGCAAGCTCGGGGAATCGCACAGCGTTGCCTGCCCGTCGGCGCTGATCGGTGCGAGCAACTTCTTCGAGCTGGCGGTCGCGGCGGCGATCAGTCTGTTTGGCTTCGAGTCCGGTGCCGCGCTGGCCACCGTCGTGGGTGTGCTGATCGAGGTACCGGTGATGCTGCTGGTCGTGCGTGTCGTCAACCGGAGCAAGCTCTGGTACGAAGCTGGCGTGCGAACCAGCTGACTGAGAATGCCGTCACTACCCTAGCCATGTGCCTTGATCAATTGCGACTGACATACTGACCCAAGGTTGCGAAGGTGTCGCTGAACAAAACCATTTCGCTGCGCCACGCCAGCGCGTCGGACTGGACTCCCGTCGAAGCACTACTGAAGGCCAATAAGCTCCCGACCGAAGGTGCTCGCGAGCACCTCCCGACTTATCTGCTCGCCATCAGCAATGGTGAGGTGGTCGGCTGCGCCGGTACGGAGGTATATGGCGACATCGCCTTGTTGCGCTCCGTGGCGGTCGGGCCCGCGTTGCATCGGCAAGGCATCGGACAGTTGCTCGTCTCACGCCTGATTCAGGAAGCGGCCCGACGCCGGATCCGCAAGCTATACCTGCTGACCGTGACTGCGGCGGAGTACTTTGCTCGCTTCGGCTTTGAGCGCGAACCGATAGATCAGACGCCTGCCGCGCTTAGAGCCTCTGCAGAGCTCCAAGGTGCGTGCCCCGCGACCGCAACGCTTATGTCGTTGACTCTTGATGAATCGGCGTAGCAGGCCGTCGACCTGCAATAGCATCGGGCTGACACGGGCACGTTCCTGGCCGAGGAGCCGGTCGGCGTGGAGCGGCTGCGCCGGCTGGCCGAGATGACATGAGGCGCTTTGGCAGGCAACTGATAGTAGTTTGACGGAAGTCAAACGCGACGCAAGCGGCGTGCATCACAATGCCTCTTTGCGATCTCGAACTTCGAGGAGCAGCCATGCCACAAACCCAGGTCGTCCTCTGCGAGGCAGTGCGGCAAGGCCATTGGCACTTAGCGCGGCAGGTTGAAGAGGTAGCCGTGGCAAGAACCAAGGAACAGAGGTAATCATGTGGTCACATGGACCGTGGGACTGGTTTCCGTGGATGTGGATATTTCCACTGATCTTTCTCGTCGTGATGGTGCTCTTTCTTTTGCGTGGTCCTGGCTGGCCGATGTGGGGCCGTCACGGGATGCGTGAAAGGGAAGACAGCGCGCGGGCAATTCTCGACCGGCGCTACGCCCGCGGAGAAATCAGCCAAGAGGAATATCATCGGATAAGGAAAGACCTCGAATAACCAAGGACCCGAGGTCGAACGATCTACGCCAAGCGCTCGGTCGCCACGAACACAGGGGCGAAACCGCCGCCGAACGTGCGAAAGTTGGTGGTCTGCCCGGCATAGAGGCGGGCGGCCAGCAACTGAATATTTCCCTGGTAGGCGTAAGCGCGGAGATCCAGTTTGAGGTCGGTCTCGGCGCCGTCCACCCGCACCACCCGCGCGCTCGGCGGGGCGAGGGCTTGCGCCACATAATCGCCGACAAGGATCTCCTCCCACGTGCGGCGCGTGAGCTTGTCGCCGCGGTAGACGGCCTTGCTGCCGAAGCCCGATGCAGGCTTGAAGAAGAGCTTGCGACGCGCAGCCCACAGGAGCGCGGCCTTATCCGTACTGACTGCTTCGGTACGCGGAACACCCGCCAACAGAATCGCACGCAGCGCGTTGGGCACGTCCAATGCGGCCAGCGCCTCTTCGTTGCTCAACGTGATGAGGTTGCGTTTGTCGGCATACAGCGCGTGGGCGCGCGGATGGGGCGTCACCACCGCGGCACCCGCTTCATAAGCGGACCGCAACGCTGCGTGCTCCGGCGCCTCGAGGTAGAAATCCGTCAGCCGGTTGTACACCATGTCGACCGGCTGCTCTGCATGCCACAACCTGCCTTCACGCCACGCAAGATCGCGTGCGTCGGCGATCACGGCGGAGACGCCGCGGCTGCGAAACAATCTCTCGAACAATTGGAATTCCGGGAAGAGATACTGCGCGTCCGGCTCGTCATCCACGATGGCGATACGCGCGAGTGGCGCGTCGCCGCGTTGGCAGCGCCATTCCTCGACGAACATGGCGTAGAACGTGTCCTCCAACGCATCGAGATCGGCTGGAGCTCGAAACGCCCATTCCATTTCCCGACAGCAGGCCTGTTGAGCGCGCGCCAGCACGGCGTTGAGCAGCGCGCCGCCGGCATTGGTGTTGATCTCGATGAGCCGGGGCCCGTCCTCTGCCAGATGGAAATCGAAGCCCAGAAATGCGCCGCGAGGGCCGAAATCGTGCCGCCCGATCAGCGGCGCGCGGGCCAGAGCCTGCGCCTGATAGGCTGGCAATGCGACTGTGCTTTCGATGGCACAAAGCAGGGCTGCCACCTGCTCATATTGCTGCGTCGTGACGAAGACAGCCGTCGACGAGAAGAGGTGCGGCCGGCTGCGGGCGATCTCGTCGTACAGGCCGGCGAGAAGGGGTTTGCCTTCCAGCTGCTGACGCAGGCGCGGATCGCGCTGAGGCCTTTCGTGGGCCTCAGTGACGACGCGCCAGCGGATGCCGCAACACTGCCCTCGCAATGAGCACTCCTCCGATCGCGCTCGGTAACAGCCAGTAGACGACAGGGGGAAGGTTTTTCCAGATGGGCAAATTCCGGCCATTGTCGACATAAAACGCGACGATCAACAGCACGTACGATGACCCCATGCTAATGATATGTAGCCTGACCCAGTTACGCCAACGTCTTCGACGCGCTTCGCGCCCCGTCGTGGCGGCGATGAAAGAAAGCGCTCCGAGTATGAACAGGTAATAGTCCTGCGCCCAGCGCATCATAGATAGAGCGGTAGCCGAGACGAACACTACAGAGAGAGCCCAGTAATAGATTGTCCCGGCCCTTGGGTGAGAGCCAGATCGCTTCCCGGCCAGCATCGCAACTGCTCCGGTTGCTACGCAGACCAGTGCGATCGATACGTGCAAAGCCACTATCGTCAAGAACAATGGCGCATTGCATGGAATGACAATCCCGAAGATCGTGGTCTCGCTGCAGTTCATGAAGTGAAGGATAGATCGTTGCCTTACGGATCGCTTCCGTGATCTCGAACCCAACTGGCACTGCGTCTTCTGCTGCATGACGATGTCCCAAGCAGCTCCACCGAATGGCAAGCCTCTGCAAATCGGTGACTGAGCGTCGAACTGTGTGTTGCCCGCGATGGTCCAAGATAGCCAGTAGCTCCTCATGGAGCCAGCCTGATGTTGCGTCATTTACTATTCGTAGTCTCCCTTATAGGCTCCCTTGCCGCTCCGAGCACCGCGAGGGCCGGCTTCGACGCTGCAGCCGATTTTTCGCCGACATCCAATCCGAACGGTGTCTGGAGCTACGGCTGGACGCAAGCGCTTGGCTCCTCTTTCATCGCGGACGCCATCCATGAGAGCGAAGCCGGTCTCGATTTCTGGGAGGGCAGCATTGCGAATGGCGCTACTCCCGGATCCTTTCCGCTCGTCGTTCACAACGGCACCGCCAACACGATCATCACTGCTGGCACGGTATCTGTCGCCCCCGGACAACTCGCGCTGCATCCCGGTCCGGACAACGAGTACAGCGTATTGCGGTGGACAGCGCCCCGGAATGATGCTGTCTCGATCAGATCCGTCTTCGACGGATTCGATTTCGTGGGACCGACTTCGACTGACGTGCATGTTCTGCACAATGGCTCGTCGCTTTTCGATGACGACGTGCAGGGTTTCGGCGGCAGCAGCGCTGTGACCTTCAACTCAGTACTCACCGTAGCGCAAGGCGACACGATCGACTTCGCGGTGGGCTTCGGTAGAAATGGCTCCTTCTTCTTCGACACGACCGGGTTGTCTGCGACCATCGCGACCGTACCCGAGCCGACCGCCCGCGCACTGTTCTTCGTTGGCAGCCTCGGCCTTCTCATTCATGGCTTGCGACGGCGGAACAAGGTGTGCGCAGCGTATTGACGCTCGCTATGCGATCCAACCCAACGAGTCAACCGCCCGGGAGAATGCTTATGAAATACGTAGCCCAAGCTCTGTTGGTTGCTGGCGTTGTGGTCAGCTTCGGTTCGCACGCCAGCATCGTCACATTCGAAACCGCCCCATCCGCGGCGAGCCCACAGCCCGACGCACTGGCGTACCGCAATGTCGTTGATCAAGCCTTGGCACTGCCAGGCGCGCGGTCCGCCACGCTGGCGCTCTTCGACAATGCCAGTAACCAAACCGTCTTCGGTGGCTCGCCCACGAATATCGCCTTCCGCTTTACTATCGAGTTCGACGTCTCGGCAGCGGATGCCGGTAACTGGGGCCTTCGGGCGGGTGTCGACTTCGGCCACGGAGGCGCCGTCTTCCTCGACGGCGTGGCCATTGGATTCAATCCGAACGACATGTGGTGGGCCGGGAGTTACGCCAACGCGAGCCAGTCGTTTCAATTCCCTTCGCTATCGCTAGCCGCAGGCGACCACACGCTACAGATCTACGGCCTGGAGGATTGCTGTGATGGCGGGCAGCAGGCCCAATTCAGCATCAAGGGTCGTCAATACACCACCTTCGGCAACAACGATGGACTCGCCCCTTCGGCGGTGCCGGAACCGGCGACCTATGCCTTGATGCTTGCCGGACTTGGTGCCGTAGGCTACATGGTCCAACGCAGAAGGCTACAGGCACTTCGATGTTCATAGCGTGTCGTCAACCGGAGCAAGAACTGGTACGGGGACCGGCGTGCGGACTGGCTGAAGGAGAGCAGCGTCGCTACCACTGGCCTTGTGCCTTGGCAATTGCCCTTGGCGAAGATGAAGAAGCCCCGAAGCGGGGCTTCTCCAAGCGAGAAGATGCGTTACTTACTTATACCAGCGGCCGCCCTTCGCGGCATACTGATCTTGGTCGTGGCCGAAGAAAAGCTGCGCGCCTTCGAGGTCGCGCATGAACTTCAACCGGTTCAGCGAATTGGTGTAGTCCAGCACGCTGTAGTTCAAACCAGCAGGATAGCCGTCCAGGTTCTCCTGCATCCAGATCGCATCTTGCGACATGATGATGGAGCCGCCGCTCGCGAGCTTGACCTTCAAAGACTGGTGGCCCAGAGTGTGACCCGGAGTGGTCAGAATCAGCACGCTCCCGTCGCCGAACAGGTCGTAGTCGCCATTCAATTCGAGATAGTTGAACTCACGGGTGGCTGCCAGATCGGCCATGACGAAAACGCCCGGGCTGCTGCGGCCTTGGAACTTCTCGGGCCACCACCCCTGGTACAGCTCTTTCTTTTGCATCACGTGGATCGCTTTCGGGAACATCGCGATATTGCCGACGTGATCCAGATGCGTGTGCGAGGTGATCACCACCTTCACCTGGTCCGGCGAATACCCGACCTTCTTCAGCTGCTCGTCGATGATATCCGAGCGCTTCTGGCTGGGCTTCAGGAAGTCGCAGAGACCGGCCGCCCAGTAGGATTTGCAGTTGCCGTCCGCTACGGCTACGTTATTGCCCGTGTCGAACACGACCAGCCCCTTCGGATGGTCGATGATCCACATGCTGATCGGGACGGTGATGGTGCGATCCTTTTCCTTGGGGATGGTTGGAATCAGACCCGACATCGGGAATGGACCGCCAAAGCCGCTGGTAGTCCAATACACACCCTTGACTTGTGCGAACGTCATCGCCGAGCTTGCAGCGCACACCAGGCCGAGCACTGCGGCCGCTATACTTGCTTTCTTCATGGCTTCATCTCCTCCTCTGTGTCATACGCACAACGGTTCGCTTGACGGTTCCTATTCTTAAATCAGCCCCACCAACCCGCCCTTCTCCGGCAGGTTAAAGGCCAGTATGTCATACGCGCGCTGCATGCGCCCACCAGCCTGGAATTCGCGCAATCAGCGCGGCGTGCGCAGAAGTCAGGTCCCCAGCAACCCCTGCTCGCGCAAGACTTTCTCGGCGGGGCGCAATGCGTCGATGAGGTCATAGCCCCAAATAAGCCCGCTTCAGCCGTTCGTCGGCGAGCAGCTCTCGCCCACCGCCTTGCAGAACCACACGTCCATTCTCGAGCACGTAGCCGCGATGAGCGAGCTCGAGCGCATGACGAACGTTTTGCTCCACCAGGAGGACGGTCACGCCTTGTCGATTGATCGCCTGAACGATCTCGAACACTTGCGCGACCAGGCGCGGGGCGAGGCCCAAGGTGGGCTCGTCCAGGATCAGCAGCAGCGGCAGCGCCATCAGGCTGCGGGCGATGGCGAGCATCTGCTGCTCGCCTCCTGAAAGAGTGCCCGCGAGCTGCCGCAGGCGCGTCTCCAACACCGGAAACAATGCGAGCACACGGTCCAGACTGGCCTGCTTTTCCAGCCGAGCCCGTTGCGTGTAACAACCCAGGTCGAGATTTTCTTTGACCGTCATGAAAGCGAACAGGCGTCTGCCTTCGGGAACCTGAACCAGCCCCATTTCCACCCGGCGATGTGCCGCCAACGTATGCATGGCTTGATCTAGAAATCGAATCGACCCCGTGCCGCACGCGACCTGTCCGCAGATCGCGTTAATGGTGGTGGTCTTGCCGGCACCGTTGGCGCCAACGATCGTCACGATCTCCGACTGGCGGACCTCCAGGCTGACTTCATGCAATACCTGCAGGTCCCCGTAGTGTGCAGTGATGTCCTGCACTGTCAGCATGGCGACCTCACTTGACCAGGTACTCTTCGCCCAGATAGGCCTCGATCACGCGCGGGTCTCGCGCGACCTCTTGCGGAGTCGCGTCCGCTATCTTTTCTCCATGGTGAATGACCACGATGCGCTGGCACAGATTCATCACAGCCGCCATCACGTGCTCGATCAGAAGAATAGTCATGCCGCCGCGGTTGAGCTGCTGGATGAGGCTCATCATCTCTCGCAACTCGGTCGGGTTGAGCCCGTTCATGACTTCATCCAGAAGAATCATCCGTGGCTGCGTGGCGAGTGCACGCGCCAACTCGATGCGCTTGCGGAGCCCGATCGGCAGTGCGTGGGCCAGGCTGTCGCGCCAGCGGGCGAGTCCGGTCTCTGTGACTATCTTCTCCGCCACCCGGTAGGCCGAACGGCGGTCGGGGCAGCGCGTAAATGCACCGATCACAACGTTGTCGAGTACGGACAAGTTGCCGAACGGCTTCACGATCTGAAAGGTGCGGCACAGTCCCAGGCGGCAGATCCGATACGGCCTGTATCCGGAGATATCGCTGTCGGCAAACCTGATCGTGCCGGCCGACGCGCGCAGCGCTCCGGCGACGACGTTGAACAAGGTGGTCTTCCCTGCGCCGTTGGGGCCGATCAACCCGGCCACCTCGCCCTCGCCTACGGCGAAGCTTACGTTCGAGACCGCGGTCAACCCGCCGAAACGCTTGCTCACGTTGTCGAGCTCAAGCAGCACGCGCGCGCCTCCGGCCCTTGAGCCATTTCGGGATACCACGGACCAGCCCTTCCGGCATCAGACGCACGATGAGAATCAGCAGGACGCCGTAGACCATCAGATATAGCCCACTGCGTGCGCCACCCCACTTGGCACGCAGGTACATCTCGAGCGCTGTAATCAAAATGGCGCCGAGGATCGGCCCCGAAGGCGTGCCCAGGCCGCCGATGATGCACATCAGCGCGAACTTGACCGAGAGGTCGACCGAGAGCACATATCCGGGATCCAGAAAGCCGACGTACTGTGCGTAGAACGTGCCGCCGAGCGCCGTGAAAAAAGCGCTGACGGCAATGGTCGCGACTTTCAGCATTCGCGTGTCGATGCCGATGGCTTGCGCCGCATCTTCGTCCTCGCGCATGCCGGCAAGCTGAAATCCAAAACGGGAGCGTGCGTTCCACACGCCGATCGAATAGAGGACGAGCACGAAGACAATGATGACGATGGTCCACGACAACTTGTCCGTGAAGATGAAATTTCCGACTCCAGGCTGAAAAGCGATAGCGAGCCCTTCGTTGCCGCGCGTGAACGAATACCAGCGAGCGGCAATGATTTGCACCACGGCTGCAAATGCCAGGGTCAGCAATGCGAAGTAGGGGCCGCGCAAGCGGGTCGCGGCGAATGCAATGAAACCGCTGACCACCACCACCAGCACGCCGCCGCAGAGCATACCGA
>Ga0068853_100002718_pt1 | contig 13354 bp, 10 predicted proteins | sample KBSCornC32_FD_65655 | JGI IMG/M metagenome (GOLD analysis project Ga0068853, IMG submission 65655) | Corn rhizosphere microbial communities from Kellogg Biological Station, Michigan, USA - KBS Corn C3-2 | ecosystem: Host-associated > Plants > Roots > Rhizosphere > Soil ... | reverse complement strand
GCAGAATTTGAAAGGGACAGGCCATTTTCCGGACCATCGACACTGCGGAGCTTCCGCACGCATGCCCGTCACAGCCATGCCGGTGTCACGCGGGCCATGGCCCGCGCCGCAGCCCGGATCGGTGACGCCATGGACCTGAGCTTCACCACCGAAGACGAGGCGTTTCGCACCGAGGTGCGGCGCTTCCTCGACGAACATCTGCCCGAAACCTTGCGCGCGGGGATGCGCGCGACGCCGGCAGTTTTCGTCGAGCCGGACATCGGCCGCGAATGGCAGCGCATCCTGCACCGCAAGGGCTGGCTTGCCTATAACTGGCCGGTCGCCTGCGGCGGCACCGGCTGGACGCCGGTCCAGCGTTACCTCTTCGAAAAGGAATGCGCGCTGGCCGATGCCCCCAGCCTGCCGGTGCTCAGCCTCAAGCTGCTCGGGCCGGTGATCTGCCGCTTCGGCAGCCAGGCGCAGAAGGACCAGCTGCTGCCGCGCATCCTCGACGGCACCGATTATTGGTGCCAGGGCTTTTCGGAACCCGGCGCCGGATCGGATCTGGCGCACCTGAGGACGCGGGCCGAGCGCAAGGGCGATCACTATCTCGTCAACGGCCACAAGCTCTGGACAACCCATGCGCATCACGCGACCCACATCTTCGCGCTGGTGCGAACCGATCCGGCCGCCAAGCCGCAGCAGGGGATCAGCTTCTTGCTGATCGACATGGATCAGCCGGGCGTCACGGTCCGGCCGATCCGCGGGCTGGCCGGCGATCATGAGGTCAACGAGGTGTTCCTCGACGATGCGATCGCGCCGCTCGACAACCTCGTCGGCGAGGAAGGCCAGGGCTGGACCCTGGCGAAGTTCCTGCTCGAAAACGAACGCGGCGGCGCCTGCCATGCGCCTAAATTGCTGTCCGACATCGGTCGGTTGCGTCGGGCTGCCGCCGCCGAACCCGATGGGCAAGGCGGAACGATGGACGGCGACGCGACGCTCATGATGGCGCTGGCGCGCGCCGAACTGTCGGCGCAGGCGCTGGAGATGACCGAATTGCGGGTGCTCGCGGACATGGCGAAGGGTCGCCCGCCGGGGCCGCAGACCTCGCTGTCGAAAATGGTTGCCTCGTCGCTGCGCCAGGAGGTCGATCGGCTGGCGATGCGCCTGTACGGCTATGCCGGCATCGCGCTCGAAACCCGCCGCCCGCTCTATGGGCCCGATGCGCCCGCCGCCGTCTATCATCGCGACGCGCAGATGGCGGCGCCGCGCTATCTCAACAGTCGTGCGTGGACGATCTTCGGCGGCACCAACGAAGTCCAGCGCGGGATCATCGCGAAGACGGTTCTGGGCCTCTGACATGCACAGCCTCATCGAACAGGGAGCAGGACAATGCAGCTGAGCCGCGAGGCGCTCTTGAAGGCCTATCGCCAGATGAAGACGATCCGCACCTTCGAGGATCGCCTTCACGACGAGATCATGACCGGCGAGATCGCCGGCTTCACCCATCTCTATGCCGGCCAGGAAGCCTGCGCCGTGGGTGTGTGCGAGCATCTCGGCCCGCGCGACTTCATCATCTCTACCCATCGCGGCCATGGCCATTGCATCGCCAAGGGCTGCGACGTCGTCGATATGATGAAGGAGATTTACGGAAGCCGCGACGGGCTGTGCAAGGGGCGTGGCGGCTCGATGCACATCGCCGACATCGATGTCGGCATGCTCGGTGCGAACGGCATCGTCGGCGCGGGCGCGCCGATTGCCGTAGGGGCCGGCATCAGCGCGAAAAGCGAAGGCACGGTCTCAATCTGCTTTTCCGGCGATGGCGCGTGCAACCAGGGGACGACGTTCGAGGCGATGAACCTTGCCGTCGTGCTCAAACTGCCCGTGATCTTCGTGTTCGAGAACAATCATTATTCCGAACATACCGGCGTCGCTTATTCGGTCGGCGCCGAGAGCATGGCGGCGCGCGCTGCCGCGTTCGGCATGAAGGCGGTGCAGGCCGACGGCATCGATTTCTTCACCGTATACGATTCGATGCGCGAGCTGATCGCCTATTGCAAAGCCGGCAACGGCCCGGCCGCGATCGAGCTCGATACCGAACGCTATTACGGTCATTTCGAGGGCGATCCGCAACGCTATCGCGGCGACGGCGAACTCGATCGCATCCGCGCCGACCGCGATTGCCTGAAGCAGTTCCGCACCCGCGTGACCGAGGCACAATTGCTGGAGGGCGCCGATCTCGACGCGGTCGACGCCGAAGTCGGCGCGCTGATCGAGCGCGCCGTCGCGGAGTCGCGCGCCGCTGCGCGCTCGACCCCCGATCACGTCATCGAAGACGTCTACATCAATTACTGAGCGGAAAGAGCATCGAACATGGCGATCAGGATGATCCGGGACGTGATCCGCGACACGATCGACGACGAAATGGCACGCGACGCGAGCGTCATCATGCTCGGCGAGGATATCGTCGGCGGCAATGGTGCGCCGGGCGGCCCCGAGGCGATCGGCGGCATCTGGGGGACGTCGGGCGGGCTCTGGGCAAAATATGGGCCCGACCGGGTGATCGATACGCCGATCTCCGAAAGCGCGATCGTCGGCGCCGCCGCAGGCGCCGCGCTCACCGGCAAGCGGGTCATTGCCGAGATCATGTTCGCCGATTTCATCGGCGTGTGCATGGATCAGCTATGGAACCAGATCGCCAAGTTCCGCTACATGTTCGGCGGCAAGACGATCTGTCCGGTCACCATCCGGATGCCTTATGGCGGCGGCTACAATGCGGCGGCCCAGCACAGCCAGACGATCCACGCCTTCGTCACCGCGATGCCGGGGCTGAAGGTGGTGATGCCGAGCACCGCCGCCGACACCAAGGGGCTGCTGACCGCCGCCATCCGCGACGACGATCCGGTGATCTTCCTTGAACATAAGGCGCTCTATGCCGACAAGGGCGAGGTACCCGACGGCGAATATGTGCTGCCCTTCGGCCATGCCCGGCAGGTGACGCAAGGCGACGACATCACCCTCCTCGCCACCGGCATGATGGTGAAGTTCGCCGAAGCGGCGGCGCATCAGCTCGCGCAGGACGGCATCGGCTGCGACCTGATCGACCTGCGCACGACCAGTCCGCTCGACGAGGAAGCGATCCTCGACAGCGTCGAGCGCACCGGGCGCCTGCTGATCGTCGACGAGGCGCCGCCGCGCTGCTCGCTGGCCACCGATCTCTCGGCGCTGGCCGCCGCCAAGGCATTCGCATCGCTCAGGGCGCCGATCGCGATGGTGACGGCACCGCACAGCCCGGTACCCTTCTCACGCGAACTGGAGGCAGCCTATCTGCCGTCCACCGACAAGATCGCGGCCGCGGCTGCGAAACTGATGTCCTATCGGCGGGGATGACCATGGCCAGTCTGCGCGCCTTCACCATGCCCAAATGGGGCATAGAGATGACCGAAGGGGTCGTCGCCCAGTGGATGGTCTCCGAAGGCCAGCCGTTCCGCAAGGGCGACACGCTCGCGCTCATCGAGACCGACAAGATCACCAACGAGCTCGAGGCGGAAGCCGACGGCATGTTCCCGCGGCTGATCGCCCGGCCCGGCGAAAGCTATGCGGTCGGTGCGCTGATCGCGGTACTGGCGCCGGGCGGCGAGACGCCGGACGCCGATGAGGTCGAGCAGCTTATCGCCGCGTTCAGGCCGGCCGACACCTCGGTCGCTTCGAAATCGGCGCCTGCCGCAGTGCCTGCTCCGGCCGCCGCAGCGGCACCGGCGACGATCATTTCCGCCGACGCCAACATCTCGCCGGCAGCCCGCGCGCTGGCCGAGGAAAAGGCGATCGATATATCCACCCTGACGGGTTCAGGCGCCAATGGGCGCATCACCTTCCAGGATGTGCTGCAGGCCAGCCTGCCGCCGATCCGGGCCGGCGGTCCCCCCGTCGATATCAGCCCGGTCGCAGCCAGCATCGACGAGACGGTGTTCGCGAGCCCGCTCGCCAAGCGCCTCGCCGCACAGCATGGCATAAAGCTCGGCGGGATCAGCGGCACCGGGCCACGCGGCCGCATCTGCAAGGCCGACATAATGGCGCTGGTGCAGCAATCGCAGCCACCCGCCCCACCGTCTGCACCCGCCGCACCGGTGGCGGCAGGCGCAGTCGATGTCGTCAGGATGTCGCCGATGCGCAAGGCGATCGCCAGGGCGCTCACCCACAGCAAAACGACGATCCCGCATTTCTATCTTCGTGCCGAACTGCGGATCGATGCCTTGCTCGGCCTGCGCGCGCAGGCGAAGGCGGCGACCGGGGAAGCGCCGAGCATCAACGACTATCTCGTCCGCGCCTGCGCGATCGCGCTGATCCGTCACCCCGACGTCAATGTCCAGGTACACGGCGAGGAGATTCACCGCTTCGCCGACGCCGATATCGCGGTGGCGGTCGCGACCGACAAGGGCCTGCTGACCCCGATCGTCCGCGCCGCGCAGACCCTGTCGGTGGCAGCCACGTCGCGCGCGGTAAAAACGCTCGCCGAACAGGCCCGCGCCGGCAAGCTGCAGCCGCCCGATTATCAGGGCGGCAGCTTCTCGATCAGCAATCTCGGCATGTTCGGCATCGACCAGTTCGACGCAATCATCAATCCGCCGCAGGGCGCGATCCTCGCCATCGGCGCGGGCGAGCGCCGGCCGATCGAGATCGGCCACGCGCTGGGCTTTGCTACGGTGGCGAAGGTGTCGCTGTCCTGCGATCACCGCGCGATCGACGGTGCCGTCGGCGCGGCGTTCATGCGTACGCTCAAGCAATTGGTCGAGGAGCCTGCGCTGCTGGTGGCATGAAAAGCGGGCCTGTCGACGGGCAAAGCCCCGCGCCGTCGCAGGCCGGCGTGGGGTCAATCCCGATATCCGCGTCGATTGGCGCTCCGCTCGGCCGGACCGGACGTCATGGCCCGGCGACGGGAAACCCCGGCCGAACCCGACGCGTCACACGAACTCGTGCGCCTGCGGCGTGCGGCGCAGCGCCTGGCCGGCGGTGATGTCGATCATCTGGCCGGTCACGAAGGCTTCGTCGCTTGCCAGCCACAAGGCGGTATTGGCGACGTCCTCGACGGTCGGGAATCGGCCGAGCGGCATTTCCTTCAGGAAAGCGTTGGTGATGACGGGCATTCCGAAATAGCCCTCGGTCATCGCGCTCCGCGTGAAGCCGGGCGCGATCGTGTTGACGCGGATGCCGCGTTCGCCGAGCTCGTTGGCGGCGATCCGCGCAATCATGTCGCCGCCCGCCTTGGAGCCGGCATAGGGCGCCTGTCCCGGCGCCTGTACCATCGCCGTCAACGACGAGACGGTGACGATCGATCCGCCGCCCGCCATTGCCAGCGCCATCTGCTTGATGAACAAAGCGGTGCCGACGAAATGAACGTCGGAGGCTTGCCGCAACATGTCCGCCGTCATCTCGAGGATGGGGCTGGCAGCCTCGATCCCGGCGAAGTTGATGGCGATATCGAGCCGGCCATATGTGTCGACCGCATATCCGGCGAGCGCGGCGAGATCGTCCTCCCGCGATATGTCGCATGCGACGCCGGCGGCGCCGAGCCCATCGGCAATCGCGGCTGCCGCCTCGCCGCGCCGCGCGGCCAGCACGAGCCTGGCGCCTTCCGCTGCGAAACGGCGCGCGGTGGCGGCCCCCATGCTGCGCGCATCCGACGCCCCCAAAATGATGGCGACCTTATCCTGCAATCGACCCATGGCGGCCCCTCTCCCGGCTTTATCCCCCGGCATTCTATGGGCGAAGGGCCGCTCGCCATACTCGTCATTCTGTCAGTATCTGCGACTATTGGCAGTTTTGCATCCCCCTGCCCTGCCCCTAATCCTTGTCCGACGTGCTGCGCGTCCAACTTGATCTGAAAGGCACATCATGCGGGGATTGTCGGGCCGGGCAGCCGTCGTGACCGGCGCCGCGTCGGGCATCGGCAAGGCGATCGCGCTGCGGCTCGGCGAGGAAGGCGTGCGTGTTCTCGCCGTCGACCGCGACGAGCAGCTCCTGCGCGGCGGCGCTCACCTCATGACCACGCTGGCCAGCGACGTGACCGAGCCCGATGCCCCTAGGCGGATCGTGGCCACGGCGGAGAGCGTGCTTGGCGGCTGCGATATCCTCGTCAACGCTGCCGGCATCAGCCGGTTCGCGCCGTTCGATGCCCCCGACCAGAGCGCATGGAGCGCGACGATGCGCGTCAACCTCGATGCGGTCGCCGCGATCACCCGCGAGATGCTGCCGCTGCTGCGTTCTTCCGATCAGGGGCGCATCATCATGATCGGATCGACCTGCTCCAGCTTCGCGAGCGCCGGCCTGTCGGCCTATGTCGTATCGAAACATGCGGTGCTGGGGCTGACGCGGGCGCTGGCCTGCGAACTCGGTCGCGACTGCATCACCGTCAACTGCATCCAGCCGGGCGCGATCCTGACCGGGATCACCGGCCCGGTGTTCGAAAGCGATCCCGATTATGCCGATTACTGGCGCACGAAATCTGCGCTGGGCAGGCTCGGCACGCCGGAGGATATCGCGCCGCTTGCCGCATTCCTCGCCAGCGAGGAAGCACGCTTCATAACCGGGCACGGGCTCTATGCCGACGGCGGCGCCATGCAGCAGAATTGAGGCGCCGCGCCGCGCGGCGAATCAAAGCTCTCCGTCGATATATTTCTGCACGCTGTTCTGGAATTGCCGGATCTGCATCTCCTGGTAGTTCGCGAGTTGGACCTTGCCGGTAAGGCTTGCCTTCAGGCCGGTCTGGACGTGCGGCAGATTGTCCATATCCTGTTCGAACACGTCGGCCAGCACGCCAAGTTCGGGCGCCTCGGTCCATTTCTGGTCCGCCGTCAGGAAGTGCATCTTCGGCGCCGGCGGTGGCGTTTCGCCGGGAGGGATGCGGCTGAGGATGCGCACCTCCATTAGGCAATGATCGACGTCGTGCCACGGCCGCCAGCGATAGACGATGTTCGGCTGGAACCCCGCCCATGGGCTGAAGTTTGGAAACACGTTGTAGAGGATCGCGTCCATCATCTCGGCATCGGAAGCGAAGCCGATATCCTGCCCGAACATGCGCGATGTCGTCTCACGCAAGCTGGCACCCAGCGCCGCGCGTGCGGTCATCCCTTCGGGAACCCTGACGTTATAGCCATCCGCCGGAGCATCGGTGTCGTAATTGTCGGTCGAGCGGCCGTTATATCTGACGAACTGGTCGACGATCCATTGCTGTTCCTTGCCCGCCGGATCGACGTGGGGCGACATCGTGCCGAACGGCGTGACCGTCAGGTTCACGTGATCGCCATAGATATTGTAGAGCGAATTGATGTCGCCGGTGAACGGCAACAGCTGCGGATGGGTAACGGCGGTGTGCCAGCTTTCCATGAAAGCCTCCATCACCACCTTCCAGTTCGCCGGCACGACCTTGCCCACCCACATCACCGTCGTGCATTCCTCATGGCGCCAGCGCCGGAAATGCTCGGGGATCGGCGCGAGAAAGGTTTCGAGATCCGGCCCGTCCTTCGCCTCGCGAATGAAGATATAGCCGCCCCAACGGCCGACACTGATCTCCGGCAGCGCCATATCGGCGTCGGCGAGGTGCGAGAAATCCCAGCGGCAGGGAATCCTTTTCAGCGACCCGTCGATATTCCAGGTGAAGCCATGGAACGGGCATGCCAGTTGGCTTGCCCGTCCGTCGTCCGTCCTGAGCTTGCGCCCGCGATGCAGGCAGACATTGGCGAAGGCCCGCACCGATCGGTCCTGCTGCCGCACGACCAGGAAAGACCGGCCGACATTTTCATAGACGATGTGGTCGCCCGGCTCGGGCAGGTCTTCTTCGCGGGCGGCGAATTGCCAGACACGCGGCCACATGCGCGTGCGCTCAAGCTCGAAATATGCGGGATCGGTATAGCGGCCGGCGGGAATCGGATCGGAACCCAGATTCTCGTAGCAATCGGCATAGAGGAATTCGGGTACCGGGTTTGTGTCGGCCAGAGCGAGATCGCGGACCGACACGCCTGGGCAGCGTGCGAGCGGCTCTCCCCGTACCCCGGTGCTGCTCATGGTCATCCGATCCTCCTTCACGCCTTGGGAGCGGCCGATGGACGCCCCACCTTCATGTCGCGGACAATGCAACGGCCGCCTGCAGCCGCAACTAGCTTTAGTCTCAGTCGGGATCTGGCCGCACACACCGGCCGGACGGTGCCGGTCAGCCCTGGCTGTGGATCTTCCGAAAGCTGCGCCGCCGGAACAGCCATCGACCGTCGATTCGGACGCACAGGTCCTCGTAGACGCCGCGATCGCGCATCGTAACGCCGCCGCGATCATAGACTTCCGAGGTGTAGCTGCGCACCGCGGCCGTGGCACCATCGACCTCGATCGAGCCGGGCCATGCCATGAACATCAGGCCGGGGAATTGCTTCATCGCTTCGCTCCACATCGCAACGATCGCGTCGCGCCCGCGGATCGTGCCGATCGCGGGAATATCGGGCAGCGACCATTCGGCGTCGGCGGCCCAGAGCGCGCCCCAGACCCGAGCATCGTTCTGCGTCACCGCGTCGGCATAGGCTTCGATCAGCTCGCGGATCGCGAGGCGATCTTCGATATCGCCGCTGAACGGCATGGCATCTCTCCCGCTGTCATGGCCGCCATGATATCGATCGGATGGGCCGGGCTTCGAACTGCCATTAAAAACAGGTGCCCACCGCCCGGGCCGCGATCATGCTGGCGCGGCAAGGAGAAGAACATGCTCGAAAATCGACGATTCCTGCTGGTCCGCCGGCCGCAGGGCGTGCCCAGCCCCGACGATTTCAGCCTGGTCCGCGAAGCCGTTCCGGAGCCCGCCCCCGGCGGCTTCGTGGTGCGCAACCATTTCGCATCGCTCGATCCCGCGCAGCGCGGCTGGATGGACGATACGCCCAGCTACATGCCGCCGATCGCGCTCGGCACACCCGTCCGCGCGACCACTGTGGGCGTGGTCCATAGCTCAGCCGATCCCGCCTTCGTCCCCGGCGACTGGGTTGTCGGATTGAACGCGCTCGAGGATTTTTCGCAGGTCGCCCCCGGCGGCTTCACCAACAAGGTCGACGTGGATCGGGCCGGCAGCCCCGCCGCATTTCTCTCGATCATGGGCGCGGTCGGCATGACCGCCTATTTCGGGTTGACCGAGGCCGGCCAGCCGAAGCCGGGCGACACGCTTCTGGTGTCCGGGGCGGCCGGCGCAGTGGGATCGGCGGTCGGCCAGATCGGCAAGATCATGGGCTGCCGGGTGATCGGCATTGCCGGCGGGCAAGCCAAGTGCCGCCGCCTCGTGGAGGTGTTCAACTTCGATGCGGCGATCGACTATAAGGGCAAGAATCTCGAACAGCTCTCCGCCGAGATCGCCGCCTCGGCCCCGAACGGCGTGGACGTCCTGTTCGAGAATGTCGGCGGGACGGTGCTCGACGCAGAACTGATGAACCTCGCCAAATATGCGCGGATCATATTGTGCGGGCTGATCAGCGAATATAATTCGCCCGAAAAGCTGGGCGCGCGCAACCTGTGGCAGGTGCTGGTCAAGCGCGCCACGATGCGGGGTTTCCTGGTTTCCGATTACATATCGCGTTTCGCCGAGGGCGGCGCGCAGATGGCCGAATGGGCCGCGCAGGGGCGCCTGCACATGGATATCGACGTGCAGGAAGGCTTGGAAAACGCTTATGCCGCGTTCATGCGCCTGTTCAGCGGCGCCAATAACGGCAAACTGGTGCTGAAGATCGCCTGATATCGTGGCGGACACGCCCCGGGGAAGACGGACACCCGGGGCTCGCGAGCGTCAGAACTGGACCCTTTTGGTATAGCCGCCGTCGATCACCACATTTGTGCCGGTGGTGTAGGAAGACGCCGGACTGGCCAGGAACACGATCGTCTTGGCGACTTCCTCCGCCCCTCCCCAGCGGCCGAGCGCGAACTGCGCCTCGGTCGCGGCGTGGAGTTCGGGCACGACGGCCTTGATCATCTCCCAATTGCCGCCCGGAAAGGCGATCGGCCCCGGCGACACGGCGTTCACGCGGATGCCCTTGGCACCCCAGGCCTGCCCGAGCTGTTTGGCATAGACCAGCAGCGCGCCCTTGATCGCGTTGAATGCCTGCGGCACGAGGAACGTCTCGGTGCCGGCCGTGCTCGACATCACCACCACCGAGCCGGTGCCCGACGCTTCGAGCCACGGTTGCAGCGTCTCGCAGCCGATCACCGTCCCCTTGATATCGGCATTGAAGCACGCGTCCCAGTCGCCGGTCGCGCCTGCGCCCGAAGCGCTGGCGCCGGGCACGAATATGTCGCAGCCCCCCAGCCGCTCCGCAGCCGAGGCCAGCCAGCCCGGATAGGCATCGAGATCGGTGAGATCGAAGGCCTCGCCGATGACCCGGCCGCCGTGCCGCGACAGCGAAGCGACCGTTTCGGCAACCTGATCGGAATTGCGGGAGAAGAAGGCGATGTCGCAGCCTTCTTCGGCGAAGATCTCCAGCGCGGCCCGGCCGATGCCCCGGCTGCCGCCGGTGAGGATGACCTTCTTGCCCTTCAAGCCCAAATCCATGTCCGTCCTTCTCCATAACTCCGCCGCGTCGTCGTCCGGCATCGGAAGCGATTAAGGCCGTCGGCAGCCTGCCGCGCTACTGCCTTTTTCATCAGGCGTGCGTACGCGGCAGATACGGGCCGGATATCGGGGACGCGATGCCACACGCCTTGCTCCGCCCCCGCAATTGCCGGATGGCTGTCGAGGGGGCAGCGTACTCCCAATTTTGAGAATTGAGCCGCGGGGCCGTCCGCGGAACCCTAAGGCGATAAATGGTCGCCTTTCGTTCCGACGGCGGCAAGGGAGAGGATCTGAAATGACACCCAGGGGCTTCCGCCGGCTTTTGCACTCCGCTTCGGCTCTGGCGCTCTTATCCGCAGCGATGCCGGCGCTGGCCAAGGACGCGGCCGGCGGAGACGCGAGCCAGCCCAATGACGCGCTGCGCGAAATCATCGTCACGGCGCAGAAGCGGAGCGAGAATATCCAGACGGTGCCGATCGCCGTCACCGCGTTCGACCAGACCGCGCTGTCGCAGGCGACCGTGAAGGATCTGCGCGATATTTCGGGCCGGGTGCCCAGCCTGGTGGTCGACAGCGTCCCCTCCTCCCCCAGCACCGCCAGCATTGCCTTGCGCGGCATCAGCTTCGACGATGTCGAGAAGAGCTTTGATCCGGCCGTGGGCGTCGCCGTCGATGGCGTGTTCATCGGCACCAATACAGGGCAGCTGCTCGACAGCTTCGACATGGAACGGCTGGAGGTGCTGCGCGGGCCGCAGGGCACCTTGTTCGGCCGCAACACGATCGGTGGCGTCATCAACGTCACCCGCACCAAGCCTACCCAGGACATGGGGATCAAGGGCGAGTTCGCTTATTCCAGCTACGATACGAAGCGCGGGCGGCTGGTCGTGAACAGCGGCGAACTCGGCGGCCTTATCGCGCTCAAGGCGTTCGGCTATTGGGACAAGACCGGCGGCTTCGTGCAGAATGTCGTCCAGAACCGCAAGGATGGCCGGTACGAGACTCTGACCGGCGGCATCACCGCGCTGATCACGCCGTCGAGCACGCTCACCGCGACCATCGGTTACGAGCATACGCGCGAACGCGGCGAGTCGGTCAGCGTTCCGACATCAAACGGAACCGACCTGTTCTGTGCCTTCTCCGGCTTCCCGGGCTTTTCACCCGCCTCCGAGTGCAACCGCTTCACCGCCAGCAGCGATCGCGGCGCCTACCAGACCTATGAGACCGGCCCCCGCGGCATTCGCAACGATACCGATGCGGTCAGCAGCAATATCGAATGGGATCTTTCCCATGCGGTCAAACTCTTCTCGGTCACCGGTTACCAGCGCAACCACGAGGATGCGAACGCCGATTTCGACGGCACCCAGATCGACTTCTTCAACACCCGCCGTATCCAGTATTACCATCAGTTCACCCAGGAACTGCGGGTCGTCGCGGACCTTAGCCGCCGTATCAACCTGCTGCTCGGCGGCTATTATTTCAACAGCGGCTATACGCTCGAACAGTCCACCTTCATCGGGCCGGCGCTCGGCAATGTGGTGATCGGGCAGTTCACCGAACATCACTCGCGCTCCTTCGCGGGCTTCGCCGATGCCCAGTTCAAGCTGAGCGACCGTTTCAAGGTGACGCTGGGTGGTCGCTACACCCAAGACAAGAAGGACATCTTCACCAATTACGGCCAGATCGCACAACTGGTGCAACTGACCCAGCCAAGCTATTCGGGGACGCAGTGCGTCGCAGCCACCGGCACCTTTTCTCCAGCGCCGGGACTGGTGCTGCCGGTTTACGGACCGGCGAACAATTGTTCGGCCAAGGCCAGCTTCGGCAAATTCACCTGGCGTGCCAATGGCGAATATTCGATCGCGCCCGGCAAAATGGTCTATGCGTCCTATTCGAAGGGCTTCCGTTCGGGCGGCTTCAACTCGCGCGCGACCGATCCGAGTGCGCTTGGCCCATATCAGCCCGAAACCGTCGACGCCTATGAGGTGGGACTGAAAGCCGACTGGCTCGATCACACGCTGCGCACCAACATTGCGCTTTACTACAGCAAGTATCGCAACAAGCAGGAAGAGGTGGTGCAGCCGTCGCCGGCGGGTGCCGCAAATCCGCAGGAGACCGTCGTCAAGAACGCCGCCTCCGCCACCATCAAGGGCGTCGAGATCGAGACGATCGCGCAGCTCAACGACGATTTCAGCGCGAACGCCTCCTTCTCCTATACCGACGCGCATTATCGACATTTCTTCAATGATGTGGTGGGCAACACGACGGGCTCGGCCGCCGACAATATTCCCGACGATGTCTCCACCCTCTCGCTGCGCCGCGCGCCCAGATATCAGTGGTCGGTGGGGCTCAATTATAGCCACGAAGTCGGCAACGGGCGGATCGATGCATCGACACTGCTGCGCTATTCGAGCAAATATGCGACCTGCATCGTTCCCAACCAGCCCGTCACGCCGGGCCAGGTGACCAACGACAGCCGCTGCTTCACCAAGGATCGCGAAAATCTCTCCGCACAGATCGGCTACACCTACTATCTCGGCGCGAAGCGCGAACTGAACATCGCTGTGTTCGGGCGCAACCTGACCAATGTCCACGATATCATGGGCACGCTGCCGGTGGCCGGTCTGTTCACCTTCTCGACGCCGTATCAACCGCGCGTGTTCGGCATCCAGGCGGGCTTCAAATATTGAGGGAAAGAAACGGCCCCGTTCCTTCCCCGGCTCGCCCGAGGAGAATGGGGCTTCAGGTTGTGGGACGCTCCCCGACCCCGATCAACCCTCGTCCCTGATCCGCCGCGCGATATCCTCGCGCA
>Ga0068853_100002717_pt1 | contig 13355 bp, 10 predicted proteins | sample KBSCornC32_FD_65655 | JGI IMG/M metagenome (GOLD analysis project Ga0068853, IMG submission 65655) | Corn rhizosphere microbial communities from Kellogg Biological Station, Michigan, USA - KBS Corn C3-2 | ecosystem: Host-associated > Plants > Roots > Rhizosphere > Soil ... | reverse complement strand
CGGCGGAACTTCGATGCTTATCGCGCCGCGCTGGGGGACCTGCCGGGCTGGACCTTCATGCCCGAGGCGAGCACCGGCACCTGTACCCGGTGGCTGACCTGCGTGATCATCGAGCCCCGCGCGGCCGGTGTCGACCGCGAGATTGTGCGCCAGGCTCTGGAACGCGCCGACATCGAAGCACGTCCCCTTTGGAAACCCATGCACATGCAACCGATCTTCTCCGAGTGTCCGGTCTATGGCGGTGAGGTAGGCCGCCAGCTCTTCGAAAACGGCCTCTGTCTGCCGAGCGGCTCCGGCCTCTCCGCCGCTGACAGAGGGCGCGTCGTCGAGGTCATCCGGGCCGCCGTCGCTGGTGGTGCGAGGGAGGCGGTCGCGTCGTCATGAAAATGCGAAGTAGCCGACCCATCGTGCTTCGTTCGGCCCAGATCGTCATCGATCTGGCGGTGCTCTCCGCCGCGCTGTGGGCGGCGCTCTTGCTTCGCTTCGAGGGCGACGTCCCGCTTCAAATGTTCAAGCGGGTCTTGTTCCTGTGGCCCTACGTCGCCGCGTTTCAATACGCGCTGCTGGCCGTTCTGGGCGTTCCCCGCTATTCCTGGCGCTACATCGGCCTGCGCGAGGCCGTGCGCATCTTCGGCGCGCTGGGGGCCAGCGGCGTGGTGCTGCTCGGCGCGCGCCTGATTGCGGCCAACTTTGCGGCCACCAGCGGGTACGGCCAGTACACCCATTTGCCCATCGGCGTGGTGGTCTTCGATCTGGTGCTCGGGTTCATGGGGCTCATCGGCGTCCGGGCGACTCGGCGGCTGTTCACCGAGCGCGCCCAGGCCCTGCGCGCGCAGGAGACTCCGCGCGTCCCCACGCTGCTGGTCGGAGCCGGCCACGCCGGGCTGCTGGTGGCCAAGGAGATCGATCGCTCGCCGGAGCTCGGCATCCTCCCGGTGGGGTTCATCGACGACGACCACAAGATTCACGGAACGCTGGTTCACGGCATCAAGGTCCTCGGCTCGGTGGCCGACATCGAGCGCATCGCCCGCCAGCGACAGACCGAGCAGGCCATCATCACCATCGCGCGCGCTCCCGGACAGGTGGTACGCAACATCGCGGATCACTGCCGGCGCGCCGGCTTGAAGGTGAAGCTCGTCCCCGGTATCCACCAGCTCATGGGCGGCGAGCTGCGGGTCACGCGCATCCGCGACGTGGCCATCGAGGATCTGCTGCGCCGTGATCCCGTGGTGCTCGACGACGAAGCCATCAAGGCGGACCTCCGCGACGGGGTCGTGATGGTGACGGGGGCTGGCGGCAGCATCGGCTCCGAGATCTGCCGCCAGGTGGCGAGCTTCGCGCCCCGACGTTTGCTCCTGGTCGAGCGCGCCGAGAACGCGCTGTTCGAAATCCATCGCGAGCTCAAGGCGAGCTTCCCCGAGCTGACGCTGGAGCCGCTGGTCGCCGACATCGCCGACGCGCGACGCGTCCGTCAGATCTTCGAGCGGCTGGGCCCGCAGGTGGTGTTCCACGCGGCCGCCCACAAGCACGTTCCGATGATGGAGTGGAACGCGGCCGAGGCCATCAAGAACAACGTCCTCGGGACGAGGCTGCTGGCCGACATCGCGCACGCGAAAGGAGTGCGCGCCTTCGTGATGATCTCCACCGACAAGGCGGTCAACCCCACGAGCGTGATGGGCGCCAGCAAGCGGGCCGCCGAGATCTACATTCAGGCGCTCGGCAAGCAGAGCGCCACGCGCTTCGTCACGGTCCGCTTTGGAAACGTGCTCGGCTCGAACGGCAGCGTCGTCCCCATCTTCAAGGAGCAGATCAGCCGGGGCGGACCGGTCACGGTGACCCACCCCGAAATGAAGCGCTACTTCATGACGATCCCGGAGGCGTGTCAGCTGGTCCTGCAGGCGGGCGCCATGGGCAAGGGCGGCGAGATCTTCATCCTCGACATGGGCCAGCCGGTGCGCATCGTCGATCTCGCGCGCGACCTGATTCATCTCTCCGGCTTTCAGCCGGAGGAGATCTCCATCGTGTTCAGCGGCGTGCGGCCCGGGGAGAAGCTCTATGAGGAGCTGTCGATCACGGGCGAGTCTGCCGAGAAGACGAAGCACCCGAAGATCTTCATCGGCCGGACCGTGGCCGAGCCGTTCGAGAAGGTCCTCGCGCAGGTCGAGGAGTTGAGGCGCGTCGCCGATCTGGCGGACGATGGCGAGGTGCGAGCGACGTTGGCGCGCATCGTCCCCGAGTTCCAGGTCGGCGCGCCGGCGTCAGAGCCGGGCCCGGACAGGAGCGTCGCTGCGGTGGGTGGCGAGCGCGTCGCCTTGCCCGCTTCCCCCATCGCTCCGGACGTCCTCAATCCCGTCGCGAGCTGACCGCGATACCGACGGGGCGTGGTGGAGGCCGGCGCCGCGCCGGCCTCCCAGCGCCGTCAGGCCTTGGCGCCCTCTTCGCGCGGTCCGTAGTAGCCGCCGTACTGATAACCCCGGTAGTAGTAGTACTTGTAGTAGGCGTCGGTGGGGTTGACCTGGTTGACGATGCAGCCGAGGAGGCGCGCCTTGGCGTCCTCGAGCTGACGTCGGGCGAAAGACGCCGCTTCTCGGCTGGTGTGCGCGGCGCGGACCACGAGCACCACGCCGTCGGCCAGGTGTCCGACCACCAGCGGATCGGTGACGGCCGACGTCGGGGGCGAATCGAAGATCACGCGATCATAGCGGCGCCCGCACTCGGCGATGATCTCCTCGAAGCGGCGGGTGTGCAACAGCTCGGCCGGATTCGGGGGGATCGGCCCACAGGGACAGACGTCCAGGTTGGGGACCGTGGTCGACAAGATCGCCTCATCGAGCGACTTCTCGCCGATGACGGCGCTCGACAGGCCCACGTCGTTCTTGACGCCGAACGCGCGGTGGATTCGGGGCCGCCGCAGATCGGTGTCGATCAGCAAGACCCGCCCGCCCGCCTGAGCCATGGTGATGGCCAGGTTGATGGCGGTCGTCGTCTTGCCTTCCTCGGGGCCGGGGCTGGTCACGACGATCGCCTTGAGGGGACGCTCCGGCGAGAGGAACATCAGGTTCGTTCGGATCGAGCGACACGCCTCGGCGGCGGCAGAACGAAGGTCGTGAAACACCATCAGGTCGCGCTTCCGCTGCTCGTCCGCGGAGGTCTTGCCCACGCCCTTGTCGCCCAGGATCGGCAACATGCCGAGGACGGGGACGCCCAACAGGGCCTCGACTTCCTCCTGACTCTTGATCGTCGTGTCGAGCGCCTCGGCGCCCACGGCCGCGCCGATTCCCAGGAGCAGACCGACGAAGATCGCCATCGCCATGTTGGTGACGGGGCGCGGGCGCACCGGCGAGCCGCTGGGGACCGCCGGATCCAGGATGCGAACGTTGTTGGCCCTGACCAGTCCCGTGAGGCCCGTCTCTTTTTGGCGTTGAGTGATGAGCTTGTAGAGGTTCAAGGTGTCGTCCGACTCGCGGACCAAGGGGCGGTATTCGACCTCCAACTTCGAGAGCTCGATGGCGTCCCGTCTCTCGCTGTTCAACATCTTGTTCAGCGCTCGCTCGTTCTCCTCGAGCGTGAGGTACCGGTTGTCGTTCGCCTTGAGGAGCTTGTTGATTTCGCTGACGTACTCCTGCCGGACCTTGGCGATCTTGTTTCGGAGCGACTCGATCTTCGGGTGCTTCTCGCCGTAGCTCGTCTCGAGCTCGGCCATGGTCTTCGTCAGGTCGACATAGCTGACGCGGAGCTGCTGCACGACCGGGTTGTCGCGGACCTCGGGCAGGGTCTCCTCTTCGTCGACCTTGTCGCGCGCGGCCAGGATGAGCTTGTGCGATGACTCCAGCTCCAGCTTCTTGAGCCGCAGCTCCGCGAGCTTCTGCGTGAAGAGCTGCACGTTCTGAGAGATCAGGCTCTGACGCGCGTCGAAGGTGGTGTCCAGGAGCTGGTGGCGCTTGCGGTATTCATAGACCGCCATCTCGGCCTGCTTGAGCTTGTCTCCGACCGAAACGACCTGATCGCCGAGGAACGTCGAAGCGGCCGCGGTGCCGGCCAGCTTGTTCTCGAGGTTGGTCTCGATATAGACGTTGGCGATGGCATTCGCGATCTGTGCCGCGCGCTCCGAGTTGCGGTCCTCGACCGTGATCAACGCCAGGCGCGAGTCCTTGACGGGCTTGATCGACGTGTTCGCCATGATGGCGCCGGACACGTCGCGTACGACCCCGCGGGTCCCTGCGTGCGGGTTCGGGTAATCGGGATCGGCGCCGAGGCCGAGCCGCTCGGCGACCTTCTGAGCGATCTCCTTCGAGCCGATGATCTTGTACTGGGTTTGATAGAACTGGATGTCCGACCAGTAGCTGCCCGATCCCATCTCGACGACCTCGGAGACGCTGGCATTGAGGACGCGCGGGGCGGACGGGTCGATGATGATAGTGCAGGTCGCCGAGTAGTATTTCGGAGCCCGGTACGTCCACACCACCACCGTCGCGCAGACGATAAGGAGAGTGAGGGCGACCAGCTTCCAGCGCTTGAGGATGGCCCGCACCGAAAGGGGGCCACCGAGATCCGGCGAGCGCGAAGGGGTCGGCATCGGATCCGGAACGGGAGCCATCTTGACGGCGCCATTTGCGAGAGGGGATGGGGATGTAGACACAGCGGGGAGGCTACGTCCTGGTCTGGCCAGTCGCAAGGCGGCGGGCGCGCGTGCCGCCGCCACCACAAATTCTTCGTGCTCTGGTACACTGCCGCCGATGTCGTCCGGGGAAGCCGTGAGCGAAGGGCATCGACAGAGGCGCACGCGGTCTCACGGCCATCGGAGCTCCGCGCACCGGCGGCCGTCGCGCCGATATTTCGGTCGCTATTCGAAGCGGCAGGTCCAGAAGGCCCTGTTTCTGAGCGTCGTGGTCGCGATCAGTCTGGCCGCTGGGTACTGGGTCAGTCTCTGAGCGCGCGCGGCGGGGGCGCGGGCACGTCGGGCACGCCCCGAGAGACTGGCATCGGAGACGCGGCGAGGACCTCTCGGGGCGTAACGCCCGGGATTGGCCGGGGAGAATGGCGGCTTCCCTGGCCGAGCAGGTCCGCGACTGACAGATCTATTGACATGACATAAGTTATTGATTTCTTAGATATTATCTCGTTTTGTCTGGCACTCTCGAGGTTCGCTTGACAGAACTGCGCGCGTGTCTATGGTTGGCGCGCCGTTCGCCTGGATGAGGAGAGAATGCCGATCTACGAGTACGCCTGTACCGCCTGCGGGCACGAGTTCGAGGAGTGGCAGAAGATGTCCGACGCTCCCGTTCGGACCTGCCCGAAGTGCAAGAAGAAGAAGGTCGAACGGCTGATCAGCCGCACCGCCTTTCAGCTGAAGGGGGGGGGCTGGTACGCGGACCTGTACTCCTCTTCCAAGCCGGGAGAGTCCAAGGAGGGCGGCAAGGCGGCCGAAGCCAAGGGGAGCTCGGACAGCAGCGCGAGCGCGTCCGGCGCGTCGAGCGGCGAATCCACCGCCAAGGCGTCCGGGGGCAGCGAAAAGTCCTCCGGGTCGGCCGGCAAGTCATCGGGCAAGAAGAAGGAAGCCTCCGCAAAAAAAGCTGAGCCCCGCGCCGCCTGAGCGAGCGCCGCGCGGGACGACGCGGGGGAAAAAGACTGAGCGAAACGAACCTCAAGAAGGAGCAAGTGACCATGAAGATCCGTCCCCTCTACGATCGCATTCTCGTCAAGCGTCTCGAGGAGCAGAACAAGACCGCCGGTGGCCTCTACATCCCGGACACGGCCAAGGAGAAGCCGATGGAGGCCGCCGTGGTCGCCGTGGGCAACGGCAAGATCCAGGAGGATGGATCGCTGCGCAAGCTGGAAGTGAAGGCGGGCGACAAGATCCTTTTCAGCAAGTACTCCGGCAACGAGATCAAGATCGACGGTGTCGAGCACCTCATTCTGCGCGAGGACGACATCCTCGCGATCATCGACTAGGGAACTCTCCAAGGGCGCCCCAGCCCTCCTGCGCCGGCTCCGACGGGCAAAGCCGTCTTCGCCCGGACCGACTTTGATTTTTTAAAACGAACAACCACTGACTGGAGATTCGAACATGGCAGCGAAGGAAATCGTCTTTTCTCAGAGCGCGCGGGCGAGCATCGCCACCGGGCTCAACATCCTGGCGAACACGGTGAAGGTGACGTTGGGGCCGCGCGGCCGGAACGTCATCATCGAGAAGTCCTGGGGCACCCCGACCGTCACCAAGGACGGCGTCACGGTGGCCAAGGAGATCGAGCTCGAGGACAAGCTCGCCAACATGGGCGCCCAGATGGTCAAGGAGGTCGCCTCCAAGACCTCCGACATCGCGGGTGACGGCACCACCACGGCGACCGTGCTGGCGCAGGCCATCTACACCGAGGGCTCCAAGCTGGTGGCCGCCGGTCACAACCCGATGGACATCAAGCGCGGCGTCGACGCGGCCGTGGCCCGTATCGTCGAGAACTTGAAGGATCAGTCGAAGCCGACCAAGGGCAAGACCGAGATCGCCCAGGTCGGGACCATCAGCGCCAACGGCGAGGCGGTCATCGGCGAGATCCTCTCCGAGGCCATGGAGAAGGTCGGCAAGGAAGGCGTCATCACCGTCGAGGAAGCCAAGTCGATGGAGACCACGCTGGACGTGGTCGAGGGCATGCAGTTCGACCGCGGCTACCTGTCGCCGTACTTCGTGACCGACGCGGAGCGGATGGAGGCGGTCATGGAGGACTGCCTGATCCTCATCCACGAGAAGAAGCTCTCGAGCATGAAGGATTTGCTGCCGCTGCTCGAGCAGGTGGCCAAGGCCAACAAGCCGTTCCTCATCATCGCCGAGGACATCGAGGGCGAGGCGCTGGCGACGCTGGTCGTCAACAAGCTGCGCGGCACGTTGCACGTGTGCGCCGTCAAGGCCCCGGGCTTCGGTGATCGCCGCAAGGAGATGCTCACCGACATCGCCGTCCTGACGGGCGGTCTGGCGGTGACCGAGGATCGCGGCATCAAGCTGGAGGGCATCACCCTCAAGGATCTGGGCCGCGCCAAGCGGGTCACCATCGACAAGGACAACACCACCATCGTCGAGGGCGTCGGCAAGAAGGCCGACATCGAGGCGCGCGTGAAGCAGATCCGCGTCCAGATCGAGGACACCACCTCGGACTACGATCGCGAGAAGCTGCAGGAGCGCCTGGCCAAGCTGGTGGGCGGCGTGGCGGTCATCAAGGTCGGCGCCGCGACCGAGTCCGAGATGAAGGAGAAGAAGGCCCGCGTCGAGGACGCGCTCCACGCGACCCGCGCGGCCGTCGAGGAGGGCATCGTCCCGGGCGGCGGCGTGGCGCTCATCCGCGCGCTGTCGTCGCTGGACAGCCTGAAGTTCGACGATGACCGGCAGTACGGCGTCAACATCATCCGCCGCGCGGCGGAGGAGCCGCTCCGCCAGATCTCGGCGAACGCCGGGGTCGACGGATCGATCGTCGTCGACAAGGTCAAGGGCGGCAAGGGGGCCTTCGGCTTCAACGCGGCCACCGAGGAGTACGAGGACCTGGTGAAGGCCGGCGTCATCGATCCGACCAAGGTCGTGCGGGCGGCGCTGCAGAACGCGGCGTCCGTCGCGTCGCTGATGCTGACCACCGAGGCGCTCGTCGCGGAGCGGCCGAAGAAGAAGGCACCGGCGGCCGGCGCTGGCGGTGGGCACGCCCACGGCGGCGGCGACGAGGACTTCTAGGGAACGTGGTGCGATAGCGCACACGTCCCTCGGGGCGCCGCTGGCTAGCCAGCAATAATAGAATGGCAAAAGGGGCGGGGGACCACGGTCCTCCCGCCCCTTTTCATTGGGGGCGGTGGCATCGAGAGGGAATGGAGGTAGGCTTGCCGCCATGCCCAGCATCGAGTCGTCTCGCTTGCGGTTGTTCGCGACCTTGGCGCTCGGATTGGTGATGGGGCTCGGCGGCTGTAGCGGCGGCCAGGTCCTCACGCAGGGAGAGATCGGGCGCCGGGGCGCGCGGTCCTTTGCGGCGCCGCCCACGACGGTCTATTACGCGTGCGTCGGTGCGCTGCTGGCGAATGGTTACGAGATCGAGCGGGATGACATCGAGCAAGGGGTCCTCGTGACGCGGCCCCGGGCCGTCGCGGACGGCGGGGCGGTGACCGCGCGCGCCTACCGCCTCACGGTCGAGCCCGACGAGCGCGGCGGCAGCCGCGTGGTCGCGTCGCCCATGATCTATTCGGGCGGGCGCGACGTCTCGAATCGCGAGCTCTGGAACGTCGACGGGCCGCGGGGCGAGCACCAGCTCTGGACGGAGTTGTTTGGTGACGTCGACGCGGCGCTGGCGCGTCCGGCTCCTGACCCGAGCCAGCGCGAGGCGCTGGCCAAGGTGGCCGTGCCGGCGACCGACCCGGCGGCGGCAAAGATGTTGAGCCCCGAGTCGGGGCTGCGGCCGGCCACGCTGGCTCCGGCCGCCCGGCCCGCCAGCGGCTCCGCTTCGGGCAAGTGAGTCAGGAGGCCGCTGACGAGGGCTTCGGGCCTCGGGCAGCGCGAGCCGCCGGTATCACTCGAGCTTCTCTGTCGGAGGACGTGTCTTCGCGAGGCTCGACTCCCTCCGCCGAGGTTTTCCGCATCCTGCTTCGGCAAACGGCGCGCTCGTGCCGTATTCTCGTGCCGTGAACGGGCTCGTGCTGTGCAACCTGGGGACCCCCGACGATCCCTCGCCCGGTGCCGTCCGCCGCTACCTGCGTGAGTTCCTGGCCGATCCGCGTGTGCTGGACATCAACGCGGTTGGGCGCTGGCTGCTGTTGAACCTGATCATCCTCCCGACCCGCCCCAAGAAGAGCGCGGCGGCCTATCAGCAGATCTGGGGCGAGCGCGGCTCGCCGCTGTTGTGGCACAGCCAAGATCTCGTCGCGGCCGTGCGCCAGAGACTGGGAGCCGGATGGGCGGTCGAGCTGGCCATGCGCTACCAGAAGCCTTCCATCGCCTCCGCGATGGAGGCCCTGCGCGCGGCGGGCGCGGATCGCATCGTGTTCTTCCCGCTCTATCCGCAGTACTCCGCGTCGTCGACCGGTTCGTCGATCGACGAGGCGTTCCGGGTCGCCAGCCGCCCCTGGGTCACCCCCACGCTGTCGTTCATCGAGCCCTTCTATGACGACCCGGGCTTCATCCGCGCGTTCGCGGAGCGGGGCGCGCCCCTCCTGGCCGCCGACAAGCCGGATCACGTCCTGTTCAGCTTTCATGGGCTGCCCGAGCGGCACATGCACAAGGCCGATGACACCGGACGACACTGTCTGGCATCGGCGGGCTGCTGTGACGCCATCGTTCCCGCCAACCGCCACTGCTACCGGGCCCAGTGCTTCGCGACGGCGCGCGCCCTGGCGGCGCGCCTCGGGTTGCCGGCGGAGGCCTGGAGCATCAGCTTCCAGTCGCGCCTCGGGCGCACGCCCTGGATTCTCCCGCACACCGATCGGGTGTTGCCGGAGCTGGTGGCGCAGGGGAAGAAGCGCGTCGTCGTGTTCTGCCCGGCCTTCGTCGCCGACTGCCTGGAGACGCTGGAGGAGATCGGAATCAGGGCCAAGCGCGACTTCCTGGCGGCGGGCGGCGACAGCTTGACGCTGGTGCCTTCGTTGAACGCGACGCCGGCCTGGGTCGACGCCGTCGTGGGCCTGGTGCGGCGGCAAGCCGAGCGCTTCGGAGCGGCCGATCCTCCGAGCATCCTCACGCCGGCGCGGGGCGCGGCGGGTGGTCATGGCTGATGGACATGTCGGACGAATGAGCGGCTGCCGCCCGAGGACGTGACGTGTCGCCCATCAGCGACGAACAGATGGCGGCCCGCGCGGCCGAGCTGGTGTTGCAGCGGATCGACGCGCGGGATCTGGCGCTGCCGGCGTTGCCCGCGGTCGCGGCGCGCTGCCTGGAGATCCTGGCGCGGAGAGACTTTTCGATCAGCGAGCTCGCCAGCGCGATCGAGGCGGATCCCCTGCTGGCGGCGCGCGTCCTGCGCCTGGCCAACAGCGCGGCCCGCGCCACGCTCGAGCCCGCCCGCTCCGTGCTTCAGGCCGTCACGCGGCTGGGCGGGGGCGAGATGCGCTCGTTCATCATCGAGGCGGCCGCCCGCCCGATCTTCGAGTCGCACGATCGCGCCATCGGTGATCTGGGGCGCGCGTTGTGGTCGCATTCCGTGGCGGTTGCTTTGCTGGCGCGCGCGGTGGTCCGGCGCGCCGGCGGCCCGCAACCCGAGGCGGCCTATCTGGCGGGCCTGCTGCACGACGTCGGCAAGCCGGTGATGGCGTCGATGCTGCTCGAGGCGGAGCGGCGTCTGTTCAAGGTGAAGACGCGCAGCTGGTTGTTCCCCGCCGCCTGGATCGGCCTCATCGCGCGGACTCACCGCACGGTCGGGATCGCCCTCAGCCAGGCCTGGCGCCTGCCGGAGCTGGTGGTGCACGCGGTGGCGGATTCCGAGGCTTACGATCGTCGCGAGGCGTCCGCGGCCGCCAACGCGGTCTGCTTCGCCAACGCCCTGGCCAAGGCGGCGGGTCTCTATGCGGGAGAGGTGGATCCGGTGGCCATCGAGGCCTTGGTCGGCGAAGGGCGCCAGCTGTTCTCGCTCGGCGAGCAGGACGTGAAGTCGCTGACGAACGGCCTTGGCGATCGCGTGGCCGAGCGCCTGGCCTGAAGCGTGGCCCGCGCGAGCGGCGCCAGCGCCGCGATCGCGGCGACGAGACACCCGAGCAGGATCGCCGCGCCGAGCGTGGCCGTGAGCGCGTCGGGCGAATGCAGCGGGCGGGCGCGCAGGGCTTGCACCAGGGTCGTGGCGACGAGGCCCAGGTAACCGACCCCCGCGATGACACTCAGCCGGCTCGCCACGACGGAGGGCAGCCGCCGCGTCCCGTTCGCGCCGCGCCGCCGCCGGCCGAGCCACCAGCCGGCGAGCGGGAGGAGCTGCAGGCCGTGCAAGCCCATGAAGTGAGGGACGCGCAGATCGCCACCCTCGGTGCTCCAGTGGGTGACGGGCAGCCCGGGGCCTCCGTCGGGCACGCCGACCGCGTGCGCGCCGACGATGGGCGTCGGTCGTTTCGCCTCGAGCGTGGCGAGCTGGGCGGGCGTGGGCCTCGGCATCAAGAACGCGACGAGGCTCCCGAACAGCATGGCCACGAATCCAAGTCGAATCCCCCAGCCGAGCGCACCATCGACCACGCGCCGCCGGAAGGCGATGGCGGCCAGGTAGGCGACGGCTCCCGTGAAGACGGTGATGGCCAGGCCCATGACCTGGAACGCCACGCCGTTCAACCGGGTGGAATAGTTGAAGTGGCTGGTGACGGCCCGCAACGCTTGCCCGTCGATGACGAGCAGCTCGATCGCGGCGGTGACGATGATGATCCAGGTTGCCCGGCGCATGCCGCGGGTGGGGGGCCCGAGGTGACGGAGCAGCGCCGCCAGCGTGAGCAGGGCCAGGGCGACCGACCCGGCGAACTTGGCCGGCTTCAACCACAGGGGCGCCCCCGTCAGCTCGCGCGGATCGAAGATCATCGAGACGAGATTGACGACGAGCAGGGCTGCGCTGAAGAGGCCGGCCCAGGCCAGCGGCCGGCTGCCTTCGACGAGGAGCCGGAAGCCTCGCCGCAACCCGCTCACGACGCCGGAGCGCGCGGCGAGATACGCGGCCAGCCCCAGCGGTCCGAGGAGCAGCGTCGCCAGGAACAGGCCGGACAGCAGCGGCGTCGGCCAGGGGCGTTCGCGCGCATCCAGGTAGATCCAGCGCGCGACGAAGAGGTCGAACGCCAGGAAATGAGCCCAGGCGGCTGTGGCGCCGAGGGGACCTCCCAGCAAGCCGGCGACGGCGGACAGCTCTGGCCGCGCCACGGCCGGCAGCACCACGCCCAGCGCGGGCAGCACCAGCGCCGCGTAGATGGCCAGGGGCGGCAGGACGATGAGCGGTGACCGCACCAGCCGGGCGGTCCAGCGCGAGCGTGGCGCCAAGATCAGGCTCAACCAGAAGGGCATCACCGACAGATTTGAGATCGAAAACCAGGTCGCTGGGCTCATGGGAGGGCTCCTCTTTGCTTGCACTCTCTCGTGCGTCGAATGATGACACTGTAAACATTGGATGTTGTCGGTGTCAACATGATTGTTACTGCCGTCAACATTCGCTAGGGTTGGGGCCGTGACCGCGACGATCCGGGTGGCGCGAAAGAAGGCCGACAGCTACCAGCACGGCGATCTGCGCGAGGCGCTCATCCAGGCTGGGCTGAAGCTGCTCTCGTCGGGAGATCCGGCGGCCTTGACCCTGCGGGCGGCCGCCCAGCTGGCGGGGGTCAGCCACGCCGCGCCTTACCGGCACTTCCGCGACAAGCAAGCCCTGGTGGCGGCCATCGCGGAGCGCGGGTTCCGGCAGCTCGCGGCGGCCATGCGCGAAGAGCTGGAGCGCTGCTCGTCGCGTCGAGTCCGCGACCGTCTGGTCGCGCTGGGCGTGGGATACGTGCGGTTCGCGACCAGCCACCCGGCGTCGCTGCGCGTGATCTTCGGCGGGGTCCTGGGGACGGACCAGGTGCCCGCCGAGCTCACCGCGGCCGGCGACGAGGCGTATCAGATCTTGCGTCAGGAGATCGCGGCAGGGATCGGCAACGGGGAGCTTCGCGCGGGCGAACCGGACCAGCTCGCGCTGGCGAGCTGGTCCTTGGTCCATGGCCTGTCGACGCTGATCATAAACGGCGCGATCCCGGCGCCGGCGGGCGCGGCGGCGGAGCGCGACCTCGTGAGGGGGATGGTCGGTTTGCTGGGGGTGGGCCTTTACGCTTGAGCCCCCTTCACGCGGGCGGCCCTCCGCTATTTCAACGCCGGCGCACTAGTGGTAAGGCGGGGCGCTGACCGAGGAGGAACGATGTCCCAAGCTTCGCCGCCCGCGTCCGCTGTCGCCGCGCTGCCCTTCTGGAATCCGGATCTCGCCCTCGAGGCCCGCGTCGATGATCTCCTCGCGCGCCTGACGCTGGCCGAGAAGGCGGCCCAGATGCTTCACGAGGCGCCGGCCATCCCGCGGCTCGGCGTCCCCGCCTACAACTGGTGGAACGAAGGGTTGCACGGCGTCGCCAGGGCGGGGGTAGCGACCGTGTTTCCGCAGGCGATCGGCCTGGCGGCCATGTGGGACGCGAGCCGCCTGCACGAGGTGGCGGTCGCCATCTCGGACGAGACGCGCGCCAAGCATCACGAGTACCTGCGCCACGACGACCATGGCCTCTACAAGGGCCTGACGGTGTGGGCACCGAACATCAACATCTTCCGTGACCCTCGCTGGGGCCGCGGGCACGAGACCTACGGCGAGTGCCCGCACCTGACGGCGCGCCTGGGGGTGGCCTTCTGCCGTGGCCTTCAGGGCGACGATCCC
>Ga0068853_100002715_pt1 | contig 13356 bp, 13 predicted proteins | sample KBSCornC32_FD_65655 | JGI IMG/M metagenome (GOLD analysis project Ga0068853, IMG submission 65655) | Corn rhizosphere microbial communities from Kellogg Biological Station, Michigan, USA - KBS Corn C3-2 | ecosystem: Host-associated > Plants > Roots > Rhizosphere > Soil ... | reverse complement strand
CCTCCTCTACCTTCGCCATCAGGGCGTCGAGGTCGAGAGGTTGATCTTTGGCCGCGTCCACGATGGGCAGTATAGCGCCCACCAGATCCAGCAGACCTGGGGTTATGATGGCGCCGACCATTCATGATCGCCGCTCGTCCCGCCGAAGCCGATGCCGCCGCGCCGTCCGGGACGGCGCGCGCGTCCGCCCGGGACGTGGTCCTGCGCGCCGAAGACGTGCGCAAGACCTTCCGGCTCGGCTTCTTCCGCAAGCGCGTCGAGGCGGTCCGTGGCGTCTCGTTCACCGTCGAGCGCGGCGAGATCTTCGGGTTCCTCGGCCCGAACGGCGCCGGCAAGACCACGACCCTGAAGATGCTGATGGGTCTCATCTTTCCGACGAGCGGGCGGGTCGAGGCGCTGGGGCGCGCCGTGCCCGATCGCGCGGCCAAGCGGCGCATCGGCTACCTGCCGGAGACGCCCTACTTCTACGAGTACCTCACGCCCGAGGAGTTCCTCGACTTCGCCGGCGCCCTTTGCGACGTGCCGGCGGCGGCTCGGCGGCGGCGCGCCGACCAGCTCCTCGGGCGGGTGGGGCTGGACCACGCGCGCGGGCGGCCGCTGCGAAAGTTCTCGAAGGGCATGTTGCAGCGGATCGGGATCGCGCAGGCCCTGATGGGCGATCCGGACGTCGTCGTCCTGGACGAGCCGATGACGGGGCTGGATCCGCTCGGCCGCAAGGACGTGCGCGACCTGATCCTCGAGCTGGGGCGCGAGGGCAAGACCGTCCTTTATTCCACGCACATCCTGCCCGACGTGGAGATGACCTGCGATCGGGTGGCCATCGTGGTCGGCGGGCGGCTGCGCAGCGTGGGCCGCCTGGCGTCGCTGCTGTCGGCGCGCGTGCTCTCGACGGAGATCGTGCTGCGCCCGGCGCCGGCCCGCCCGGGCCTGCCGCCGGGGGAAGGCGCCGGCATCCCCGCCTTGCCGGCGGGGGCGCGCCGCCTTCCCGGCGAAGGTGACGTGGCCCTCGAGCTGCCGGCCGGCGCGGACGTCGATGCGTTCCTGCGCGCCGCGCAGGCAGGCGGGGCCGGGATCGTGTCGGTCACCCCGCGCCGCGAGTCGCTGGAGGACCTGTTCGTGCGCGAGGCGCAGGAGAAGCGTGAATGAGACGCATCGCCGCGGTGGCCCGGAACACGTTCCGCGAGGCCGCCCGCAACAAGATCCTCTACAGCCTCCTGTTCTTCGCGCTGGCGCTGATCGCCTCGGCGCTGGCCCTGGGCCAGCTTTCGGTACACGAAGAGCGGCGCATGATCCGCGACGTCGGCCTGTTCGGGGTGGACGTGTTCAGTGTGCTCATCGCCATCTTCGTGGGCGTGAACTTGCTGTACAAAGAGCTGGCCTTGAAGACGGTCTACACCATCTTGCCCAAGCCCATCGCGCGCTGGGAGTTCGTCCTCGGCAAGTGGCTGGGCGTCATGGCGACGCTGGTGGCGCAGATCGTCGTCATGGGCGTCGCCGTCGCCGTCACCAGCTGGTTCGAGAGCGGCTCCGAGGCGGTGGACGCGGCGCTCGTCAAGGCGCTGTGGCTGCTGCTGATGAACGTCACGATCGTCACGTCGGTGGCCATGTTGTTCTCGTCGTTCTCCAGCCCGTTCCTGTCCGGTCTGTTTTCGCTGGGAGTGTTCGTGGTCGGGCGCTCCGTCCCCGACGTCCGCGTGCTGGCGGAACGGGTGGGCGGCGCGCCGGGACGGGTGCTATCGGCTGGCTGCGCGGTCCTGCCGAATTTGCACTTGTTCACCCCTTCGGGCAGCGCCATCGCTGGCCAGCACATCACGGTGCACGCGGGGCCTTTCGTCGGCGCGAGCTACCTGGCCTGGACCAGCCTGTACGCGATAGGCTACTCGACGGTCGTGCTGGGTCTTGCGATGCTGATTTTTCGACGCAGAGATTTCGTATGACTTCGACGACTGGGATCTCGCCGTGATCAAGGTGCGCGCCATGCGCGAGCCCGACGTGGAGCTCGCCGCGCAGATCCTGGTCGGCGCCTTCGCGCAGGTCTATCGACAGCGCGGGCACACGCCGCCCTTCCCCAACCTCGAGAGCGCGGCGTGGCTGTGCCGTTCGTACATGGATCTCGATCCCGACGGCTGCGCGGTGGCCGAGTCGGGCGAGGTGATGGTGGGGGTCGGGTTCGTGCACCCGCGCGGCACCACCGCGAGCATCGGGCCGGTGGCGGCCCGGCCGGGCGGTCCGCGCGGCACCGGGCGCGCGTTGATGGCGTACCTGACCAAGCAGGCGCCCGGATGCACCAGCCTGCGGCTGTTCCAGGACGGCTTCAATCCGGACTCGTTCGGCCTGTACACGCAGCTCGGGTTCGTGGTGCGCGACGTGGCCCCCTATCTGCTGGCCGTCGAGCTGCAGCCGCCGGCGCGCGCGGTCTCCGCCGACATCCGACCCGGGCGGCCGGAGGATCGCGAGGCGCTGGAAGAGCTGGACCGGCGGTTGGTCGGCGCCGATCGGGCGCGCGACATCGCGTTCCTGACCGCCACGGGCAGCGTGCTGGTGTACGAGCGGCGGCGCGCGATCGAGGGCTTCCTGTTCCTGCGCGCGCTGCCGGCGCGCGCGGTGGTGGGTCCGGCCATGGCCACCTCCGAGGAGGTGATGTGCGCGCTGGTCGACGCGGCGAGCGTGGCGCTGCCGGGGCGCTCGGCCGTGATGCGCGCGTCGGCCTCGTGCCCCGCGGTGCTGCGCCGCGCGTTCGACCGTGGCTTCCGGGTGGATCACCTCGGCAACCTGATGGTCGTGGGCAAGATCGAGCTGCCGCCCGCGCAGCTCTATGCACTATTCCCCGAGTCGCTGTGACTCCCGATCGGGCCATCCGTCTAGTCTTCAGACCGGTGCAGACGGAGCTGTCGGTCGATCAGCGAGGCGCCCTGGATCGCGACGGGTTCCTGGTGGTTCCTGGGGCGCTCGACGCGGAGTGGGTCGCGCGGCTGGCGCGCGCGTTCGAGGCGGCGCCGGCGCAGGCCGACGGCACCCAGCACGTCGTGCTGTCGGAGGCGACGCCAGAGCGGGATGCGTGGCGCCGGCTCGAGAGCCATCCGGTGGTGGTCGCAGCGGCCATGTACGTCCTCGGTGGCCCGGTCCGCGTCCGTGATCTGCACGGGCGCAATCCCTTGCCGGGCTACGGGCAGCAAGGCCTGCACGCCGACTCGGTGGCGCGGGCCGCGGGAGATCCATATTCCGTGGTGACGGCGCTCTGGATGATCGACGGCTTCACCGCCGACAACGGCGCCACCCGCGTCGTCCCCGGCTCGCACCGCTTGACGCGTCCGCCGCCGCCGTCCTTCGCGCAGCCGCTGGCGCGCCACCCGGACGAGCGTGTGATCACCGGCGGCCCTGGCAGCGTCCTCGTCTTCAACGGTCACCTCTGGCACTCCGGCCGTCGCAACACCAGCGCCGGCCCGCGCCGCGCCGGCCAGATGGTGATCATCTCCGCCTGACGCCGTCGAGGCCTGGCCAGCGGAGAGTCAAAACCGCAGAGCCACGCCGCCGGAAAGCTGCAGGCGGAGCATGGGCTCGTGGAAGTGGGGCTTCTTCGGGTTCCAGGCGAGCGCGGGGCCGGCGAAGAGCTCGACGGCCGGGTAGAGGCGATAGGTGACGGTCGCGCCGGGACGGAGCTCGAAGATCGATTGCGTCCCGACCGCGGTCGAGGCCTGGTTGTGCGCCAGGAAGTCCGACGACGGCTTGAGCCCGGCCAGCACCAGGAAGCCGACGCCCAGATCCAGGGACACGAACAGACGCTGCTCCCAGACGCGGACGCGCATGGTCGGCGCGATCAGCACGTCCAGGAAGGTGTCGGTTCCGTTCGGCTCGTGGAGGCTCGCGTACTGGACGAGCGCGCCCAGCCGAAACCGGAGGCGCGCGTCGCGATCGTCGTCGCCGAACGTGTAGCCGAGCAGCGCCGTCGCCGCGAAAGCAGACCGCCGTCCGGTGGCTGGTCCGGCCAGCCAGGTGGTCACCCCGGGCCCGAGCCCGAAGTCGATGGGATCGGACGGCGCGCGCAGCTCGTCGCGCACACCGCCTCCGACGCTGCCGGGCGACGACGGCACACGCGCGGGCTGCAGGTCGTCGGCGCTCGGTCCGGCGGCGGGGCCTGCGGGCGCGCTGGCGCGCGCCGGCTCGGACTCGGCGCCGGCGGCGGGGGGCGAAGGCATCTCCGCCGGTGTCTCGGCGGCAGGCGCCGTCGTCGGCGCGGAGGGCGGCGGGGTCGCCAGCGGCTGCCCGGCGCTGGCCGCGGCCTGGGCTTTCGGTTGAGGCTCCCGCTGGTCGTTGTTCCGGCCTTTCTGCTCGTCCTCGGCGGCGATCTGCGCCTGCAGCGCACCGATCTTCTGTTCGGCGTCCGCGCGCTCGGGCGCGCTCCGCGGCGTCTTGCGCAGGAACGACCGGTAGAAGAACAGCGCCTTGCGCGGATCGCCGGCCAGTCGGTACGCCTGCCCGATGTTGTAGAGCAGGCCGGGATCCTGCTTCTCCTCGTACGCGCGCTGCCAGGCCTCGATCGCCTTGCCGAACTGCCCGGAGTCGAAGAACACGGAGCCCTGCCGGAACAGCTCCCTCGCCTTTGGCGCGTCGCCGGCGGCTTGCGCCAAGCCGCCGCCGATCGGGCCGAGCCCGCCCGCATCGAAGCTCGCCGCGGCCAGCAAGCAGAAGCACCCGACGGCCGCGACGGCGGTCCGCACGCCGGGTTTCGCGGCCCTCGGCGCCGCGCGCCGGCAGCTCTCGAGGATCATGACGAACGGATCTCGACCTGCAAACCGTCGCTGATTGGAGCGCCGTTCGCTGACGGCGTCAAGGAAGCTTCAAGGGCCCTCAGCCCAGCGTCGCCGAGGTCTCACCGACTGGAGGCGGCGCTGGCCTCGACGGCCGCCGGCTCGTCGTCACCGCCGCGCGACCGGGTCTCGCCGGCGGCTCGCGGCCCCCCCACATCGGCCAGGAGCTCGAGCAGCAGCTCGGAGTCCACAGGCTTGACCAGGTGGGTGTCGAAGCCGGCCGCCTTCGAGCGCCGGCGATCCTCTTCCTGACCCCAGCCGGTCAAGGCGACGATCGTGAGCCGCTTGCCCCACGGGGTCTCGCGCAGGCGCCGGCAGATCTCGTAGCCGTTCATGCCGGGAAGACCGATGTCCAGCAAGACCGCGTCGGGAGCCAGGCGCTCGGCGGACGCGATGGCCGACAGGCCGTCGTGGGCCACGTGGGCCTCGTGACCTTCGAGCTCGAGCAACATGGCCAGCGACTCGGCGCCGTCGAGGTTGTCGTCGACGACCAGGACGCGCCGCGAGCTGTGCGCGCGCGCGGGAGCGGCCGCGCGATGATCTTGCGAGGCCAGGAACCTCTCGGGGAGGGCCGGCAGGCGCACCTCGAATTCGCAGCCGTGGCCCAGACCCTCGCTGCGCGCCACCACCGACCCGCCGTGCATCTCGACCAGTGTCTTCACCAGGGTGAGGCCGATCCCCAGGCCGTCGCGCGTTCGATCGAGCGACGACTCGGCCTGCGCGAACATCTCGAAGAGCCGCGGCATCTGCTCGGCCGCCACGCCAATGCCGTTGTCACGCACCCGTACGACCGCCTGCGCGTCGACCCGTTCCACGGACACGGCGATCCGGCCGCCGCGGTCGGTGAACTTGCAGGCGTTGTTGAGCAGGTTGCCCAGGATCTGGGCCAGGCGCGTGGGATCAGCCTCGAGCTGCAGGGGCTTCTCGGGCATCGACAACGTCAGCTCGTGCTTCATGTGGCCATAGAGGGACTGGACGGCCTCCACCGCCTGCCGGGCCACGGTGCGCAGCTCGACCGGCTCCTTTCGCAGCTCGATGCGGCCGCGGGTGACGCGGCTCAGATCCAGCAGATCGTCCACCAGCCGCGACAGCTGGCCGACCTGTCGTTGCAGCATGTCGAAGGCCGTCCGGGTGGCGCTCTCGTCGCTGTCTCCCCGGCGCAGGACGCGCACGGCGTTGCTGATCGGCGCCAGCGGGTTGCGCAGCTCGTGGGCCAGCGTGGCGATGAACTCGTTCTTGCGTCGATCGGCCTCCGACAGGTCGGCGGCCAGCGCGCGCAGGTTGTCGGCCAGCCGTTTGCGCTCGGTGACGTCCTGACTGACCGTGGCGAACGCGATTGGCTTGCCGGAGGCGTCGGGCAAGGTCAGCACCTTGTACGCCATCCAGCGCGCCTGATTGGTCTTGAAGTGCCGGAAGCGGACCTCGACCTCGCCGTGGCCCTTCTCGAGCACCGACGGAAGGAAGTCCTTGATCACGCGGTCCCGATCCTCCGGGAAGAAGAACGACGAGATGGACGCCAGGCGGGCCTGCTCCATGTCGTCGATCCCCACCAGCTCGAGCCCCGCCCGATTGATGAAGATCGGGACACCCTCCAGATCGCAGATGCCGATGAAGTCGGTGCTGGTCTCGACGAGGGTGACGAACTTCTCGCGCTCGGCCTCGGCGCGCTTGCGTTCGGTGACGTCGCGGACGATCTTGGAGGCGCCGACCACCCGCCCGGTGTCGTCGTTGATCGGCGAGATGGTGAGCGAGACGTAGATGCGCTGTCCGTCGCTGCGCAGCCGCTCCGTCTCGAAGTGGTCAATGCGGCGGCCCGCCTTGAGATTGGTGATGATCTGGTCCTCCTCCGAGAGGCGCTCGGGTGGGATGACCAGCGAGATATGACGGCCGACGGCCTCGGCGGCCGTGTAGCCGAAGATGCGCTCGGCCCCGGCGTTCCAGGTCTGGATGATACCCTCCAGAGACTTGCTGATGATGCCGTCGTCGGACGAGGCGACGATGGCGGCGAGCACGTGCTCGGTCACCAGCTTCCCGGCGCGCTCCTGGCGCAGGAGGCGCAGCAGCTCGCCCTGTCTGGTCGCTCGGGCCTGCGCGGCGCGCGTGGCTGCGCCCAGCGCGATGATGAGCCCGTTGATGAGCAGGTAAGCCACCAGGCGGAAGGCCCACTCGGCGTTGGGGATCGCGAACGCGCCCCGCGGCGCGATGAAGAGATAGTCGCAGACGATGTAGCCCGCGATAGCCACGCCGGCGGCCAAGCGGGGTCCGCCGCGCCAGACCGCGTAGGCCGTGGCGCCGAAGAGCGTGACCAACGGAAGGCTGTCGCGCAGCCACCGATCGAGCACCCAGCGCGCACCTACGGCGACCGCGAGGGCGGCGATCGACCGACCGTAGAGTTTGACGCGGCTTTTCAAGGTGCAGGAGCTTGCCCTAAAGGAAAGCTATAGCGCATGGGGCGCGCGTGTCTGATTCATTTCTGGGCGGCGTGAGCCGCGCAAAGCGGCCGGGCCTGGTCGCCACGGGCGCTGCCGGCCGGCGTTCGTTACCGGAACGAACCCCTCAATCGCTGATGCGAGCCCTGTGAAGGTAGCGAGCCAGCTCGTCCAACGCCCGCAGCTCCCGCAACCGGGCCCCCACCAGGATCGACAGCGTCTGCCGGGAGAGGGGCCCTTCCGCCTCCGACCCCAGAGGTCGAGCGGCGCGATCTCGGGGGTAGGCGGCCTGAAGGGATCGCAGAGCCTCCAAACGCTGGGCGACACCGGGCGGACATCCGGCGCCGGCCTGCGACGGGAGGTTGCCGCGGGCGGGCCTCTCTGTGTCCTTCATGGATCGCGACCCTCCAGGCGGTCGAGATCGGCGAGATCCTGGGAGCGGCCCGCCAGCCTCTTCATCTGCAGGAGAGATCCTCGCGACACGAGGATCAGCCGTCCCTCGGGGAGTGTGACCTCGACGCGATCCCGCAGGAAACCCGCGAGCGAGGCGGTGGCCAAGAGGAAATCCAGCACCAGGTGCTCGCCGTCTCGGATCTTGCTCACCCGCTGCACGTGCCGCTCCTTCTCGGTCCCTTCGTCGAACACGATGGGGAGCGCCGCCAGGGCATAGCCGAGGGGGCGGACGGCCTCCAGGGCGCGTGGCAAATCACCGGGGGCGACCAGGATGTCGATGTCCTTCGTCGACCGGGTCGCTCCGTAGGCCGTGACGGCCACGCCTCCGCAGACGGCGTGCTCCACGCCCGACCCCAAGAGCGCGCCGACGATTCCGTGAAGCTCGTCGACGAGGTTCATCGCCGAGAGACGTTACCACGCGGGCTCCGCCCTTCCGGGACCATCACCGGCGGCGCCGGCGGGGCGGTGGGCCGAGCAGCGCGCCCATCAGGCCGCGCGTGACCTGGTTGGCGATCGTGCGCGCCAGGGGTGAATTGAGGATCTCCGACCAGGACGAGGAGCGCGCCTCGGGCTCCCGCTCGGGCGGCAGGGGTTCTTCGGGCAGCTCGGGGAGGCCGAGATCGTCGTCAGCGCTGTCGCTCGGCGCGCCGGTGGGCCGTGAGCCCCCACCTCCATTCATGCGCCTCGTGAGCATCTCGTGCGCGCTGTCCCGATCGAAGGAAGCGGCGTAGCGGCGCACCTGCTCGGTCTCGAGCAGGGGGCGGCGCTCGTCCGGGGTCAACGGGCCCATGCGTGAGGCGGGCGGGATCATCCTGCACACGAACGGCGGGGTGGGCGCCCCGTTCTCGCTCATCACGGTCACCAGCCCCTCGCCGATCCCGACGGTCGTCAGCGTCTCTTGCACGTCATAAAAGGTCGTCTTCGGGAACGTGCGCGCCGCCGCGCGCAGCGCCTTCTCGTCATCGGGCGTGAAGGCGCGCAGCGCGTGCTGCACGCGGTTGCCGAGCTGGCCGAGGATGTTGGGGGGGATGTCCTTCGGGCTCTGGGTCACGAAGAACACGCCGACGCCTTTCGATCTCACCAGCCGCACCACCTGCTCGATCTGCTCGACGAACGCCTTGCTGGCGCCCTTGAACAGCAGGTGGGCCTCGTCGAGGAAGAACACCAGCTTGGGCTTGTCCAGATCCCCGACCTCGGGCAGCTCGTGGTACAGGCGCGCCAGCATCCACATCATGAAGGTGGAAGACAGCGCCGGCTTGTCCTGCACGTCGGAGAGCGACAGCACGCTGACCCGCGCGGGCGATCCCGCCGGCGCGCCCGCCAACAGGTCCGCGACCTCGAACTGCGGCTCGCCGAAGAACTTCCCGGCGCCCTGCTGCTCGAGCTCGATCATCTCGCGCAAGAGGACGCCCACCGACGCCTTCGACATTCCCCCGTAGCCGGCCAGCTCGGCCGCGCCCTCCCCCGACAGGTACAGCAGCACCGTGCGCAGATCGGCGAAGTCGAGCAGCGGCAGGGCCCGGTCGTCGCAGAACTTGAACACCATCGCCAGCACGCTCGACTGCGTGTCGTTGAGGCCCAGCACCTTGCCCAGCGCCACCGGCCCGAACGAGGACACGGTGGCTCGGAGCTGCGCCCCGAGCGACCCGCTCAGGCTCAGCAGCTCGACGGGCACGCCCGCCGGCCGCCACGCGGCGCCCGTCTGCTTGGCGCGCTCGTCGATGCGGGGGCCGGGCGTTCCCGGGACCGCCAGGCCGCCGAGATCTCCCTTCACGTCCGACACGAACACGGGCACACCGGCCGCCGAGAGCTGCTCGGCCAGCAGCTGCAGCGTCTTGGTCTTGCCGGTCCCGGTGGCGCCCGCGATCAGGCCGTGCCGGTTCATCATCGACAGCGGGATCGAGATCAGCGGCTCCGGATGGCACTCGCCGCCCGCCACGACGGCGCCCAGGGTCACGCTGGGGCCCGCCCCGGGGAACGTCGCTCGTGCGGCGGCGAGCAGCTTGGCATCGATCGGCATCCCGCGACGTTAGATCCCCCGCGCGCCGATGGCCAACCGGAGCCCCGCTAGTGAAGCTGCGATTCCTGGCGGTCGTGGCCGGCGACCTTGACGATCTTGTTGTACACGCCGAGCAGCAGCACCGTGGGCACCCACTGCCCCACGAACGTCGCGGCCTTCCCCCGCTTGGTCAAGCCCAAGACCAGCGAGACGCCCATCGAGGCGAGCGCACCCCACAAGAAGACGTCAGAAGGGATGCGCGACGTCTGCTTCTCGATCGATCGCGCGATGGGACCTTCCTTCTGCTTTTCCATTGTGACATCCATGCGACACCGTCCTTTCTCCGGCCAAGCTAGCCATCGGCTTTCACGCGGCAAGCTCGCTCTCACGGGGAAATGAAGCGCGCCGCCGCCGGCGCATCGGCGCGCGCAACGAAGAAGAAGCGCGCGCCGAAGCCGGCCAGCAAGGCGCCGAGGATGACGTGGACGACGTGATCGGCGGGGCGGAGCTCGAAGACGCGGGACGGGAAGAGGCCGAGCAGCCCGGCCGCCGCCTGATAGAGATCGAACGCCCCGAACCCCAGGTTGAACAGGGCGGCGGCGCGTGCCCGACGGGCCACCACCAGGCCTACGCCGAGCAGCCCGAACGCGATGTGAAAGGCGTCGTAGGGGCGCGCGTTGCTCATCATCATCGACGCCAGGTGGGCTGGCGGCGGCGGCAGCAAGAGCCCCGCCACGCCAGTCGCGATCAGGACCGGGCCGAACAGCGCGAGCAGGCGCAAGTTGCGCCGTCCCCACGGGGGGGGCGACGCGGGCGCGGCGGCGGTCATCGCCGGGCGAGCCCGAAGTAAAGGACGAGTCGCGGCTTCTTGCGCCACACGAAGTAAGCGAGGCCCAGGAACACGCCGGGCGCGACCTGCCGGACCTCGTCCTTGATGGCCCGGATCAGCGCCGGGTTGTCCGGGTTGTCGTAGTCGAGCTGGAAGGCGTCGAACGCCCCCGCCCGCGACGGCGCGACGAACGTCTCGAAGCGAAACCAGCGGCGCGAGCGGCGATCACCGAAGACGCGGTTGATGCCCTCGCCGCGCGCCGGGCCATGGGCGGTGAAGCTCTTCCCGCGCCAGGGGAAGTGGGCCCACGCGGCGAACCGGCGCAAGAGGCCGCGCGCCCGCGCCGGCAGGACCGGGACAGCCAGCATCCGGCCGACCAGGTGGCCGTCGAGGGTGGGCACGGCGGGGGTGGTGGCGCCGCGGTAGAGCGTCGCCAGCTCGTCGGGCTCCATCCGAGCCAGATCGTCGAGCGTCGGACCTCCCGAAGCCAGTCGACCGGAGGAGCTCTCCGACGGGGGAGGAGCCCCGGCCTGCGCCGAAGGGAAGGCCGTCGCCCCCGGAGGTTCGCCTGCCTGTTGCGCCATGGTCGCCATGAACAAGCTACGTTCGGCGGGCGGCATTGGATCGGGTCTCGCGCGATTGTTTCCCGGCCATCCGGACCGCACGCCCGCTGTGGCCCGGGCTTCCCGTCGCGCATCGGTCGCTCTGCACCTCGTGCGCGAGCGCTTGCCCCGTCCTCCGGGCGACGGAGGCGTGTTATGGTAGGCCTCCCGCTCGGGCGGCGCCGCGGCGGGCCTCGACCATGGACGTCCGTTGCGAGCGATGTGAGACCGAGTACGAGCTCGAAGACAGCTCGGTCAACGACGCAGGCACCTCCGTCCAGTGCACCACGTGCGGGCACCGCTTCGTCGTGACCAAGGGCTCGGCCGCCGCCCCGCAACCACAGGCGGCGCTCCCGACGCCGGTGGTGGGTCACCACATAGCCGGGCCCGCTCACGACGGGGAGCCGCAGGTGCCGGCCTGGACGCTCAGCACCGATAACGGCAAGGTCCACCGCTTTCGCGATCTGAACACGCTTCAGAAATGGATCGTGGAGCGCAAGGTCAGCCGCTCCGATCGCCTGTCCCACGCCGGCGGGCCGTGGCTGGCGCTCGGTGACATGGACGAGCTGGCGCCGTTCTTCTCGATCGTCGATCAGGCCGACCGGCCGCGCGCTTCGGTTCGGACGCCTCCGCCCGTGACCTCGTCCGCCGGGCCGCCGAGGCGGGCCTCGGCTCCTACGCCCGCGCCGCCACCTCCCGTGCCCGCCGAGGCCCGCAAGCCGGTCTCGCCCGACGGCCCCACGGTCCCGAACCGACGCCTGCCCGACGCCCCTCCGCCCGAAAAACCGGCGCCGTCCTCCGCGTCGCCAGGGGCCTCAGCGGAAAGACGCACACCGATCCGCACGCCCGGTCTGGGGCTGCAGCCGGTTCCGCCGGCGCAGAGCTTGTTTGCGGGAGGGCCGTCGACGGAGTCGCCCGCGCCCGCCCCGTCCTCGCCCCGCAAGCCGTCCTCGTCGCACGAACCGGTGTCCAGCATGGCCCGGAGCTCGCCTTCGATGCCCGCGTCGGCGTACGACGCCCCGACGGTGGCGCTGCCCGCCACGGCGATCGCCGAGGCCAGCGCCCTCAATGCCGGCACCCGCCCCGCGCCAGGCGGACCGGGCCTCTCGCTCGGCGCCGGGGGCGCCGGCGTGCCGAAGCGAATAGGTCTCGGCGATTCGGTCCGTTCAGTCCCCTCGGCCGGGGGCCGGCCCCTCGCTCGGACCGAGTCGGTCTTCTCGTCGGGGCCGTTCGAGGACAGCGCGCTGCTGGCGATGCCGAACCACCGGCGGCGCAACGTCATCATCGCCGTCGTGGTGCTCGGGTTGGCGGGTGGGGGCGGGGCCGCGGCTTTCCTGTACCAGCAAAGGGGGGCGGGGCGTCCCGCGCCGGCCTGGCTGGCGACGCCCAGCCCCGCGTCGACGGGATCGGCCGAGCACGCCGCCGCGGATTCTCCTCCCGCGCACGCCGGAGCGGAAGTGAGAAATGCGCCGGCGCCGGCGTCGACAAGGGCCACTCCGCCGCTGGCGGCCTCCGGGCCTGCCACCAAGCCGGAGGCGGCGCCGTCCGCTGCCCCGGCCGCGCCGACCCCCGCCCCCGGTGGCAAGCCGGCGGGGGGCAGCCGGGCGCGCGCGAACAAGGGCGGCGACGGCGAGGCCGCGCCCCGCGGCGCCGGCTCGACCGTGGCCTACGAGAAGCTCGTGTCCGAAGCGGATCGCTTGCTCGAGCGCGGCCAGACCGGACGGGCCGAGAAGCTGTACACGCAGGCGTTGGGCGCGAAGCCGGACGGTGCGGCCGCCCTCACCGGCATTGCCTACGTCTTGCTCGACCGCCAGCGCCACTTCAAGGCGATCGAGACGTTTCGTCGCGTGCTCGACAACCAGCCCGCCTACGGTCCGGCTCTGTTCGGGATCGCCGAGAGCTACCGGGCGCGGGGCGACATGGCCCAGGCGCTCACCGCCTACCGGCAGTACCTCTCCGTCTCGCCTTCGGGGGCCGACGCTCCCGCCGCCCGCCGCCAGATCAAGGAGCTGGAAAGCGCGAAGGCCGGCTCCGCCTCGGCCGCCCGGAAGGCGGACGATGACGACGACGACGAGGACGACTGATTCGTTCCCCCCGTCCTGTCCGACCGCGCTGACAGGAGTAGCTGTCTTGGAAGTCAAGCGGAAACCTCGGCGGTGGCCCAAGGCTCGCCGTCACGAGCTATGGCGTTGAGGATGGTGAGGAGCTTTCGCATGGCGCCGACGAGCGCGACCTT
>Ga0068853_100002705_pt1 | contig 13372 bp, 13 predicted proteins | sample KBSCornC32_FD_65655 | JGI IMG/M metagenome (GOLD analysis project Ga0068853, IMG submission 65655) | Corn rhizosphere microbial communities from Kellogg Biological Station, Michigan, USA - KBS Corn C3-2 | ecosystem: Host-associated > Plants > Roots > Rhizosphere > Soil ... | reverse complement strand
AACACGGAATTGGGCGCCCAGGGAGGTGCGCTCGGCGCATCCCGTTCCAGCCCCTCGCGGACCCGGTAGGCACATGCCCACATCTCCCATTCCGCGCTTGACAACGAAAACGACGAGCCCCATAACCTGACGCATACGTAAGGGTCAGGGTCTCAGAATGGGTCTACCTCTTCTCCATCACGACGTCGCCGCCGATCAGCTCGCGCTGCTGAAGGTCGGCGATCTGGCGCGGCGCACCGGCAAAACCGTAAGGGCCATCCACCTTTACGAGGAGCTGGGGCTGCTTGCGCCCGCGGTCCGCTCGAAGGGCGGATTCCGGCTGTACCACGGCCGTGCGGTGACCCGGGTGGAGTGGATCTCGAAGCTCCAGGACCTGGGCTTCAGCCTGACCGAGATCAAGGCCTTCCTCCGGGACTGGGAGCAGAGCGAGACCGGTCCCATGGCGATGTCGCGGCTCCGCGAGATCTTCGCCGACAAGCTCCGCGAGACGCAGGACACGATCTCGCGGATGACCCAGCTGGCGGTCGACCTGAAAGAGACGCTGGACTACATGGACAGCTGCCGCTCCTGCGGGCCCGACCACCATCAACACGAGTGCGGCACGTGCGGCATTCACGGCCACGACGGCAAGGCGCCCCTGCTGGTCGACGGCATCTCCAAATCCTGACGGCACCACCCAGCGAGAGACGACCAATGGCCATCAAGCTTCCCATCTACATGGACAACCACGCCACGACGCGCGTCGATCCGCGCGTCGTCGAGGCCATGCTGCCCTTCTTCACCGAGACCTACGGCAACGCCGCCAGCCGATCGCACAGCTTCGGCTGGGAGACCGAGAAGGCGACCGACCTGGCGCGCGAGCAGGTCGCCGCGCTGATCGGCGCCAGCGGGCGCGAGATCGTCTGGACCTCGGGCGCGACGGAGTCCGACAACCTGGCCATCAAGGGCGCGGCCGAGTTCCACAAGGAGCGCGGGCGTCACATCATCACCTCGGCCATCGAGCACAAGGCGGTCCTCGACAGCTGCAAGCGGCTCGAGCGCGACGGCTTCGAGGTCACGTATTTGCCGGTGGGCAAGGACGGCCTCGTGACGGCCGAGTCGGTGCGGGCGGCCATGACTGACAAGACCATCCTGGTGTCGATCATGCTGGCCAACAACGAGATCGGCACGGTGAATCCGGTCGAGGAGATCGGCGCCGTCGTCAAGGAAAAGGGCGCGCTGTTTCACATCGACGCGGTCCAGGGGACCGGGAAGATCCCGTTCGACGTCGACCGCGCGAAGGCGGACCTCGTGTCGCTGTCGGCGCACAAGATGTACGGGCCCAAGGGAATCGGCGCGCTCTACGTGCGACGCAAGCCTCGCGTGCGCATCACGGCCGAGATCGACGGCGGCGGTCACGAGCGCGGCATGCGGTCGGGCACCCTCAACATCCCGGGGATCGTCGGGTTCGGGCGCGCGGCCGAGATCGCGCTCGCCGAGATGCCGGAGGAGTCGGCGCGGATCCTCGGGATGCGCGAGCGGCTGCGCAAGGGGATCCAGAGCCGGGTCAGCGACACGTTCGTCAACGGTTCGATGCAGCACCGGCTGCCGGGGAACCTGAACATCAGCTTCGCCTATGTCGAGGGCGAGGCCATGCTGATGGCGCTGAAGGACGTGGCCGTCTCGTCCGGGTCGGCCTGCACGTCGTCCTCGCTGGAGCCTTCGTACGTGCTGCGGGCGCTGGGCGTCGAAGAAGAGATGGCCCACACGTCGATCCGGTTCGGGATCGGGCGTTTCAACACGGATGAAGAGATCGATTACGTGATCGATCTGGTCGCGCGCAAGGTCGACAAGCTGCGCGAGCTTTCGCCGCTCTACGAGATGGTGAAGGACGGCATCGATTTGAAGAGCATCACGTGGGCAGCTCACTGATCCGGGCTTTGCCCACGGAAGTCACGAGAAAGGAAATTCGATAGCCATGGCGTACAGCGAGAAAGTGCTCGAGCACTACGAGAACCCGCGCAACGTGGGCAGCTTCGACAAGAACGATCCCAGCGTCGGGACCGGGCTGGTCGGCGCGCCGGCCTGCGGCGACGTGATGAAGCTGCAGCTGAAGATCAGCGACGACGGCATCATCGAGGACGCGAAGTTCAAGACCTTCGGGTGCGGCTCCGCCATCGCGTCGTCCTCTCTGGCGACCGAGTGGGTGAAGGGCATGACCGTCGATCAGGCGATGGCCCTGAAGAACACGCAGATCGTCGAGGAGCTGAACCTGCCGCCCGTGAAGATTCACTGCTCGGTGCTGGCCGAGGATGCCATCAAGGCGGCCATCGCCGACTACAAGGCGAAGCGGGCCGCCACGGACGCGTCGTCGCCGGCGGTGTCCGCTGCGGCGGCCAGCCAGCCCGGAGCCACCACCTAGAGGTCCGTCATGGCAGTCGAGGTCACAGAGCGCGCCATCTCCGAGATCAAGAAGGCGTCCGCGTCCCGAGCCGAGCGGCCGAAGGGCCTGCGCGTCGGCATCCGGGGCGGCGGCTGCACCGGGTTCTCGTACCTGTTCGAGTGGTCGGACAGCGAGCCGCGCGCGGAGGACAAGGTCCTCTCGTTCGAGGACGGCCAGGTGCGCGTGTTCATCGATCCGAAGAGCTTCATCTACCTCGACGGATCGACGCTGGAGTACTCGACGTCCCTGGTCGCGCGCGGGTTCAAGTTCGTCAACCCCAAGGTGAAGACCACCTGCGGCTGCGGCGAGAGCGTGAGCTTCTGAGGGCGGGGGGGCGTTGCCCCCCCACCAGCCCCCCCTTTCCTGAGGTGAGCCGGCTCGGCGAAGCCGAGCCTCCCGGTGCTTGGACTCGCGCCTGACGGCGCTCTGATGGTGTAGCTAAATGCGAGGCTTGTGAGAAGGAATGAGCTGTTGGTCTTGTCAGAGCGCTGCTGGTGATGGCGCGAGTTGTTCGAGCTGTGGAGCGGTGCAGCCGCCGGAGGCGGGGGCGGATCATTTTCGGGTGCTGGGGGTGCCGGCGAAGTACGCGATCGATGTGGCGGCGACGGAGCAGAGGTTTCGCGACGCTTCGCGGGTGGTGCATCCCGACAAGTTCGCGACGAGCGATCCGCGCGCGCGTCGGTTCGCTACGGGTCGGGCGGTGCAGCTGAACGAGGCGTGGCGGACGCTGAAGGATCCGGTGAAGCGGGCGGAGTACCTGCTGTCGCGGGCCGGGTTCGACGTGGGGGGGGAAGCCGGGGCATTTCGGCCGGGGACGGGCGGCGGGGCCAAGGAGAAGATCGCGGTGCCGCCGGCGTTGCTCGGCGAGATCTTGGACCTGCGCGAGGAGCTGTCTGCGGCGCGGGCGGCGGGTGACGATGCCCACGTGCAGAAGCTCGCCCGAGACGTGCGGGGCCGGATGAGCGACGTCATGGAGCGGGTGGCGTCCGGCTTCGAACGGGCGGGCAGCGAGGCCAAGGGCTCGAGCGAGGAGCTCCGCGCCCTGGAGATCGTCATGCACGACCTGATCGAGATCCGCTATCTGCGGCGCTTCTTGGACGAGGTGGACGCGCACGACGAAGCGACGGCGCAGAGCGGAGAGCCCGGTCTTGCCTGAGGCGCTCTTTCAGATTTTGGAGCCGGGCGAGACGCGCCAGAAGGCCGCCTGTGCGCCCGGGACCACGCGCGCGATCGGGATCGACCTCGGCACCACCAATTCGCTGGTCGCCTCGGTGAAGAATGGCCAGCCCGTGGCCCTCCTCGACGACGAGGGTGACGCGATCGTCCCGTCGGTGGTCCACTACGCGAGCGACGGCTCGAACGCGATCGTCGTCGGCGCGGACGCGCGCGATCGACTGGCCACGCTGGCCCCGCGCGACACGATCGCATCGGCCAAGCGGTTCATGGGCCGCGGCCCCTCCGACGCCGAGGTGCGCCGTCAGCTGACGCCGTACGAATTCGCGCCGGCGGCGAAGGGCGAGCCCGTCGTGCGCTTCCGGGTGGCGGGCGGCGCGCGCGCCGTGACGCCGGTGGAGGTCTCGGCCGAGATCCTGCGCGTGCTGAAGGAGCGGGCCGAGCGCGAGCTGGGCGCGCCGCTCTTCGGAGCGGTCATCACGGTCCCCGCCTATTTCGACGACGGCCAGCGGCAGGCCACGCGTGACGCGGGCCGGATCGCGGGCCTGGAGGTGCTGCGCCTCCTCAACGAGCCCACCGCCGCGGCGCTGGCCTACGGCCTCGACAAGGGGGCCGAAGGGACCTTCGCCGTGTTCGATCTGGGGGGCGGGACGTTCGACGTCTCGATCCTGAAGCTCGAGCGCGGCGTCTTCGAGGTGAAGGCGACCGGCGGCGACTCGGCGCTGGGGGGCGACGACTTCGATCGCGCGATCGCCGCGCATCTCCTGACGGCGCTCGGCCTGCCCGCCGACGCGGGCGGCGACGCGGGCCTGGCCCGTCGCGCGCTGGACGCGGCCCGCGCCGCCAAGCACGCCCTGTCCGACGCGGACGAGACGACCGTTCAGCTCGGAGACGAAATCCGGCCGGTGGGTGGACAGACCGAGGCGCGTCTCACCCGCGCGCAGATGGACGCGCTGGTCAAGCCGGTCATCGATCGGTGCGCCGGACCGGTGCGCCGCGCGCTGCGCGACGCGGGCCTTTCGGCTGGGGATCTGTCGGGCGTGATCCTGGTGGGCGGCGCGACGCGCATGCCGCTCGTGCGCCGATTCGTCCGCGACCTCTTCGGGCGCGAGCCGCTGGCCGACATCGACCCCGATCAAGTGGTGGCCCTGGGCGCCGCCGTCCAGGCCGATCTGCTGACGGGCGGCACCGGGCACGGTGACGTGGTCCTGCTCGACGTGGTGCCGCTGTCGCTGGGGCTCGAGATGATGGGCGGCGTGGCCGAGAAGCTGATCCACCGCAACTCGACCATCCCGTGCGGGGCGACGCAGACGTTCACGACCTACGCCGACAACCAGACCGGCTTCGACCTGCACGTGGTCCAGGGCGAACGCGAGCTGGTGGCCGACTGCCGCTCGCTCGCGCGGTTCAAGCTGACGGGCGTTCCGCCCATGCCAGCCGGGCTCGCGCGGCTCGAGGTGACGTTCACCGTCGACGCCGACGGCATCCTGCGCGTGTCGGCGCGCGAGGAGACCACCGGGATCGCGGCGGCCGTGGACGTGAAGCCCACCTACGGCCTCACCGACGACGAGGTCGAGCGCATGCTGCTCGATTCGTTCGCCCACGCCGACGCCGACGTGCGCGCCCGCCAGCTCGCCGAGCAACGGATCGAGGCGGAGCGGATCCTGGCGGCGGCGCGCGCGGCCATCGCCGCCACGCCGGAGCTCTTGACCGATGACGATCGCGCACGCATCGACGCTGCCGTCGCGAACCTGGATCGCGCCAAGGCCGGCGTCGATCACGGCGCGATCCGCGCCGCCGTCGAGGCCCTCGACGCCGCCTCCCAGGAGTTCGCCGCCCGCCGCATGAACCGCGCGCTGGAGGAAGGCCTGCGCGGCCGCGCGGTCGGTGCAGTGGAGGCCGACGTCGAGAAGTCCACGGCCGCGGGCGGTGATCTGCAGGCTCGCCTCGAGCGCGCGGGACACGCCGGCCACTCCCATCGCTAGTCCCCCCTTTTTCACGCCGCGAGCCGCACAGCATGCCCAAGGTCAGATTCGAGCCCGACGGAATCGAGGTGGACGTCCCCCTCGGAACATCGATCCTGGACGCCTCCCGCGCGGCCGGCGCGCAGGTCGGCTCCGCTTGCGGCGGCGTGTGCGCGTGCTCGACCTGCCACGTCTACGTGAAGCAGGGGCTCGAGGCCCTGAAGCCTGCCACCGATCGGGAGGAGGACATCATGGACAAGGCCTTCGACGTCCGCGCCAACTCGCGCCTCGGCTGTCAGTCCGCGGTCACGCGCGACGTGACCGTCGTCTGCGAGATCAGCGTCGAGAGCCGCAAGGCCTTCCTCGACGAGCACCCCGAGCTCCGCAAGTAGGCGGCGAGCCCAAGGCGCGCCCCGGGGCGTCAGGTGCGACGGGGCTCGAGCAGTCGCGCGGCCGTCTCGGCGGCGACGCCATAGGCCAGGTGCGCGGCCGCGCCTCGGGCGTGAACCTTCCAGGAGAACGCGCGCGGGCCGGGTGTGAGGCGAGAGAGGGGCATCATCAGCTCGTCGACCACCACGAAGAAGAGCGCGCCGAACGCGAGCCCGTAGCCCGCGCCCAGCCTGGGAAATTTGCGGCGCAGAGCCAGGTATCCGAGGCCGCTCGTGATCCCGAAGAACTTGTGGAAGCGCCAGCCCCAGCGGGTGATCTGCTCGTCGTCGAGTCGGCGGCCCAGCCGTCTGGCCAGCCGGTCGACGGCGACCTCGTAGGCGTGCCGGTGGTTGCGCGCGCGATCTTCCGCTTGGCGCGTGGCCGTGCTCTCGTTGTCGTAAAGGAGGATGCCGACCCAGTCGAGCGCCTGGGTCCCGCACAGACCCGTCACGATGCCGCGCGCGAGCTGAGAACCGACCCCGCCCATCAATTTCGTCGCCATGGTTGAAAGTTGGGGCGTGGCCCGGCCAAGGTTAAGAGCCGTTGAGAGCCTCGCGCTGCCGGGGCCGTCGCCTTCCAGTATGTTGGGTGCGTGCCGGACAGCGACCACGCGTCAGCCGATGGGCGCGCCGCCGAGGCCGCCCGCTACCGGCGCGTCGGGTTGTTGCTGTTCGCGCTCGGCTGGGGCGCGAACCACTTCACCACGCTGCTGGTCGTCTACCGCAAGAGCCTGGGACTCTCGCCCTCCGCGCTTGGCATCCTCTTCGGCGTGTACGCCCTCGGCCTGGTGCCGGGGCTGATCCTCGCCGGCCGCGCGTCGGACCGGTGGGGGCGCCGGGCGCTGGTCCTGCCGTCCGCGCTGCTGGCGATGGGAGCGAGCGCGCTCCTCGCGTTCGGCGCGCACGGCTTCTCGGTCTTGCTGGCGGGGCGATTCCTGTACGGGCTGGGCATGGGGTCGGCGATGAGCCCCGGCAGCGTCTGGGTCCAGGAGCTGTCACCGCCTGGCGCGGGCGCGCGCCGGGCGACGCTGGCGCTGTCGGCGGGGTTCGGGCTAGGGCCGCTCGTGTCGGGTCTCATGGCGGAGCTCGCGCCGGCACCGATGGTGGTGCCCTACCTCGCCCACATCATCGTCATCGCGATCGCCGTTGCGCGCGTGCGGTTCGTGCCGGAGACGGCGCCACGCGCAACCTCGCGCGGGCGGGGCGCCGTCAACGCAAGGCCGGGCGCGACGACGGGTCCTGTGCCGGCGCCCCGCCGCCCCGACCACGAGCGTCTGCGGGCGCGCGACCTGGCCGTGCTGCTCGAGGTCTTCCCGGCGGCGCCTTGGGCGTTCGGGTTTGCCGCGACGACGATGGCGATCTTGCCTGGTTTGATGCGACCACTCGTGACCTTGCCGGTCCTCTACACGGGCCTCGTCATCCTCGCGACCCTCTCCGTCGGCGTGCTCGTGCAGCCGTTCGTCGCCCGCATCGGGCGGCGCGCGGATCTCGTGGGGCTATGCGCCGGGGCGCTGGGGATCTTCCTGTCCGCGCACGCCGCGGCGGTCATGTCACCCGGCCTCGTCTTCCCGGCAGCGATGCTCGCGGGCACGGGATATGGCCTGGTCATGACCGGAGGCCTCGCCGAGGTGGCGAGGCGCGTGCCCGGACACGTCCGCGGAACGGCGGTCGGGATCTATTACGTTCTCACGTACATCGGATTTTCCTTGCCCTTCATTCACGCGAGGGTCGCCGGGCGCGCGGGCGGCGACGCGCGAGCGCTGCGTGTGACGGCGCTGGTGGCGCTGGGGTGCTTGCTCGTGAGGGCGGCCGTGGCGGCGCGCCGTTCGGCAAGGCCGTCGCGGGCGCCGGGGAGCTGACGCGATCACGGACGGCCGCGAACGACGGCTCGAGCCGCCGTCACGCCTTGGGCGCCGTCAGCGCGGCCCCGCGCGCTTGCATCGCATCCTCCCAGTTGCGGCCATCGAAGGGAGTCGGTGACAGCCGGGTGATGTCGACGCCGTCGAGGCACCGCACGTTGACGTCGATCATGTCGGGGTGCGATCGCGGCACGTAGAACGGGCAGATGCCGCAGTGGCGGCAGAACGTGTGTTGCGCGACGCCCGTGTTGAACCGGTAGGTGGTCAGCTCCTCGCGGCCCTGCAGGACCTCGAAGTCCTCGGGCGGCACGATGAGGTGAAGGATCCCCTTCTTCGTGCACATCGAGCAGTTGCAGTCGGTGGTCCGCGCCAGGTCTCCCGTGACGCGAAAACGCACCCGCCCGCAGTGGCAACCACCCTCGAGCTGCTGTCGCATTGTCGGATTCTAACGAGCATCGTGGGGAAATGCCCCGGCCCTCCCCGGCGGCAAGGTGATTCGCGCTCGGAACCCGAACGCCGAAGCGTTGTCTCTTCGCGCAGAGCTCAGGTCCCCAGGTCGCTTGATCGCCGGCCGGGGAGACTGATCACAGCAGGTGCTCGGGGCTCCGCGTGCTCGCGTCGCGAAGCCCGCGGCCATCGCCGGAATTCCTTGCCCGCGCGACCCGATCGAGCGCCTGGTCCCGCAACCCACCCACCACCCCGACGGCCGCGCGCCGTCAGGCCGGAGGTCCTTCATGCGCCACAGCCACGCCGTCCGTGTGTCCCAACCCTTCACCGACCTCGAGGCCGGTGATCGATCAGCCTCTGTCGCGACCGAGGCCCAGGTCGGCATGGAGACCCACGCGGTCAGCGTCGAGACCATCTTCGCCGGCGTGAGCATCTCCACCCGGCTCTTGCCGACCATCCGCGAAACGGCCCGGGCGGACGCCAGCCGTCGCTTCCTCGGTGCGGGGGCGGTGCTGCTCGCGCTGGCGCTCGCCAGCTTCGTGGCGGCCAGCGTCCGCGCCGCCGACGAACGGTGCGTCCTCGCCGCCTGGACCGCCGCCGGGCACGAAGCCTCGACGTTCGTGGCGCCACTTCGTCCGGCCGTTCCGCTCGACCTGGTCTTCGGCCTCGGCCTGCTCGGCGGCACCGCCCTGATGGCTGTGGGCCTGCATCGGCGCGCCCACGACCAGCGGCGCTTCCGTCGCACCTTCACCATCGGCTCCGCCCCGACGGTCGACGCGCCCTTCGATCCCGCGCGCTTGCCCGCCGGCGGGGACCCATCGTCGCATCCTCTGGTCACGCACTCGAACGCCAGCCGCGATTACCTGGTGCGGCCGACGCCTTCGATGACCGGCGTGATCGAGGCCGACGGACGGCGCCACACCCTGGCGGAGGTCCTCGAGGGACCGGGGCCAAGCCCCACCTTTCGCCTTCCCCCCGGTGCGCGTGCCAGGCTCGAGCAGGGACGCACGGCCTTCGTCATTCGATCGATCCAGCGCCCGGCGCCCATCGGTCATCCGCGCCCCGGCTTGAACGCGCCCGAGTTGCCGTACACCCTCGGCGCCGCGCTCGCGCTGGGCCTGTTCGTCCTGATGATCTTCACGATCCCACCCGATCCGCGCTCTCTGTCCCTCGATCTGCTGGGCGGGGATTCGCGGTTGATCTCTTTCAACGTTCTGCCGCCGGTGGTCGAGCAGCCGCAAGTCCTGGCCGTCGGCGACCCCGCGGGTGGCGCGGCTGCCCCTGCGGCCAAGGGACCGCGTGGGGCGAGCGGTGACCCGAGCTCGCGGGAACGCAATCGACGACGCGATGACGTGCGGCGCTCGACGCCCGCGTCCGAGGACCGCCTGACCGAAAAGGAGTCGGTGGCACGCGCGAGCAACGCCGGCATCCTCGGAGTCATCAAGAACACGTCGAAGAACCAGGCGATCATCGATCTCTTCGCCGCCGAAAGCGGCATCGACGATTCCCTGGCGTCCGATGTCTTCGGCAACTTGTCGGGAACCCGAGTCGGAGCGGCCTACGGCGCGGGGGGCCTGACCGACTCGGGCACGGGCAGCGGGGGCGGCGGCACGGGTGAGAGACTGCGCGGCCTGGGCGGTCTCACCACGCTCGGTCCGGGCCGCGGCGGCACCGCCGGCGCCGGGTGGGATCACGGCGCGGGCCGCCTCGGCGGTCGCCGGGCCCGCGCGCCCGAGATCATCGCCGGGCAGGCAAACGTCCGCGGATCGCTCGACAAGGAGATTGTCCGCCGTATCATCCGCCAGCACATCAACGAAGTTCGCTTCTGCTACGAGGAGGCGCTGCGCCGGCAACCACGCCTCGCCGGTCGCGTCGGCGTGCAGTTCACCATCGCGGGCACCGGGCAGGTTCTGGCGTCCGTCCTTCAGAACTCGACCCTCGGTAACGCCAGCGTCGAGAACTGCACGGTCGCCGCCGTCCGCCGCTGGCAATTCCCCCAGCCCGCCGGCGGCGGCCTGGTCGTCGTCTCCTACCCCTTCGTCTTCAGCCAGCCCGAGTGATCCAGGCTCCGTGTCGCCGCCGGCTGCCCAGGGAGACGGCGTCCGACGCGTGTGCCGAAAGCCGGCGGGCGGGGAGCCTCAGAACGTTGCGAGCGGCGGGCGTCTCGGCAACCTCGTCTGCCGGCTCGGGAGGATCGCCCGCGACCAGGATTTGATCCACGTCCGGGGTGGCGAGAGCGAACGGTCGTTAGCCGGTCTCCAGCCCTGCATGGCGCTGACAAATCTTCCGCGCAGTTTGGAGATCTCGGCCATCCACAAAGACACGATATCGAATGTCATTTCGGGTGGCGAAATGCGGGCGCGTCCCGATGAGTCGGCTTGATTCGGCTTCGAGAAGGATGGCGACCAACTCGTCGGCCGTCGCCTTCCCTGGGAACCAAGTAGCGCGATGACTGCGCGCCGTCGCCTCTCGATCGAGGCGGGCGAACAAGTCGTCGCAAGCCGCGGTTTCGGCGGCAAAGGTACCGAGAGTCTCGTGCGAGCCACACTCCAGGTAAGAAACCTCCCATGAGTCAACGGCCCGACGGAGGCAATAGCAGCCGTCTTGGCCATCGCCTTCTCCCATGGTCTCGAGCCCGTAGGTCAGAGGACTGACGCCCTCGCGGGTCAGACGCTCGAGAAGTTCCTTGGAGTCCACGCGATGCCTCGCAGATCCGGCTAACGTTTTCGCGTTCAGCGGCGGGGCGTAGCCCCGTCCGCTGCCACGCGCAGTTGGGCAGCCCGGCGCGCCTTGTCGGCGCGACAACGTTCGCAGAAGAAGACACGCGCCCACTGTGGGTCGCCCTTGTCCATGCCGCAGCCTCCGGCCACATACGTCATGGCGTAGGGGGTTCCATCGCGCTCGTCTTGGATGGCTTCGTCTTCTTCGCCTTTTCCATACCGGATCGGGACGACGCCCTCTCGAAGTCGCGTGTGATGCACGGGGCAGTCGAAGCGATGCGCCTGGAATTGTCGCCACTCGACAACCCCAGCGTCAGGCGGTGCCGCTACCCCGATGCTCTCCGGAGGCGCGAGACGTAACTTCGGGGTGTCCTGCGTCTGTCGTCGCCGATCGCAAGAGCAGGCCAAGAGAAGAACCGCGCAGCAAGCGTGCGAGTATCGCCAAGCCATCGTTCTGAGCAGACCAGACACCGACAGGAGGCTCGAGTTCCACCTGCCGTCTGTCCAACGACCAGGTGTTCAGCGGCGAGCAACCGCCCGAAAGAAGCGAGGAAGGTTGATCGACCGCTGCAACACCATGTTAGCCGGCGGGGTCCCCGATGACGGGTAAAACTCTCTCGATTCTTCGCAATTCCTCAACCATCTGGGGCACGTCGGTCTGATCAAAATCGACCTCGCATTCCAGTAGGTTCCCGATCCCGGCTTCATCTCTCAGCCGGCACAAGCCCTTGAAGTGTCCGCGCCCATCTCCGCTCACCGCAATGTCGACCCACTCCTCCATTGAGTGAAAGCCGCCTGCGCCACCAAGGTCACGGTGCAACCGTTCCAGGTCGGCGCGAAACGCAGTGAACTCTTCAGCGCGAAGCGAAGCGATGTACTCGCCCCTGAAACCGCCCGCCCGCACGGAAACGGTACAATTCACCCAATTCCCGTCCCAATAGTCGGTGGCACCGACGTGGGTTCGGTGCCTTGGGGCTAGGATAATCTGCGCCGACGAGGCCGAGCCGATCACAATCTTGGTATCGTCCATCAAAATCGTCCGGCTAACGATATAGCCGTTCAGCGGCGGGCGCGAGAGGGAGCGAAGCGACCGACGCGCCCGTCCGACTGCAACGGCGGGTTAGCCAGCAGAGGGACGAAACCCCTGATCGATCTCGAAGTCCTCCAGGACACCGTCGGGCTCACATTCGCGCAGCACCAAGTGGTCGAGGTGAAGCTCATCGATGTCTGCCCGCGTGGCAAGCCTGAAGCCGGCGGGAGCGAAGCGCACAGGTCCGTCGACCTTGTCGAGTTGTACAGGTGGGCGGTCCCACGCGCATCCGCAGGCCGCGCAACCGAAGAAGACTTGCTAGAGATCGACGCGACACAGGAATACCGCGGAGCCAAACCCCGGACAGACTGGACATTCGGCAGCGACGAACACGACGATGACTCACGAGGGATGTCTGGATAACGTGTTGGTGTTCAGCGGCGAGCGGCCGCCCGAGCGAAGCGAGGAAGGCCGATTGACCGCTGCAACACCTTGTTGGACGGCATCATCGCGCAAAGATCCGTTGCTCGCCTTTCACAGCAAAAGGCGCCTCGATCGTAACTTCGCCGCCCACCCCGATCGCGTAGGGGAAGAGCACGACCACAGAATACCCGTCGCGATGATCCAGTCGCACCGCAATGGCGTCTTGTTTCACATCCTTCCCCGGGGGAATCACGCGCATATCGACGACAAGTGCGGTCGCCTTGTACTTCCCGTTTCTGGCGCCCTCTTGGAGTCCCTTCTCAAATACATCGATCACTGCTTGCGAAGCGGGATGCTCTTCGCCCGTGTCGCCCGCGATCGCGATAATCTGGCCATTTGGCGCCATCGCCTCCCCGTAGGGGAAGAACTCGCGGTGCTGCACCAGCATCTGATGGGCGAATGGCAGCGCCGAGCTCATTAAAACTTCGCACTCCTCCTTGGCGCTCTTCATCACTGGTACCCTTCCACTCACTGGGGACTGTGCAGGGGCATCTGAGGGCCACCTGGCCCCGGGCGTGGCGCATCGCGTGCGCCGCCTGCATGGCCGCATCCCAGCGCCATCAACGCGCAGGTCGCAAGGAAAGCCACGTGTCTCATCTCATGTCCGTCCAACGACCTGGTGTTCAGCGGCGACCATCCGCCCGAGCGGAGCGAGGAAGGATGATCGACCGCTGCAACACCATGTTAGCCAGCTCCGCTTCTTCTCGCGAGTGCCGCGGCCGCTGACTTCTCAAGATCGATGAGCTTAGTGACAGAACCGTATCCGACGATCTTCTGCCCCTCACGGATCAGGAACGCCATTCCAGGTTTCACTCTGCCCACGTGCTCCTCAGGGCTTAGAAAGGA
>Ga0068853_100002700_pt1 | contig 13381 bp, 9 predicted proteins | sample KBSCornC32_FD_65655 | JGI IMG/M metagenome (GOLD analysis project Ga0068853, IMG submission 65655) | Corn rhizosphere microbial communities from Kellogg Biological Station, Michigan, USA - KBS Corn C3-2 | ecosystem: Host-associated > Plants > Roots > Rhizosphere > Soil ... | reverse complement strand
CGACCAGTCGCTGTTGATCCCGACAATGAGCCTGTCCCCAAGCTCCCGCGCCTTCGTCAACAGGTCCACATGCCCCGGATGGATCACATCAAAGCAGCCGTTTGTAAATACAACAGTCCCCATCAAATGTGCCGTGACATTTTACCGTGTCGCGGCGGCAATCCTCTAAACCGTAGGCGAGCTTGGCTTTAGACGGCAGATGGCGATGAGGCCGTCGGACCATTGGGGGGCGAGGCGGATGCAGATGTCGTTGACGATCCTGTTGAACCAGCGGACGAAGCGTCGATGTTCGGTGCCGAGGTTGTAGAAATAGAATCGCGTCACCTCAAAACCATGGCGCTCGGCGAGGAGTTTTAGCGTCGAGTACGAATAGTAGGCGACGTGATCCGGGTGTACGGGCTCGGCCTTGCCCCGGCGGCCGCGGGCACCATAGTAAAAGAAACGCATCGCGCAATATGCGTTCACCGTCGTCAGGATGAGCTCTGAGTCGTCATTCATGAACCGCTTGATGCCGTTGAGGAATAGACCGGGATTGTTGAGATGCTCGATGACTTCGCCGGCGACAAGGATGTCAAAGGTGTCGTTGAGCGGACAATCCTCGAGATACTCGAGATCGCCTAGAACAATATTCTTTGAGCCACGGCTCTCGAGAATGTCGATTCCCTCGCGATCGGCGTCGATGCCCCAGATCTCTGACGCGACCTTCTCGAGATCAAAGTGCAACAACATGTTGGCGGCGATCGCGTCGTCAGTGTACGGGTAGTTCGTACAGCCAAGATGCAGCACGCGTCGCCCCGCGCACATCTGCTTGATCAAATCGACGCGCTGTACGCTGTCAAAGTCTCGCATCACCGGGTTTCCTGAATAAAAGCCCCTTGAATATCGCGATCTCTGTCGGGTCAAAGGCACCTATAATGAGTAACGCTGCAAAATAAACGAGTGATCCAATTACAACGCCGCACACCCAGCTCAACCAGCTCATTCCGAGAAGTTCGAGAGAGCCCCAGAGCACCAGGTACGAGAGCGCGGCAGGGACGACAAGCTTTGCGACAAGGTTCAACCAGAATGACCACAAAAAACCGCCGGCAAATCGGCGCTCGACATACACCCAGAGAGCGATGTACGGCACGAGTCCGAGCAGTCTGCCAAACGCAACGCCATTCAAACCGGCGGTTCGCCCAAGTAGGACCATCAAAGGAATGGTGATCAGCATCATCGCGAGATTAGTATAGGCAGTAACGGGCGCGTGTCGATACGCCTCGGCCATCTGCCACCAGATCAGCGACAACGACACGACCGAAAAAGTGATCGTGTCGACAACGAGCAGCAGCCACGACACGTCCGCAAAGTCCTCGCCGAGCCACAGGCGGAGAAACATTCTCCCCGACGCGATCGCTCCTACGATCGCGAGAGTAGCGAAGATCACGACGCATTTTGAAGCGCGGCGATAGAGATCGGCGATCACCGTCTTGTCGCCCAACCGCGCATTGAGCGCCGGAAATAACGCCGATAACGCGCTGCCGCTAAAGCCGAGCAGCAGCAGCGAGAGATTGAGCGGGATCAGGTAATAAGCGACATTCGCCATGCCGAATTCGCGGATGATCCAGCCGCGTTCGAATAGCAGGACGACGACCCCGAAGAACTGATACCCCATCACGCTCATCGCGTAAACAGTGACCGCTCGCCAGTCGAATCTCGCAATCCGCAGCGTCACACGCACCGTCGGCCAGACCCATTTCACGGCGGCGACTGAGACAATGAGCGTGAGCAACGCATTGGACGCCGCCCACGCGAGCAGACTTAAAACATCGCCGCCGGCAACTACAACGATCAGCAAACCGGCGCTGAGCAAGAAGCTCATCGCATTCGACAGCCAAAGGAAAACATCAAACCGATGCAGTCCCTGCAGCGCCGACTGCCAGACCTGCGCGACCGCGGTAAAGAGGATCAGGACACCGGCGATCCAGACGCCCTCGATCGCCGTCTGCTGAAAGACCGGGTCGATCAGAAGCACATTCTCGACGAGATATGGCGTGGCCGCGATGAGAATTGCGACGGCGATGACACTCGCGACGATCGTGACGATGAGCGCCGCAGACAGCGACTCGGAGGCACGCGCGTCGTCGCCTGAGCCGCAATATTCAGCGACGTACTTTGCGGCGATGCGGCCGATCCCAAGCGTGAAAAAATAACTCGTGATCCCGAGAATGGCGGCGTAGAGACCATATCTTTCATTGCCGAGCCGATGGAGAACGACAGGTGTCACGATCAGCGACGGCACCGCGGGCAACAGCCACGACAGCAGGCCGTAAACGCCATTACGAGCGAGTGTCGCGCGTTTGATTATCGTCCCGACTTCAGTCATTGAGGGCCATCTGATAATGCTCCAATGCAGTGCGTGCGGCGACTCGCTCGTCAAATTTGTGCAGGACAAGTTGACTCGCGGCGTGACCGAGACTCTTGCGGAGGGCGTTGTCGTTAAATAGCTCGAGGATCTTTGTGGCAAGGGCGTCGGCATCGCCGGCCTTGATCAAAAGCCCTGTCTTACCATCTTCAACAGCCTCGGGAATGCCGTAGACATTCGTCGACACAACAGGCAGACCCATCGCCATCGCCTCGAGCAGCGCGATCGGCAGCCCCTCGACAAAACTCGGGAGTGCGAAGGCGTCCGCAATTCGGTAAAACCGCAGGACATCGATGCGTGCATCGCCAAGATCACGCGATCTGATCAGGCGGAAATGATCGCCAAGAGCGTAGCTCTCGACTCTCAGGTTTTCGATCTCATTCGGCAGCTCCGGCATCACCCAGACGAAAAAGATCTGCTCGTTGTTTACGATTACTTTCTTCGCCGCCTCAAGCAGCGTCCAGCGTCCCTTGCGGTCGATGAACTGTCCGAGAGTCAGGACGACAAAAGCATCCTCGGGTATTCCAAATCGTCGTCGCACCGCGTTGCGATCAAATGGCGCTGCCGTCGCAGTCCTGATCTCATCGGGATTTACGCATGTGTACGTCACCGGCATTTTCCGCCAAAATGCTCCGTCAACCCAGCCGCGAAGGCTGTTCTTGGCGTGCTGATTCGACGGGAAAATGTAAAAGCCGTGCGTCCTCGACAAAAATCGCAGCCGAGTGCGCCAGATAAACTCTCTCCATCGCGGCTGATCAGGCAAGGCATTGTGCATAGTGACAAAAACTTTCGCGCCACGGCGACAAAGCTGCCAATAGAATATCCACGATTGCCACGGCGCCAGCTCGCAATGAATTATCAGGTCCTTTAGACCGTCATTCGTTAGCTCGCGATACGTGACGATCTCGGCGCGGATGCGGCGGCATTGACGCTGCAGCTTTCTCGCGAGCGTCGGGGCCGGAGCTTTGTCGAGGGTGGCGTCGATCAGCCGATATGGGATGCCGACCGCCGTGATCATGTCGAGAATGTCTTGCGATGAGCCGACCGGCAGGAGTACCTCCATGTCCCATTGCCCACGCCCTTCCTTCATGATTGCGAGCAGGTAGACGTTTGCACCGCCCCAGTCGAGATAGTTCCAGACGAACTTGATCCTCCGCTCAGGCTTGTCCAATTATCGGTACTCCTCGCGAAGAGCCCGCTCCCGGCGCGGTCGAAACTTGACGCCAACTCCCTGAAGGCCGAGCCGCAACAAGTAGACGACAAATCCCGCGAGTCCGTGCAGCTTCGTCGGTGCTCCGAGCCAGTACATCATGAACCGGTTTCGCAGATTGTGCGGGTGGTTGTGCTTTTTCCAGACGACATCGTACAGCTCGGGAATACTCATTTGAGACAATTTGGGCGGCACCTCGTTAGGCTGATTAAACACCCTCGCGTGTGGCTCAATGAGCAGCCGCCAGCCACGTTTGCGAAGCCGGGGCGTGAACTCCGCGTCGCCAAAGTGCGGCAGCCACCTCGTCGCAAAGAGCCCGGCTTCGCGAAATACGGCCGCCGGAAATAACGTGCAGTTGCCAACGATCGTCTCGACATCGAACGGCTCACTCGGCACGGTGCAGACCGTCTGATCAAACAGATGCCGCCAGCCGCCGTGCAGCGTGTCCCAACGAGGCGCGATCTGAAAGACGCGATGCGGCTGGTCCCAGAGCAGGAGAAGTCCGCCGACGACACTTCGCGGATTTGCTTCGGCGGTTGCGACCATTCGCTGCAAAAAGCTGCTGTCGAAAACAGTGTCGTCGTTGATCACGAGAATATAGTCCACGTTGGTTTCGAGCGCATGCTCAATGCCGAGATTCACCGCACCCGAGCACCAAAGATCGCCCGAGCCGCCAATGATCTGAACATCCGGAAATGTGTTGTGAACCGCATCGGCCGTGCCGTCCGTGGAGCCGTCGTCGACAATGATCCGTTCGATATCGAGGCCGGTCTTATCTATCCGATCAAGGCTTCGCAGGCACTGCAGAGTTATCTCGCGGCGGTTGCGAACGGCAGCGACGACAGCGATCTTTCGGATACCCTGCCACGCTGCTGGTCCGGCGTCGGCGCATCGGTTCGCAGTTTTAGGGCTTTCGATAGTTGTGGTACCGTGCAAAGCTTGGTCTGGCGGAGCTCGTGGCCGCGATTTTAGGGATAATCATAGTAGGAATGGTCGGATGAGGAAAGTTCTTGTCACTGGCGGTGCCGGATTTGTCGGTCGGAGGCTCGTTAAACGGCTCCTCGACCTCGGCGATGAAGTTCATTGCGTGGACAGTCTCGTGCCGATGAGCGGAGCCGTCGCTCCCGGTGCGGAGTGGTTTGGGACCGATCCAACCGATTTCGCGACCTTTCATTTTTACCAGGAAGATTGCCGTCACTATTTCAAGCGTCTAGGTGACGATGACTTTGACTATTGCTTTCATCTGGCAGCGATCGTCGGCGGCAGGCTGATGATCGAGGAGAACCCGCTGGCTGTTGCAGACGACCTTTCGATCGACGCGGCTTACTGGCAATGGGCGGCTAGGACGAGGCCGAAGAAATCAGTTTGCTTCAGCTCGAGTGCGGCATACCCGGTCAAGTATCAGCGAGTCGAAGGCTACACCTTACTGACCGAGGACATGATCACTTTCGTCGATGAGATCGGCGTGCCCGACATGTCCTATGGCTGGTCAAAGTTGACGCTCGAGTATCTTGGTCGGCTCGCATGGGAGAAACACGGACTAAAGTCCATCGTCTTTCGCCCGTTCTCGGGCTATGGCGAGGACCAGGACATGACCTATCCGGTGCCGAGTATCTGCAAGCGTGTGATCGAGAATATCGGTGCCGACGAGCTGATGGTTTGGGGATCGGGCAAGCAAAAACGCGACTTTATCTATATAGAAGACTGCATCGACGGCATTCTTGCGATGATGGATAAGATCGACGACGGCGACGCCGTGAACCTCTCGACAGGCATTTTTACCGATCTCAAAGCCTTTGCCGAGATTGCCACAACTCAGTGTGGTTACGAACCGCGGATAGTCGCCATGACGGACAAACCCGAAGGCGTGTTTGCCCGCGCGGGAGATACGGCTAAGCAGCGGAGCCTGGGGTTCGAGTCCTCAACGGACCTCACGACGGGTATCGACAAGGTGCTCAGCTATTTGCGCGGGCAGATGATCTAAGAGCCTTCGCCATCGGCGGCATACGAGTCGCGATGATAGTAGCTCTGGTAATAGTAGTAGTTGTGTTTCTCGTCGAGATTGACGTTGTTGAGCACGACGCCAAAGACCTTTGCGCCGATCTCCTGGAGCAGCAGCCGTGAGCGCCTGACAACCTGGCGAGAGCTCTTGCCGGCATGTACCACAAGGATAACGCCGTCGACCATCGACGCGATCAAAACGCCGTCTGTGAATGACGCGATCGGCGGCGAATCGATCACCACATGCGTGAATCGCGTTTGCAGGAACGCGAGTAGCCGCGACATGTGTTCAGACCCCAAGAGTTCGGCCGGATTTGGCGGTATCGGACCGGACGGGAGGATGAAAAGCTTTGTCTTTTCATTCTGCTTGATCGCTGCCATTGCGGACTCTTCGTCAAAGTCGCTCGCGAGGATCGTGCTCAATCCGACGCCATTCTCGATGCCAAAAATTCCGTGAAGGCGCGGCAGACGCATGTCGCCGTCAAGGATGAGAACACGAGCTCCCGTCTGTGCGAGAGATATCGCCGTGTTTGTCGCGGTTGTCGTTTTACCTTCTGCGGGTAGGCTTGATGTTACGAGCAACGACTTTGGAGCATGGCCCGCACTCGACAAAAGGATAGAGGTGCGGAGGTGTCGGTAAGCCTCGGCGAGTGACGAGCGCGTGTCGGCCGAGATGAGCAGCGGCGACGGCGATGGGTCCTCACCATTCTCGGAGCCGACAAGCAGCAGTTTTCGCCTGGGCATGGAGTCGATCGACGGGATCGCCGCAAGTGCCGGAAGTTGAAGATAGGCTTCGATCTCGTCGGTCGAGCGGATCGTGTCGTCGACATACTCGAGCACAAGCGCGAGCCCCATACCAAAAAGTGTTGAAAGGAGAAGTGCTCCGGCGACTGTCATTAGCCTTCGCGGAGCCACAGGCGTGTCCGGCGGGATGGCAATCTCCATGACAGAGATGTTGTTATCGGTGCCCTGCGCGGCGACGTCATTGCCGCTGACCTGCTTGCGAAGATTTTCGAGAAACCCCTTGTTGGTGTCGATATTTTGCTGTAGGAGCTTTAGGTTGACCGCACTTTGATTTTGACCCTGGGCCTCGGAATACTGCTTATCAAAATCCGCTCGGACCTTGTCCTCCTGAGCCTTTGACTGCAAGTATTTGGTGCGAAGATTCTCGAGTATCGTCGACGTGATCCGTTTGCGGTATGAATCGAGGTCTTTGCTAAATCTCGCCGTGCCCTGATCGATCGAGCTCTCGTAGCTCTTGATCTGTGCGTCCAGCTCGCGTATCTCGGGAGCGCCCTCCTGATACTCCTGCAGCTTTTGCGCGCGCTGCTGTTTGAGGTCCGCGATCTTTTTAATTATGTCCGCCTGCAGCGTGCGAATATTGTTTTCCTGCTCGGTGACGTAGCGAGCCATCTCGGCCTCCGCGAGCGCATCGACCTTGTCGGGTGAATTTGCGACCGCGAGATAGTTGGCCTCCGCATTTTTGCGCTCGTTCTCGGCCTCGAGCAGTTGCTTGTTGAGTCCTGAGAGCCGGTCGATAACGATCGTCTGCTCGCCGTCGCCTGTTTTTAGGATCCCGGCTGTCTGCGTGAGGTCGACGAGCTTTTCCTCGTCGCTTTTGATGTCGGCCTGGAGGCTCGAAATGCGGTCCTGGAGAAAGTCGTTCGTCTTGCGGCTGCTGCCGGAACGCTTTTCCTGGTTCATCGCGGTAAAAACCTCCGCGATCCCATTGGCGACGTAAGCTGCAAGATCCGGATTCGCGCTCCTAAACGACACATTGATCAGGCGAGTGTCCTTGACTGTCGAGCGCGATTCACGAATGGGCTCGATCTCGAGATTTTTGTGTATCGCCTCGACGTAGGGCGCGAGCCGCAAAGCTTCGTTAACATCCTCGGACGAGCTGATCCCGGGATCGCTCGGGACCTCGCGCCGATCCGCCGCCGTGTCGCGCTCACTCGATGCAAGACCGATAGCCCTGAGGACGGATCGCCACGTCGATGTTGCAGCCTCGGCCTTAGCCTGCTGAAACTCTTTTGTGGTATCGAGATTCTTCTCTTTAACGACCCGCCGCAAAAGGCTGTCGCTCCAGAGAAGCTGCAATTGAGTGTTGAAGTATGCTGGATCGGAATTGGATATTGGACGCGCGGTCGCCGTAGTTACGACATCGGGATTTACCTGCTCGAGATCTACTTGTACGATCGCGTTCGCCGCGTAAACATTTGGCTTGCGGGCCATGTAGATCGCCGTCAGCGTCGTGACTAAAACGACGATGCCGGCGACGAGCCACAAACGCTTTCTGATCGCACGCCAATAGTCGAGAAATTGGAAGCCGTCAACCGCGCGACCCGTTCCATATGACGGATATTGGTTGTACCCGCCGCCAGCGTGAGCGCTTCCGACCTCGGTGGCTTCACGAAGCGGTTCTCGCATCAATTCGCGTGGTTCTTTCATCACAGACTACGGGAGCCGATAGAGAACAGATGGGACGGAGTTTCGTAAGGCATCTCCAATTCCCAGGAGGACCTTTTTTGCCGAGTCTTCGGAAACGGCGACTATATCACCGCTCTCCAGATAGGGATCTTTGATCTTACCCTTGTCGATCTGATCGAGGTTAAAGACGAGCTCTTCGCGATCGGTGCCGCCCGACTTCTGCCGCAGAATGCGAATATTGTCCTTGCTTGCGCTGCGCGTCAGGCCTTCGCTGGAGGCGATCGCCTGTGTCAGCGTTATGGGCTCGCGAACTCGGATCGCACCCTGCTTATTCACGTTCCCGTACATATAAACGACGTCCGAATCGAGCACAGAGACCACATCGCCCGGCTGCATCCAGAAGGTCACTTTCCCCTCCTGCACGTCACGGATCTTGAAGTCTGAGATCATGATCTGGTCGCTTACTGTGTGTGTGTCCGAATCATGACAATTAGAGCTGCTGCCGGTGCGAGCGACGAGCAGGCGTGTGCCAGCCTCTTTGTTAGGTCCGCCGGCGAGGGCGAGCATCTCGAGAAGCTGATATTTACGAGTTATGTAAAAGCTGCCCGGTTTCTCGACCGCGCCGATCACAGCTACCGGCTGCGAATGCTGCTCAAAAACGACGACATTCACCTCAGGATCGCGGAGGTATTTCTCGCGGTAAGCGTCGGCGATCTCCGACGCAAGCTCGCGCTCGGTCCTGCACACCGCCACGACCGGATGGTCTAAACGAAAGAGGCTGATGGTGCCATTCTGATTAACGGAAACGCGTTGTTTGAGGTCCTCGTGCCGATATACCTGAATGTCGAGCACGTCCTGAAAGCCGATCCTGTATCGCTCCGACTTGTCGGGCATCGCGGCATCTGGAGTCGGCGCGGCCTGCTGCGCGCGTGTTAATGCAGCTCCCAGCAAGCAGACGCAAAGGGCCGCAAAAAACACCGATCTTCTCATATCTAAACTACCTATGAGGCTGCGCTTGCGTAATGGCACATTTGCCGAGGGCAGGCTTGTCCTAACTGTTTTGCAAGCACAAATACTAACAAAACACTGCATCTTTAGCCACTGAAGTTTTGAAACCGACTGCTTTTTAGCTAAACTTGCTCCCGCACTCATGGAATCCGCAACGCCGATGCTTCGGCAGTACCTCGAGATAAAGCAGCAGTATCCGGGAACGATACTCTTTTTTCGGCTTGGAGATTTCTATGAGATGTTTAACGAGGACGCCATTGTTGGCTCCCGAGAGCTTGAAATAACGCTCACCGCCCGGCAAAAAGACTCGCCAAATCCCATTCCGATGTGCGGTGTCCCGCACCACGCCGCCGCCACTTATATCGCAAGGCTGGTTAAAAAAGGCTATCGCGTCGCGATCTGCGAACAAGCGGAGGCCGCCGGAAAAGGTGTAAAGCTCGTAAAACGCGAGGTCGTTCGCGTAATTACCCCGGGCACGGCCATCGATCCGCAGCTCGTGGAATCGAAAGATTCAGTCTATCTCGCAGCGGTGTTTGCGACGGGAGATACGGTCGGCGCGGCCTTTCTGGAGACATCCTCGGGACAATTCTTTGCGATCGAGTTCTCGGGCGGCGATGCGTGGCAAAAACTTGGTGAGGAGATGGAGTCGTACGCACCTCGCGAACTGCTTTATCCAAAGGCGCTTGAGCGCGTTGTCACACAACAATTCGGGGCCGAGCCCAAAGGTTTATTCGATGTCGCAAAGGGCCCGTCTGGTGTCGGCCTGGCGTTGACTCCGATCGATGAGGCGCACTTCGATCTTGCAGATTGTAATCGACTTTTAATGCGGCAGATGCAGGTCGCAAATCTCGCCGGGTTTGGTCTCGAGAGCCACTCTGCGGCGATCTGCGCTGCTGGTGCGTGCCTGCAATATGCCCAGGAGACCCAGCGTGCGGCAGCGGGTCATATAACTGAGATCAAATACATCGAGACGGCCGATCACATGGTGCTCGATCAGGTTACGCTGCGCAATCTCGAGATATTCGAGTCCCGAGGCGAGCGGTCGAAGAATACGTTGTTTGGCGTCCTCGACGAGACCGTTACAGGCATGGGCTCGCGGCTGCTCAAACAATGGCTGTTGCGTCCGTCGCTCAAAAGGAGCGAAATTCAGACGCGACAAGCCGCGGTTTCGGAGCTGACCGACACAATACTTCGCGAGCAGATCCGGTTCTTGCTCAAAGACGTCTCGGACCTTGAGCGGCTGATCGGACGCCTGAATCTCGGCTCCGCTGGCCCACGCGATATCGTCGCTCTCAACCGCTCGATCAAGCAGGCACCTAAAGTAAATTCGACACTTACGGATGCTAAGTCATTGTTGTTGCAGGTACTTGCCGAGAATATCTTTGAGCTGCCCGAGATCCGCGAGCTGATCGACTCCGCGATTGTTGACGAGCCGCCGGTGAATCTCGTCGACGGCGGAGTGATCCGCAGCGGCTATAACGCCGAGCTCGATGACCTGCGCGGCATCTCAATGTCGGCGAAGCAGACGATCGCTGCATTTGAGGAGCAGGAACGTGCCCGCACCGGCATCGCGAGCCTAAAGGTGCGATTCAACAACGTCTTTGGCTATTACATCGAGGCGTCAAAGAGCAATCTCTCACGCATTCCCGAGGACTACGAGCGGCGTCAGACGCTGGCGAACGCCGAACGATACACCACGCCGCAACTCAAGGAATGGGAGCAAAAGGTGCTTGGCGCGGACGAGCGGATCGTGCAGCTCGAGACGGAGCTGTTTCGCGAGATCACCGAAAAGGTTTGCGAAGAGACCCGCAAGCTCCAGATCACAGCCCGTGCGCTTGCGACACTCGATTGTGCCTGTGCGCTCGCAGAGGCAGCATGCCGTCGCAACTTTGTTTGCCCGGTGCTGCATGATGGTGATGGGATCGAAATTCGCAGCGGTCGTCACCCCGTCGTCGAGGCAAATCTCGGGGCATCATTCGTACCGAATGACATCCTGATGAACAACTCGACGGATCGTCTCCTTGTCGTCACGGGTGCGAACATGGGCGGCAAATCGACGATCCTGCGTCAGGTCGCGATCATTCAGATACTCGGGCAGCTCGGTTCGTTTGTGCCCGCGACCTCCGCACGGCTGCCGATCGTAGATCGAATATGGACGCGAGTCGGTGCGTCGGACGATCTCGCGTCGGGACGGTCAACGTTCATGGTCGAGATGACGGAGACCGCGGCGATTCTCCACAACGCCACGGCTCGCAGCCTTGTTCTACTTGATGAGATCGGTCGCGGAACATCGACTTTTGACGGGCTCTCGATCGCTTGGGCCGTCGCGGAGTATCTGCATAATTCCAGCGAGCATGCGGCAAAGACGATGTTTGCGACGCACTATCACGAGCTGACGGAGCTCGCGGAGAATCTGCCCGGCGCAAAGAACTACCAGATCACCGCCACGGAAACTGATGGCGAGGTCGTATTTCTGCACAAGCTTGAGCCAGGCAAGGCTTCCAAATCATACGGCATTGCGGTGGCCAAGCTCGCCGGTTTGCCGCTCCCCGTCATTGAGCGGGCGAAGGACGTGCTCGCGAAACTTGAGAAATACGAGCTTGCGGTCTTTGCCGACGAGCAAAAGCACGGTCTTGCGACGGCGGCTGGTCGCGGCCTCGCTGCTCAATTTTCGCTTTTCGCGGCCTCTAATGAATCTGCTATCGACGAGCTGCGGCAGATCGAGATCGATACGCTTTCGCCATCTGAATCGCAACAGCTTCTCGCGCGTCTTAAAAATAAGATCGTCTAACAATGGAACTCAATTCCCTTTCGCTCGAGCAAAAGGTCGGCCAGCTATTCTTTATTGGAATTCCGAGTCCGGAGATCGACGCGCAGACTCGTGAGCTGCTCGACACCGTCGCGCCAGGCGGCGTTTGTCTATTTGCGCGAAACATCAAGACACGCGAGCAGACCCGCAAATTGCTTGATGATCTTCGCGCATACTTACCATTAGATCCGCTCCTCAGCGTCGATCAGGAAGGCGGCCTCGTCGATCGCCTCCGCCGGATCATGACGCCGCTGCCGGCTGCAGGACTGATGAGGACTGCCGAGCAAGCGCAGATACTCGGGCGGATCGTCGGTGAGGAGTTGTCGATATTAGGCTTCAACATGGACTTCGCTCCGGTGGTCGACGTCGTCACAGAGGAACGCGGCAAGGTCTCGAATGGGCTTTACAATCGAGCCTTTGGCAATTCGGCCGAGGATGTCGTCGAGCTTGCGGGCGCATTCAATGCGGAAATCTGTCGTCACGGAATTCTGTCGTGCATCAAGCATTTCCCGGGGTACGGGGCGACGCAGGTCGACTCGCACGAGGAACTCCCCATTGTTGAGATCACCGAGGGCGAATTCGCATCGACCGATCTCGAGCCTTACCGACACCTGCTGCCGGTCGCGGATTCGGTCATGATCGCTCACGCTACCTATCCAAAACTTAGTTTGCAGGAGCGCGGGCCGTATGGGAAACTGTTGCCGTCCAGCCTCAGCAAGGCGTTTGTCACGACTCTCCTCCGCGAGCAGCTCGGCTTTGAAGGTCTCGCGATCACCGACGATCTCGAAATGGGTGCGATCATCAAAAACTACGGCATCGGCGAAGCCTGCAAAATGGCCGTAAACGCCGGAGCCGACATGCTGGCGATCTGCGCGGACCCGGTGAGGATCGTTGAAGGATACGGATCAGTTTTGAATGCAGTTGAGAGTGGTGAGATCTCAGAGTCGCGATTGAACACATCTCTCGATCGCATCGCCACGATCAAAAGCTCGCTCCCGTTACCGCCGCCGTTCGACGACTCGAAACTCGATCTGCTGTCTGCAAAAACAGCCGAGCTTTGCTCACGGCTCAGCTAGCATCAACCAAGCCTATGCGTAAGTTTGCACTCGTCCTGCTGGTCCTCGTATTTGTCGCGGCTGCATCTTGCCGCCGACGCGCCGACGCGAATGTAGTTACTGTCGCGCTGCCGGAGAAATTTACGACGCTGGATACGTTGACGACTACCGGCTCCGACGCATCCGCCGAGCGCATAAGGTCCCTGATATTCAACTCGCTTGTAAAAAAGGACGAGAATTTTGATTACGTCGGCGATCTCGCGAGCAGCATCACGCAATCGGAGGATGGGCTAAAGATCACATTTGTCTTACGTGACGGCGTTAAGTTTCACAACGGCAAAGAGCTGACGTCTGCGGACGTAAAATATACGTTCGATCAGTTGTTCGCCTCTAATGGTTACAAGGCCGGGGCATTCTTTGACACCGTACCAGATACTCCGGTTAAGACATCTGCATCACCCGCC
>Ga0068853_100002696_pt1 | contig 13385 bp, 12 predicted proteins | sample KBSCornC32_FD_65655 | JGI IMG/M metagenome (GOLD analysis project Ga0068853, IMG submission 65655) | Corn rhizosphere microbial communities from Kellogg Biological Station, Michigan, USA - KBS Corn C3-2 | ecosystem: Host-associated > Plants > Roots > Rhizosphere > Soil ... | reverse complement strand
CCCTTCATGAGGCCCGAAATCATGACGATCGAAATCGTGCGGTCACAGCGGTTCCACAATCTGTCCGGTCGCGGCCGCGCCTTCGCCGTGGGCCTCGCCGTCGTACTGGCGTCGTTGGCGGTGCCGGCGGCGATCAACGAGGCGCGCGCCGGCGAGCTCACCCCGGCCCAGAAGCAGGAGGTCCGCCAGCACTACGAGAAGGCCTCACGGGCCTACGACGTGCAGAAGTTCCAGGAGGCCATCGAGGAGTATCAGAAGACCTACGAGATCAGCGGCGATCCCGCCATGCTGTTCAACGTGGCGCAGGCCTACCGGCTGAATGGACAGCCGCAGGAGTCCATCTACTACTACCGCCGCTACCTCGAGCGCTCACCGACGGCCTCGAACCGGGCCGCGACGGAGCAGAAGATCGCCGAGCTCGAGAAGGTCCTCTCGGAAGGCAAAGCGACGCCGCCCGTGTCGGCCGCGCCGCCACCGGCCGCGCCACCTCCTCCGGGCTCCGGGACGCCCGCGCCGTCGGTGACCAACACCACGGGCGGGGCGGCCGCCGCGCCCACCGCGCCGGCGCCGGCCAGCTTTCCACCGCCCAACCTCTTGACCGTCGAGGCCGAGGACAGCCACCATGGCCGGCGCGTCGCCAGCGTGGTGCTCCTGGCGGTCGGCGGCGTGGGGTTGTTGACGGCGGCGATCACGGGGAAGCTCGCCGCCAACAAGGGCGACAACTTGACCTACGCGTCGAACCTCAAGGGCACGTTCGACCCGGAGACCGAGCGCGCCGGGAAGCGCCTCGACAATGTCGCCGTCGTGTCCGTCGTCGTGGGCGCCGCCGCGACCATCGCGGGTGGCGTGCTGTTCCTGCTGTCGCGGCCGTCGTCGGGGGACGAGCCGCCGACCACGACGGCGTCTCGCGTCCCGAGCGTGGCCCCGCTGCTCGGGGCCGGCACGCTCGGCGCCTCGGCGGTGCTCTCATTTTGACGTGACGTGAAGCGCGCCATGCCTCCTCGATCGGACATGCCTGCGAAGCGAGCCCTGCGAGGCTGGTTGTTGGTGGCGGCGGCTGCCACGCTCGGCGGCTGTTACGACCCGAAGGTCGCGTCGGGCAACTTGCACTGCGCGCCGCCCGACAACGCTTGCCCCGATGGGTTCGTCTGCTCGGCGGGGGTGTGCGTGTCGCGAGGAGATGCGTCCGTCGCGGACCACCCGGCGGCGGACACGGGTGTGCCGGACGCAGCCTGCGCGAACCCGGTGATCCCTCTCTGTACGCCAGCCGTGGGCGTGGTGACCGGCATCTGCGATCCCGTGTGCCAGACGGGATGCCCCTGCGGCCAGCGTTGCAGCGTCTCCAGCACGGGCCCGGTCTGCGTCGCTCCGGGCGGGAACAAGGGCGCCGGTCAGGTGTGTTCGCCGTCGGCGGACGACTGCCTGGCGGGCTACGCGTGCTTGCGCGAGGCCTGCGGCTCGAACCTGGGGCGGTGCTATCGGTTCTGCCGGGACGCCAGCATGTGCGGAGGCAGCGGCGGCGTGGCGTGCACGACGACCGTCAACTCCTCCAACGACATGGCGCTCGGGCAGCTCGCCTGCGACCTGGCCGAGCAAACCTGCGATCCGCTGGCGGCGAAGGGCTGTCCCGATCCGGCGCTCGCATGCTTCGTGACCTCGACCGGGCACACCATCTGCGATTGTCCGGGCCGGAACCGGCACGAGAACGAGAGCTGTCGCGGGTACGACGATTGCGCGGCCGGGCTGGCGTGCCTGGACGGAAGTTGCGTCAAGCTCTGCGCTTCGACGGCCGACTGCGCGAGCTGCGTCGCCCTGGGCAACATCCACTACTGCGCGCGCTGAATTTGGCGGAGCGTCGAGGGCGGCGCGAGCCGCGCGCGTGGGATATCCTTCGGCGATGAACGCGACGAGCGGGCTGCCTCAGTTCCGTTACGTGACGCCGCGGGCGTTGCCGCCGGCGGCCAGCGTGGCCGGACGCGTGGTCGTCCTCGACCTCGCGTTTGCCAGCGAGGGGGGCGGCTCGTCCTTCGAGAAGGTGACGCTCCCCTTCATCAACGGGCTGGGCTCGCGGCTGGCGGCGTGGGTCGACCACCACGATCACGAGCGACACGTGGACTACGCGGGCGATCCCCGCTTCGTGCTGTCGACCAAGGCACAACACGGCGCCTGCCCCGAGATGGTGACCCCGGCGATCGTGGAAGCGGCCGGGCCCATCGACACGATCGCGCTTCACCTGGACCTCGACGGTCTCTACTCCGGCGCGAAGTGGGTGCGCGGTGGGCACGAGCCCTACGAGGGCGCCGACGCCGACGCGCGCGCGGTGGACACGCGGCGCGGGACGCCCGGCCCCATCGCCGAACGGATCGACCGCGCGCTGCGGGCGCGGTTCCGCGACGAGACCCTGAAGGCCCGCGTGATCCAGTTCCTGGTGGCCGGGGCGGACCGCCGCAAGCAAGCGGTGCTGTGGGGCGAGATCGACGCCGCGGCGACCGAGATCGATCCCCTCCTCGACGAGGCGCGCCGGCTGTCCCGCCACTACGAGATCCGCGAGGGTGTGGCGTACGTCGACATCGGCGGCGCGCGCGGCTTCGACAAGACCGAGCTCTTGCTGCTGGGACAGGAGAAAGCGCCCGTCTCGGTGATCCGGGCATCGGGCGCGCTCACGATCGCGGCCGACTTCGAGTCGGGCTTCGACTTCGTGAAGATGTTCGACCTCGGCGGGGGCATGCCGACGCGGGTCACCGTGCCAGAGGCGCGCTTCGAGGAAGTGATGCGCAAGCTGGGGGCCGCGGTGGGGGACTCGGCCGGGGCGGGGGCAGGCCCGGCCCGTTTCGGGTAACTTTGGGGCATGCCGTCTCGATCCACCCACGCCAGCGCGCCGTCGCCCCTCGGTCCCACGCCGGATCTGCCCCCTTCACCGGGGTCGCCCGGGTCGGCCGAGCATCTGGCGCTCGCGGATCGCATCCTCTCGGCCGCTGAAGGGCTCGGCCTGTCGCGCGCCGCCGAGGGCCCCCTGCCGTCGCGCCACGACATCCGGGTGATCGGCGAGACGCTGGTGGAGGTGCTTTTTCCGGAGTCGCGCCGCCAGACCGCCGCCGGGGCCCACGTGCGCGAGCACCTGGCCGCTGCCATCGCCGACGTGGCCGCCCGCCTCGAGACGGCCACCTTCCTGGGCCTGCACCGGAATTGCGCCTCGGCGAACGACGGCCCGGCGGTGATGGACGGGTGCCGCGAACGAGCGCACGCCATCACGGCGGGGCTGCTGGCGGTCCTCCCCGAGCTGCGCGCGGCGCTGGGCCGTGACGTGCTGGCCGCTTACGAATCGGATCCCGCCGCCAGCGGCGTCGACGAGATCGTGGCCTGCTACCCGGGCCTTTACGCCATCGCGATCTACCGGGTCGCCAACCGGTTGCTGCGGGCCGGTGCCGAGGTGGTGCCGCGCATGCTGACCGAGCACGCGCACTCGCGCACCGGGATCGACATCCACCCGGGCGCCACCATCGGCGAGTCGTTCTTCATCGATCACGGGACCGGGATCGTCGTCGGAGAGACGACGCTGATCGGCAGCCGCGTCCGCATCTACCAGGGCGTCACGCTGGGCGCGCTGTCGGTGCGCGATCGCGGCCGCACGGACAAGCCGAACCCGAAGAAGCGCCACCCCACCATCGAAGACGACGTGATCATCTACGCCAACGCCACCATCCTGGGCGGCGAGACCGTGATCGGCCGCGGCGCCGTGGTGGGCGGCAACGCCTGGATCACGTACTCGGTCCCGTCCGGCATCCGCGTCGGGGTGGGAACCTGATGGCGGCGCAGGGGGATTGACCGAGGTGAGCCTGTCGCCCCGGGTCGAGCAGCTCCTTCGCGAGGTCTCCGCTCAGATCCTCGAAGCGCAGCGGCCCATCCGGGTCCTCCGCGTCCTCGCCTGGGACGAGTCGATCGAGCGGGCGTTCTTCGCGTCGGGGTGCGAGGCGCTGCCGCAGCCCACGTACCAGGTGCCGGTGCCCGAGATCGAGCGCTCGCTCGAGCGGTTCCGGGAGCTCAAGCTGCTGGTGGGCGGGGACAACGGGATCGAGCGATTCCTGCGCGACACGTGCGAGTCCTTCGCGACCGCGGCGCGCATGCTGCTGGCGGTGGGGACCAAGGACTTCTACTTTCACGCCTGCGAGATCTACGGGCGGCCGGGGAGCCTGTCGTCCGATCGGAAGACCACCAACCTCGATCTGGCGCAGCACTTCGCGCGCATCGTGGACACCGTGGCCGGCCACGCGCGCCTGACGGGCGCGATCGACGAGGAGGTGTGGTCGGCCGAGGAGGCCGCGCCCGAGCTGCAGCGCCGGTTCGCGCTGACGTTCCCCGATCGGACGGTTCGGGTCGAGATCGTCGAGGGCATGGCCAGCAAGGCGGCCGCCCGCGTGGACGTGGTGCAGGTCAAGAAGGGGGCGCGGTTCTCGCGGCGCGACCTGCTGCAGCTCGAGCACCACGAAGGGGACGTGCACGTCGCCACGGCTGTGAACGGCCGGGCCCAGCCGGTGCTGTCGTTCGTGGGCTATCCCTCGCCCCGCACCACCGGGACCCAGGAGGGCCTGGCTGTCTTGACCGAGTTCCTCACCCGCTCGACCAGCGTGGAGCGCCTGCGCCGGCTGGCCGATCGGACGCTGGCCATCAAGCTGGCCGAGGACGGCGCCAGCTTCGTCGACCTCTTCCGCACCTTTCGAGAGCGCGGATACCGGGACAGCGACGCCTACGAGCTGGCGCGGCGGGTGTGCCGCGGGGCCGTGATCGAGGGCGGGGCGCCGTTCACGAAGGACATCTGCTACCTGGACGGCCTGTTGCGGGTGACGAGCTTCCTGCGGGTGGCGCTCATGAAGGGCCACAGCGACTACGTGCGCCTGCTGTTCGCAGGCAAGATCGACTCCAGCGACGTTCCGCTGTGTGGGCGCCTCCGCGACGCCGGCCTGCTGGTCGAACCCCGCTACGTCCCGGAGTGGACCCGCGACCTCTCGTACCTGACCGCGTTCATGAGCTACGCCTCATTCCTGGGCGAGACCGATCTCGCCGCCGAGCAGCGCCGCTACGAGGACCTGATCACCGCGGCGGAGAGCGAGGCGAGCTGACCGTACCCTCCGGCAGGCGCGCTCAGATCGGGGTGGCGGCGGGGCCGCTGGGCGTCGGGGCCGACGGTTGGTCGGGACCAGGGGGCTCGCCTTCGCGCGCCGGCGGGCCGGTGAATTCGAGGACGGGGCTCGGTCGGCGGAGCAGCCAGACGCCGACGCCGAGCGCCGCCATGCACGCCCACTGCGCGGGGGTCAGGCCCGCGTAGCGCTCGTCGGGGCGGGCCACGTCGGTGGCGCGCAGGAAGTCCAGGCCGAACCGCACGGGCGCGTACATCGTGGCGAAGAGCCCGATGATCCGGCCGGCGGGACGCGGCCGGCGCGCGTACCAGAACAGGATCGCCGTCATCACCAGCGTGAACAGCAGCTCGTAAAACCCGAGATCGTGGCGCGGGCCTTCGGGGTAGCGGACAGCCAGGAAGAACGTGGTGTGTCGGCCGGGGTGGTCGTGCGCGGTGGTGCACCCCATCCGCCCGAAGATCCACCCGACGGCCAGGCCCAGCGCGACCACGTCGGCGTAGGGCAGCCGCGGGATCTTCTCCTTCTTCGTCAGATACAGGTAGGTCAACGCCGCGCCGATGAAGCCGCCGAACGACGACAGGCCCGACCAGATGTTGATGAGGACGAGCGGGTTCTCCTTGATGCGCTCCGGGAAGTAGAAGATCACGGAGACGAGGTGGGCCATGATGAAGCCGCCGATCACCATGCGCACGTTCAGGTAGCGGACGTCTCGCGCGTCGAGGCCCCGCTTCTCGCCCTCCCGCACGACGATGCGATCGCCCAGGATCACGCCGAGCGCCACCAGGATGCCGAACCAGTGGATGGCGACCGTGCCGAAGATGGGCAGGTCGAGATCGAGGAGCGGCTTCGCGGCGAAGTAGGGGATCATGCGGTCTCGGCGCGCGGCGCCGGGCCGACCTGGCCGCCGGCCCCGGCCGCCAGCGCGCGGACGATGTCGCGCTGGCCGTCGGCGTGGTAGCTCGACCGCACCATCGGCGCGGACTCGACGTGCGGGAATCCCAGCGCCAGCGCCTCGCCCTTGAGCGCCGCGAACTCGTCCGGGGTCACGAAGCGCGCGACGGGCAGGTGGCCGCGCGACGGGCGGAGGTACTGGCCGAGGGTCAGGATGTCCACGCCGATCTCGCGCAGCTCGCGCAGCACCTGGCGCACCTCACCGAGCTCCTCGCCGAGGCCCAGCATCAGCCCCGTCTTGGTGATGGCCCCGCGCGCCTTGGCGTGCCGGAGGATGGCGTACGACCGCGCGTAGCTGGCCTGGACGCGGACCTCGCGCGACAGGCGGGGCACCGTCTCGAGGTTGTGCGCGAGCACGTCGGGCCCGGCGGCCAGCACCACGTCGACGGCGCCCGTGTCGCCCTTGAAGTCCCCGGTCAGCACCTCGAGCACCAGCTCGGGCGCCGCCGCCTTCACGGCGCGGATGGTGGCCGCCCAGTGCGCGGCCCCGCCGTCCTTCAGGTCGTCGCGGTCAACGCAGGTGATCACGGTGTGCCGCAGCCCCAGCTCCGCCAGGATGGTCGCGACCCGCTGCGGCTCCTCCGGATCCGGGGGCAGGGGGCGGCCGGTCGGGACGTCGCAGAACTTGCACGAGCGGGTGCAGACGCCGCCGAGGATCATGATGGTCAGCGACTTGCGGTTCCAGCACTCGCCGATGTTGGGGCAAGAGGCGCTCTCGCAGACGGTGTGCAGCCCCAGCTCGCCCACGCGCTTGCGCAGGTCGAAGAAGGCGTCGCCGCCGGGCATCTTGGCGCGGATCCAGCTCGGCTTGCGCTGCATCGGCTCGACCTCGGCCTGCGCGAGAGCGCCGAGCTCGGCCGGACCACCCGGATCTTTGATGACCCGCAGGCGGCGCGATCGGGTCTCGACGATTCGTTCGGACATTGCGGACGGACTATAGCAGGCCGGGTCGGCGCGCCCCGGCCCGGTCGCGAGGCTCGCTCGGCCGGTCAAACGGACCTCCCGACGTTCAAGTTTCAGGGCGACGCGCCGACGGAAGGGGCATGAAATCGCGAGGCGTGAGGTGGGTGCTGGCGGCGGCGGTCGTCACGGCCGCGTCGGGGGCGCCGGGGGCGGTGGTCTCGGCACGCGGGCGTGGGCGCGGCGTGCTCGAGAAGGGCACCTGCTCGTTCCACGGCAAGAAGCTGTACGGCAAGATCCAGATCGTCGCCGATCACGGCGACGTGACCGTGCAGGAGGTCGCCGCGTTCCCCGATCTCAAGATGAAGCCCGTCGCGGCCTACCCCGACCGGTGCGGCCTGTGGCAACTGGTCGAGGCAGGCGCCGACACGAAGGTGCAGTTCGTCTCCGCCTTCCCCGACGTCCGCATCCAGCGCGTCTCCGCCTTCCCCGGGCTTCCGTGACCGATCCCTCGTCGTCGTCGTCGTCCGTCGTTCCCGACGGACCTCGGGCGTCTCGGTGCGCCCGCGCGCGCTCCGTGCTAGCGTCGGCGCCCAATTTCGCTTGAAGCGTCGCATTCTCTACCTGATCTCGAGCCTCGCCCAGGGCGGCGCCCAGCGGCACCTCCTCGAGCTGATCCGGTTTCTCGATCTGGGCGCGTACGAGGTGGCCATCTGCGCGCTCAACGAGAAGAATCACTTCGGCGCTGACTTGCCGCCGGGACAGCCGGCCTACCCGCTCGGCAGTCCCGTGTTCTGGAATCCCGTCGCATTCATGCGCCTCGCCGCCGCGCTGAAGTCGTTCCGTCCGGACATCCTCCACTGCTACATGAACGACGGGAACCTCTGGGGTCGCTTCGCGTCCCGGCTCCACCGGCCGCCTGTCGTCCTCACCTCCGTGCATCTCGACGACATGGACCCCGTCCACCGCTTCTGGGAGCGCCGGCTCCATCCGTGGACGGATCGGATCGTGGCCCACTCGCGGAGCATCGAACGCCTCCTGGTGGAGGACCTCGACGTGCCCCCATCCAAGGTCACCGTCATCGCGAACGGCGTCGACGTCGATCGCTTCGCGGTCGTCACGGCGGACAGCCGTCGGGCCGCGCGAAGAGCCCATACTCTCTCCGACGATGCGTTCGTCGCCTTGATGCCGGCCCGCATCGCCGAGCAGAAGAACCAGGATCTGGTGGTGGAGGCGCTGGCGACCCTCAAGGCGAAGGACAAGCTGCCCGCCGCGTTCCGCCTCCTACTGGCCGGCGCAATCAGCTCTCGATCGCTGTCCCGGAAGGTCGATCACCTGATCGCCCGCCATGGCCTAGGCGAGCAAGTGAAGCGCCTTGGCGCGGTGAAGGACATGCCGGCGCTCTTTGCCGCGACCGACGTCGTCCTGATGCCGTCGCGGACCGAAGCCTCGCCCATCGCCGCGCTCGAAGGGCTGGCGGCCGGCATTCCCGTCCTCATAAGCGACACCTCGAACACGGACGAGGTGGTCATCCCCGGACGACACGGCTGGCAAGTGAAGGCCAACGATCGAGGGGACCTGGAGCGTACCTTGGAGGTCGTCCTGGCGACATCCGCGGAAGAGCGCGGCGCGCTCGGCCGTGCCGGTCGGACGCACGTCGAGGCCCGGTTCACGAACGCGCGGGTAGGGAGAGATTTCGAGAGCCTCTACACCTCACTCCACCCGTCGCCCTGATCCCGGCTCCCCGGCGACGGTCAGCGGGGCGGATCGTCGGAGCCGAGCCAGGCCGAGAAGGCCGGGATCGCCAGATACGCAATCCGGCGGGCCTCCCGGCGTCCCTGGGTCACCGTGTCGAGGATCAGGCCGCACGCGAAGGCCAGGCAGGAGAGGACGGTGAGCCCGGTCGCGACGATGACGGTCGGGAATCGGGGCACCAGGCCCGTCTGCAGGTACGTGCCGATGATGGGGACCATCAAGGCGGCGGCCGTCAGCAGCAGCACGCCGGCGATCACCGAGAAGAAGGCCAGCGGCCGCTCCCGGCGAAACAGGGTGAGGACGCTGGCGAGGATCTTCCGTCCATCGGTGAGCGTCCGGAGCTTGCTGGCCGAGCCCTCGGGGCGGTTCTTGTAGGTCGTCGCCACCTCGCCGACGGGGATCAGCAGGGTCAGCGCATGAACGGTGAGGGCGGCTTCGATCTCGAACCCGCCCGCCAGTGACGGGAAGGACTTCACGAACCGGCGGGACATCACCCGATACCCGGACAGGATGTCCGTGAACCCCGCGCCGAACAGCCACTGCACGCCCCGGGTGAACAGCCGGTTCCCGAACTGATGGCCGAAGCGGTAGGCGGCCTCGTCGCTGGTCACCCGGCGGCCCACCACCATGTCGTGGCCGGCCCGCAGCAGCGACGCGATCAGGGCCGGCGCCGCCGCCGAGTCGTAGGTGTCGTCACCGTCCACCATGACGTAGACATCGGCCTCCACCTCCGAGAACATCCGGCGAACGACGTTTCCCTTGCCCTGCAGGGGCTCACGTCGCACGACGGCGCCTGCCTCTCTCGCGCGCGCCACCGTGTCGTCGGTGGAGTTGTTGTCGTAGACGTACACCGTGGCGCGCGGAAGGGCGGCCTGGAAGCCGCGCACGACCGCGCCGATCGTCTTGCCTTCGTTGTAGCAAGGGACGAGGACCGCCACGGACGGTTCAGCCGGCCTCTCCAGGCTCGCCGGACGCAACGCACCGCTCATGATCCGCAAACTATCACACGTGGCGGTCAGGTCGTCTCCGGCCCGCCCGCGCGCCGCCACCGATTCGCGACGGGGGGCTGGCTTGCAAACGGGCGCTCGATTCGGCATCGTCGCGCGATGCTCCGAGGCCCGCAGCCCCGTCGTCGACGAGCTTGCCGGGTATTGCAAAGGTGACGGCCGGGGGCATCAGCAGGCGGGCGGGGCTGATCCTCGCGCTGGTCATCCTGGTCTTCTCGGCCGAGGCGCTGAAGGTGTCGGCGACCCGGCTGTATCCGAACTACGACGAGATCGACTACCTGGCGCTCGGCCGGCAGGTCGCACGCAACGGGGGCGTGGTCGGGACCGTTCGCTGCTACCTGGAAGGGCGCTGCCTCGAAGACAACCGCCCGCCGCTCTACCAGCTCCTGCTCTCGCCGGTCCTCGACGAGAGCCCTGCCGCCTTCGCGCGCGCGAAGCTCTTCTCGCTGGCCATCGGCCTCGGCCTGATCGCGCTGATCTGGGCCATCACGCGCCGGGTGATATCGGCGCCCGTCGCCTGCATGGCCGCGGTCCTCGTCGCTCTGATGCCCGTGATGGCCGACTACGCCGCCCGGCTCATGCACGACGTCCTGTTCGCCGGCCTCACCTTCGCGGCGGTGTACGCGATCGTGGCCTGCCAGGAGCGCGGCCCGCTCGCGTGGTCGGGCGCGGGCGCGCTGATCGGGCTCGCCTTCCTCACGAAGGGCAGCGGCCACCTCCTCTGGCTGCCCCTTCTCGTGACGTCGCTGTACCGCCACCGGCAAGCGCTTCCGCGCCGGCTCGGCCTCTACAGCGCGCTCGTGGCGTTCACCGCCGTGGCGTTCTTTCTCTTGTGGCGAAACTGGGTCGTCTGGCGCGCCCCCTTCCACAACATCAACGCGGGCGAGGTCTGGATCGACCGCTGGTCGGAGGTCTGGGAGATGCGCCTCAGCCCCGAGCACGCGCAGCTCGGCCTCGGCTGGTATCTGAGGCACCACTCCCTCCTCGATCTGGCGCTGAAGGTCGGCAAGGGGGTGGGGCAGGTGGTCGGCTTGTTCACCTACACGGCCGGCGTCGGGTTCTGGAATCCCGTGGCGCGGGTGGTGACCGGGCTCGGCACCCTCGTGCTGGCGGCGCTCGGTCTGCGGCGCCGCTGGCGCGGCGGGCGGCCCGTCGAGGTGGTGGCCGTGCTCTCGACGGTGAGCGCTTACGCGCTGGCGCTGACCCTGGGCACCAGCGGCGCGCCGGGGCCGCAGGTTCGATACGTCCTCCCGTACGTCCTGCTGCTCGTTCCCTACGCCGCCCTCGAGCTCTGCGCGGGCGTCTGGCCACGCATCGAGGCTCGTTTCGCCTCGTCCCAGCCGCGGGCGAACGTCGCGCTGCTCACCGCCTCGGCAGCGCTGCTGTCGGTCCGGCTGGCGCTCGGCGCGTCCGTCGCGCTGCGCGCCGATCCGCGCACGCTCTACGCCGTGGAGCCGCGCTGGCACGAGACCTCCGCGTGGCTGTCACGCGCCCTCGCGCCCGGAGAGCGCTTCGCCCTGCCGTACATGAGCCGATACTCGACCTGGGATCTTCCGCGCCCCGACCTCGACGCGCGCTGGCCATTCGCGTTCGGCGTCCCGGCGCCGCGCCTGGCTGGCTACCTGGAGAAGCAGGGCATCCGAAAGGTGCTGCTCGACACCGCGGACGTCGGCTGGGCGGAGTACGCCGACAAGCTCGGTCGGCGATCCGACGCAAACGGTCCGCTGACCTTTCTCGACTGGCCCCGCTGCTTCGCCGACGGACCCGCGCCCAGTCGATTCATGATCTTCTGCCGCCGATGACGACGGTGACGGCGACGATCACCGTCGGGCGACCGCCCTCCTGATCGAGGTCGCTCGACGGCAAGGCCCCCGCCAGCGCCGGTCGCCGGCCCCGCGATCATGACGCGGGTCGCTTGGTGTACTCTCTCGCGGCGGTCGACGCCGACCCCCGGAGGACCTCGTGGCCCTGAAACCGAATCTCAAGATCGGTCAGTTTCTATACGGCATCGCGACCATGATCCCCGGCGTGGCCGAGGTCTGTGGCCGAGGCGCCGGCTCCACCAGCTCCCCGCGTTACTGCTATTCGGTGTGGCTCCGCCACCTCGTGTGCGCCGCGGGCAACGGCCTCAAGGTGCCACCGCGGGTGGTGGCGGAGCTCGGCCCGGGCAACTCTCTTGGCATCGGCCTCGCCGGCCTGCTGTCCGGAGCGGAGCGCTATCACGCCTTCGACGTCGTCCCGCACGCGCAGGTCAAGCGGAATCTCGCCGTCCTCGACGAGCTCGTCAGGCTGTTCCAAGCGCGCGCGCCGATCCCCGGCCCGGACGAGTTTCCGCAGGTGCATCCTCTCTTGCCGAGCTACGACTTCCCCCGTCATCTTCTCGACGACCAGACGCTGGCGGCCACGCTCGCGCCGGCGCGGCTCGCGCGGATCCGAGAGTCGATCCGGAACCAGGGCGCTCCCGGTTCGATGATCGACTATCGCACCCGCTGGTTCGACGAGGGCGCCATCGAACGGGAGTCCGTCGACCTGCTGGTGTCTCAGGCGGTCCTCGAGCACATGGACGATCTGCCGGCCACTTACCGCGCGATGCGCCTCTGGTTGAAGCCGGACGGGTTCACGTCACACGACGTCGATTTTCGTGCCCACAGCACCGCGCGGTTCTGGAACGGGCATTGGAAGTACTCCGATCGCGTCTGGAAGGTGATCCGCGGACGGCGCTCGTACCTCTTGAATCGGGAGCCCTATTCGACGCACCTGCGCCTCTTGCGAGAGAACGGCTTTGCCCTGGTCGGCGGTCAAACGACGAAAGCCAACCCGGTGATCCCCCGAGAGCAGCTCGCGCCCCGCTTCCGGGATATCACCGACGAAGACTTGACCACACCCACGGCGCTCATCCAGGCGATCCGGCGGTAGTCAGCGAGCGCGGCTCGGTCGCTCGCTTCCGGCGTCCGTGAGGACGAGCGCCCGGGCGGCGTTTGCTAGGCTCCGGCCGACACATGAAGCCGACAGCGCGCCCCCAGGCGCCAACCGATCGCGCCAGCGACGCGAGCCACGTCGCCCGAAGTGGGGTGCTCCAGCTCCTTTCGGCCCTGGGCCAGGGCCTGATGCCGGTCACGCACATCATGATCGCGCGCCTGTTCGGCCCCGCCGTGTTCGGCGCGTACCAGGCCAGCCTGGCGATCCTCGAGGTGCTGACCCGGGCGGGCCTGGTCGGCTCCATGCATGGCATGCATCGCTTCATCCCGGCCCATCGCGCCGAGGGCGACACGGAGCTGGAGCAGCGCGCGCTCGGCACCGGGATTCGCCTGACCGTCGCGGTCTCGAGCCTCCTGGCGCTGGCGCTGGCCCTGCTCGCGCCCTGGGTGGCTCGCGCCTGGAACGAGCCGGCCCTGGCCGCCTCGCTCCCCCTCATGGCGCCCGCGGTCTTGCTCGCGACCACCACGCTGGTGCTCATCGCGGCGACCATGGGCGCGAAGGTGGCGCGCATGAGCCTCTACGTGCGCGGCCTGGCCGAGCCGATCCTCCTCCTGCTGGCGGTCCTGCTGGCCGCGCGTCTCGGAGGGGGCACGCTGCGCAGCCTGGTCGTCGGTCACGTGGCCAGCAGCCTGGTGGTCGCGGCGTGCGCCGTCACGGC
>Ga0068853_100002693_pt1 | contig 13395 bp, 5 predicted proteins | sample KBSCornC32_FD_65655 | JGI IMG/M metagenome (GOLD analysis project Ga0068853, IMG submission 65655) | Corn rhizosphere microbial communities from Kellogg Biological Station, Michigan, USA - KBS Corn C3-2 | ecosystem: Host-associated > Plants > Roots > Rhizosphere > Soil ... | reverse complement strand
CGCGTGCCGTGATGCTGCGGGATAAAATCGACGATGCGCTGCGGCAGACCGGTTTCCCTTGCAAGCTTTAGGCCGTACGTCACGTGGCTGATGATGATCTTTGCGCTTTGCTGGGGCTTTAGCCGATCGTGTGGATTTTTCCCAGACTGGTTTTCGACGAAATGCTCAGGTGCCGCCGTTTTACCGATGTCGTGATAAAGCGCTCCGATCCGCGCCAAGAGGCCGTTCGCTCCGACAACACGGCAGGCTTCTTCTGCAAGCTGGCCGACGGCGTGCGAATGTTGATTCGTGCCCGGAGCGCGCAGGGCAAGCTGTCCAAGTATCGGCAGATCGGCGTTCGACAGTTCAAGCAGTTTTACATCTGTTAAAATCCCGAACAGCGATTCGCAGATCGGCATCAGGACCGAGGTCATCGCCGCCGTTAGAACACCACTTGCCAACCCGCATGCGATCGCGAGTAGAACAGTGTTCAAAATGAATGGCTGCTGCGTGTAAGCGATGAACGCAAGCGCAAGACCTGCGCTCGCGACACCGACGAGGCAGCCGGCGATGGTTATCGTTTGACGGCTGCGATACGGGCCGATGCCGTAAACGGCTATCGACGAAGAAATAGCCGAATATATCGCAAATTCGAGGCCACGCGGAGCCAATAGCCCGGCAATAAGTGAGGTGAACAACCCCGTGAACAACGCCGTCGGCCGGTCGGCAAGCAGCGTCATCAGCAGACTCGCTGACGCGAACGGTATCGCAAACGCCCAGATCGTCGGGTCGTTGAGTGGTGCTTTTATATTTTGCAGCGCGGTAAAATCGGCAAGGCGAAACGCTAGCGCCATCATCACCGTCTGAACGACGACGATAAATCCGAACAGCGCGAACGTTTTCTCTTCGGACAGCGCAAGCCGCGGCACCATTCCGCGATGCTGTACGTATTTCCACGCGGCCCAATATAAACCGCAGATCATCACCAGCAGCCCAAGAAAGCGGTTAAATTGCCGTGTCGATGAACTATAGCTCTGAATAGCCGCTATCTTTGAAATGATCTCCGGAGTTATAATGTCGCCTTCGTCGGCGATCTTTTGCCCGCGTTTTAGCGAAACGGTTATCGGCTGCACACCCGCGGCTATAGCCTGACGTGCGTTTTCGGTCGCGGCACCGTCGTAAACGACGCTCGGTTGTATCAGCGGAGCCAACGCAGTGAAAAAAGCGTCGGCCTCCTTTTGGGAAAGGCTGTTGATCTGTTCGAGTCCGTTTTTAAGTTTATTTCGCGCAGCCGACAAAGATGTCATGCTCGATTCGGGCATCTGCACGACTGATTGCTGGTTCGGTTTTTGCCGATCAACGAGGTTGATCTCGTTGCCAAAATACTGAGCGTCCTGATCGCCGTAGATCGAACCTTCGGCGTTTTCGCGAACCACGCGGGTCACAGCGTCCAGCTCGTTCGAGCTGAATTTCCTCGCAGCATAAACCTTGCCCAGATCGCCGGTGGCCGCTTGTTGATTTTCGTTTCGCGTATTCGTGTTTGAGCGAGAATTAGCGTTCGCCGATTCGCTTTTTCGCTGCAGGCTTTCCCACGATGAGCGAAAGCTCTGGACGGCCTCATCAGCTCTGTTCGATTCGTAGGTAAAGATCGGACGAACGGTGTCGCGGGCGCTGGCCTTTATTCGGTCGGTCTCGACCGAGTCGGTAAAATAAATATCAGCAGGTGAGATGATGGCTTCGCGAGCGATGTCGCCTTCCTTATACGCGGTTTCGCCGGGACCATTCCACAGCGGATTGTGGATCAAAAGTGTCGTCAACAGGCACAACGCGGCAAAACCCAGCCAGAATCGCTGCCTGCCGGTAAGCCTTGAAAACGGCCCGGATAGCCGTTCGCCCAAGCTGCGGCGCAGCTTTGTTGACGGGGCGGTCAAATCCTGGATTCTTTTACTCATCTGCGGTTAAGACTCGTCTTAATTACCGGTTGCGAACTGCATTTGCGACATTGCAGGGTCGCCGAGTACATCTCCAATTTTCGTTATCAACGGCTTCAGGGTATTTGGCTGAATAGCTGAAATTGCCACGCATTGCGTGTCTTTGTCAAGGCAGATCTGCCTCATCTGTGCCTCAACATCCATTTTCGCAATAAGATCTGACTTATTCAGAACGACGATCTGCGGAATGTTGTTGAATCCGAGATCGAGTAAAATCGCATCGACCGACTCGATCTGCTGCATCAATCTCGGATTAGACGCGTCCACAACGTGCACAAGCAGGTCACTGTCGGCGATCTCTTCCAGTGTCGCCCGAAACGCCGAAATTAAAGCCTTTGGCAGATCACGGATAAATCCCACGGTGTCGTTGATGATGACCTCCTGATCGTATGGCAGCCGCAACCGGCGCGACGTCGGATCGAGCGTCGCGAACATCTTTTTCTCGGCGTAAACCTCACTTTGCGTCAGCGTGTTCAGCAGCGTGGATTTGCCTGCATTCGTGTAGCCGACGAGCGATATGATCGGCAGATGTTTTTGCGAACGGGTTTTGCGTCGCTCCTGCCGTTGGTAACGCAAGTTTTCAACCTGTTTTTCGAGCTGCGAAATGCGGTCGCGAACACGCCGCCGGTCCGTTTCAAGCTTCGTTTCACCGGGCCCGCGTCCGCCGATGCCACCTGCAAGCCGCGAAAATGCCGAATTTTGACCAACGACAAGACGCGGCAGCAGGTACTTTAACTGTGCAAGCTCGACCTGCAATTTACCTTCGCGTGATTGTGCCCGCTGGGCAAAAATGTCCAAAATAAGCTGCGGCCGGTCGATGACCTTTAAATCGGTAGCCTCGGACAGAGACCTGACTTGTGCGGGCGAAAGCTCGGTGTCGAAAACAATAAGATCGGCTCCCAACCGCATTGACCGGATCAACAGATCTTCCAGTTTGCCGCGTCCGAGCACCGTCTTCGGGTCGATCTGCGGCCGACGCTGTATGATCTTATCAAGCACAACAACTTCCGACGAAACAGCCAGTTCTTCTAATTCATTGAGCGATTCTTCCTCATCCAAAACGGAACCTGTCGTCACACCAACCAGGATCACACGATCGCGGTTTGCGTCTCGATGGCGCGCCGTCTGACGGATACGCGCCATTTCATTCTCAAGCGAATTTATCAGCGCGGTAAAATTTGGATCGAGCTGAGACGGGATGTTCGGTTCGAGGAATTCGTATGGCGTTTTGCCGTCGGCCTCGATCCCTTTTGCCGTCGTTGGCAGCAAGTGTGCAGAATAAACCAAACCCGGCAAGCCGCTTTTTTCATCAACCTGGACGATCGACATGAGGTCGAGCCGCAGCAGCGCAAGGTCGGTAAGATCATCTTGTGTGAGCTTTTCGCCGAGCAGATGCGTATGCACGCACCGCAGGCCGCGAAAACGGTCCGCCGACACGCGGGCACGTCCAAAATCCGGCATCTCGATCTGTTTTGCGTTGCCGACCATTACGTAATCGACCTGTCCTTTTCTGTTTATCAGCACGCCGACCTGGCGTCCGGTCTCGTGCGAAAGTTCGGTCATCTGCCGCGCAAGTTCGGGCGAAACTATCTGGTCTGGTGGTACCCGCCGCGTACCAAGCCGCTCAATTCGGCGAAGCTGATTGTGTTTAAGCCCTTTTGTAAAGCCGTATATATTACTAATAAAGCGCTAATCCTCCGGTAAATGCAGTGTTAATTATATCAAAAGCAATGAATGGTGGGGAGTAGTCAGTTTTCCATCGGTACTGGCGTCCGTTCTCACTTGTCACACGCCGCTCCTAACCGTACAATTTTGAAAAATGCAAACACGAACGCGTCGGCAAAAAGAAGTCCTCGATTTCATTACGAGATACATCGACGGCCACGGCTACGAGCCTTCATATCAAGTCATTGCACGTCACATCGGTGTTTCGTCCAAAGCCGGTATTGCGAAGCATATAAAGGCTTTAGAAGAGCAGGGATGTCTTATCCGCCGTGTCGAAGGCCGCGGCTTTTCGATCGCGTCGCCGAGCGAAAACACGGCAAACGATTCGGTCATACGGGTTAAATGGCTTGACGTACCCAACGGCAGCGTTTGGCCGGAAGACTGGCCGCGCGAATCGTTCACGCTGCCGCGATTCCTTCTCGGCCCGAATTTTGAAGGAAGTGTTTTTGCCTACCGCGTGCCGGACGATTCGCTAGCTGAAAAGAACATCTGCGAGGATGACATCGCATTGATCGAGGAACGTTCGTTCGTCCGCGATGGCGACATAGTAATAGCTGTCCTTAAGAAAAAAGAGGCAGTATTGCGCATCTATTACCGCGACGGCTCAAAGATCGAGCTCCGCACCGCCGCCGATCCGCCAGAGATACTAAAACTTTCATCCGAAGCCATCGAGATCCGCGGCGTCTTCCGCGCAATGCTACGTCCGGTATCTTAAATGTGAAATTAATACGATTTTGCGCGACTTGTCCTTACAAGGCTAGGTGCGGTGAAAGCCGCGTTCGATGTCTTTCATAGTTAGACGCAAGATGACGGGGCGGCCGTGGGGACAAGTGGTCGGGGAGGTAGTTAATAATAGCCGGTCTATGAGCCACTGCATCTTTTCGTGAGTGAGTTTCATATTGATCTTGACGGCGGCTTTGCAGGCGAGGCTGGCGGCAATGTCGGCTCGTAAGGTTGCTTTGGCTCCGCCGCGTTTTTCGGCATCGACGGTGTCCAGTATCTCGGAGAGGAGATTTCGCGCCTCGGCGACGGGCAGGTCGGTCGGGACGCTTTTGATCGCGATGGTTCGGCCGGACAGACGCATAACATTAAAGCCCAGCGATGCAAGGTCGCTCTCGATCAGGCTGAACGCTTCCGACTGAGCGGGTGACAGGTCAATGGTTTCAGGAAGGAGAAGATTTTGCGATTCGATAAGACGTGCGGCTTCGCTGCGGCTGAATTTGTCGAACAGGATGCGCTCGTGCGCAACGTGCTGGTCGATGAGCAGCAAGCCTTCGTCATCGACGGCGATGATGAAGCTGTCGTGCAGCTGGCCCATTGGTTTGATCTTGCCGGATGAAACGTCGGTGACCTCGGCGGGTTTTGCGAGCCGGGCGGCGGAGTTTAGAGGAGGAAAAGTCTGTGGAGCCTCGAAAGTCGAGACAGTCTGGGAAACGGCGGACTGTTCGAAGTCGGAGGAGAATATCTCGGGTTCGAAGCGGGTTCCTTCGAAATCGAGAGTTCCCGTCACCAGCGGTTCTGGTTCTGACCGTGTAATGGCTTCCCCCACTTCCCTCCTGAGAACCCCGTAAGCCGAAGGGGCTGCCACCCCTCCTTCTAAAGGAGGGGTCCTCGGAACATCCGCATTCCGCAATCCCAAATCCGCAATTGTATGCGCGGGGGCAAGCTCGTCTTCCGGACCGTCCATGGCTGGGGGGTCTCCCTCTTCTCTTAAACCACCCGCTACCGCAACTGATAGATCCGCAGTCGTGGCTCCGCCCGTTACCATCGGTGGTTCTGACAGGAGGCCGGCCTTGGCGAGCGCGGCCCGGACGACTTCGGCGATTACTTCTTTGACTGCCTCGGTGCGACGAAAACGGATCTCGGTTTTGGCCGGATGGACGTTGACGTCGATCTCTTCGAGCGGGATGTCGAGAAAGAGAAACGCGACCGGATAGACACCATGCGGCAGGACGGAGCGGTAGCCTTCGAGCAAACCGCCGGCGATCGTTTTGTCGCGGACGAAACGGCGATTGACGAAAAAATATTGTGCGTCGCGGTTCGTGCGTCTTTCTCGCGGAGCAGAAACAAAGCCCGACACCGTTACAAAATTTTCATGACCACCGGCAACCGGCAACAGGCTGTCGAGCAGGCCACTGCCAAATAGCTGAAACGCGCGTTCACGCAGATCTTTTGCGGGCGACGCCTGCAAGACTTCGCGACCATTGTTCGTCAGCATAAACGCTGTCTCAGGATGAGCGAGCGCATAGTGCGTGACGATGCTCGCGAGATGATAGTTTTCGGTCGCTTCGGACCGCATGAATTTGCGGCGGGCGGGCGTGTTGAAAAAAAGGTCGCGAACGGACACGGTGGTGCCGGTGTCACGCGCGGCGTTTTTGATATCGATCAGTTTGCCGCCTTCGATCTGCACCTTGGTCGCGGCCGCGTCGTCTTCCGTTTTTGTGACGAGCTCGACTTTAGCGACGGAGGCGATAGACGCCAGAGCTTCGCCGCGAAAACCGAGTGTACCGATGGCGGCGAGGTCTTCGAGCGTGCGAATCTTCGATGTAGCGTGGCGCTCGAATGCAAGGATCGCGTCGTCGCGCTGCATCCCGTGGCCGTCGTCTGTGATACGCATCAGGCGTCGGCCGCCGAGCTCGACATCAACCCGGATGCGGGTCGAGCCGGCGTCGATCGCATTTTCAACCAATTCTTTTATGACGGAGGCCGGACGCTCGACGACCTCGCCGGCAGCGATCTGGTTTGCGAGATTTTCGGGCAAGACCTTGATGCGGTTCATTTATAGATAGATGAGGCGGTGGCCTTTGTCGTCCAGGTCGATGGCCTGATAAACCCAGTCGACGAAATTTTCGCCGTAACGGTTGATGAAATGCGTGACGTTCAGCGTGCGTTCCTGCAGGTGTTTGTGCGGCAGCAGTGACGTGAATAACCCGTCGATCTGGTGGCTGATCGTCTGGTCGCGACGGACCTGAACGTGGTGAAATTTGTTGCGAAGCGCCGCGATATGATAAAGAATTTTGCGGCGGCGCTTTGCCAGATTTTCCACCAATGTTACGTCGACCTGCGACAATTCCTGATCGAGCCGGTTAAGCTCGGTGTTAATTTTTTCTTCGGCAACGGCGAAAACCTTTGCGGTGTCTTTGTTCAGGTATTGTTCAACTATCTGCGGCAAAAGATCTTCCTCACCGGCAAACAAGTCGGTGAAATCGAGGTCGTAGCGTTCGAGCGTTTTAGCGTGTTTTGATTCGATAACAGTGAAGCTCTGTCGGTGGAGGATCGGCGTAACCGGACGGCCAAGAATGCGGTAAACTTCGCCGCTCTGAGCAAAATATGCAACCTCGGCTCCGCCGCCGAAATAACACACTGTCGGGAGGAGATAATCCTGAACCACCGAGCGAAGAACGACGCTCGGGCTGAAGCGACTGGGTTCATTTGTCGCAATGGCAGCGAGTTCGTCAAGCGTGAATTCGCGTTCGCCGTCTTTGGTGCGAAACGTTCCGGTCTCGCTTTTTTTGAGAGCGTTTCGCGTGTGGTCGCGGGCCTGCCAAAAGAGCGGAAAATAGTCTTCGGTGATGTGGACCTGCGCGGCGAAACCTTTGTTTTCGAGTTCGGCGCTGCGCTTCATTAAAGCCTCAACGATCTCGCCGGATTTTTTTATCGCTTCGACATAAACGGGCGATGCAAGCTCCTTCAATTTTTTGTGAAGCGGACACAAAATGATCAGGCCGTATTTGCCAAGCAGCTGTGTAAGTAACCGTGCAAATGCGTCCCCGAAATAAGTTTTTGGCGTCCAGGCTTCGTCGATAAGTCGGCGGAGATGCGGCGTGAATTCGGTTTGCGGCAGGTCGTTAAATAACTCTTCGACGGTTTCTTTGATCGAATTGTCGAGTTTGATATATCCCACAGGCAGATTTGTATAACAGCGTTTCGGCTCGTTTTTCAGCTCGGCGACGTTGTCATGACGGTCGAGCACGAAGGCTTTGGAAACTTCTTCGAAATCGTGGTCCTCGGTCGCAACCCAGAAAACGGGCACTGCGTTAATGCCTCGCCCGCGCAGACATTCGACCATTTTGATCGCCGACAACGCCTTGTAGATAGTATAAAGCGGCCCGGAAAACAGGCCCGCCTGTTGGCCCGAAACTACCGCAACGGTATCAGGCTGACGGAGCAGCTCGATATTTTTGAGCGTGCATTCGGTCGCGCCGAATTTACGGTTCATTGCTTCGAGTGCCTCGCAAAGGACGGTGCGGTCCGCCTTGTAATTTGCGAGAACTTCGGGAATTCGCTCAGCGACTTGCGTATGCGAGGTCAGGACGTTCGGGTAAAATTCGCGCTTCGCCGCGGGGTCGCTTTGATATTCGGTAAAAAGGCGTGACTGGCCGGGAATCTCGGAAAAGGGAATGCTTTCGACATGCAGAACGACATTCCCTTTGGTGCCGGGACAGGCGATTTCTTGCTTCACGCGGGTTTCTCCTTGGTACCCAAAGATTATAAAATTTGAAACCGCTTGTGCCAAGTTGGAAATAAAGAGACGGCCAGGCGACCGTCTAATAATCAAAATAATTTGCCCGCGAAACACGCGAAAATAAGGTCGATATTAATTTTCGCATGTTTCCCGTATTTCGCGGTCTAAGTTTTAATTCCCGTTCGTTGCGATGCGCGGACGCGTTGTGCTTTCTTTCGCGGTATCCGCACGGCGGTCGATGCGATATATGCCGGAGGCGTGCGAAGCGGCAAAAATGCGATTCGGGTCGGTTGGGTCGAACACCATCGTCCAGATTCGGCGGCTGGGCAATTTCATATCCTTTGAATCGACCCGCCTCCATTTTCCGCCGGCATTATCAGAATAGTAAATTCCGCCGTCCGATTGGAGCGAGCTCGAGACAAATACTTCATCGGTGTTGTTCGGGTCGATCAAAATACTTGTGTAACTTCCGAGCGGCAGATCGTGTCCGCGTCCGATCCACGTCTTTCCGCCGTCGTGGCTTCGGTAGAGTGACTGAACGGTGCCGACATAGACATAGTCCGGGCGTTTTGGATCAATAGCGATCGATGTTACAGGAACGCCTGCGGGCGACGCTTCGGTCTTTGTCCACGTCATGCCATCATCGTTTGAAACGAGAACGCTTGAGGTTTCGGTGCCGACCCAGATCTGCTCAGGCCGCTGCGGCGAGATGTGAATCGAGAAAATGTTCTGGTTGACACCATCACCGAGCGTGAGTTTTTCCCACCCTTTTGTTACGTCGTAGCTGCGATAAAGTCCGGTATCAGTACCAGCCAGAAGGCCGTTCCGGCCGTCTTCGGTAAACGCAAGGACCTTGACCTTTTCGGTCAGTGCCGGAACAAGGACAGGTCCTGAGTCTGCGGCCGGCGTGGAGGTTTTGGTCGGTGTTTTTGTTTTAGCAACAGTCGCCTTTGATCGGGCGGCCGTCCGTCCGCGACGTGTCCGGGCTGTCTTTACGGGTTTAGGCGGTGTCAATAACTTCCATGTCGCGCCGCGGTCGGCTGATGTAAAAATACCGAGATTCGTCCCCAAATACATGGTGTTGGGGTCCGTTTTGCTTTGAATGAGCGAAAAGGGCGAAACGCGGTTGATGTCGAGATCTTTCGCCTGCAGCCAAGTGGCTCCGCCGTCGTCGCTGGTAAAAAAGAATCCGCCCGACGTCGCCGTATTATGCGTCATTGCGTACAGGCGATTCTGGCGCTCGGTGTCAGGCGTGATCGAATAGGCAAAACGGCTTGTAAAGTTATCGTTCGTCGGAACGAAGTTGCGGCCGCCGTCGTTCGAGACCATCACGCCGTAATTGTTGGTGCCGATAAAAACGCGGTTCGGTGCGTCCGGAGACACTGCGATCGAGTTTATCTCAAGATTTCGCTGCGTCGTTAATATCCACGACTTGCCGCCGTTTGTAGTCATCCAGAACCCCTCCGTAGTGGCGGCGTAAACGGTTCCGGGAATTGTAGGGTGCTGAACAATGTCCCGCGTACGGCGGGACTGGGATGGAATGCCCTGAATCTTTGCCCATCGTTCGCCGGCGTTTTTCGATTCGTAGATGCCGCTGCACGCGGAGGCGATAATGTGGTTCGGATCTCGCGGATCAAGCGTTACGGCAAAAACGTCCGAATCGTCGATCATTCCGTCCTTGATCAGTTTCCAGTTTTTGCCTTCGTCAGTTGTTTTATACGCACGCCACCAGGTACCCGCATAGATCGTGTCCGTGTTTCTCGGATCGACGGCAAGAGCGTCAATGTTCACGGGCATGGTCGAAGATGAGACCTTTTCCCAGTTTTCACCCGAATCTTTTGAGATCCAGATGCCGGTAAGCGTCCCGACAACCAGCGTATTCGGGTCCTTTGCCGACTGTGTCATCGAGTGTATCGATTCATTGCGAAGTTCCTTAGATTCCTTCCACGTTGCTCCTCCGTCTGTCGTGCGGAAAAATCCGCCCGGTGACTTGTACCGATGGCCGGATGTGTAAATGATGTTCGAATCACGCGAATCGACCATCAACTGGTCAAGAATAAGCTGCGGCTCGTTCAGGTTGACCAGCAGCCGCCATGACTGTCCAGCGTCCGTCGAGGTGTAGATCTGCCCGTCAAGCGTGCTAATGAACAGATGGTCCTTGTTTCGCGGGTCGATGGTTACGACGCGCACGTCGCCGCCGCTTGGGCCGACAACCTGCCAGCTTGTGAATTTTTCAGCATCTGTAATAACGTCGCCGCCTGCGAACGGCAGCACCGGAACTGCAAACAAGGCGATCGCGGCAGCGAGAACGGCAAGCCGAAATACGGGGACATTTGTGGACCTTTTATTCATATTCTTATTTGGCTAAAACTGGGGAATGACATTACACCGATAACGCATCAAAAACCGGCCCAAACTATCTGATGACGAATGGGCACGAGACGTTTGCACAAAACGTGCAAATTAACGGACCAGGCAACTCATAGGGATTGGTAACGCAAAGCGCGGACAACTAGGCCTTATTTTACATAAAAGTCGAATTAATGCAAATAAATTCTCCGGAATGCGGATCAGGTGCGCGATGTCGGGACAACCTGCGGCAGCGGGAAGTGATCGCGGAGTGCGGATCAAAGAAGTAACTATGGATGAACACGACGCAGGCGACACTCCCTGCTACCTAACGCTTTAAGGCATATTTACCGGTTTTTCGTTCAAATTTGTCCCAACCTGGGACAGTTTGGGACAACGCTGGGACAGTTTATTATTGAATATAAAGACTTTAGCGTACTGTCCCAACTGTCCCAGCTTTTTGCAATTTTCCGGAACCGTCACGTCAAATCGAAGGAGTTTTCAAAGACCATTGGCCGTCCGCGAGGGGAAAGCCAGCCTTGAGATTATACCATATTGTTGCATAGTCGGGACGATATTTTATGACGGGGTCGCAGGTCAGTTTCAATATTTTTGCGGACCTTACGGTCAATATGTTGCGGAATAGACACGATAACACGAAGAACACAAAGGTTTCACGAAGAGCACAAAGTTCGGAATATGGCTGAACGACCCTTTGCATAGATCAAACTGACCGGCTACCTATGAATGGCACATCGCAGGAGAGATGCCGGATTTATCCGCCGGGGTAGCAGAAAATTCTTCAATCCGAAATCCAAAATCGCAAATTCAAAATCGAAAAAGGCTTCTCTTGTCGAGAAGCCTCTTTCATCTTTCATGTTTATATCGCTTATATGCGATACAAAGCTATTGCGTTACGGTACCGGATTTTCTGCTCCAGGCGGTACGAGGTAGAACTTCGTATTTACGCCTGTTCCGTTATCCGGGCCATCGACGAAGGTCACACGGCTCAGATCGTATTTGCGGAAGTTAATCGCCTTGACGATCTGTGCTCTGCGGCGTCTGATATCCGCGGCCGAACCGTAGTTGATGATGTAACCCTGTGAATTCGGGTTGTTGTTCAGCTGCGTATAGAAGTTGTCAATACGAGCCTTAACATCGTCATCAGTCGCCTTGCCGAATTCGTCAACCTGCGTTGAAGTTGGTTTCTCAGCAACGGGAGCCGTTGCACTTGAGTTCGTTGTGCAATTGCATGTCGGGTCGGTACCACCAATATCCACAGTGGCCGTTATATTGCCACCCGACATTTCAGTCGGTACCTGAACCGTAATACTCGGTGTTCCCTGTCCCGATGATATCTCACCGGCCGAAACCGTCCAGTTGTAGGTCACGCTCTCCTGGCTGCCGCCGCTTACGTTAGCCGTAAACGTCATTGTGCCACCCGGTGCCGTCACACCTGCGGGGCCGTCAACCGAAAGGCTCGGGCATTCGCAGATCTTCTTGCAATCCGGACACGTTGCAACCGTAAGGGTCTTTGTTTCCGTCTTGCCGCAGATTCCGCAGCCGTCGTCAACACCGGCAGTGATCGTGTATGTTCCGGGTTGAGCACCGCTCAGATCCCATTGAACGTTTGCACCGCTGCCGACAATGCGTCCACCCGAAACCGTGTAGTTATAGGTAAGAACATCGTTTTCAGGGTCGACCGCCGTGGTCGCAACATTGATCGTCGTGCTGTCGTTGCAGCCGCCTGATTCCGATCTGAATCCGGCAGGGCACGGCAGGCTGATCTCGGTATCGCTCAAGGTAACAGCAGTTACGTTTGCAGGCTGGTTAACAACCTCGGCCTGACGCGTATTGCGGCGGCCGGCAAACACCTGGAAGCCAAATCCGTTCGGATCGCTCGACGGCTGGAAGCCAGGAGGTACGCCCGTAATGTTCGGTGTGACTGTCTGTCCCGTACAAGTCGTGCTTCCGTCCTGGTTGCGAACAAATACTACGCAAGGAACGAAAACGCTCTGATTAAAGCGGTCGTCATCCTTGAACGTGCTGCGATCTTGTTGGTTAAACTGATAGCGATACCAGCCGCTGAAACCAAACCAGCGTGCCGGGAATACCCTCGCACCAATCAAGCCTTCCAACGGATGGTTTTCAAAGGCGTTCGGGGTGCGTCCGCCAATATAACGGATCGCACGAAGCTCACCGATAGGCTGGAAGAACTTGTTGACAGGAAAATCGACGCCGACCGATGCCAGAACTTCATCCGGCCTGTCGAGGATCGTCGCGCTGCCGCCGGGGAAATCTCCCTTGACGCTGCTGTTCCAGTTGTAGCCGATGTTTGTCGAAAGGTTCATCCAACGTCTTAAACGGGCATCGGCAAAGAATGTTACTCCGATGTCGCCGCGGTTGCCGCCCGGGCTTGCGCCGCGCTGCAGCTGGTTAAATCCGCTCGCGTCGCTTGCATGATCGGCATACCACCGATAGAAAGCAACGACGCCTAATCCGACCGGGTTATTAAGTCCGGTAAACCGCCACTTGCCGCCCGCCGTGAATGTGCTGAATGCTGATTCAGCCCATGTGCGGTTGATAAATGGTGCGTCAGGCAGATACGACGGAGCCAGGGTAAACGATGTCGGAATTTCCACACCGTTGGCGGTCCCGTTCAACCTGCCGGTTTGAAGCACTACACCGGGCAAGATGCTGCCGAATACAGAACCCATGCCCGGGAAATTATCTGCTCCCTTGCCCCCGTCTGTCGGTGCTCCGATCAAAGCGGGGCTGCCTACCGGAAAGCCGAAGAAATTACACGGCAGCACCGTGCAACCCGTTGCCGACCCCGGAGCAAATCCAAAAAAGCCTGCGCTGCCCCCAACATAAGGGAACGTGACG
>Ga0068853_100002691_pt1 | contig 13397 bp, 11 predicted proteins | sample KBSCornC32_FD_65655 | JGI IMG/M metagenome (GOLD analysis project Ga0068853, IMG submission 65655) | Corn rhizosphere microbial communities from Kellogg Biological Station, Michigan, USA - KBS Corn C3-2 | ecosystem: Host-associated > Plants > Roots > Rhizosphere > Soil ... | reverse complement strand
GAGGAACTCGTCGGGCGCCACGCGCGGAATGCTGGGCGTGCGGTTGGCCTGCAGGGGCAGGTACACCGGCAGTTGCTCCATGGCCTGCGCGAGGCGCTCGTCCTGCGCGGCGTCTTCGCTGGGCTCCATCAGAAGCAGGTCGAGCATCACCGACCTTGCGCCGGCATCGGCGAGCCGGTCCAGCAGCTTCGCGTGCGTCTCGCGCGGCCAGGGCCATTTGCCCAGCGCGGCGAGGCTCGGCTCATCGATGGCGACGATCAGTATTTCGGGGGAAGGCGACTGCGCGGCCAGCGGAAGCGCGCGGTCGTAGAAATGCATATCCAGCTGTTCCAGGCCGGGGCGCTGGGCCAGCCACACCAGCAGGGCCGGAAACACGATCAGCGCCACCAGTGGCGCTGCCAGAGCTCGCAATCGCATGGTCCATCGATGAAAACTCATCGGACGGGCACGTCGATGCTGCCGCCGGTGAATGGCTCCCCGTAGTGCGTTCCGTCTTCTGTCTCGCGGACGCGCCAATGGTAGCGCCCGCCCAGCACGAAGGGCCCGACGATCGCGCTGCCGGCCTGCATGTCCTGCATGTCGACGAGCCGGGTCGCGAAGTCGGGGTCGCGCGAGATCTCCAGCCGGTAGCGCTTGCCTGGCGAACCCCACCACAGCAGCTCGACGCGGCCGTCGTCCTTCCATCGCACCGACCCGGTCGGCGAAGGCATGTAGAAGAGCAGCTCGCCCGGCATGCCTTCGAGATCGGCGGCGTCCACGGCGGCGACGCGCAGGTAGTAGAAGCCGGGCTGCAGGTCTTTCGGCAATGCGAGCGAGGTGCCCGCGCTGGAGCCTTCGACGAGCGGCGCGAGGATCGAATCGTCCTGCGCGATGCGCCAGCGATAGCCCTGCGCGCCGGGCACCTCTTCGAGCTCGATGCCGGGCGAGGTCGGCGACACGTTGCCGCTGGTGAACCTCGGCGCAGCGAGCAGCGTGCGGACTTCAGCGCCAGCCGGGTCGCCACCACTGCCGCTGTCGAACACGCTGCCCTGCCCCGCTTCGAGCACGATCTGCCCCGGCTGCCGCAAGCCGCGCACGGCCACGCTGCCCTCGATCACTTCGCCCACCGTTCGCCCGCCCCGCTCGCGCACGCGAAACTGCGTGCCCCGCACGCTGAGCACCAGCGAGCGCGAGCGGATGTGGAACTCCTGCCCGGCGGTCCGCTTGTGTACCTGCGATTCGATCCCGCCGCCGAGCAGCCTGAGGCCGACGCGGTCGCGCCCGACGGTCTGCAGCTCGACCGTGCTGCTTGACGGAATCACCGAGCGGCTGCCGTCGGGCAGCCCGAGCGTGACGAAGGCATCGGGCGCGGTCGCCAGCGTGTCACCCGCCTGCACCGGCATGCCCTGGACCACTGGCACATCGGGCTTGCCGGCGCGCCGCTGCCAGGCCTGGCCGGTCACGGCGAGCACCATCGCCTCGCCTTCGCCCAGCGGGCGGCCATCGGCGAAGTACAGCACCGTTCCGGGCTGCAGTCGCCTGGGCTCGCCCACGTTGTTGCGCTGCTGGATCTCGGGCCAGCGGCCCGGCTGCCGGTAGTGCTGGCCGGAGATGCCCCACAGGGTGTCGCCGGAGCGCACCACGTGCGAGGGCTGGGCCGCGAGGCAGCCGCTGAAGACACATGCTGCGAATGCCACCATCGGCGCGAGCCGTCGGCGGCCTCCCTGCTTTCGCACCGTCACGGACGCTCTTCCTCCGCGAGGCCAAGCTGGTAGCCCTGCCCGTAGACGGTGCGCAGGATCATTCCACGCCGCGCATCCAGGTGGAGCTTCTTGCGCAGCCGGTAGACATGGCTGTCCAGCGTGCGCGATGGCGCCTCCTCGGTCTCGTAGCCGGCCGTCTCGAGCAGGTGGGCGCGCGAGACCGTCTGGCCCAACCGGCTGAAGAGCAGCAGCGTCAGGTTGAACTCGCGGCTGGTCAGCGTGTAGCTCTCGGGCGCGGCCTCCGCCGCCTCGCGGTAATGCACGAGGTGGCCGACGGGATCGAGCGTCCAGCGGCCGATGCTCAGGGGCGTGTCGGGCGACTGCGGCTTGCTGCGCTTCACCAGCCGCAGGACGCGGGCGCGGAGTTCGAGCGGGCGAAAGGGCTTTGTGATGTAGTCGTCGGCGCCGGAATTCAGCGCCTCGGCCACGTCGTCTTCGGAGCCCCTGGAGCTGATCATCAGCACCGGAACCGAACTCCCCTTCCACACGCGCAGCCAGCGCAGCAGCTCGAGGCCGTCCATGCTGGGGACGGACCAGTCCAGGATTACCAGATCGAAAGACTCGCGCCGCAGGACCCGCTGCAGCGCGAGCCCGTCGGAAAAACCCTGGCAATGCACCGTTCCTTCGCGCTCCAGCTGCTGCTCCAGCGTGCGGATCAGAAGAGCCTGCTGGGAGAGTTCGTCTTCGACGATCGCGATGCGCATTGAATACCTTGCTACCTGGGAACGCTGAATTCTGGTTGATGCCACACCGGAAGAATCTGACGAATTCGAGCAGTCGCGCAGATGCAGAAATGTTAGCAAAAGGTCACATTTCGGCGCAAAAAGCGGCGGAATTTCTCGCGAAATCTCGCATTCGACTGGGAGCCTGAACCCCCTTCACGAATCATCCGCACCCTTCCCGCCCCGGGATTGCCAGCCGCTTCGGCGTGCCGGCGAACCGGAGGCGATCGACTGGCAGGAAGCGCCGGCGGCCACGGCCCGGCAGGCGCCCTTAACTGGATATTCGTGATGAACAGAATCTACCGCTCCGTTTGGAGCGAGGCCCTCGGAGCCTTCGTGGCCGCCGCCGAAACGACGCGCACCCGGGGCGCCCGAGGCGCAGCCCGCACCGCGCTCGTCGCCGCGGCGGCAGCGCTGGCCGCTGCCGGCTCGGCCTGGGCCGGGCAGAGCGTCAACGGCGGTTCGCTGTGCATGTCCCAGGGCGGACCTGGTGCGACCTGGACCTGCCACGTACCCAACGGCAGCGGCGGCTACGCCATCATCAAGGGCCTGCCCGACGACGGAACCGGCGCATCGCCCAACTGGCCGGCCGTGGCGACCGCGGCGGCGGCCGCGCTGGGCTCCGGTGCGCTGCTGTTCGGCAACACGGCCACGGCGGCCACCGGGGCAGGAAGCACCGCCATCGGCAACGGCGCAAGGGCGACCCAGTCGAACACCATCGCCATCGGTACCGGCGCATCGGCGAACCAGTCCAACGCGCTTGCCATCGGCACCGGTGCTTCGGCGACCAGCGCCCAGGCCATCGCCATGGGCACCAGCGCAGCCGCCGGTGGCACGGGCGACGTGATGATCGGCTGGCAAGCCGGCCTGAGCGCCGCCGCCGGCAACCGCGACAACGTTGCCGTGGGCGCCCGCGCCGGGCAGAACGTCAATGGCATGCAGAACGCCTACCTCGGTAACGATGCCGGCCTCAACGTGACCGGCGGAGCCAACACCGGCATCGGCACCCAGGCCGGCCGACGCGTACAGGGCAGCAACAACACCGGCATCGGCGTCAATTCGAGCCTCGACGTGAACGGCTCGAACAACACCGGCCTGGGCGGCTACTCGGGCTGGACGGTCACCGGCCAGGGCAACACCAGCGCCGGGGCGTTCGCGGGCTACACGGTCAACGGCGACAGCAACACCGCCTTCGGCGACACCACCGGGCAGTACGTCACCGGCAACAACAACGTGGCGATCGGCACCAGGTCCGGCAACAACGTCGGCGCCAACAGCACCATCAGCATCGGCAACCAGGCCAGGGCCAGCACCGACAGCAGCATCGCGATCGGCGACGGGGCTGTCGCCAGCGGCAAGCAGTCGATCAGCATCGGCACCGGCAACACCGTCAACGGCAACAACAGCGGCGCCATCGGCGACCCGAGCGTGATCGACGGCGCCAACAGCTACAGCGTGGGCAACAACAACATCCTGGGCAGCGGCGCGAGCAACACCTTCGTGCTGGGCAACGGCGTCAACATCCAGGTGGCCAACGCGACCGCGCTGGGCAACGCGACGAGCGTGACGGTGGCGGACGGCGTGGCGCTCGGCAGCAACTCGGTGGCGTCCACCGGCGCCGGCATCGTGGGCTACGACCCGAGCACCGGCACCACCGCGGCGGCCGGCACCAACATCGCCAAAACCGCCGGCACGCTGGGCGCGGTGTCGGTGGGCGACGCGGCCAACGGCGTGTATCGCCAGATCACCGGCGTGGCCGCAGGCACTGCCCTGTCCGACGCGGTCAACGTGGCGCAGTTGCAGGCAGTGGCGACGCAGGCGGTCGCCGCGAGCAGCAAGTGGATCACCGGCTCGCAGACCACAAGCTATTCAGCGCCGGTCGCCACCGGCAGCGAGAGCACCGCCGTGGGCTCCGGCGCGGTCGTCAACGCCAACAACAGCGTGGCCGTCGGCACCGGCGCAACTGCAACCACCGACAACAGCGTGGCACTGGGCAACGGCTCCACCACCACCGCCGCTACGCCAACGGCCAGCGTCACCATCCAGGGCCAGACCTACAACTTCGCGGGCGCCAACCCCGCGGGCGTGGTCAGCGTGGGCAGCGCGGGCGCCGAGCGCCAGATCCAGAACGTGGCCGCCGGGCAGATCAGCGCCACCAGCACCGACGCAGTGAACGGCAGCCAGCTCTACGCGACCAACCAGGCGATCAACAACATCCAGACGGGCGGCGGCATCAAGTACTTCCACGCCAACTCGCAGGCGGCCGACTCGCAGGCCGCCGGCGCGGAGAGCGTGGCCATCGGCCCGCAGGCCATCGCGTTGGGCGCGAGCGCGATCGCCGCCGGCAACGGCGCGCATGCCAACGGTGCGGGCAGCATCGCGCTCGGCGCCAATGCCATCGCCGCCAGCAGCAACGGCGTGGCGATCGGCAACGGGGCGACGGCCGACCGCGCCGGCATGGGCGGACAGAAGGAGCTGTTCTCGAACGTCTCCGTGCTGTCGACGCAGGGCGGCGTGTCGGTGGGCTCGGCGGGCAACGAGCGCCAGATCACCAACGTGGCCGGTGGCACGCAGGCGACCGATGCCGTCAACGTGCGCCAGCTGCAGGCGGTGCAGCAAACCACGGTGCGCTACGACACCAACGTGGACGGCACGGTCAACTACAACAGCGTGACCATGGGCAACGGCGGCTCGACCGGGCCGGTGACGGTGCACAACGTCGCACCCGGCGTGGCGCCCACCGATGCGGTCAACGTGCAGCAGCTCAACCAGGTCGGCGCAGCGAGCAACGCCTACACCGACGCGCGCGTCAACCAGATGGGCAACACGATCAACGACATCGGCAAGAAGGCCTACGCAGGCGTTGCCGCGGCGATGGCGATGGAAAGCGCCCCCTACGTTCCGGGCAAGCTGACCTACGCGGCCGGCATGGGCTACTACGAGCAGCAGGCTGCGATGGGGGTCTCGCTGCGCAAGACCGCTGACAACGGCCGCTGGAGCGTCACCGGTGGCGCCTCGGCCACTTCGCGCGGGACAGTCGCCTTCCGCGTCGGCATCGGCGGCGTGTGGGACTGAGCAACGCCCATGCATCCATCGAATCAATCACTCGTGCCAGACATGTCAAAACCAACCATCCCGACCGCTGTTGTTGCGGCAATGCTGCTTGCCGGCGCCTCCTTCAGCGCCTCCTTCAATGCCTTCGCAGCGGAAGAAATCAAGTTTCCCGAACTGAAGGACTCCTACCTCAAGACCGGCGATTTCGTCGGCCCCGACCACGTGCGGCGCGTGCGGCCCGGCCTGAACAAGGACCAGGTCCGGCTGGAGCTGGGCAACCCGCACTTCAGCGAAGGCATCTTCGGGGTGTCGGAGTGGGACTATGCGTTCAACTTCTACACCGGCAAGGGCAACGACCACGTGACCTGCCAGATGAAGGTGCGCTTCGCCCGCGTCGAGGGGCAATACCGGGTGAAAAGCACCCACTGGAAGAACCCCGACTGCGCCCTGCTCGTGCAGCCGCCCGAGGTCGTGCCCGTTGCCGCGTCGCCCACGCTGCTGCCGCCGCAGAAAGTCACGCTGAACGCCGACGGCCTCTTCCGCTTCGACGGCTCCGGGCCGAACGACCTGCTCCCCGAAGGCCGCGAGCGCCTCGCGCGGCTGGCCGCCGACATCCAGGCGAACTTCAAGGTGCTGCACTACGTGACTGTCACGGGCTACACCGACCGCCTCGGCACCGATGCCTACAACCAGGCCCTGTCGCAAGCCCGCGCGAACAGCGTGCGCGACCTGCTCGTGCAGGCCGGCATCGACAGGACCAAGGTGCGAGCGGCGGGCATGGGCAAGCGCCAGCCGGTGGTGAGCGATTGCGAAGGAACGCGCGCCACGCCCGAACTCGTGCGATGCCTGCAGCCCAACCGGCGCGTCGAGATCGACGTGGTGGGCGGGACCTGAGGAGCGAGGCAACGGGGGCGCACGCTGGTAGGCTGAGGCCTTTCGAACACCTCCACAGGACTTCATGCAGCCAAAGCCTCGGCATCCGTTGCGAACCGTGTTCTCGATCACGGCAAGCGCGGCGGGCCTTCTCCTCGCCGGCTGCGACCGCGCCAACCCTGAGCCACCACCCAGCGCAGAAGAAGTCGCCATCCGCACCGCACCTCCCGAGCAGGTATTCCAGGGAACGCTTGCGGGCCAGCCGATTCATCTGGTGGTGCACGACTGCGAAGTCCTTCGCGTCCGGCAGGGCGCTCAGGGCCGGATCGAATGGACGAGCGTGCTGGCTCCCGAGCCGTATCCCTTCCCTACCGCCTGCGAGCGCCAGTCGCTGAGCTTCGATGCGGGCCAGGTCACGGCGAGGCTCGGGCGTCGCGCCTTCGGCGCGGGCGGCTGCTGCGCCAGCGGCGGCACCTATCGCTCGGCCGATGGCCTTGACTGGAAGAAGCTCTAGCGCCCGGGATCGCGCCGAGGGCCGGATAATCCGGCTCCTTTCATCACGAGGGGTAGGCATGAGAGCCGTCGCATCCGCCATCGCCATGCTTCTGGCCGCCGGCACGGCGTTCGCCCAAGGGGCACAGGCCCCGTACAAGGGCCCCCTGTTCGACACCCACCTGCACTACAACCAGGAGGCCTGGGACGGCAACACCGGCCCCTTCCCTCCTTCCGAGGCGCTTGCGCGCATGCAGCGCAACGACGTCAGGGCAATCATCGCGAACTCGCGCCCCAACGCCGGTACGCAGACGCTGGCCGCGTCGCGCGAGACACGCGCGGCGGGCGTGACGGTGGTGCCCTTCGTGCGTCTCTACCGCAACCGCGAGGACTACACCAACTGGTTCCGCGACGAAACCATCTACGAGATGGTGCAGACCGAGCTTGCGCGCGGCACCCCCAGCGGTCCCTATCGCGGCCTCGGCGAATTCCACCTGTACGAGAGTGCCAACGCCAACGGTCCGGTGGCGAAGAAACTGATCGTGCTGGCGGAGCGCGAGAAGCTCGCCGTGCTCGCGCACGTCGACGATGTGGCGGTCGACCTGCTGATGGCGAATGCTCCTTCGAAGGGCCAGTCGCTGCGCCTGATCTGGGCCCACACGGGCATCGGCGGTACGCCGGTGGAGCGGGTGCAGGCGATGCTGGAGCGCTATCCGCTGCTGATGGGCGAGCTCTCGTACCGGCCGGGGCTGACCTGCGAAGGCGGCAGGCTCTGCCCCGAATGGCGCGCGCTCATCCTCAAGCACCCGGGCCGCTTCATGGTCGGTTCCGACACCTGGATCAACCAGCGCTGGAGCAGCTACGACGAAACGATGCGCGGCTACCGGGTCTGGCTGGGCGATCTGCCGGACGATGTGGCGCAGCGCATCGCGTGGGGCAACGCAGCCGGTTTGTTCGGGCTGCGCTGAGCCCGCGAAGCCTCAGCCTGCCAGCGCGGACGCCGCAATCCGCGTTGCCGACGCGACCACGTCGTTGCGCACCTTCGCGTCCTTCTGCGGGAAGGTCAGGTACACCGACAGCACGATGGGTGCGCCGGCGGGCGGCCACAGCACGCCGACGTCGTTGTTCGAGCCGTAGGAGCCTCCCCCGGTCTTGTCGCCAACCTTCCAGCCGGCAGGCACGCCGGCCAGGAAGCGCTCGGTGTTCGTGGTGTTGCCCAGCAGCCAGGTGCGCAGCTGGTCGCGCTGCCCGGCGCCCAGCGCGTCGCCCAGCACAAGGCGCTGGATGCTGTCGCTCATGGCCGCCGGCGTGGTGGTGTCGCGCGGATCGCCTGGAATGCTGGTGTTGAGCTCGGGCTCGGTGCGGTCCAGCCTGAAGGTCTGGTCGCCGATACCGCGCGCGAATGCGGTGACCGCGGACGGGCCACCGAGCACCTTCAGCAGCAGGTTGGCTGCGGCGTTGTCGCTGTACTGGATGGTGGCGGCACACATCGCGGCGACCGTCATGCCGGTGGAAACATGCTTCTCGGTGATCGGCGAATGCTCGATCAGGTCGCTTTTGCTGTAGCTCACATTCTTCGACAGCAGGCTTGCGTCCTTCGCGCTGCGTTCGAGCACCGCTGCCGCCAGCATCAGCTTGAAGGTGCTGCACAGCGGAAAGCGCTCGTGCGCCCGATGCTGGATGCGCGCGCCGCTGCCGGTGTTGAAGCCGACCACGCCCAGGCGACCGCCCGCGGCGCTTTCGAGTTCGGCAAGCTGCGCCTCGGCCGAAGATTGCGATCCCGTGCCGGACCACGCGGTGCATGCGCCGGCAAGCGGCAACACGGAAGCACCGAGCAACAGGGTGCGGCGCTGGATGAGAGGGTTCATTTCGTTTTCTCTTTCTTTCTGCGAGTGGATGGAACGAAGCGAATGCTAGGAGCGGCCCCCGCTGCGATCCAGCCTCCCGCCGGCGTTTCTCGTCCCGGGTGTATCCGGTGTAACACCGGCGTTCGTTAAACCATCCAGTTGAATTTTGATCGAACTCTGTATATATTCAACCTCATGGTTGAATTAGAACTTGCAGACGACCGGCTCGACGCCGTCTTCCACGCCCTCGCCGACAGCACGCGGCGCACCATGCTTCAGCTGCTGTCGCACGGCGAATGCAGCGTGGGCGAACTGGGCGCGCCCTTTCGCATGTCCTTCGCGGGAGCATCCAAGCACGTGAAGACGCTGGAGCGCGCGGGCCTCGTCTCGCGCACCGTGCAGGGCCGCGCGCACGTCTGCCGGCTGGAGCCTTCCGCGCTGGCCATGGCCGATGCATGGCTGCGCTACTACGAAAGCTTCTGGAGCAACCGTCTCGATGCGCTGGAGCAGGAGCTGCGGCGCGATGCGGCACCCCGCAAGAAGTGAGCTTCCTTCATTCATCCAACCCAAGGAGAAACTGCAAATGACGATCAAGCACAGCCTGGGCACCCAGGTCGAACCCGGCACCCTGCGCATGGAGCGCACCCTGCCCGCCCCCATCGAGCGCGTGTGGGCCTACCTCGTCGACTCCGACAAGCGCGCCGCATGGCTGGCCGGCGGCGTGTTGCCGAAGCAATCCGGCGAGCTGTTCGAACTGCGCTTCGAGCACACGAAGCTCACCGGTGAAGTGGCGCCCGACCGCTTCGCCGAATGCCGCGAGCCCATCCACCAGAAGTCGCGACTGCTGCACATCGAACCGCAGAAGCTGCTGACCATCAGCTGGGACGAAGGAAGCGCCGCGCCGTCGGAAGTCAGCTTCGAACTCACGCCGCAGGGCGACAGCACGCGGCTCGTGCTCACGCACAGACGCTTGGCGACCCGCAAGGGAATGCTCAGCGTGGCGGGCGGCTGGCACGCGCATGTGGATGTACTCATCGACGTGCTCGCGGGGAACAAGCCCCAGGGCTTCTGGACGAATCTCGCCGAGGTCGCGAAGGAATACGAGACGCAGATTCGCTGAGCCGCGGCGTTCCTCCTTTTCATTCTTCTCTCACGGGGCCTTCGGGCCCCGTTTCTTTTGGGCAACACGGTTCAACTGCCAAACACACATGTAACCGTGTAAACGAATCGCGAGACAAAGCACCTGCGCGAATTCGCCAAGCCGAGACGCCATTTCTTGATCTTCCTCGCGGATGCCTGGGGTCTGGTTGCGCTTCCAGGCCCAGAAGTTCGAAAAGCCCTGTCAAACAACTGTAACCCTGTAAACGCAATATCCGAGGCATTCAGAGCATTTGTGTGTTTTCTTGCTAATGCATTTGCTTGCACAAACACATGCGGAAACACGGAAGCCCGGGGGTTCGAGCCACGGGCCGGCATCTCAAAACTTCGAGGGAAAACATGACCAGAGGAATGAATGCGCGCCGCATGCGGGCGTGGGGAAGCACGTGCGCGCTGCTGCTTCTCGCGGCTTGCGGCGGTGGTGGAGGCGGCGGCACCGGCCTTCCGCTCGTCGGTACGCCACCAACCAGCGGCGGCGGCGATCCGACGCCGTCGGTGAACCAGGGCAAGAGCGGCCCCAAGGCGCTGGTCGTGGAAATCGACGGCCTCACACATTCGGCGCTTCGTGACGCGATGGCGCAGAACAAGGTGCCTGCATTGCAATCGCTGCGCGTCGCGCCAGGCTGGACCGGCGGCGCCAACGGCACGCCGAGCGAGCAGCGCACCACCGACGGCCCCGGCTGGGCCACCCTGCTCACCGGCACCTGGGCACAGCGCCACAACGTGCGCTGGGACACGAACGATCAGCGCATCGACGTCAAGCTCGCGCCTTCCGTCTTCGCTCTCGCGAAGCAGAACAACAAGGCCGCCGGCTACAGGACGGCCTCCGTCACCTCCGGCGCGCTCTATCCTCTGCTGCTCGCGAACGAAGCCGGCACGGTGGACAGCGCCATCGACTGCGCGGGCGCCGATGCCTGCGTCACCGACCGCACCGCGCAGCTCATCGACGCCGGCTACGACCTGCTGGTGGCGCAATACGGCGCACCTGCCACTGCCGCGGGCAACGGCCTGAAGAGCGACTCCTACCAGCGTTCGATCGCCGACACCGCCACCGGCGTGGGCAAGTTGCTCGCCCGCATCGAGCAGCGCACCACCAACGACCCGAAAGAAGACTGGCTGGTGATCCTCACCACCGGTCACGGCCTCGATGCCTTCGGCAGTGCTGCCGGCTTGCAGGACAACAGCAACAAGACCGTCTTCATCGCGAGCAACAAGACGCTGGCGGCGCTGCCGGGCGTCGGCGCTGCCGCTGCGTCGGACGACACGCTGCTCGCACTCGCGGCCGCCACCGACATCGCTCCGACCGTACTGCGCCACCTGGGTGCACTGCCGGCGGCAACGGACTACCGCTTCGCCGGCCAGGCCTTGCAGGCCAGCACCTCGCTGCGCAGCCTGGCGGCGAAGACGGGCGCGGACAAGCGCAGCATCCAACTGTCGTGGACCCTTTCCGGCAACACGACCTCCGCGGTGCAGGTTCTGCGCGACGGCAAGGTGGTGACCACGCTGCCGGCCGGCACCACCAGCTACACCGATCCCATCGTCGCGACGAGCGACGGGGTCTACGCCTTCCAGTACACGGTCGTCGCGGGCGAAGCTAGCGTGGCGCTTGCCGCGCAGATCTCTTATGTCGCGCCCGAAGCACCCGTGACGCTCGCCCCCACGCTCGCGAACGGCCTGGTCAACTACTACCCGCTCGACGCCCTGCCCGGTGTCGACGCGAAGAACGCCTCCACGCTCGCACCGTGGGCGTCCGACGCCAACGGCGGCTCGCTGGTCGACGACGGCTTCGGCGCTCCTTACAAGGCCAAGGCGCTGCGCGTCGACAGCACGGTGAAGAACGCCAGCGGTATGGCCGGCTACCGCCTCGTGCAGAACAACGACGTCACCACCAACGCGGCGGTCACGGCCTTCACCATCGGGTTCTGGATGCGCACCGACAACACCTGCAGCCAGGGCGTGAGCAACGGCGGCACGGTGATCGGCAACAAGAACTACACCACCGGCGGCAATGCGGGCCTGGCCATCGGCCTGTTCGGCAGCTGTGAAATCCGCTTCAACGTAGGCACTGGTAGCGCGCGCGCCGACAGCAACGGCTACAGCCTCAGCGCGGGCCAGTGGGCCTACGTGGCGGTGATCGTCGACAAGGCCGCACTCACCATGCGCGGCTACGTGATGGACCCCGTCAGGGGCACTCAGACCAACAGCACCGCGATCACCACCGCGCTGGTCGACAAGCTCGGCGGCCTGGGCAACGGCCTGGGCCTCAACGAGGACGGCACCGGCCTCTACTACCAGCGCGAGAGCAGCTCGCCACGCGGCGCCATGGACTTCAACGACTTCGCGATCTGGAACCGCGCGCTCACGAGCGTCGAGCTCAACAGCATCTTCAAGTCGGGCCAGCCGTTGTCGACCCTGCCCTGACCCCGATCACCTTAAGCCCCAAGACAACAACGCCTTCAGAGGACTCCAACCATGCAACTTCACCCACGTCTCCTCGCGCGTCTCGCACCCGCGCTCCTCCTGGCCTGCGTCCTGTCCGCCTGCGGCGGCAGCGGCGGAGGCGGTGGCTTCGTCGGCACGCCGACGCCCCCGACCACGCCCACCACCCCCACGCAACCCGACACCGGTGCAGCCCCCGTGAAGAGCTGCGCCCCCTGAGTTCCACGCCAAGTCCTACGCCATGCCCCAACAAGAGAAGAAAAAAACCATGACGAATTCGCGTCGCAAGTTCCTCACCGGCACCGCCACCACCGGCGCCGCCGCCCTCGCGCTCTCGGCCTTTCCGCCCAGCATCCGCCGCGCGCTCGCCATTCCGGCCAACAACGCCACCGGCACGATCAAGGACGTCGAGCACATCGTCGTGCTCATGCAGGAGAACCGCTCCTTCGACCAGTATTTCGGCACCCTGATGGGTGTGCGCGGCTTCGGCGACCGCTTCACCATTCCGCTGCCCAAGGGACTGAACGTGTGGCAGCAAAGCGATGCCAACGGCAAGCCCATCCTGCCCTACCACCTCGACAGCCGTAAAGGCAACGCCCAGCGCGTGAGCGGCACGCCGCACTCGTGGAACGACGGCGAGAACGCCTGGGACGGCGGCCGCGCCTACCAGTGGCCGCGCTACAAGAACAACGCGTCGATGGGCTACTTCAAGGAAGCCGAGGTCACCTTCCAGTTCGCGCTGGCCAACGCCTTCACGCTGTGCGACGGCTACCACTGCAGCATGCACACGGGCACCAACTCGAACCGCATGTTCCACTGGACCGGCACCAACGGCCCCTCGGGCGAGACCGCCTCCGGCCCCGCCGGCGTCGCATCGGTCGTCAACGAGTGGGACGACATCGGCCCATCGACCTCCGGCTACGAGTGGAAGACCTACCCCGAGCGCCTGCAGGCCGCCAAGGTCAGCTGGATGGTCTACCAGAACATGCCCGACAACTTCGGCGACAACCCGCTCGCCGGCTTCAAGCAATACCGCGTGGCCAACGAGGCCTCGGGCAAGCCGGTGAGCA
>Ga0068853_100002689_pt1 | contig 13404 bp, 8 predicted proteins | sample KBSCornC32_FD_65655 | JGI IMG/M metagenome (GOLD analysis project Ga0068853, IMG submission 65655) | Corn rhizosphere microbial communities from Kellogg Biological Station, Michigan, USA - KBS Corn C3-2 | ecosystem: Host-associated > Plants > Roots > Rhizosphere > Soil ... | reverse complement strand
GTGGCTCTTCTGCGGGGTAACGGTGTAGACGTCACCGTTATCGACGACACGCCTGCGCCCTATACGCCCGACTCCATTTTTCCCAATAACTGGATATCCTTTCATGAAGAGGGGACGGTATGCCTCTATCCCATGTATGCGCCTAACCGCCGGCTCGAGCGCAAGCCGGAAGTGCTGCAGCAGATAGGAAAAAATTTTGATATCCGCGCCACCCTCGACTTCAGCGGGTACGAACAACAGGGACTGTTCCTGGAGGGCACCGGCAGTATGGTGCTCGACCGGGATGGGAAGATAGCCTATGCCTGTCTCTCTCCCAGAACGAACAGGGCGGTGCTCGTAGACTTCTGCGAAAAGATGGGCTATACTCCGGAGATCTTTACGGCGGTAGACGGTAAGGGCCAGGCCATCTATCATACCAATGTCATGATGTGCGTTGCCGATCGCTACGTCGTGGCCTGCGTGGATGCCGTTCCCGACCCGGTCGAGCAAAAGAACTTTGTCTGCACCATCAGCCACAGCGGTAAACAACTGGTGACGATCACCCTCAGCCAAATGAACCAGTTTGCCGGCAATATGCTCCAGGTCCACAACGCCAAAGGAGAAAAACTGCTTGTTATGTCTTCACAGGCCTACGCCTCGCTGGACCCAGGACAGGTCAGCCGGCTCTCCGCCTTCAATCGCATTCTTCACGCGCCCCTGACGATCATCGAGACCAATGGCGGCGGCAGCGCAAGGTGTATGATGGCGGAGATACACCTTGAACCCCACGCTCTAAAATAAGGTAAGCGGCGGCGGCGGCTCTACGATGAGCCTCGGCGGCTTCAGCGACGTTCCGCAGATAGCATTGAACCGCTCCACCGCATGAAGCGCGATATCCGGTGCGAAATATTCGTCATGGTTGTGAACGATAAAGTAGATCTCCCGCATGCCCCCGTCCATCCACTCCTTCAACCGGTGTGCCCACTCTTCGATCCGCGTAAGATTGGAAGGATGCAGGCTGTTGGAAATATACCGGACAAAGACGACCGGCGCAGTCAGCCGCATATGCAGCACGTCCCTCCTGCCTGCCGTGTCGGTGATCACCGTGCCGACGCCCTTTTCGGTCAATACCGGCCATAACGCATTTCCGGAGGTCCCCGTAAACCAGTCTTTATGCCTCAATTCCAGACAGAGCTGAAATCCCGCCGGCAGCTGTTGCAAATAATTCGCGAGCGTCGCGAGGCGATCGGGACCAAAACTTTCCGGCAACTGCAGAAAGGAAGTCCCAAGCCTGTCGCCAAAAGACGACAGTGCTTCGACAAAGGTCTGCGTCTCCTGTCCGGCATTCTTCAGCTGCAATTTGTGGCTGATCGACTCCGACAACTTCGGACAAAACCGAAACCCTTCTCCGGCAAGCGAAGCCCAGCGTTCGATCACGGGTCCCGGCTGCAGACTATAAAAAAGCGTATTCAGCTCGATGCAGTTGAACTGATTGACGTAAGAAGCCAAAAACTCCTTTTGTTTTGTCCCCTTTGGGTATAGTTTGCCCACCCAGTCTGCACGCCCCCATTGCGTACAGCCAACGTAGAGCCGGCCTTCCGTCGCCGGAGCAGGAGACCGGGGATGAGAGCGCTCCGCTTCGAGTCGCTGCCATAGCAACTGATTCGCCGGATCGTCTGCGGGCAGCGAAAAATCGACGGCTTCAATGTCTGGTAGTTTACCAAATTCCATAATATATCGTTTCGGGCCTGGCTTTTATGATTAAAACAACAAGCTTATGCGATTTGCGTATTGTTTACACGCAAATTCCTTACTTTTGGGACTTCGATTCGTCCACCGACGTGGGTTAATGGAAAAATACCCCACTTTCGGTGGACAGCTAATGTCTGCCTTCGGCGAGTAAGCCACAGGCTTACTTGGTAAACTTAGAAATTTTCCAAAGAAACTTACTAAAAGTTAAAGCTTTTTAAACTTCAAATCTTTAGAACAGAACCCCAGATGGAAAATAAAGTCACTAAAATTGGCGTACTCACTTCCGGCGGCGATGCTCCGGGAATGAATGCCGCCATACGTGCAGTGGTCCGTACCGGTATTTATAATGGAATGGAGGTGTTCGGCATCATGCGCGGTTATAGTGGAATGATCGAGAATGATATTGTCCCCATGCATTCGAGGAGCGTAGCAAACATTATCCAACGGGGCGGCACGATCCTCAAGACGGCGCGCTGCAAGGAATTCTTCGAGCACGAGGGACGCAAAAAAGCATATAACAATCTGAAGAAACTGGGTATCAACGGACTGGTGATCATCGGCGGGGACGGAAGCTTCCGTGGGGCCCACAAACTCAGCGAAGAGTTCGATATTCCCTGTATCGGTCTCCCCGGCACCATCGACAAGGACATCGCCGGGACCGACTTCACCATCGGATTTGACACCGCCGTCAATACAGCCGTCGAAGCCATCGACAAGATCAGGGACACCGCGGATGCCCACGACCGCCTGTTCATCATCGAGGTGATGGGCCGGGATGCCGGTTACATAGCCCTGCACAGCGGCATCGCCACCGGTGCGGAAAATATTCTCATTCCCGAACGTAAAACGGATATCGAAGAGCTCGTCAACGGTCTTCTCGAAAAAGAAAGACGGAAAAAGCTGGTCAATATCATCGTCGTGGCCGAAGGCGACAGAGGCGCGGAAGACGTGGCAAAGATCATCAAGGAGCGCGTCCCTACGGCAGATACCAGGGTCTGCGTGCTGGGACATATCCAGCGGGGAGGTGCGCCGACCTGTATGGACAGGCTCATCGCCAGCCGGATGGGTTATTCCGCCGTGGAGTGTCTTATCGAAGGACGCCACAACGTGATGATCGGCATCGTCAACAACAAAATGCACTATACACCGCTGGAAAAAGCGGTAAAAGCCAAACAACGCATCAGCGAAGACTGGCTAAAGATCGTAAAAATACTGGCATCATAACATCCTAAAAAATCCACCGACATATGTCAAAGAATTTATCGAAGTACCTGTACCAGGATATGGACAAGGAAGCAGGTATCCAGCACACGTTTCACAAGACCAAGATCGTCGCCACTGTAGGACCGGCCTGCGACACCTACGATAAATTACTCGAACTGGTAAAAGCCGGTGTCAACGTCTTTCGGCTGAATTTCTCGCACGGAGACCACGAGGGGAAGGCAAAGATCATCCAGCATATCCGGAACATCAACCTTACAGAACCCTATAATATCTCCATTCTTGCCGACCTCCAGGGACCGAAGCTCCGCGTCGGCGATATCAAGGACGGTGGTCTGCCTATCGCGCCGGGAGATATCCTGACCTTCACCTCGAAAGAAAAAGTGGTCGGGACAAAGGAAAAGATCTATGTCTCCTACCCCAACCTCCACCACGATGTAGTGGTTGGCAATAAGATACTTATTGATGATGGCAAACTGGAAGTGGTCGTCGTCAACGTTTCGCCCGACGGCGACGTAAAAGTTGCGGTTACCTATGGCGGCGTGCTGCTGCCCAAAAAAGGCGTCAACCTTCCCGATACCAAAATATCCCTGCCCGCGCTAACTGAGAAGGACCTCGTAGACCTTGAGTTCATCATCGAACAGCAGTGTGATTGGGTCGCCCTTTCCTTTGTCCGCAAGGTGGAAGACATCATCGACCTCAAACGCCGGCTGGCAGAAAAGAAGAGCCTTAGCAAGGTGATCGCCAAGATAGAAATGCCGTCCGCACTGGACGACCTGCGCAATATCGTTCTGGAATCCGACGGGGTAATGGTTGCCCGCGGTGACCTCGGCGTCGAGTTGCCGGTAGAGAAAGTACCGATGGCTCAGCGCGATATCATCCGCAAATGTATCCACCGCGCCAAGCCCGTTATCGTCGCTACCCAGATGATGGAAAGCATGATCGACCGGGTCAAGCCCAACCGCAGTGAGATCACCGACGTGGCCAATGCCGTTCTGGAAGGAACCGACGCAGTGATGCTCAGCGCCGAAACGGCTACCGGTCAGCACCCCGCCCTCGTCGTCGAGACCATGCGGAAGATCATTCTGGAAGTAGAGCGCACCGAATACCGTTACAACCGGGAAGAAGACCTGATCCCCCAGCCGCACTCCCCGTCCTATCTCAGCGACGCCATCTGCTATAACGCGTGCAAACTGGCCAGGGACGCCAATGCCGATGCGCTGGTAGGGATGACGCAGAGCGGCTACACGGCCTTCATCCTCTCCAGCTATCGCCCCAAGTCCCCATTATATATCTTCTCCAAGGAGAAAAGCCTGATCAACCAGTTGAGCCTTAGCTGGGGAGTTCGCGCCTTTTACTATGCGGAAGAAGAAAGCGTCGACGGCATCATCCACGACCAGCACGCTATCTTAAAGGAGAGAGGCTTTATCAAACAAGGGGATGTTGTGGTAAATACAGGCAGCCTTCCCATCGAGGAACACCTGCCCACGAATATGCTGAAGATCACCAAGCTTCAATAAATGATTTCGGCCGTCGCGAAACGCGCCGGCCGACAAATTACGAGGCACTAGCTGGTATAACTGGTTAGTGCCTCTTTTATTTTTTTGATCTCCTCTTCACTTGCCTCCGTAAAGGATTGCTCTTCCTTCATTCCGCCGTTGACATATTCCATAGCGCTGGCCTGTTTGAGACGGGCGGAAGTGTGGAACTCCGAGGCGCCCGTGGCCTCCGCCAGCGCGGTGATATTGGAAGCCCTCACCCCCGAACCGGGCATGATGATGATCCTGTCGTCCGCCTCTCTCACAAGTTGATCGATCAGCTCCGCTCCTTCCATGGCGGTCGGCCGCTGCCCGGAAGTAAGGATCCGTTCGCACCCGATATTGATGATATCTTCCATCGCCTCGTAGGGGTTGGCTGCCCAGTCAAAGGCCCGGTGGAAGGTAACGCCCATCGGATAGGCCGCCTCGACCAGTCGCGCGCAGCGCTGTTTGTCGACGACGCCATCCCTCAACAGCATACCGATGACCACGCCATTGCAGCCCACCTGTTTACAGTACTCGATGTCGCGCAGCATCGTGCGATATTCTTCATCCGAATACAGAAAGTCTCCGCCCCTCGGCCGGATAATGGGGTACAATTGAATACGCAGCATCTCGCGGGCCGTCCTGACCAAACCCGGAGACGGAGTGGTCCCGCCTTCTTCCGGACTGGCACAGAGTTCGATACGGTCGGCTCCGGACTGCTGGGCGATCAGGGCCGAGCTCAGATTGAAGGCACATATCTCAAGCGTGTAGTCTGTCATGGGAGATAGCTTTTTACTTCAACCATTTTCTCTTCTGAATTGTTTCGGATCGCGTAACTAAATCCTTTCTGGAGGGCATATGCGCCCACTTCTCCTTTTTTATTGATCGCGATAAACGCCACCTGTATCTCCTTCGCCTTTTCTTTTTTGATACGGGCGATCTTTTCGACCGCCGCCTTACACGCGGCTTCAGGAGAAAGCCCCTGCCGCATGAACTCCACTACGCTGTGCGAACCGCAGATACGGATGACGTCCTCACCCTGCCCGGTGGCCGTGACGGCGCCGACCTCGTTGTCTACGAACAATCCTGCCCCGATGATGGGAGAGTCGCCCAGCCGGCCGCGCATCTTAAAACCCATACCGCTGGTCGTACAGCTGCCGCTGAGATTGCCGGAGGCATCCATCGCCACCATGCCGATGGTGTCGTGATTCCAGTCGCCGTTAGCGAGACGGACCGGAGCCCAGGGTCCTCCGGCCCCCAAATCATTATGAGGCCCATGTCCCTCATTACCGCTCTTCGTATTCTCTATATTGATGACCGGCTTATACTCCGACGTCTTCAGCCATTCCTTATAGGCCTTCTTCGCATCGTCCGAAAGCTCCGCCGGCTCCAGCGGGAAACCTTCGGCTACGGCAAATTGTTGCGCCCCCACTCCTACCAGCATCACGTGCGGCGTTTTCTCCATCACCCGGCGGGCGACCGATATCGGATGTTTGATCCTCTCGAGGAAGGCCACGCTGCCACAGTTCCACTGGTGGTCCATGATACAGGCGTCCAGGGTTACGTGCCCGTCCCTGTCGGGATTTGCGCCCAGGCCCACACAGCAGTTGATGGAAGACTCGGTAACGCGCACCCCGGCCTCTACCGCGTCCAGCGCGCTGCCATTGCGGCTAAGCACTTCCCAGGCGCCCTTGTTGGCCGCCAGCCCGGTGTCCCAGGTAGAAATGACGACAGGACGACCGGTAACGGCTGCTTGCGCCGGCGCCGCAGCTAATTTTTTTGTCAGGAACATCCCGAACGATCCAAGAGCGGCGGAATGCAGGAATTTTCTACGAGTGGACATTTCGAATAAAAGTTTTGGTTTATATTGGACAGCAGAATACAAATTAACGGATAATATGAGAAAACTTCTTTTTTCACTGCTTTTTTCAGCCGGTAGCCTCGCCGGATTTAGCCAGGGCACCAGCCAGGACAGCGCCTGGATCAGAGAAAATTATTACAAGATCGAACAGTACATCCCCATGCGTGACGGGATCCGGCTGTTTACCTCCATTTATATCCCCAAAGATACGACAGAACAGCATCCTATCCTGATGACCCGTACACCGTATTCCTGCGCTCCCTACGGCACGGACAAATGGAGGAATTTTACGGCTGGGTATCTCCGTTATTATATGAGGGAAGGCTACATCATGGTCACCCAGGACGTCCGCGGCCGCTGGATGAGTGAGGGACAGTTCGTCGATATCCGCCCCTTCATAAAAGAAAAAAAATCCCCGACCGACGTCGACGAGGCCAGCGATACCTATGACGCTATCGACTGGATGGTCAAACACATCCCGCACAACAACGGCAAGGTCGGCGTATTCGGCATCTCCTATCCCGGATTTTATTCCACGATGGCGGCGGCAAGCGCACACCCCGCACTTAAAGCCGTGAGCCCTCAGGCGCCCGTGACGGACTGGTTCATGGGTGACGACTTCCACCACAACGGGGCCTTCTTCCAGATGGACGGCTGGGCCTTCTATGCATCCTTCGGCAAGCCCCGTCCCAAACCTACGACGATCGGCCCTTCCGGCTTCGACTACTATACAAAGGACAACTACAAGTGGTACCTGGAAACCGGCGCTCTTAAGAACATCATGAAGCTGACCGGCGATTCCATTGCTTTTTGGAAGGACCTGTACCAGCATCCCAACCTCGACGCCTGGTGGAAGGCCCGGAACGCGCGGGTGGCGATGTATGACATCAAACCGGCCATCCTGGTCGTAGGCGGTAATTTCGACGCCGAAGACAACTACGGCGCGTGGAATCTGTTCAAGGCCATCCGCTCGCAGAGCCCTTCGACCAACAGCCATCTCGTGATGGGTCCCTGGTACCATGGTCAGTGGGGTTCCAACGACGGCACCCACCTCGGCAACGTCCGTTTTGGCTCCAACACCTCCTTCTGGTACCAGAGCAATATCGAGCTGCCCTTCTTCAACTACTATCTGAAAGGCAAGGGCGCCGAACCCCAGCTGCCTGCTGCAACCGTATTCTTCAGCGGCGCCGACGAATGGCGTCAATTCCAGCAGTGGCCGCCGGCAGACGCGCACGATCAGGCTATTTACCTCCAGTCGGGCGGCGGACTGGACTGGAGCGCACCGGCTAATAAAAGTGACTATACCGAATACATCAGCGATCCGGCTCATCCCGTCCCCTACACCGAAGACGTCCACTTCTACCGCACACGCGAATACATGACCGACGACCAGCGGTTTGCATCCAGGAGACCCGACGTAATTTCCTTCCAGACTCCCGCGCTGACGGAAGATCTCACACTGGCAGGCGTCGTCACGGCCGACCTTCGGGTTAGCCTTAGCAGCACCGACGCGGATTTCGTGGTCAAGATCATAGACGTATTCCCCGACGATTTCAGCTACGAAGCGGCAACACCCGGTCCCGTGCGGGGACACGACCTGCCCCAATCCTATCCGATGGGCGGCTACCAGATGCTGGTACACGGCGAGGTCATGCGCGGCCGTTTCAGGGAGAGCTTTGAAAAACCGACGCCTTTCAAACCCGGAAAAGTAGAGACGGTCGGCTTCCGGGTAGCGGACATCGCGCACACCTTTAAAAAAGGCCACCGGCTGATGATCCAGATCCAGAGCTCCTGGTTCCCGCTGGTCGACCGCAACCCACAGAAATTCGTAGACATTTATACAGCCGGCGACGGCGATTTTCAGAAGGAGACGATCCGCGTCTATCACGACAGCGAGCACCCTTCGAAGATCGTCCTGCCGGTGTTAAAATAGATCGGTTATGAAGATCCTGTTATTGTTTGCCGCGCTGACGCCACTATGGTCCTGCGGTCAGACGCCCAACTACGTAAAGGACAACTATGAAAAGCGGGAGGCCTATATTCCCATGCGCGACGGGAAACGCCTCTATACCGCAATCTATTCCCCAAAGGACCACAGCCAGCGCTGGCCCTTCCTGATGGAAAGGACGCCCTATTCTGCGGGGCCGTATGGCGACACGCTGTATCGCGGATCGCTCGGCCCCGGTCGCAGGCTGATGGAGGGAAAGTTCATCTTTGTCTACCAGGACGTACGCGGACGGTTCATGAGCGAAGGCGATTTCCAGGAGATGACGCCGGGCATAAATAACAAGACCGGCACACAGACCGACGAAAGCTCGGATACCTGGGATACCATTGACTGGCTGCTGAAGAACGTCCAGGGCAACAACGGGCGCGTAGGCCTCTGGGGGATATCCTATCCTGGCTTCTATGCATCGGCCTCCCTGCCCGAAGCGCATCCGGCAATAAAAGCCGTTTCGCCGCAGGCGCCCGTGACCGACGAATTCATCGGCGACGATGCCAACCACAACGGCGCCTTCTTTCTGCTGGACAATTTTGACTTCGACAATTTCTTCGACGTGCCCCGGCCCCAGCCGGTGAAAAGCTATGACCATACGCTCTTCCGGGCAGAGATATCCGACGCCTATAAATTCTTTCTGGACCTGGGCCCGCTAAAGAATACCAATAACCCGGAATACTTCAACCACAAGGGGAAGATATGGGACGAATACCTCGGGCATTCCACCTATGACAGCTACTGGCAGGCGAGGAATATCCGGACCCACCTGAAGAATATCCGGCCCGCGGTGCTCGTCGTCGGCGGCTGGTTCGATGCGGAAGATATGTTCGGCGCCCTTCGTACCTACGAGGCCATCGAGCAGCAGACGCCACGCAACGACAACCACCTGATCATGGGTCCCTGGACCCACGGGGCCTGGGCGGGAAGAACATGGAACCGTTTTGGCCCGCTGGATTTCGGCGTCAACGTCAACGAACGCTACCACGAAATAGAATCGGGCTTCTTCAATCACTATCTCAAGGACTCCGCCGCTGCGCCGCTGGCGGAAGCCACGGTATTCGAGACGGGTTCCAATCAGTGGAAGGAATATGCCAGCTGGCCGCCCGCAGATGCAAAGCCTGTCAAATACCTGCTTCAGCCAAAAGGCGGATTGGCCACGTCCGGCCAGACGCCAGAGGGCTTTGACGAATACGTCAGCGACCCTGCCAACCCCGTTCCCTATATCGACGGCGTCCATGGCGGCCGCGACAACCAGTATATCGTCAACGACCAGCGTTTTGCCGCGCAGCGTCCCGACGTCCTTAGTTGGCAGACTCCGTCTCTGGAAGCGCCTGTTACCGTCACCGGCCGGCTAAAAGCAGATATCTTTTTAGCATCCACCGGCACCGACGCGGACCTTATTGTAAAACTCATCGATGTTATGCCCGACTCCGCCGGCTATCAGCAGTTGGTGAGAGCCGACGTCTTCCGGTGTAAGTTCCGAAATAGCTATGAGAAGCCAGAGCCGCTGGTGCCAGGGAAGGTGGCCAGGATCGCTTTTGACATGAACGAGATCGCCCATACTTTTAAAAAGGGACACCGGATAATGGTCCAGGTGCAGAGCAGCTGGTTCCCGTTGGTCGACCGGAATCCGCAGACCTTTGTAAATATCCCGACCTGCGACGCGTCGGACTTTAAAAAGGCTACGATCCGCATCTATCATGATGCGGCGCATCCTTCGGGCGTCGTGCTGCCGGTGCTACAATAGTCGTATATTCGGGGCATGAGCAAACACCTTCGCCTTTTCGCTTTGCTGGTACTCTTGACAGCAGGCGCCTTCGCACAGGAACACCCCGCTATTATTCCCATGCCCATGAACACCAAATGGGGCAGTGGGAATTTCGTCATCAACACCAGTACGGTCATCGTCGCCGATACTTCCGACAGGCCCTCCGTCGACTTCTTCAATTCCTACCTGCAACGCTTTTACGGATTCCATCTGGCGGTACAGTCGTCATCATCCCCACGGGCAATCCACTTTTCAACGATCAGGGCTAATGACGGTGAACCCGGCGAATACGGCCTGCATGTATCTGACGACAATATCACTATCACCGCGGGTAGCCATGAGGGCTGCTTCTACGGCATGCAGACCCTGATACAGCTGCTGCCGGTAGCGCCTTTCGCTGCATCGGCCGATGGCCTGGTGATCCATCCGGATGCCTCCGGTCTGGCGATACCGGTCGTCACTATATATGACTTTCCCCGTTTTGCCTACCGCGGCCTCCACCTCGACGTGGGCAGGCATTTCTTCCCGGTCGAATTTGTCAAACGATACATCGACTACATGGCCCTGCACAAGCTCAACTATTTTCACTGGCACCTGACGGAAGACCAGGGCTGGCGCATCGAGATAAAAAAATACCCGCGGCTGACGGAGATCGGCTCCTGTCGCAGCGGCACCATCATCGGGCACGCGCCGGGCAAGGGCGACGACAGCACCGAACACTGCGGCTACTATACCCAGGACCAGATAAAAGAGGTTGTTAAGTATGCCGCCGACCGGTATATCACCATCATCCCTGAGATCGAGATGCCGGGACATGCCTCTGCCGCGCTGACTGCCTATCCCTCGCTGGGCTGCACGGGCGGACCTTATCACGTGCAACATCAGTTTGGGGTATTCAAAGAAGTATTCTGCGCCGGCAACGACAGCGTCTTCAGTTTCCTGCAGGACGTCCTCGATGAGGTGACCGCGCTGTTCCCCGCCAAATATATCCATATCGGCGGCGACGAATGTCCCAAGGACAGCTGGAAGACCTGTCCCAAATGCCAGCAGCGGATGAAGACGCTCGGTCTGAAGAACGAAGAAGAGCTGCAGAGCTATTTTATACAGCGCATCGAAAAATACATCAATTCAAAAGGAAAGCAGGTCATCGGCTGGGACGAAATTCTCGAAGGCGGGATCGCGCCCAATGCCACGATCATGAGCTGGCGCGGCGAGAAGGGCGGTATCGAGGCGGCAAAACAGCACCACAACGTGATCATGACACCTGGTGAATACGTCTACTTCGACCATTCGCAGACCCGCAACGACGACTCACTGACGATCGGCGGCTATCTGCCGCTGGACAAGGTATACAAATATGAGCCGATCCCTGCGGGGCTGACCGACGAAGAATCCCGTTATATCCTCGGCGCGCAGGCCAACCTGTGGACGGAATATATGAGCAACCCGGCGAAGGTGGAGTATATGCTCTTCCCCCGTCTCAGCGCGCTATCTGAAGTCTTGTGGAGTCCAAAGGGCTCCCGCAACTGGAAGGACTTCCAGCATCGCCTGGCAACGCAGTACAAGCGCTACGCGCTATGGCACGCCAATTCCTACCAGATCTGGTTCCAGCCCGCCGACGCGGCGGTTCAGCAAAAACTGTCCCAGTGGCAGGACTATAAATTCGGCCTCATGATGCACTGGGGTACCTACAGCCAGTGGGGCGTGGTAGAAAGCTGGAGCATCTGCCCCGAAGACGAGGGCTGGACACAGCGCCGCGGTCCCTATGCGGACAGCTATAACAATTATGTACAGCACTATACCGACCTGCAAAAGACCTTCAACCCCGTCCGCTTCGACCCCTCCAAATGGGCCGCCGCGGCAAAAGACGCCGGAATGAAGTACGTGGTATTTACGACAAAGCACCACGACGGCTTCTGCATGTTCGATACAAAGCAGACGGACTACAAGATCACGTCCCAGTCCTGTCCATTTTCTTCCAATCCGCGGAGCAATGTGGCGGCAGCAATATTTGATACTTTTCGTCAGCAGGGTTTTATGATCGGCGCTTACTTTTCCAAGCCCGACTGGCACAGCAACGACTACTGGTGGTCCTATTTCCCGCCCAAAGACCGAAATGTCAACTATGACCCTGCCCGTTATCCGCAGCGCTGGCAGGCCTTCAAAGACTATACCTACAAACAGATCGAAGAGCTGATGACCGGCTATGGCCGTATGGACGTGCTCTGGCTGGACGGAGGCTGGGTCCGGCCACTGTCAACCGTCAATCCCTCCATCGACTGGCAGCGGGGCATCCGCTATGATCAGGACGTCGACATGCCGAAGATCGCCGCCATGGCCCGCAGCAAACAGCCGGGCCTGATCGTCGTCGACCGCAGCGTCCCCGGAGAATACGAGAACTATACCACCCCCGAGCAGCAGGTACCCGAACATCCGATGGACGATCCCTGGGAGACCTGTATGACGATGGGCAACTCCTGGTCCTATGTTCCGAACGACCACTACAAGTCCACGACGCAGTTGGTACAGCTGCTCGTCAGGATCGTCTCCCGCGGCGGAAACTTTCTGCTGAATATCGGACCCTCCCCCGAAGGCGATTTTTCCGACACGGCCTATCTGCGCCTGAAGGAGATCGGCGCCTGGATGAAGACCAATGGTGAGGGCATCTACGGCACCCATCCTATCCGGCCTTATTCTTCCGACAAAGTATACCTGACCCAATCGAAAGATAGCTCTGCCGTGTATGCCTTCTTCCTCCCGGAAAGCCGCGCGGTCACACTTCCTGCAGAGATCACGATCGACCGGTTCACCCCGGCCGCCGCGTCCAAAGTAACGATGCTCGGTTCGAAGGAGAAATTTAAGTGGAAGATGGATGGGAAGAAGATGGTCATCTCTGTGCCCAAAGGTTTACAGGGCAAGTCTGTCGGAGAACATGCAGTGGCGTTTAAGATATCTTAGTCTTGCGCAATGGATGAAAATTGCTCCAAATCTATTTGTTTTTTAGATATGAGCGTACATCCCCACCATTAACCCCCACGAACAGAACCCCGTCCACAAGCAGTATACTGCGAACTTCCCCTCTCACCGTCATCCCCGTCTCTGAAGGAGGCGCATACCGGAATCCCCCCTTCCCATCCCCCAGCAACACCACTCCGTGATTGGCATCATCACGTCCGAGACGGATCAGATTATTCTCCTGGTTCCCGCAAAGCACCAGATCGGTATGTCCGTCCCCGTTGAGGTCCGCGGCTGCAAGCGCATAAACCGGCGCATACTGAGCCTCTACCGGAAGTTCGTGAAA
>Ga0068853_100002687_pt1 | contig 13408 bp, 6 predicted proteins | sample KBSCornC32_FD_65655 | JGI IMG/M metagenome (GOLD analysis project Ga0068853, IMG submission 65655) | Corn rhizosphere microbial communities from Kellogg Biological Station, Michigan, USA - KBS Corn C3-2 | ecosystem: Host-associated > Plants > Roots > Rhizosphere > Soil ... | reverse complement strand
CGCGAAACGGCAAAACGATTGAACCCGAAACGGCCCGGCGAAATCGGGGATTGGGATTCAGGTTTCTGGGACGCTGCCGGCAACGTCTGTTGTTTTTGCGATGGTGGCGGCCGGCGCCTCGATTTGCTCGCCAGACTCAGCGACAAGATAAGAGAGATCGGGAAAAACGACGCAAAGAAGGCACGTGATCCCGAATTGATCCGCTCTGTGAAGTTGCTCATGTTCCTGGCCGACGCGGAGCGGGAAGTAGACGATGCCGCGGCCGTCAGCAACTTCTGTTGTCGGCAGATGGCAGCCAACACGGGCCTTTTCCCGCGGGAGACCGCCGTACCACGCTGGGTTCAGGCTGGCCTGGCGACATATTTCGAGGTGCCGGTCGACGCCGCCCTGGTATGCACCGGCGCGGTCACCGCGTCGCGGCTGAATTCCTACCGGGAACTGGCCTGGAAGGATTTGTCGCGATCGAATCTCGATTTCATTGTGACCGACAAAATCTTCTCGAGTGCAAAACAGCCCGAAGACCAACATGCCGCCGCCGGGCAGGCGTGGGCCTTGACTCATTTCCTGATGGAAAGACATTTCGCCGAATTCGCCGCGTTCTGCCGGCTGCTTTCCAAGAGGACGACGACCGCCGCGCCGGACCCCGGCACGAAAAAACTCTTCAGCCAGGCATTGGCGATCGACGACAAGACTTTGAATCTGGAATGGCACAAGTACATGGACTCGCTCAAGACCGAGCTGGAAATGTACCAGCTCGAAAGTGAAAAGGAATTGCTGAAACAACGGATGGAAAAGAAGCGCTGATTCAGGTGAATGCTGAAACCCTGGACTCGAACACGTGCCGCCGCTCGCGGTGGCTTGAGCGAGGGTCGGTCCTCTCTGCACGCGGGTTTCGGAGACACCCGACAACACTGTGGGCTCTCACTCGGCTCACGCGGCCGTCGTGGCTTCACCGGACGGAGCGGCGGGGCCGGGGGTTTTGAACTGGCCGTTTTCGCTGATGTCTTCGAAGCGCACCGACATACGTTTCGACACGCCGGCTTCTTCCATCGTCACGCCGTACAAGACGTCGGCGCCGACCATCGTCCGCTTGTGGTGCGTCACGACGATGAACTGCGTCCACTGCTGGAATTCTTTGATCACGCCCAGGTAGCGGTTGACGTTGCCTTCGTCGAGGGCCGCGTCGACCTCGTCCAGAATGCAGAACGGGCTGGGCTTGCTCTTGAAGATCGCCAGCAGGAGCGCTACGGCGGTCATCGTCTTTTCGCCGCCGGATAAGAGCGTGATGCTGCGCAGCTCCTTGCCGGGCGGCCGGGCCACCACATCGATTCCACATTCGAGCACGTCCTCGGGATCTTCGAGAATGACGTCCCCTTCGCCGCCGCCGAACAGTTTGCGGAATAATTCCTGAAAATTCCCCCGGATCTGGGTGAACGTGTCGACGAACATCCGCTTGCTCTCGACGTTGATGCGGCGAATGATCTCTTCGAGCGTGTTCTTGGCTTCGACGAGGTCCTGCAACTGGCCGCTGAGGCGCGCGAAGCGCGTTTCCAGTTCGTCGAGCTCTTCCAGGCTATCGGCATTCACCTGCCCGAGTTGCTTGATCTTGCGTCGCAGTTTATTGATCTGCTCTTCGATCTGGGCCCGCGCTTCTTCCGGAGAAATCTGTTGCGATTCCTGTGCGATGGCCTCCGCACTAGCGACCATGCCGTCGATTGCGGTTTCGCGACCTTCCTCCGTCGTGTTCTCTTGTTCAACCGGCGCCTGTCGCGCCGAAACCCCCGAGGCGGCAATCTCGACCAGCTCGACCTGAAATTCGTCACGCAACCGGTCTTCCAGCGCGGCGATCTGATGCCGGATCTCGGTCGTCTGCATTTCCAGTGCGTGTTGCCGGTCTTTGAGGTCCCGCAGCGTGTGGCGAACGGTGAGCTCGCGCTCGGCCAGTTCCCCGCGCCGGGCCCGCGACTGGTCTCGCTCTTTTTGAAGCTCCGCCACTTCGGCCGCCAGTACGTCCTTCTGTGCTCCCAGTTCCTGAAGCACGGCATTCATGTTCAGAATGTCGAGCTCGATCTGGTCGCGCTTGCCGGACATCAACTGAAAACGGCGTTCGGCCTCTTCGCGATGCAGATCGCGTTGCAGCCGCTCCTGGTCGAGCCGCGTGCGCGCGCTGTGCAGGTTCTGCAGGCGTTCTTCGAACTTGGCCAGGTCGCGCTGTTCCGAGGCGAACAGGTTCTGCAATTCCGCGAGCCGCGTTTCGTCGGCCGCCAGGATCTTCTCTCCCGCGTCAATGCTCGCTTGCAGCTCGCGCTGCGCAACTTCGAGCTGCTCCTGTTCCTGCCGCGCTGCCTGCCATTCGGGCTCGAGTGTTGCCAGGCGGCTTTGGGCCTGGTCGAGATCGGCCTGGGCGTCCGCGTGTTGTCGCAGTACCCGTTCGAGATCGAGCTGTTTGCCCCCCAGGACAGACTGCAATTCGGCGGTCGAATGGGCACTTAAGTCGAGGTCGAATTGCAGTTGCTGTTCTTCCTGGACGAGGTTCTTCGATTCGGCGGCCATCCGCTGCACGGCGTCTTCGGCCCCGGCAATCTGCCTGTCGAGCCGCAAGAGATCATTCTTGATCCCTCGCAATTCACTTTTCCGCGAGACGAGCGCCGTTTCGCCCTTGAATGTGCCCGCATACAAGGCGCCGTTCGATTCGAGCAATTCGCCTTGCAGCGTCACGAAGCGGCACGGCGGGTAGGCGGTCGAATGAGGCTGCTCATCCAGTGTTGCCGCCAATGCCAGCGCCGCGTCGAGAGACGAGACGATCCAGGTATCGGAAAGCAGGTGCTCCGGCAGGTGATGAATTCCCGAGGCCGAGCGCACGAGCCGGTCGGCACGGCAAACAATTCCGGGGCGGCCAGACAGATCGAGGCCAGTGGGGCGCGGAGCACATGGCCAATGGGGCGCGCCGGCGGATGTGACAGGGTTGACAGAAATGGCATCGGCCGATGCGCCGTCCGCAGAAACGGGGGCTGCGGAATCAGGCGTGGGGACGACGGCCAGAAATCCGACGCGCCCTGATATCCGGCACTTGTCATCCGACAGGTAATCCAGCAGCGGCCGCCCGTCATCGAGTACAATCAGTTGGGCCCGCGCTCCAAGCGCCACTTCGAGCAAGGCGGCGTTTTCCAGATCGACTTCCAGCAGATCGACGACGTTGCCCAGAACATGGTTCCAGGGAGGTCCGTCGGCCTCTTTGGCCAGTGCCAGGATCTCTTTGACTCCCACGCCCAGGCCGTCCTGCCGGCGCTCGAAATCTTCGAGCAGCGTGCGGCGGGCCTGCAGAGAGCCGCGCTGTTCGCGCAGCTCGGCCAGGTCGTGCTGGGTATCGGATTGCTGCCGGTGCAACTGGGCCCGTTTGCTTTGCAGGGCCTGCAACTGCTCGCGCGACGCGGCCTGCCTCTGTGCGGCCGATTCGACAAGCTCGTTTTGAGCGGCGCACGCACGCTGGCACTCGGCGATTTTTTCGTCGAGCCCGGTCAGCAAATCTCGGGCGTTCTGGCCATCGGCCGAGAGCGACTGCAATTGCGCTTCCAGGCCCGATGCGCGACTCGCACAACTGGATAATTGCCGGACCGATTCGAGCAGGGCGTTCCGTTCGCGATCGATCGACGAGCGGCGCACGACGATTCCGTCTGTCAGTTCCTGAATGGTGGCCTGGGCTCCCTCAAGGGCAGCCCGGCGATGTTCAAATTCGTCGACGCTTTTCTGCAAGTCGCCCACGGTCTGTTCGAGTTCCCCAGCAACGTCGTCGGCGCGTGACGCCAGTTCGGCCTGCTGTTTCTGCAACCGCTGATATTCGGCGTCGAGCTCCTGCCGGCGCGTGGTCTGGTGTTTGGCGGTGGCCTCGAACCCGGCGATCGCTTCGCGATTTTCGGCGAGGCGCCGTTCAGACCCGCGCAGCCGGTCTTCGGCCTCGGCCAACTGGCTCTCGGCGCCCGACTGCTGGGTTTCACATTCAAATGCCTCTGCGCTGGCGGCGTCGATCTCGGCCTGGAGCTCCCCCCGTTGGGCGTCGATCGATTCCAGTCGGGCGCTCTGGTCGCGGTAGTCGTCGGCCGCCGAGCCGATGCGCAACTGGCGCAGTTCCTGGGTAAATTCGCGGAATTTGGCCGCCTTGGCGGCCTGGCTGCGCAGCGCATTCAATTGGGATTCGACTTCGGCGACGATGTCGGTCAAACGCAACAGGTTTTGCGCCACGCGCTCGAGCTTGCGCTGCGCATCGACCTTCCGCGCTTTGAAGCGGCTGACTCCGGCGGCCTCTTCGAAAACAGTGCGGCGGGCGAGATTAGTGGCCTGCAGGAGCTGATCGACGCGTCCCTGTTCGATAATGCTGTAAGCGCTGGTTCCGGCGCCAGTTCCCAGAAACAGATCGCGGATATCCTTGAGCCGCGCAGGAACGCGGTTGATCAGATATTCCGACTCGCCCGAACGGTAGATGCGACGGCCGATCTGCACGTCGTCGGCATCGACTCCCAGGAAGCGGCGGGTGTTGTCGAAATTCAGCAGGGCCTCGGCCAGCGCCGCGGGTTTGCGGTTGGCCGAACCGTTGAAGATGACGTCGGTCATCTCCTTTCCGCGCAGGCTCTTGGGGCTTTGATCGCCGAGGATCCACTTGATCGAATCGACGACGTTGCTCTTTCCCGAGCCGTTGGGGCCCACGACGCAGGTGATGCCCGGCGCGAAGTCGAAGCGCGTGCGGTCGGCGAAGCTCTTGAAGCCGAAGAGATCGAGCGACTTGAGCATCGAGGTTCCTCTAGAAAGAGTTTTCAGTTTTCAATGTTCAATGTTCAGGAAACACACAGCCGACTGTGCCTGAACACCGAAAACCGAAAACTGAAAACTAATCGCAATTTTCTCTCACACTACTCGTCTGCCGGTGCGTCGCCCTTGCGACGGAACAGCCGTTTGAAGAATCCCGGTCGGTCGTCGGATGTCGTCGTACTTTCCGGCTCACTGACGTCGGCCAGGCTGGCCGTCCCCGTTTCTGCCGACTGGCCGCCCGTTGCACCGCCCCTGCCCGTCTCATTCGACCGCCCGGTTTCATTCGACCGCCCCGCTTCATTCGACCGAACGGGTTCGGTCGAAGAACCGGCCTGCGCCGATTCCAGGAGAGTGCCGCCAGATTCAGGATCGGCGAGCTCTCTCGGGTTTCTGGATTCGGGGGCGGGGAACATATTGGGCACGTCGGTCGGCGCGCCAATTCGATGTCCATCTCTGTCCCTGCCGTTGCCGCGTGCCACTCGGTGGTAAAAGCGTCCCGCCTGCGGCATGGCGTCGATCGCCAGCCGGCCCGGCAGGTTCGACTGCTTCTCGGCCTGCACCAGCATCTGTGCCACGTCCGGGTACGAGGCCTTCAATTTGCCGACCGCCTTGATGATGTCGGCGACGTTCCGGCTGGTCTTGATTTCCTGGTCGGCGGCGTTGGCTTCGAACCGGCTGACGGTCACCACGTCGCTGCCGGAAGGGGCGGTAATCATGATGTGCCGTCCGGCCGACAGGCTGATCGGCGTTCTCAGTTTCTGATCGGCCCCGAAAACGACGACCTGCGGCACGCGGAACCGCGTGAGGTGCACCATCGCTTCGCCCTGCGATTTGATCACGTGCAGATTGAATTCATCGTTCAGCAGTTCGCCGCCGATGAAATCGTCCTTCTTGTCGATCGTCCACAGGGCGCGAAACGCGCCATAACGCGTCTCGGCGCTCGAAACTTCCTGTTCGACGCCGTTTTCGACCTCGACCGAGGGCTCGATCATCATGTTTTTCAACTCTTCGCGGGCCTCGGGCGTGCCCAAGGTGGTGAGCGCCGCGAGTGCGAAAACTCGAAAGGCAGGTTCATTGCGAGCCGCGCGGGCCAGTTCGGCGGTGCCCGCGGTCTGCCCCAGGTAGGCCAGGGCGTCGGCCGAATAGAATCGCACCTCGGGATCGGGGCTCTTCAAACCCTCTTTCAGAATGAGAATCGAATCTTCGCCGATGGCCTCGAGCTCGGTGGCCGATTTCATGGCCGTGTCGGGTTCCAGAAGCGATTTGCGCAGGCGTTCCATGCGTTCTTTACGCTCCAGCGCGGTTTCGTCAAGGGCGATGGCGCGGACAACTCGAACGTAGCGAATATAATTCTCTTTGTAGCGCGGATGAATCTTGAGCTCGACGTGCTGATCGGTCTTGGCTTCGGCCAGGGGCTTCTTGATGCCGTGCTCGTGATAGTTGAACCGTTTACCGATCTGGTCGGCGAGTTTTTTGGTCGTACGGACAGAGCGAATGTCGCTACGAACGTAGAGTCCCAGCGTGCGTTCCTTCTTGACCAGCCCGCCGGTGTACTTGCCCCCGCCCAGGATTTTGCCGCGTTTCAAGGAACCGCCGCGCGACGAACTTTCGCCGTCGCTCAATGAGAGCAGAATCGGCCCTTCGGCCTTGGCCAGCACATGTCCCGCGTGGGTCCGACCGCCGGGGACCATCGCCTGTTCGGAAAGGTGCGCTTCCATGAGATACCCCCCCTTCAGGCTCGAGGCTTCGGTATTTTCGGGGAGGACTACTTCGATGTCGAAACGGTCTCCCACTTCGATGACGGGGGGCACGGCCGCGCGAATCAGGACCAGGGCTTTGCGGGGATCGGCAAGCACGGCATTGGGATTGGGCACATTCCGCTTGCGCATGTCGGTGATCAGCATTGTGCGATACATCGACGGGGGGGGATCGCCGCCGGTGCCGTCCAGGTTGGTGACCAGTCCCACCGATTCGATCGTAATGGGGTGCAGGCCCGAAACGGTCACCTGATCCCGGACGAACTGTGTTTCAGGGGGTTTGACCTCCTCGTCATCGGGGTTCTGCGACCGCAGGCTCAGTTTCTGGCACCCGCAGGCGCCCAGCGCCAGCATCCAGCACAAGAAGTGACGGCGTCCAGTCAACATATTGGTCAGACTCCTGTGGCGCAGGGGCGCTCTGCCGAGGCAATTTGTGCGGCAGGTTTCGGAAATGTGCAGTGGGATGATCGCGAGAGTTTGAGAAGGGGCGGAAGATTAGACACATCGCCCAAATCGGTCAAGACCGGGTTATGCCCACGGATGGCGTGCCAATACCACGGATAAATGGCCATGCCAACGATTTCCCGTAATTTCTCTGTCCCTTTATCTTTCTGTCCACTTTCGTCGCCCGCCCGACGGCTCTCCGACTAAGATGCAGTGGACAAAAAAATAAAGGGACAGAAAGATGAGTCGGAGTTGATGCCCATCTGCTGAGTTGAAGAATTTGGTGTCGTCGTCCGTGTTTTCATCCGTGGTATCTCCCGGCCATCCGTGGGTATTATTCTGTAATGGCCCTAACTGTTGATATGGATGGCAAAATGCTTTGAGGGAACAGTACTTGTGAAAAATGCGGCCAAATTTACCGTGTTCTCGGGAATCGCCGGCAGCGGCAAGACGACCGCGCTGCTGGCGATTTATCGCGAAGCTCTCGACCGTGCCCTGGCCCGGTCGCGTCCCGGCACGACGCTCTGGCTATCTCCGACAAACCGCGCGCAGGCCGAGATCAAACGCCGGTTGCTCGACGATTCGCTCCCGGGGTCGCTTTCTGTGGCGTTTCGCCCGAACGTGTTCACGTTCGACGGCTTTGCCGAAGAAATCCTGAAAGCATCGCCTCGGACGGTCACGCCCCTCTCACCGGCCATGCAGCGCATTCTGCTGCGTCGGATCGTGAACCGGCTTGCGGCAAAAAAGCAGTTGCTGCACTTTGATAAAATTGCCGGCACCTCCGGATTTCTCGATCTCGTGTCGGCCTTCATCTCTGAACTGAAGCGGGCGGAAACCTGGCCAGAGCATTTCATCGCCGCCTGCAAAGAACGGGGAACCCGCCCCCGCGACCGTGAACTTGGCGAGATCTATGCCCAGTATCAGCAGGCACTCTTGTCTGCCGGCGTCTATGACGGCGAAGGACGATTCTGGTCGGCCCGCGAGGCGCTCGCCGCAGGACAGTGGGGCCGGTTTGCTGATCTGGACCTCGTCGTCGTCGACGGCTTCACCGACTTCACCGAGGCCCAATACAAGATCCTGGAACTCCTGGCGCGCAAAGCCGCTCGCACGCTGGTCTCTTTGCTCGGCGAAGAACCGGCTGTTCGTGCCGACCTGTTTGCCAAGACGGCGGCGGTCGTCAAGAGGTTCAGGCAGTCCGGGACGGTTGCGATCGAGACTTTTCCGCAGGCGGGAAGCACGGTTTCGCCCGATTCGACCTTACCGCCGGCCATCAGCCATCTGACGCAGCGGATGTTTACCAACCCGCGCGACGTCGCCCCCGCCGTGGATTCGCGGGGACTCGAAGTCATGGCTGTGGCGGGAACATCGGGCGAGGTCCGCTATCTTGCCGCGAGAATCAAAGACCTGTTGCTGGAGGGAACTCCCGCCGGCGACATTGTCGTCGGCGTGCGCGATCTCGATGACTATGCCTGGCTGGTCGACGAAGTCTTTTCGGCGGCGGGCATTCCATTCGCTTGCGAAGCCGGAACGCCCTTTTCGCGGCTGGCTCCCTTCAAGGCGCTCGTCAACGTGCTCGCGCTCGAAGTCGAAAATTGGCCGTTCCGCCGGCTGATGGGGCTGTTGGATTCGGGGCTGTTCCATCCTGATTGGCCGGAATGGCAGGCTGGGGCAGCCGTACGCGACGTATCGGCCCAGCTTCGCCGTCACGAATTCTTCGAAGGGCGTGAACGGATTCTGGCAGGGCTCGAGAGAGTGGCCGACAGATTGTCCGACGAGGCGATACCGCCCGATCCGGCGGTCGAAGCGTCGGCACTGGCGGCCCGGCGCGCCCGTCAATTGCTGGCGAGGCTTGCCGGGGTGACGTCCGAACTTGGAAAAACGCACGATCTGGACGGCTGGTCGCGCGTGACGGCCAGCCTCGTTCGCGAATTGGGGTTCGACGCGGCGCCGCTGGATGGCAGCTCGCCGGATCTAGGGTTTCCGGGCGAGGGACGCCGCTTCGGTGAAATGCTGACGTCGATCCTGTTCGATGCCGCCCGTGCCGAGCGGGTGGCCGGCATCGAACCGGCAAAATTGACCTTGGGAGAGTTTCTCGACGAGCTCACCGATCTCATCGAACGCCAGCAGCTCGTTCCGCGGCAGCGCGACGAAGGGCGAGTGCGAGTGATCAGCGCCGAGCAGGTTCGCAACCTCGATGTGCCGCATCTGTTTCTGGCAGGACTCAACGAGAAAAGCTTTCCGCGCTTCCGCAACGACGATTGCCTGTACGGCGAAGGGGAGCGCCGGGAGTTGAACGAGCACGGCCTGTCGCTGGGGCTTCGCGCCCAGCGGTCGCAGGAAGAACTGCTGATGTTCTACGGCGTCGTCACCCGCGCCCGCAGGCAGCTCGTATTGACCTATCCCGTCGTGAGCGACGAAGGGCAGCCACTTTTGCCCAGCCCGTATCTTTCCGCATTGGAAGGCCTGTTCGACGAGGAATCGCTGAAGTCGCGTCTCGAAGAGCAGCTCGACCCGGTGCCACCCAAAGAGAGAGTGCTTTCGACGGCCGATGCCCGCGTATTCGGCATGTCGGAGGCTCTCGCGGGGCGCCCCGGCTTGTTCCGCGCCGTCTGCGAGTCGCAATCTGAGGCGGTCAATTGCCTGGCCGCCATCGACATGAACGTCCGCCGGTTTCACACACCGGGCTTTTCCAATTTCGAGGGGCTGCTCGAGAACCCGCGGAATATCGAGCTGCTGGCAGAGCGGTTTTCCGAAGTGCATGAATTCAGCGCGACGCAGCTGGAAGCCTATGCCCAATGCCCGTTCCGGTTCCTCTTGCAGCACGTGTTGAAGAAGGAGCCTCCTGGCGACCCGGGTGTCGAAACCGATTTTGGACGGCGCGGGACGCTCGTGCACGATGTGCTCGCCGAGCTCCATCGATTGCTGTTGGACAATCGCGAAACGGCAAGCGACACAGAGCCTCTCTTGAGTGGTGCGGACGTTACGCGGATGTTTCAAGACTTGTTAGAGAAGAAACTGCAAGCGCGTGCTTCTCAATCACAGGTGCAACAGGCGCTTGAACGCATTGAGCAGCGTTTGCTGGCCGAATGGGGCGAGGCGTACGGCCAGCAATGGGACGAATATGTCGCTGGCCTCCCCAAAGCAGGAAACGCGTTGTTAGGTCCGACAAAGTTCGAAACGGCCTTCGGCACGCCGCGGCCGAGTAAGGAACCGGGCTGCGAACCAGCGACCGAAAGCCTGCCCGCGCTGGTATTCGGCGAAGGTTCCCAGACAGTGCGCGTTGGCGGCCGCATCGACCGCATCGATCTGGGCGAGATCGACGGCCGCATTTTTTACACGGTGATTGATTACAAGACCGGACGTCGCAATGCTGGAAAGCTCGACTCGGTTGAATCGGGGCGAAAGTTGCAACTGGCACTCTACGCGCTGGCCGTGGCGCGATTGGAAATCGCCGGGCCCGGTGGGCAGCCCTGGCAACTGGGATACTGGCACATCAAAGAAACAGGCTTTTCGCCCGAAACCAGACAGAAGCAAACGAAAGCGGGCGAGCCTTTGCCGATGGAGGACGCGGCCTGGGAAGCGCTGGTCGAGACGCTCCACCAGATCATCCCGCGACTGGCCGCAGGACTTCGTTCCGGAGCTTTTCCGGTATTTAACGCCGATGAAACGTGCACTTCCGGCTGCCCCTATAACACCGTCTGCCGCGTGACCCAGATTCGCGCGCTGCCGGACGGAATGGGCAAGATAAAGTGAGGAACATTCGATGTATGATTTTGCTTGCGAACATTGTGGTGGCACGGTGCGTGAGCGACGCGTCGATCGCGAGGCTTTGAGACACAAAGGGAACTTTGTCATTCTGGAGGACGTGCCGATCGGCGTTTGCGACAAATGCGGCGCCCGCTATTTCGACGCCTCGGTACTGCGGCGCGTCGCCGAAATTGGGCGCGGCGGGACCCCGCCGCAGCGAACTGTCGAAGTCCCGGTCGATCGGTATGCACCGGCGTGACGAATCACCGGCACTCAAGCAGCTCGGCCAGGTGCATGATTCGCGTCGGCAGCTTTTGCCGGTGCAGCGCGCCGCCGATGTTCATCAGGCAGCCAGTGTCGGTGCTCACGAGCACGTCGGCCTTCGTATTCGTGACGCAGGCGACTTTGTCGGCGACCATAGCACCCGAGATTTCCGGGTAGCGCACGGCGAATGAGCCGCCGAACCCGCAGCACTGGTCCTGGCGTTCCAGCCGCATATATTCGACGCCGCTCACGGCACGGATCAAGACTTCAGCCTCGTTTTTCAGCGCCAGCCCGCGCAAGTGGCAGGCATAATGGTAAGCCACTTTGCCCTCGAACTTTGCCCCGACGTCGGTCACCTTGAGGCGATTGACGAGAAAATCGCTGAGCTCGAATGTGCGGGCAGAAAGTTCGGCCGCCCGCGTCTGCCAGGCCGCGTCGTCGTGGAACAGATGCGGGAATTCATTCTTGACCATCGCCGCGCACGACCCCGAGGGCACGACGACAGGCCGATCTTCGGAAAACACTTCGATTGTATGCCGCGCCAGGTCGCGGGCCCCCTGGAGAAAACCGCTGTTGTAAAACGGCTGTCCACAGCAGGTCTGCCGCGAGGGAAAATGGACGACGACACCCAGGCGCCGCAGGAGCCGCACGGTGGCCACGGCGGAATCAGGGCGCATCACATCCCCCAGACAGGTTGCCATCAACGAAACGTCCACACGGATTCCTTTCTTTGACCGTAGTGCACCTGCAACGTAGTGGACGCGGCGAGACGGGTCAACGAAGGACGAAAACACAAATGACATAGGGCACGAAAGAGTCATCCACAGATTTCACAGATTTTCACAGATTAAAATAAATGCTTCCGCCCAAAGAGAATCTGTGTCAATCTGCGTAATCTGTGGATCAACCCGCTCGTCGCTATACTCGACTCGGTTCAAGAGTGATGTTCCAGTACCGGAATATTCGTTTGTGGTATCACCTGCGTTGTGCTGTCGGGGCAACCGTGGACATAATCCGATTATCAAAGTGAATTCGTTGGACAACATGGAGAACCAGGAAATGCAGCTTTACAGTCGTCGATCTTTCTTCAGCATCGGGCTTGTGGTCGGTTTCGCGGCGATGATTGTCACCGTGGGCAATGCCCCGGCGTTCGCAGCACCACCGAATACGAAAACGACAAAGACGACGAAGCCGGCCAACTCCGACCAGGCGACCGAAGTCAAAACAGTCCGCCTGCCCGATCGGGGCGTGCAGCCGCATGCGCTGGTCGATACCGAGGGGACATTGCACGTCATCTATCTGGGAGACGAACCGGCAAATGGCAACGTCTACTACGTGCATCAGGCCCCTGGCGAGCAAAGGTTCTCGAAACCGGTGCGTGTCAACAGCCAGCCGGGCAGCGCCATCGCTGTCGGATCGATCCGCGGCGCCCACCTGGCGCTGGGCAAAGCCAACCGCGTGCACGTCGCCTGGAACGGGTCGGGCACCGCTGAACCGAAAGGCCAGGGAGTGAAATATGGAAGCCCCATGCTCTATACGAGATTGGCAGACGACGGCACCTTCGAGCGGCAGCGCAACGTCATTGGCAAGGCCTACGGCCTGGACGGCGGCGGCTCGGTGGCCGCCGACCTGGAAGGCAATGTTTACGTCGCCTGGCACGCGGGCGACGGAACCGGCGAACAGAACCGCCGCGTCTGGATTGTGCACTCGACCGATGAAGGGCATACGTTCGGCCAGGAGACCGCTGCCGACTCGGATCGTAAAGGCGCCTGCGGCTGCTGCGGTTTGAAAATGCTGGCCGACCGGCAAGGAACGGTCTATGTGCTATATCGCGCCGCGCGCGAGAAGGTCAACCGCGACATGGTGTTGATGGTCTCGACAAATCAGGGGAAGTCGTTTGCCGGCAAGATGGATGACCAGTGGATCATCGACGTCTGCCCCATGAGCAGCGAGGCGTTCGTCGACAGTCCGGATGCCGTGACGGCCGCATGGGAAACGGACGGCCAGGTCTGGTTCTCGAAACTCGACAAAAAGAAGCACGTGCCTGCGAAACCCATCGCCGCGCCGGGCGATCCGTCCAAGCGCAAGCATCCCGCTTTGGCCGTGAACAGCCGCGGCGAAACGATTCTGGTCTGGACCGAAGGAACGGGCTGGGAACGGGGCGGCGCCCTGGCGTGGCAGGTCTTCGACGAAATGGGACAGCCGACGACATCCCGCGGACGGATCGACAAGGCAATCCCCGTCTGGAGCTTCGCCGCCGTCTATACGGAACCGGACGATTCGTTCATGATCGTCTATTAAACTTCTCGTGAGCGAAACCACGAAAGCGGCAGCTGGGCCTTCCATAGGAACCAAAAATGAGGAGGAACCACGAAAGACACGAAAGACCCAGC
>Ga0068853_100002679_pt1 | contig 13422 bp, 12 predicted proteins | sample KBSCornC32_FD_65655 | JGI IMG/M metagenome (GOLD analysis project Ga0068853, IMG submission 65655) | Corn rhizosphere microbial communities from Kellogg Biological Station, Michigan, USA - KBS Corn C3-2 | ecosystem: Host-associated > Plants > Roots > Rhizosphere > Soil ... | reverse complement strand
CGACCTCGACATGCTGCACCGCTACGACCGCACCGCGCTCGACCCGGCCGGCCAGCTGTCCTACGACGTACTCGACTACTTCCTCGCGATCCAGGTCGAAGGCGACAAGTTCCGCGGACACGATTTCCCGGTCAACCAGATGTTCGGCGTGCAATCGAGCCTGCCGAACTTCATGGCGCAGACGCACCAGGTCAACAATCGCCACGACGCCGACGCCTACGTCGCGCGGCTCGACCTGTTCCAGCAGAAGTTCGCCCAGGTCATCGACGGCTTGAAGGAACGCGAGGCGAAGGGCGTGGTGCCGCCGAAGTTCACCGTCGACGAAGTGCTCGCGCAGATGCGCGGCTTCATCGCGCCGCAGCCGAAGGAGCACATGCTCTACACGAGCTTCAAGGAGAAGCTCGGCAAGCTGCCGGACGACGCGATCCCGGCCGCCGATCGCGACGTGCTGCTCGCGCGCGTCGCCACCTCGATCGAACGCAGCGTGTACCCGGCCTACCGCACCCTGATCGACCACTTCGCCGAGCTGCAGCCGAAGGTCACGCGCAACGACGGCGCGTGGAGCCTGCCCGACGGCGACGCCTACTACGCGTGGTGCGTGCGCATGCACACGACCACGGACATGACGCCCGAACAGGTGCACGCGCTCGGCCTCGCCGAAGTCGCGCGCGTGAGCGCGGAAATGGACGCGATCCTGAAGGCGCAGGGCCTCGCCGAGGGACCGATCGGCCCGCGCGTGCAGCAGCTCGCCCATATGCCCGACGCGGCCTATCCGAACACGCCGGAAGGCAAGGACGCGATGCTCAAGCAGTACCAGGCGATCCTCGACGAAGTGAACGCCGGACTCGGCTCGGCGTTCCACGTGCGGCCGAAGCTCGGCGTCGTCGTCAAGCCGGTGCCCGCGTTCTCCGAAAAGACGGCGCCGGGCGCGTACTACGAACCCGGCTCGTTCGACGGCACGCGACCCGGCGTGTTCTACGCGAACATGCGCGACACCACCGAGAACCCGAAATGGGGCATGCGCACGCTCGCTTACCACGAGGGCATCCCCGGCCACCACTTCCAGATTTCGATCGCGCAGGAACTCCAGGGCGTGCCGTTCTTCCGCCGCGTGCTGCCGTTCACCGCGTACGCCGAAGGCTGGGCGCTGTACGCCGAACGTCTCGCCTGGGAACTCGGCTTCGAGAAGGACCCGCTCGACGACCTCGGCCGCCTGCGCGACGAGATGATGCGGGCGGTGCGCCTCGTCGTCGATTCCGGCATCCACTACAAGCACTGGACGCGCGAACAGGCGATCCAGTACATGATGGACAACACCGGCATGGCCGAAAGTTCCGTCACCTCGGAGATCGAACGCTACTTCGTCGATCCCGGCCAGGCGCTCGCCTACAAGGCCGGCATGCTGAAGATCCTCGAGCTGCGCGAGCACGCCAAGCAGGCGCTCGGCGCGAAGTTCGAGCTCGGCGAATTCCACGACCAGGTGCTTACCCACGGCTCGCTGCCGCTCGCGTTGCTGCAGCGCGTGATCGAGGACTGGATCAGGCAGAAGCAATCGACGTGAGCGTACGCCGCGCCGGCGCAGCGACGCGAACGCGCCGCTTCGCCGACCGCCGCATGAACGACCGATCGAGGCGCATGTAAAGACGCCCGCGCGCTAACGCAATCCGAATGCGCGCTCGGGCATCCTGCGCTTCCCGTGGCGACCGCACGCGGGCCCGCTGTGAAGCGCGCCGGGGACGTGGCGGCGTCGCGGACCAATCCGCCGTGCACGCGGCTCCGGCACCGGAGCCGTGTGTGTTCGCCGAACGGGTCGGCTCCGCATGCGCCACGGCGCGACCCATGCCCGCGCAGCGGGAGAACGACTGCACTCCGCCCACAGGAGTATGCTTTTCGCTGCCCGCCTCCCCGGGCAGCGCACTCGGCCCGGGACGCGGCGCAGCGATCGACACCATTCGATCCGACCTGGGGAGCCGTCATGAACACTCGATCGAAAGCCCTCCGCGCAGCGGCCTATGCCGCCGGCGTGGCGCTCGCGCCTGCGGCGCAGGCGCAACTCTACGGCGCAAGCCCGTTCCAGAACCAGTTCTACGAGCTGGACATGGTGACCGGCGCGGCCATCACGACGAACGCCATCGACGTGCCGACGCGTACGATCACGGGCACCAATTCCGTCACGATCGACCCGACCACCAACATCGCGTACGCGGTCGTCAAGGCGACCGGCGTCACCGGTCGCCTGCTCGTCACGATCGACCTCGACACCGCGGTCGGCGTCGAGATCGGCAACCTCGGCGACAACTTCTCGTCGCTCGCCTTCCGCGCCGACGGCCAGCTGTTCGGCGTCACCGGCGACGGTGCGACGGTGCCGGAAACGCTCTACCTCATCGACAAGGGCAACGCGAGCGTCACGCTCGCGAGTGCGCTCGGCAACGGCGCCGACGGCGAAGTCATCGCTTTCGAGCCGCGCGACGGCATGCTCTACCACTGGTCCGGCAACGGTACGGTCGTATTCGAGAAGCTCGAGTCCTCGCCGCCGTACACCGTCACGAACATTCCGATCGTCGGCGCGACCAACGGCGAAACCTTCGGCGCGGTGTGGGACGAGTGCACCGGCGTGTTCATCACGTCGAACATCAACAGTGCGTTCAACACCTTCGCGCCGGACGGCACGGTCACGCCGCAGTACGGCACCACGCCCGACGACGTCCGCGGACTTGCCCTCGTCGGGCCGAACAGTTGCGACGTCGACCTGTCGCCGACGCTGTCGATCGCGCCCGCGGAACCGACGCCGGCCGGTGCAGTCTCGCTCGACGTGCAGGTCCCCAACGCGGGCCCCGCGCGCGCGCTCGCGCCGACGTTGGCGATCACCCTGCCCGCGTCGCTGAGCGCCGCGAGCACGACCGGCTGCGCCGAGGATCCGACCGGCATTCCCACCTGCACCCTGCCCGTGCTGTTCGGCGGCGATGTGGCGACGGTGACGATCGCAGCGACCTACGACGGCACGCCGAGTTCGCTCGTCACCGTGCAGGCGGCGACGACGTCGAACGACACGGACGCAGGCAACGACATCGCCACGCTCGCCATCGACGACACGATCTTCGCGAACGGGTTCGAACTGCCCTGAGCCCGCCGCGTCGGGCGAGGCGCGCGCGGATTCGCTTCGGCGAAGCCGCGTGCGACACTCGTGCCGACGCCACCGCGGAGCAGCACATGAACGCTTTCCTCGTCCGGTTCGGCCCTGCTCTCGTCGGGCTTGCTGTCGTCGTCCTCGCCACCATTGCGTCCACGACGGTCGCTGCGCGCACCACGATGTGGGAAATGCGTCCGCCGCACGGCGCCACGCCGGGCGGCGGCGACTGCAACGACAACGATCCCAACGTCTATCCCGGCCATGTCGAGATCGTCGGCAATCGCGTCGACGACGATTGCGACGGGCTCGCCGACGAGGATGCGAACGACAACCCGTCGGGCGACACCAACGACTTCGACGGCGACGGCGTCAGCCTCGCGATGGGCGACTGCAACGATACCACCGGTGGCATCCATCCCGGCGCCGTCGAAGTCGTCGGCAACTACGTCGATGACGACTGCGACGGACTCGCCGACGAGGACGCCGCGGACCATCCGTCGAACGATGCCGCCGACCACGACGGCGACCAGGTGATCATCGCGCCGGATGCGATCTTCGCGTCGGGATTCGAAAGCGCCAGCTGAACGCGCGCGCCGGGCGACGCCGATCAACGGTGCAGGATCGCCTTCGTGGTCGCGTGGTCGATCGGCGCGGACGTGTGCTCGTGCGCGATCTTCCATTCGCCACCGGCGCGCCGCAGGCCGAGCGTGATGCGATTGGTCAGCGCGCGCAGCGGCGTCCCGTCCGCGGCCTGCGCCGCGTAGGTGAGGATCGCGTGGCCGAACGCGAGATCGCCCATCGCCGTGCAGGCGGCCTCCTCGACGCCGACGACGACGCGCTCGTCGCCGAGCGAGGAGAACCAGTCCGTCGCCATCGCGCGCCACGCGTCGATGCCACGCAGCGACCATGCACCCCACATGTCGAATACCTGGAGGTCGTCGGCGTAGAGCGCGACGAACGCGTCGACGTCCTTGGCGAGCACGGCCCGCACGTAGCGCGCGAGGATCTCGCTGAGCGGGTCCGTGGCCGCGCTCACGGTGCCACCGCGATGCGCGGCAGCGCCTCGTCGTAGGACTGCACGAGCTTCGGTTCCTGGATGTTGACGTCGGTGACGTATACCTGCATCGCGCGGGCGAGCGCGCGGGTGTCGTCGTTCTGGAACGTGCTCGGGCTGAACATGCCTTGCGCGAAGTTGTTCTCGTAGGTCTGGAACGTCTGTTGCTGCGTGTACACGCGGGAAATCGCATAGGCGATATCCTGCGGCAGGTACGACAGGGCCTGCGTCGCGAGCGCGAGGTCCCACGCGGTGTGCTCGAACACGACCGGCTGCACGCCGCGGAACTGCGTCGCGACCTGGAAACCCTGCATCGTCTTCGGGCCGTCGCTCGCGAGGAAGGCGTCGATGTCGCGGGCGAGCCGCTCGTGGTAGGCGCGCACGTCGGCGACCGCCTTGCGGTTGACGCGCATCTCCTCGGCGAAATTGCGCAGCGCGTCGGCCGCGAGTTGGCGATGCTCGCGGCTCTCGCGCCACTGGTCGGCGAGCAGCGCGAGGAACACGCCGGCGCTGACGAGCGCGAGTTCGGTCAGCCATCCGAGCAGCGAGCGGCCGCGCAGGATCTCTTCGAGGCGCATGGGGTACGGGCTCCCGCCGGCCGTCGATGGCCGATCCTGCGATTGTATCGGCATGGCACGCCGGATCGGCGACGACGTCCAGGAAGCGCCGTCGCGCAGCGCACGCTCGTCGCATCCGCGGCCCGCGCCACCGGGCGCCGATGCGGGCGGGTTTTACATCGTCGCCTGCATAGGACTAGAGTGTCGTCGACGCGATGCGACCGGCTCGTGTCGGTCATCCGCGGAAGGGGACGGGTTCGCATGGGTCGCGAGTGGCGACGCAAGGGGATCCTCGCGCTGGTGTGCACGGCCCTCTTCTGGGTCGACGTGCCCTATCGCGCGACGTTCTTCGACATCCCGGCGCAGGGGTCGCTCGCTCACCTGCACGCAGGATGGCTGTTCGCCGTCGCCATGCTGTATCGCGACCGCGCGAGCCTGGCGGTCTGCGTGGTCGTCGCGTTCGCTTCATGGGCCTCGCGCGTCGCCCTGTTCGAGGGCGGCGGCGCGCTCGTCTATGCCGGCGGCGCGCTCAGTTATGCACTTACCTACGCGGGCCTGCGCGCGGCCGCACGCTGGTTGACTCCGTCCGCGCGCCAGCCCTTCGTCTTCGCGGCGCGCGATCTGCCGGGCTTCGCGCTCGTCGGCATGCTCGCCTACCCGATCGCCGTCGCCCTGTTCGCCGGCCTCTACATCGAGCCGTACGCCGGCCCGGTCGTGGCCGCCAACGAGGCGGCGCAGGTCCTGTTCGCCAAGCTGTTCGGCGTGCTCATCGTCAGCCTGCCGGTGATCGTGTTCGCGACGCACACCACGCGCGGGCGCAGTGCAGGAGAGGATGCGGTACGTGTGCCGTGGACGCTGCTGCTCGTCGGGATCGGCGTGCCCGCGCTCGCACTGCGGGTCGCACCGATCGATTCAGCGGCCGTCGATGCCGTGCTGGCGGCCTTCACCGACTACCGCCTGCTCGTGGCGGCCCTGCTCGTGCTCGCCGCGAAACGGTGCAGCCTGCGCTTCAGCATGACCGCGCTCGTGCTCGCCGAATTCCTGTTCGTCTGCGCGCTCGCCCGCAACGCCGGCCCCAAGACCCTGCTCGACACCGCGCTGCTGCTGCGCTTCGCGATCGAATGCGTGATCGCGCTCTGGCTCGTGCTCGCGCTGCTGCTCTACGGCTACGAACGCGATGCCGCCGCGCAACGGCACCAGCGCGCGAGCCTGCACGACCCCCTCTCCGACCTGCCCAACCTGTCGGCGCTGCGCCGCCGCTGCGCGATCGGCGCGCTGCCCCCGCTCGGATTCGTGCTGCTCGACCGCAGCGAATCGATCCTCGCCGGCCTCGGGCTGCGCGCGCAGGCGACGCTGTCGCGCTGGATCGCCGACCTGCTGCGCGACATCGGCGAAACCTACGACATCGGCACCGGCCATCTGGTGGTCCTGCTCCACGGTGATCCGCACGGCGACGCGGCCACGGCCGCCTGGGACGCCGTGCTGCGCCGCCTCCACGGCGGCGAGTTCCTCTGGCTCGAGCGGCCGGTGCGCGTGTTGCCCTACCTCGGCATCGCCGGCGAAGTCGACGGCGAGGGCTTCGAGGTGCGCATGGCGCGCGCGTCCGACGCGGCGATGGAAGCGCGCGACCGCGGCGAGCTGCGACCGCTGCACGCGGGCTCGCGCGACGCGCGCGAGGCGCTTTCGACCCACGGTCGCTCGCTGCAGGTTTCGACCAATGCGCTGGCGCGCATCCGCGCCGGCGAGATCGAGCTGTACTGCCAGCCGCTCGTCGCCCTCTCCGGACATGCAGCGGACAGCGGCGCCCATGGCGAGATCCTCTGCCGCCTGCAGGACGAGGTCGGCCGCCTGCTGCTGCCCGAGGCATTCCTGCGCGAGCTGCAGGCCGATCGGCGCATGGCGGAGCTCGACCTCGCGGTGGTGCGATCGCTCGACCGCTGGCTGCGCAGGCACGACGGCGCGCGCCTGCCGATCAGCCGCCTCGGCGTCAACCTCGCCGGCCAGTCGCTCGCCTCGCTCAGCTTCGCGCGCGACCTGCTCGCGCTCGTCGACGACTTCGCGCTGGTGCCGGGCGCCCTCTGCTTCGAAGTCACCGAGACCGCGGCGATCACCCATGCCGGCGACGCCATCGGGCTGCTCAACGCACTGCGCGAACGCGGTTGCTGCATCGCGATCGACGACTTCGGCATCGGCTACCAGTCATTCGAGCGCCTCAAGCAGATACCGGCGAACGTGATCAAGATCGACGGCAGCTTCGTGCGCAACCTCGTGCGCGATCCGCGCGACCTCGCCACCGTGCGCGCGATCGTCGCGATCGCGCGCGCCTACGGCGCCGAAACCGTCGCCGAGTGGGTCGAGGACGAACCCACGCTCGTGCTGCTGCGTGAACTCGGTGTCGACTGGGCGCAAGGGTTCCATCTCGCGCGTCCACGGCCGATCGACGAAGTGCTGCTCGCTCCGGCGGGCGCCACCGCATCCGGCGAGGCGCACTGAGGCGTCGGCGGCACCTAGGCCGGCGCCCGTGCGTGCCGATCGAAACGCGCGAACGAAACCAGCCGATCGCACGGGTGCGCACGCCGCTGCAGGCGCGCGGCGATCACGTCCGCGCCGAGGCGCGCATAGGCGATGCCGTTGCCACCGTAGGCGAGCGCGAACAGCACGCGCGGGCCGTGCTGCGCGTGCGCGTCGAAGAACGGCAGACCGTCTTCGGTTTCCGCGAACGTGCCGGCCCAGGCCCACGCCGGTTCGATCGCCGTGCCCAGCCGTCGCCCCGCATCGCGCGCGAGTCGGCTCGCCTTGGCCGCGACCCGTGCGTCGCGCACGGCCGGTACGTCGCTGCGGTCGTCGGCGCCGCCGACGAGCACGCGGTCGTCATCGGTCACGCGCAGGTACAGGTACGGTCGCGCCGTTTCCCACGCGAGCATGCCGCGAAGGCGCGCTAGATCCCCGCGAGGATCGGTCACGAACGCATAGCTGCTGCGGTTGCACGCGACGCGCGCGTCGAGCCAGCACTGCGACTCGTAACCTCCGGCGACGACGAGGCGGCGTGCGCGCACGCTTGCGCCACGATCGGTGTCGACGCGCACGCCACGCGCTCGCACCGCGAAGCCGGTCATCGTCGTACGGTCGAACACGCGCCCGCCGCTGCGCACGATCGCGCGCAGCAACGCGTGGCAGCTCCGGTATGGATCGAGTTGCGCCGCCGGCCGGGTGAGGATCGCCGCGGCGGCGTCGATGCCGAATCGCCGGTGCAGCGCATCGTGTTCGAGCCAGTCCGCGCGCAGGCCTGCATCGCGACGGCGCTGCCACTCGCTGCGCAGGCGATCGCGATGGGAGTCGCGTGACGCGAAATAGAGGCTGCGCGCCCGCCGGAATCCGATGCCGCGGAAGCGCGCCATCTCGCCGCACAGCGCATCGAGCGCCGCCGCGCAGGATCGATAGGCGACCTTCGCCGCGTCGCTGCCGTGACGCGCGGCGAGGTCGCGCATTTCCGTATCGAGTTCGTACTGCAGCAACGCCGTGGTCGCCGCCGTGCTGCCCCAGCCAACCTCGCGCCGGTCGATGAGCACGACTCGATGGCCGTCGAGCTGCAGGCGTCGGCCGATCAACGCACCGCCGAGGCCGGCACCGACGATCGCGACGTCGCACTCGATCGGGCGATCGAGTGCGGGAAAGGAACCGATCAGGCCGCTGCGGACCGTCCAGAACGGATAGCCGCTCTTGAGGTCCACGCCTCAGCGGCTCGAACTCGCGTTGAGGCGAGCCATGCTCGCCGGCTCGGGCACGCGCGTCATCCACGGCCACCAGGCATCGAACTCGGCATGCGACACGCGGCCATCATGGTCGGCATCCGCGCTCGGCAGGTCCTCCTGCAAGGCGACCGCGTGCTGCCGTTCGAGTTCGTCGAGCGAGAGCGCGCCATCCGCGTTGCTGTCGAGCGCGGCCCATGCCGCGTCCGACGATGCATGCGAACCACCGTCGCCGACGTGCATGCCGGGGGTCGCGCATGCGCCGAGCGCGACCGCAGCCATCATCATCGCTACATGCGCGAGAAGCCTCACGATGCGCTCCTCCGCCACGGACCCGCCGTCGCGTGCCGATCTGCGGTACGCGTGCCCGTACGCGCGGGTGCGACGGCTGCGGGGTCGAGCAGCGGCCGGATCGGCACGAACGGCAGAGCGCGCGAGCGCGCGAGCTTGAAGATCGGCAGCAGCAGCGGCATCGCGGACATCGGCGCATCCTCGCGGGAATCGACGACGGCGACGCTAGCGCTCGCGCGCGGAGCGGCGCCTGAATGCGCTGCGCGTTGTTCATGCAACGGCCAGTTTCCTGCGCGATGCCTCGTCTCAGGGCCGCGATGCACGGCCCGCCCCGCTCCGGCGTCGCCACAGCGCCGCGAGCATCACGGCGACGACGAGCAGGTTGAGCACGAGGCTGCCGAGGCCGATCCAGCCGAAGTGGTGCAGCATGCCGACGACTTCGAACGGAACGTAGATCGCACCGCTCGCCGCCGCGAGCACTTCGGCCCAGGCAGCGCGCCGGAACAGGCCCCAGGCTTCGACGAAACGCAAGGCCGAATACGCGGCCGCGCCGCACGCGAGCCACAGCAGGTGCGCATCCTGCAGGTGCCCCGCCGCTTCGATGAAGATGCGCGGATAACGCGATGCCGGGTTGAGGTGCGTGTGACGCACCAGCGCCTCGGCGACCGCGCCGACGTCCTCGTGCACGAGCATGGCGAGCCCCGACGCGGCGACCAGCACGATCGCGCCCTTGAATGCCTCGACGGCGGCGACCGCGTCGATGGCGCGGTGACCGCTCACGGAAACCGGCCGCCGCGGGACGGCGCCGATGACGGCTTGGCCCGGGCCTTCTCCTCGGCAGCGCGCTCGATCATGCGGGCGATCGCCGCGTACCCCTTGCGCCGCGCCACGTCGAGCGGCGTCTCGAGCTGCGGCTTGTCGTAGACGCTCGTGATCGACGGGTCAGCACCCGCCTCGAGCAGGAGCCTCACCACTTCGACGTGCCCCGCAGCAACGGCGATGCCGAGCGCAGGCGGATCCGTGCAGCACCGGTGGTCGACCCATGGCTTGTGCGCGAGCAGCAATCTCACGAGCTTCGCGTCGCCGTCTCCCGCAGCCGTCTGCAACGGAGAATCCACCTCGCTGGCGTGACTCGCGAGCACGTCGGTCGACGCGGGCGCGTCGACCGGCGCGCCGCGATCGAGCAGTGCCCTCACGAGCAATTCGTCGTGCGCGACCGTCGCATGGCAGAGTGACAAGTAGTCGATCACCCGATCGCGGGAGGCTGCCGCGGCCGCACCGGTCGAACCGATCAGCAGCAGGAAGGCGAGCGCCTTCACGGATCACCCCCGAATTCCGCCGCGATCTCGCGCGACGACAGCCGCTTCGCGATCCAGCCGTAGAGTCCGGCGAAGCCGATCGCGAACACCGCGCTGAACGCGACGATCGCGGCAACGAACGCCGTCATGTCCGGCCCACCCTTGACGGCATGGAACTGTTCGCGCATCGACGAGAACATCGCCACTTGCAGCAGCACGCTGCCGATGCTCCAGAGCATGCCGAGCAGCATGAGGCCGATGAATACGAGGCGCGCCCAGTTCCTGCGCAGCAGCAGGCCGATCGAAGAAGCAAGCGTGAGTGCCGACACCAGCAGGACCGCGAGGATGAACAGGCGCAGGTGGCCGAGCATGAACGCCGCGAGCGGCGGCGCGCCCGGTGGCGGAGCGCGCATCGCGGCTTCGAACTCGGGTTTCGAGAACATGGTCGCGACCATGATGTTCTGCAGCGCGCCGACGAAGGTGGCGAAGCCCGACAGCACGATGAAGATCCATGCGACGACGGTGACGAAGGTCGAGCGGGTGTTGGTTGCGGTCATTCCGATTCCCGGGTCGAGGCCGCCGCGTTCCGGCACGATCGGCGGCGGCGCGGCGACGGCGCCGCGCGAACCATGGCACGAGACGTCGCGCATCCTGCCAAGTATCCACGCCGGCCGCGCCTTCTCCAAGGCGCCGCGCGGGTCGCCGTCCGGGCGTGCACGACGCGCGCCGCCCCCGATCGGGAAAGGCGCATACTCCGCCGGTCCGTTTCGGAAGGGGATCCGGATGCGCACGCATCGCTTCGCCACGTCGGCGCTCACCGCCGTGATGCTTTCCGCTTGCTTCGCCGCGACCGCAGCGACGACCCGCGCGAGCCTGCCGATCGCGACGGCGCCATCGCCCGCAGCGAACGCGCCGGCGGACCTGCGCGCGCTGAGGGAGGCGCGCCTGCCGCGGATCGTCGCGCCGAATCGCGTCGCTGGTGTCGCAGCGACACGCAACCCGGGTTCGCCGCTGGACACCGCACCGGCCGGCGGCGTGTGGCATGGCTTCGGCGGCTTGCCGGAAGGCTGCGGCGGCACCATCGGCGCTTCCGCGTTCGCCGCCAACGGCGATCTCTACGTCGCGGGGAGCTTCGGCATCTGCGGCGACCAGCCGGCGACTTCGGTCGCGCGCTGGAACGGCAGCACGTGGTCGGCGCTCGGCAGCGGAACGAACTCGCGCATCGAGGCGATGGTCGCGATCGGCAACGACATCTACGTCGCCGGCCAGATCAGCGATGCGGGCGGCGTGCCGGTCAGCGGCGTCGCGCGCTGGGACGGCACGCAATGGCACGCGCTCGGTGACGGCGTCTCCGGCTTCGGCGGCAGCTATTTCGTCTACGCGCTCGCCGCGAGCGGCAACGATCTCTACGTCGGCGGCCGATTCGAGAGCGCAGGCGGCCAACCCGCGGCGTCGATCGCGCGCTGGAACATCGTGACGCAAACCTGGTCGACGCTCGGCAGCGGCATGACGCGCGTGCTCGGCACCGCGTCGGTGCGCGCGATCAGCGTGTACGCCGGCGTCGTCTACGCCGGCGGCGACTTCGACCACGCCGGGGGCGTGCCTGCGAACCACGTTGCCGCGTGGGATGGCAATGGCTGGTCGCAGCCGGGCGAGGGATTCGACGACGACGTCTACGCACTCGCGGGATGGAACGGTTCCGTCTACGCGGGCGGCGGGATGCAGGCGAGCGGCCTCACGCCGATCGCTCATCTTGCACGTTTCGACGGCAACGACTGGGTCGAGATCGGCGGCGGCGTCGATGGTCCCGTCAACGCACTCGTCGGCACGCTGTCCGGACTGTTCGTCGGCGGCGACTTCGACGATGCCGGCGGCGCGCCGCACGAGAACCTCGCGCTCTGGAACGGCAGCGCGTTCGGCGACGTCGGTGGCGGCGTGCAGGCCGGATTCGGCGCCGTGAGCACGCTCGCGGCCGGTGTCGTCGCGGTCGCGGTCGGCGGCGACTTCCGCCAGGTCGGCGGCAGCACGCCCGCGCATTTCATCGCGCTGTGGAACGGCACCTGGGCCGCGCTGGCCGCGCCTCCGGGACAGGGCTTGTTCGCCTCCCCGCTCGCCGCGGCGAGCTACGCGTCCGAACCGTGCTTCGGCGGCTTCGGCGAAATGCACACCGGCACCGGCTCGATCGCCTGCTGGGACGGCAATGCGTGGGCGCCGCTGATCTCGGCGGAAATCCCCGCTTTCACGAACGCGCTGGCCGCCTCCGGCAACGACCTCTACATCGGCGGCTACTTCTATCCGGACCCGGGCAGCTGCTGCATCCGGCGCTGGGACGGTGCGATCGCGCACGATCTCGGCGAAGGCACCGACAGCGGGCCGATGTCGATCTTCGTCGACGGCACCGACGTCTACGCGAGCGGCTGGTTCGGCGGCGCGGGCGGAATCAACGTCAACAACGTCGCGATGTGGGACGGCGTGGCGTGGCACGCGTTCGGCGCCGGCATCGATTCCGCGCCGAACGCGGTCGCCTGGTACCAGGGGCGCCTGTACGCGACCGGCTACTTCACCGATGTCGGCGGCGTGCCGATGAACTATATCGCGGCCTGGAACGGCAGCGCCTGGGTCGACGTCGCCGGCGGTCTCGACGGCCAGGGCATGGCGCTCGCGGTCAGCGACGGCAACCTCTATGTCGGCGGCTACTTCTCCCACGCCGGCGGCGTGCCCGCGAACAGCATCGCGCGCTGGGACGGCACGCAGTGGTCGGCGGTGACCACCGCGCTCGGCAACGGCGTCACCTACTTGGACATCTACCCCGGCTTCGTCACCTCGCTCTCCGCGTCGCCGCGCGGCTTGTTCGTCGGCGGCTCGTTCGACAAGGCGGGCGGCGCGCGCGCCGTCGGCGTCGCACTCGTCGACGGCAGTGGCGTCCATGCACTCGGCTACGGCAACAACGGCATCGATGCCAGCGGCTACGTCAGCGCGATCACCGTACGCGACGACGATGTGTTCATCGGCGGGCTGTTCGCGCACGCGGGCGGCTGGCTGTCGGCGAACGTCGCGCGCTTCGCCCTCGTCGACGACATGATCTTCGCGAACGGCTTCGAATGAGCCCGGCCGTCGCCGGTGTGCTGCCTCACGGTTCCCGTGCCGGCAGTGCGAACGAGAACGGCGCGACGTCGTCGCCACCGTCGAGCACGTCGACGAGGCGCTGCAGGAACGCCGGCAGCGAATCGGCAACCGTTTCGATTTCCTCGAACTCGGGTTCGCAGCCGTAGACGACGGCACCGCGCCGCTCGCCGTCGAGCACGAGCGCGAAATACTGATAGCTGCCGTATACCGACAGGAG
>Ga0068853_100002678_pt1 | contig 13424 bp, 11 predicted proteins | sample KBSCornC32_FD_65655 | JGI IMG/M metagenome (GOLD analysis project Ga0068853, IMG submission 65655) | Corn rhizosphere microbial communities from Kellogg Biological Station, Michigan, USA - KBS Corn C3-2 | ecosystem: Host-associated > Plants > Roots > Rhizosphere > Soil ... | reverse complement strand
GCCATCAAGACCGCCCGCTATCGGAAAATCGACCGGGCGTTCCTGCGTCAACCGGTCAAGGATGGCGACATTGCGGACATCCGCGATGCCGCCCGGGGTCGCCGTGTCCTGCTTACAGTCGCCTTCGGCGATGCTCCGTGCCTCGATGTTCAGTTGCGGCTGACGAGAGGGCTTGTGCGTCACGATCTCCACATCGTGGCCGACAACAGCACCAGCGAAGCGTTCGCCCGCGAGAACAGGCAGGTATCAGCGGCCCGCGGCGCTGCCTATGTCAGGCTGCCGGCCAATCCATGGACCGTGAAAAACCCGAGCCGGTCCCACGGCGCGGCGCTCAACTGGATGTGGCACAATGTCCTGAAACCGGCCGCGCCGGCTGCGTTCGGGTTCCTGGACCAGGATCTTTTCCCGACGCAGCCATGCGACCCCTTCGAACCTCTTGAAAGAGTGGCGTTTTACGGCGACCTGCGACGGGCAGGTGCGCGCTGGTATTTGTGGGCGGGCTATTGTTTCTTTCGATTCGACGCCGTAGACAGCGCGCCTCTCGATTTCGGGCTCGACTGGTTCGCCGGCCTGGATACGGGCGGGGCCAACTGGGAGGTGCTCTATCGGAATGTGGACCCGAACGCGGTGCCGCAACGGCAAATAACCGCATTCGCGGCCTTGCCCGGGATTGAGCTCAGGCAGGCCTATTGCGAATGGCGAGGAAATTGGCTTCATGAAGTCGGCCTCGACGGAGACCTCTCGTTGAAGGCGAAAAAGCGCGAGACTGTTCTACGGTTGCTCGAGCCCGCCCTTCAGGCCTCGTTGAAGTCGGCGCCGCAAAGAGATTGGCGGTCAACACAATGACGAAACTTTGGGACGGAACTTTGGATCCAGGCCGCGAACCGCCCATGCCCAAACCGGATAATTCAACGGTCATCCGGTCGCACCCGATTATCGCTAGGAAGTTCCATTGCCGACAGTAAGTGTGGTCATTCCGGTGAGAGACGGCGCGCAGTATGTCGGCGAAGCGCTGCAAAGCATCCTGGATCAGGATCTGGCGGATATCGAAGTCATCGTCGTCGACGATGGCTCTTCGGACGACAGCGCCGCGATCGCGACGTCGATCGGCGACCGCGATGGCCGCGTCAAGGTTGTCGCCAATCGCGGCAAAGGGATCGTCGACGCGCTCAACATGGCGATTTCGCTCGCGCGTGCCCCTCTTGTGGCGCGGATGGATGGCGACGATGTCTCGCTGCCCAACCGGTTGCGCCTGCAGGTGGCGTGTTTCGACGCGGATACCGATCTGCAGTTGCTCGGTACGGCGGGATTGCGGATCGACCGCGATGGAAAACCGTTGAAGCCGATGGACGTTCCCATCGGCAACGAGCCGCTGCGAGATGCGCTTGCCAGATACAATCCCATGCTTCATCCGACAGTGATGTTCCGGACCGAGGCCGTCCGGCGCGTGGGAGGCTACCGCCACGCATTCACCTATGCCGAGGACTACGATCTGTGGCTCCGGCTTTCCGAGACCGGAAAACTGGCCAACATGGATGCGCGGCTGGTCAAGTTGCGCTCGCACCCCGGGCAGGTATCGCGCGTGAAGGAGGATCAGCAAAAGGCAGCCGCGGCGCTGGCCAGACGGTCGGCGCTGTTGCGTCGCTCTCGCGCCGAGCCGTTCGACGCAAACGGCCAACCCGCGCAGGCCATCGGAGCCTTTCTGGCATGGCGCGCCGCCACGGGGGTCGCTATTTCCAGCCTGGAGAGACGCGACATCGAGTTGCTGCTGCGAACTGCGGGCATACCCCTGGCCATCACCTGCAAGCTGCTGTTCCTCGCGGCTGTCGGTGCCCCCTCTTTCAAGACGCTCGCGCTCGGACCTCGACTGGCCTGGCGCCGGATGATCGCGCGCCCTGCAAAAGCGCGGCCGAACTGATGGGGCCTGGCTGATGCGGCTTGTCGTCGATCTCTCGAGCATGGCGCGCTGGCTCGGCCCTCCGGTCGGCCTGGTTCGCGTGCAACGCCACTACGCAACGGCGGCGGCCGCGTTCAAGGCCTCCGAGGTGGCGTTCACTGTGTTCGACCCGCTCGAGAGGGTCCTCCGGCAGGTTTCGCCAGAAATGGCGGCGGAGATCATCGCCGGAGACATCTCATGCGACATGAGTTTTTATCCGGACCCTGCCCGCATCAAGATGCGGTTTTACGATCGCGGGCCGAACTGGGCGCGGCAGTCGCTGATGGCGATCGTAAAAGCGCGCCGTATCCTCATAACGGAAATCGGCGCGTTCGGCCGGCGCAATCCCGACAGCGGTTTTCTTCGTTTCCTCGAGCGGATCGAAAACCGGCTGATGAAGAAAAAAGAACGACGGCTGGTCGCTCGCGACGATGGTTCACGCGTCCGGATCGTGCCGCTGCGGACGGTGGCCGGCGACAAATACAGACTGGCGTCCGGCGACCACGTGCTCTTGATGAATAATGACTGGGCGCACACCGATATCGAAGTCATTTCGCGCGAGTGCCGCGCGGCCGGCGCAAAGCTGATCGTGCTGCTGAACGACATCATTCCGATCCAGTTTCCCGATTGGTACAAGCCGCATGACGTCAAGAGATTCACGAACTATGTGAATCTGGCGCTCGGGCTGGCGGACCGCTTCATCCTGACGTCGAAGCGTGTCACCGCCGATGTCGAGGAGTATGCCGCCAGGCTCGGCATCCGCCTGCCGGAGCTGAAACACGTCCCGCTCGGCTGCGACAGTGCCCGCAAATCGAAGGCGGACGGCCGCCTGCCGGACGGACTTGAGGCGGGCCGCTATATCCTGTTCGTTTCCACCATCGAACCGCGCAAGAACCACTCGCTGCTTATGGATGTCTGGCGGCGCCTCGTTCTGGACGGGACGGTCGCCCATAGCGGCACCAAGCTGGTTTTCGTTGGCCGCAGCGGCTGGATGGTCGATGGGGTTCTGGCGAAGCTTCACAGCCATCCCGACTATGGCAAGAGCCTTATCCATCTCGACAACGTCGATGACGGGACGCTGTCCCTCCTCTATCTGAACAGTGCGTTCTGCGTTTATCCGTCGTTCTATGAGGGATATGGGCTGCCGCCCGTCGAGGCGCTGGCCTATGGAAAGGCCCTGATCGCCTCGACCGGCGGAGCCATACCCGAAGTGGTCGGCCCGTTCGGACTCTGCCTTGATCCACTCGACGTCGACGGATGGGAAGACGCCATGCGGCGGTGGATCACCTCGCCCGAGGCCCGCGCTTCGTATGAGGCGAAGGCTGGAGAATTCGTGGCGCGAAGCTGGGAGCAGGCTGGCCGGGAGACGCTGGAGGCGGCGCTTGCGCCGTTCACGGACGAAGCCCAGCCCTAGCGACATCCAAGGTTTGCCGCATGCCCGTCGAGAGCTTGCAGCCGCCCGAGTCCGGCCAAGGCGATCGACCGGCAAACAGCCAAGACGACGACAGCCCGCGCTTCACGCCGCCGCGCTGCTCGCTGGACGCACAAGGTCATCAGGATTACCTTCCTCGCACCCGCAGGTGGCGCGGCATATCCGAGGGAGAAACATCATGACTTTGCAAGGTGACGCCCTGAAAGACGCAATCGGCCAGACGCGGGACAAATGGGGATGGTTCGTGGCACTCGGCGTGCTGCTGCTGATCTTCGGCGGCATAGCCTTCGGCAATCTGTTCATTGCCACCGTGGCATCGGTCTATGTGGTCGGCTGGCTGATGCTGATGGCCGGCGCCATCGAGATCGTCCATGCCTTCGGCGTCAAGACATGGGGACGGTTCTTCTATTGGCTGCTGAGCGGCCTGCTCTATGCGGTCGCCGGCTTCTTCGCCTTCGACAACCCGCTGCTCGCCTCGGCGGTGCTGACGCTGCTGCTCGCGATCGCTCTCGTCGCCTCCGGGTTGCTGAGAGCCTGGGTCGCTTTCAATCACCGGCCAGAGCAAGGCTGGGGATGGCTGCTCGCGGCCGGCGTCATCTCGATCCTGCTTGGCCTGATCATCGCCATGCGCTGGCCGGTCAACAGCCTGTGGGTGCTCGGCATGTTCCTGGCCATCGATCTGGTCTTCCAGGGCTGGAGCCTCATCGCCATCGGCCTGGCGCTGAAGCGGTAGGCTCCCGTCAGTCAACGTTGAGAAGCGTTACGGCAGCCAGCGCCAGCGCGATGCCCAGATATTGGGCCTTGGAAACTTCTTCCTTGAAGACGACCGCGCCGATCAGCACCGCGCCGGCCACAACGATCGTATTGACCAGCGCGCCGGTGACGGCAAGGTTCAGCCGCGTATTGATGAAGGCAAACATGAAGTAGCCTACGGGCGACAGCAACATCACGATGGCCAGGCTACGACCGCTGCCAGTCTTGCCCCAATGCGCGCTAAGTCCATCGCAGAGAATGAACAGAGCCGCGCAGAGCAAGACAACGGCCCACACCGTTAGGTCCATCTTCATTAGCGCTTTCTGCACTATCGGGCGCCCGCGTTCGGTGAAGCGCTTCACCCATGCGGTCGGCCTTTTGATCAAGCGACGAGTCTAGAACGCGATTTCGGCGTCCAGTTGCGAGAGCGGGCGAACGCCTGCCAGCAGCGCCCTCGCCTCGGTCGCGTCTTTCTTCATCTGCGCCACGAGCGCGTCGAGGCCGTCGAATTTGAGCTCCGGGCGCAGGAAACCGAAGAACGACACCTCGCAGGTCTCGCCATAGAGATCGCCGGAAAAATCGAAGACGTAAGTCTCGAGCAGCGGCGCGCCATTGTCGTTGACGGTCGGGCGTCGGCCGAAGCTGGCGACACCGTCATGAAGCGTGCCGTCGGCACGACGGAAGCGGACGGCGTAGATCCCTTCCCGCAAGGCCGCTTCCGGTGAAAGCCGCATATTGGCGGTCGGGAACCCGAGCGTGCGGCCAAGCTGCTGGCCGCCGATCACTTCGGCCTCGACGGTGAAGCGGTAGCCGAGCAGGCCTGCGGCCTCCTCCACCTTGCCCTCCGAGAGCAGTCCGCGGATGCGGCTCGACGAGACCACTTCAGCGCCCTCATCGCGAAAGGGGTCGACCAGCGTCACGCCGAAGCCATGCCGTTCTCCCGCCGCCATCAGGAAAGCCGGGCCACCCTGACGGTCCTTGCCGAAATGAAAGTCGAAACCGGTGACGGCATGGTGGATGCCGAGATTCTTCTCCAGCACATCGGTCACGAAAGCTTCGGCAGAGAGCGAGGCAAAATCGCGCGTGAACGGCTGCTCGACCAAGGCGGCGAAGCCAAGTCCGGCGAGCAGCCGCGCCTTCATCGGCGGCGGCGTCAGCACGAAGAGCGGCACCTGCGGCCGGAACACCTTGCGCGGATGCGGCTCGAATGTGAGCACCAAAGCGGGCACGCTATTGCGGCGGGCTTCGGCCAGCGCGCGCTCCAGCACGGACTGGTGGCCGCGATGGACGCCATCGAAATTGCCGATCGCCACGACGCCGCCGCGCAGATGCGCGGGCAGCGGCGCGGCCGTGGAAAGACGTTCGAAGGCTTGCGTCATGTCGAGGCGCTCGTCATGGCCAGACTATCAACCTATTGCAGGCGCGGAATGACGGCGACAGGCCGGTAGCCGTGCTTTTCGAGAAAGCTCGCCAGCCTTTCAGGGTCGGGCCGCAGCGGATCGCCATAATCGCGGGCATGGATGCCGCCAGAGACATAGAGCACGTCAAAGCCGTTGTCGGCCGCGCCCTTGACGTCGGTCATCATGCCGTCGCCGACGGCGAGAACCTCGCTGCGCTCGACGGCACGGCCAAGCAATCCGGCGACCTCCTTCATGGCGACATCGTAGATCGGCGCGAACGGCTTGCCGGCAATCAGCGTGCGGCCGCCGAGCTGTGCATAATCGCGCGCCAGCGCGCCGGCGCACCAGATGGTGCGCTCGCCGCGCTCGACCAGGATATCCGGATTGGCGCAGATGAACGGCAGATCGCGCGCACGCAGCCGCCGCAGCAGTTCGGCATAGTCGGCGGGCTTCTCCACCTCGTCGTCATAGAGCCCCGTGCAGACGATGCCTGAAGCCTCGAATTCCTCGACGAGATCGACGTCGAGCCCGTCATAAAGCGTGAAATCGCGCTCGGCGCCGATATGGAAAATCTTCTTCGGACCCTCGGCGATCAGGTCGCGGGTGACGTCGCCGGAGGTAACGACGCGGTCATAGGCATCGGCAGGGACGCCGATGATTTTCATCTGCGCAACGACGTCGGCGCTGCGACGTGGCGAATTGGTGATCAGCACGACAGGCACACTGGACGCGCGCGCCCGAGCAAGCGCGGCGGCGGCGGCCGGAAAATGCCATTCGCCATTGTGCACGACGCCCCATACGTCGCACAGGATGGCTGCGTAGCGCCCCGCCAGATCGTCGAGCGAAGCGATGATGTCGGGCGTGTCCGCCATGCCGTGTCCCTGGTCCTGATCTCTGGCAAGGCCGCAACAGCCATCCCTCGGTTCCGAGGCCGCCACAGCGGGTTCCGCATAAAGGAAGCGTTTCATCCTGTCACGAGCTTTCCCGATCGCCGCACGTCGACCCCGCGATATCGCCCGGAAACACAGGGTTAACGCGCCGTCAAAAAGGCGGCGCGTTCTTGATAGTTTCGCGCAAGCTGAAATTTAAGGATTTATGACCAATGTAGCAGGTCAACTACGACCATGGTTGTATCTCAACATGGATCCTTGGCGGGGGGAAACGCAATGATCCGCGATTTTTTTCACGATAGACGGGGCAACTATGCCCTGATGACGGCCATCACGATGATACCGCTGATGGGCGGCGTGGCGTTGGCTGTCGATTATACGGAGCTCGTCCGGCAAAAGCAGGAAACGCTGAACGCGCTCGACGCGGCCGGCATCGCCACGGCGCAGCAGATCGTCTCCGGTGCAAGTGACGATGCTGTAAAGGCATACGCCAAGGATTTCTTCGAAGCCAATCTCAGGCATGTGCTTCCCGCCAATACGAGCCTGACGGTCACCTTGCCGAATAACAATACCGGTGGCGGCACGCTGAAAATGCAGGCGACGCTTACCTATCACCCCTATTTTCTTCCGGCAGCCGCCATGCTGCTCGGCAAGACAGTCGGCGCGACCGACGTCAACATCGTCACGGCATCCGAAATCCGGTTGAAGGACACGCTCGAAGTCGCGCTGGTGCTCGACAATTCCGGCTCGATGTCAACTCTGGGCTCCGGGACCGGCCAGAAACGTATCGACCTCCTCAAGCAGGCGGCGAAACAACTGGTCGATACGCTGGCCACGCAGGCCCAGCAGATGAAGCAGGTTAGCAAACCAGTACAATTTTCGCTGGTTCCGTTCTCCGCCTCCGTCAATATTGGCCCGACACATGATCAGGATACGTGGATGGATCTGAACGGCGTTTCGCCGATTCACCACGAGGATTTCGACTGGTCTACGATGACCGCCGCCAACGATCCCAACAAGTATGCGGAGAAGGTCGGCGGCATATGGTACAAACGCGGCGATGGCTGGGGAGACACCAAGGATCAGCCGCTCACCCGCTTCAGCCTTTATTCCGACATGACCGTGGAGTCCGACCGCGAAACGGTGCAGCCTCCGAAGCAGTATGTCTGCGACGTTACCAAGAAGGACGGCACCTGCAGCAAAGGCCATTGGGTCACCCCGTCCCCGACATACATCTACACCACCAGCCGCTATGCGAGTTGGCAAGGATGCGTGGAGGCCAGGCCATACCCATACAATGACGACGACACGACGCCGGCGACCTCCAACCCTGCAACGCTCTTCGTGCCGATGTTCGCACCCGACGAGGCCGGCACATTGTGGCGCGACTTCAATCGCGACGGCGTCAATGACGTCAGCAGCGCAAGCTATGGTTACAGCAACAACTGGTGGGCAGACTGGCCGTACTCGTCCAACCCGACGGCATCGCAGCGCCAGTCCGACATGCGCAAATACTTTCTGGTGAAGCCCTACGGCTCGGCTTCGGCGAGCGCCGGCGACGGTCCGAATGCGGCCTGCACCACCAGTCCGATAACCCCGCTTAAAGATGTCACGGTGGCAGCAGAAAAGCAGGATCTGGACGACGCCATCGACGACATGGCGCCGACCGGCAACACCAACGTGCCGGAAGGGCTGGCCTGGGGCTGGCGAACCGTGTCCAGCAATGAGCCTTTCACCGACGGGCGACCGAATACAGAAAAGGGCAACGACAAGGTCGTTATCGTCCTGACCGACGGCGCCAATACCTATAGCGCCATCAGCGATGCCGGCTATGCCAACAACCGGTCCACATACGCAGCTTACGGATTTACCGGGCTGACCTACCCCGGCTCAGGCAGTGTCACGCGCCTGTTCATGAACACGAGCAGTGGCGTTCCAAAGACCACCTATACAGACAGCAACTATACGGCAGCGCTCGACGAGAACATGCAGACGCTTTGCGCCAACGCCAAAGCTGCCGGGGTCATAGTGATGACCGTCTCGCTCGATCTGGTCGACACCAAGACCGACGAAAAGAAGGCAATGGCTGCCCTTAAGGCCTGTGCATCGGATTCGCGCTTCCGCAAGGATCCGATCGATCCGAGCAAGCCGGCGAAGCTGTTCTGGAATTCGACCGGCGCGACGCTGTCGGACGACTTCAAAGCGATCGGCAACGAATTGTCGAACCTGCGCATCGTCAGCTGAGCACCACCGCAGACCATCGATGACGCCCGCCGCCAGGCGGGCGTTTTTCGTCCTATGGCATGCCGCGGGCGATGGTTTGGTTAGCGGCTGGTGAAATCGCCGCTGCGCAATCGACCGGTTTACCAAACCGGTCCTTCAGCGTTTTGTGGAAGTGTGGCCCGACTGAAAATCCGTCGGCGGGGGGCCGCTCAGCAAAAATGCGTAAATTCTGGCAGCAATTCTGCCGTGACCGCCGCGGCAACTATGCCCTGATGACAGCAATCGCCATGGTGCCGCTCATGGGGGCCTTGGCGATGGCCGTCGATTTCAGCGAGCTCAACCGCCAGAAGCAGATGGTGCTGAACGCGCTCGACGCCGCCAATTTTGCCGCGGCGCGGCGGCTTGCCGAAGGCGCCACGGACGATCAGATCAGGGCCTACGCGGTCGATTTCTTCAACGCCAACCTCAACAATATCGACCCCGCCAACGTGGCGCTCAGCGTCACGCTGCCCACCAGCCAGGTCGGCGGCGGCCTGCTCACCATGAGCGCGACGTTGAACTACCATCCTTACTTCTATCCGTCCTCCTCGCTGCTTGTCGGCGCGTCCACGGTCGATGCAAACAAGCCGATCAACCTCGACATGGACTCCAAGGTGCGGCTGAAGAACACGCTGGAAGTGGCCATGGTGCTCGACAATTCGGGCTCCATGACAACGCCCGGCACCGGCTCGGGACAGAAGCGCATCGACCTGCTCAAACAGGCCGCCAAGCAGCTCGTCGACACGCTGGCGCAGCAGGCATCGCAGATCAAGCAGATCGACAAGCCGGTGCAGTTCAGCCTCGTGCCGTTCGCGGCCTCGGTCAATGTCGGGCCGGACAACGACAACGCCTCCTGGATGGACGTCTATGGACTGTCGCCGATCGCCAATGAGAATTTCGACTGGTCGACGCTGAATGCTCCCGACAAATATGCCCAGAAGGTCAACGGCATCTGGTACAAGAAAGGTGCCGGCTGGGGTGACACGCAGGACCAGGTGCTGAGCCGCTTCTCGCTTTATCGCGACATGCAGGTGGTGACCAGCCACGAGCGTATCGTCGGCAGCAAGCGCGTCGTCTGCGACCAATACCGCTCCGACAACACCTGCAAGCGCAGCCACAATGAATACGACTACACCGACACCTACGGGCCGTTCGCCAGTTGGCAGGGCTGTGTGGAAGTGCGCCCCTATCCCTACAATGTCGACGACACGCCGGCCTCGGGCGGCCCCAACAACACAGGCATAGGCGTCGGCGATCCGGCAACCATGTTCGTGCCGATGTTTGCGCCGGACGAACCAGGCAACCACTGGAAGGTGACGCAGGATCCCGACGAGCCGAACCCGGTCACCTACGGCGCAGCCAACAGCTGGTGGAACGACGATCCGTCGAGCGCCACCGGCAAGACCAGACAGTCGAACATGGCCAAGTATTTTCAGCCCCGGCCGATCAATGCCCCCGTGTTGAGCGCGGGCGCCGGCCCGAACTACAGCTGCACCACCACGCCAATCACGCCGCTCACCGACGTCACCAATACCGACGGGCTTGCAGCCATCAAGGCGGCGATCGACCTGATGCAGCCCAACGGCAATACCAATGTGCCGGAAGGCATGGCCTGGGGCTGGCGCACCGTGTCGAGCGCCCCGCCCTTCACCGAGGGCAGGCCGGAAACCGAGCGAGGCAACGACAAGGTCGTCATCGTGCTCACCGACGGCGAGAACACCTATTCGACGGTCAATTCCGACCCGGCCGGCAACAAGTCGACCTATGCCGCCTATGGCTATACCGGTGTCGGCTACAACGGCACCTCCGTCACCCGCCTGTTCGGCGGCACGTCCAATGCCATCGGCCAGTTCAACTATTCGTCGAGCAATTATACCGCCGCGATGAACGAGCAGATGGCGAAGCTGTGCGACAACGCCAAGGCGGGCAATATCATGGTGATGACGGTCGCGCTCGACATGTCGTCGACGAGTTCAAGCGACCAGAAGGCGATGGCGGCGCTCAAGACCTGCTCTTCCGACTCCCGTTTCCGCAAGGATCCGACCGACCCCAGCAAACCGGCCAAGCTGTTCTGGAACGCAACCGGGGCGACGCTTTCGGACAATTTCAAGGAAATCGCCAACGAGTTGTCGAACCTGCGCGTGGTCGGGTAAGGCAGGCTGATATTCAGGTGAGACCGGCCTGCAAATAGCGGCCTCCTGCGCTTCCGGTGCTCACGTACTTGAGTACGCGCCGCTCCGGTTCTCGGAACCCACCATTTTCGACTCGGCCTGACCTGAATCTCAACATGCCTTTAGGCTCGCCCTGGCGCAACGGCCAGTTGCGTGAAGCCCTTGCGCACTCCCGCGAAGCAGCGCAGATGTGCCGCGCTTTGCTGGAGCCATCGATGCCCGACGCCGCCAATCATTTGACCTTCGCGCTGATCTGTCTCGGCATGGTACTGACGCCTGGGCCGAACATGATCTACCTGATCTCGCGCTCGCTCTCGCAAGGGCCGAAGGCTGGGCTGATCTCGCTCGGCGGCGTGGCACTGGGTTTCCTGTTCTATGTGGTGTCGGCGGCTTTCGGCATCACCGCGCTCATCTTCGCCGTACCTTACGCCTACGATGCGCTGCGCTTTGCCGGCGCGCTCTATCTCCTGTGGCTGGCCTGGCAGGCGCTCAAGCCCGGCGGACGCTCGCCGTTCCAGGTGCGCGAGCTGCCACGGGACAGGCCGCGCAAGCTCTTCGTCATGGGGCTGATGACCAACCTGCTCAATCCGAAGGTGGCGGTGCTCTATCTCTCGCTGCTGCCGCAGTTCATCAACCCGGCAAAAGGCCATGTTTTGTCACAGCTTCTGGTGCTCGGCGTGACGCAGATCTCGATCAGCCTGACCGTCAACGCCATTATCGCGGTGACGGCCGGCTCGATCGCAACCTTCCTGGCCGGACGGCCGTTCTGGCTGGTCGTCCAGCGCTGGATGATGGGCACGGTGCTGACGGCGCTGGCGCTGAAGATGGCGACCGAGGCGCAGCGCTAGGCGCATTGATATCAGGTGAGGCCGGCCTGACCTGAATATCAACGCACTCCAGGCGACCCCTTCACATTTACATCGGCCGGCGCGCGGGCCTTATCTGCTCCGGTTCGACCACCTTGCGATAAAGGTGCCAGGTGGCGTGGCCGAGGATCGGCATGACGACGGCAAGTCCGGCAAACAGCGGGATCGAGCCGACCACCAGCAATACCGCGACCGTCAGGCCCCAGAGCGCCATCGTCAGCGGATTGGCCATCACCGCGCGGGCCGAGGTTTCGATCGCCGAGACGGCGCCGACATCGCGGTCGAGCAACAGCGGGAAGGCGACGACCGTGGTTGCCAAAACGACAACGGCGAAGACGAAGCCGACGGCGTTGCCGACGAGGATCAGCGTCCAGCCTTTGCCGGTCGTCAGCACGTCGCGCACAAAAGCGCCGACCGAGGCGGGCGGCTCGGCGCCGAACAGGCTGGTGTAGAGCGATTGCGCGGTGAACAGCCACAGCAGGAACAGCGCGAAGAGCAGGATGCCGATGACCGCGATCGACGGCAGCGCGGGCGAATGGCGGACATCGAGCGCATGCCGCCAGTTGGTGTTCATGCCGAGCTCGCGCCGGCGGCTGATCTCATAGAGGCCGATGGCAGCGAACGGCCCTACGAGCGCGAAACCGGACATCAGCGGATAGACAAGCTGGATGGCGTTCGACCCGGAAGTCCACTGCGTCAGGATCAGGCCGACGATCGGGTAGACCAGGCACAGGAATACATAGTGCGAGGGCTTGGCCCAGAAATCCTCGGCGCCGAGCTTCAGCGCATCCCAGAGGTCCGAGGTGGAGATGCGGCGCACCGTGGGCTGCACATGCATCCCATACGCGTCCGCCATGACATGAAAACCGGCCATAACCGTCCTCCGTTTGTCAGTGCATGAGCCCGAAAACCGAAGGGTTCTCGCAAAGCAAACATGCGCCAGATCAACGCGGGTCGGTCACCGCCTGCGGGTGGCCGCCCGTGGCTGCCACTTCAAGAACGCAACCATCATAGCCGATCTTCCAGGAAAAGTCGCCGCATCACGCGATTTTCATCCGCGCCGTCGCCGGTCACCTATTCCGGCGCCCTATTCCGGCGCGTTGAGCACCGCCTCGAGATGATGCCCGTCCGGATCGATGACAAAGGTCGCGTAGTAGTGCGGACCGTAGTCGGCGCGCGGGCCCGGCGCGCCATTGTCCCTGCCGCCATGGGCGAGCGCGGCCGAATGGAATTGCCCGATGCTTTGACGATCCGGAGCGGCGAAAGCCAGGTGGAACCCCGGTCCGGGCGGCCGCAGGCCCCTCGGGCGAAATTTGATCGCCAGCTTGTCGCCGCTGCCGGGCGGGCCGTAACCGACAGCCTGATCGGGCTCGCCGGGCCTGAGATCGTCCCAGACGCGGACATAACCGAGCGGCGCCAACGCAGCGTCATAGAAGGCGGCCGAGCGCTCGATGTTGGAAACGCCGAGAGAGACGTGGTGGAGCATGGTTGGAAATCCCTATCCTCGGATGTGCAAGAGACGCTGATGCCAACGGCTACCGGAATTCAGGGCCCGTGATCATTGGCTAGCCGGCCAAACATCCGGAAATCATGATAGGCGCCTTTGAACAGCGCTTTCTGCCGCAAGGTTCCCTCGTAGCGGAAACCCGCCTTCTCCAGCACACGATCGGATCCGGGATTGCCGGGAAGCGTCCACGCTTCGATGCGGTTCAGC